>ERZ773116.3696-NODE-3696-length-10839-cov-5.375185_pt1 | contig 10839 bp, 7 predicted proteins | sample MGYA00580563_ERZ773116 | MGnify/ENA primary metagenome ERZ773116 (study PRJEB29015, sample SAMEA2737864) | human gut metagenome | biome: human gut; feature: human-associated habitat; material: faeces | place: China | collected 2012 ... | reverse complement strand
GAAATCGCAGCAAACGAACAGAAACTAAAAGAATATCTTTCTAAAGAAAAAGGTTTGAACCTGCGTGACATCACTGCTACCCGAATCTTGAAACGGAGCATCGATGCACGGCAGCGGACTATCTTTGTCAATCTGAAGGTACGAGCTTATATCCGTGAGATGCCTAAAGATGATGAATACGAGCATACTATATATAATAAGGTAGAGGGAAAGCCGCAAGTGATTGTCGTGGGCGCAGGTCCCGGCGGACTATTTGCAGCCCTGCGCCTCATCGAACTGGGGTTACGTCCCGTTGTTATCGAACGCGGAAAAGACGTACGCGAGCGGAAAAAAGATTTAGCACAAATCAGCAGGGAACACACGGTTGACCCGGAATCAAATTACAGTTTTGGCGAAGGCGGTGCAGGAGCTTATTCGGATGGGAAACTCTACACCCGGAGCAAAAAGAGAGGGAATATAGATAAGATATTGAACGTGTTCTGCCAGCATGGGGCTTCTACGGCGATATTAGTAGACGCGCATCCGCATATCGGGACAGACAAGTTGCCACGTGTCATTGAAAATATGCGGAATACCATCATCGAGTGTGGCGGAGAAGTACATTTCCAGACACGAATGGAGGCACTGATTATCGAGAATGACGAAGTAAAAGGTATCGAAACAAATACAGGAAAGACTTTTCTCGGACCTGTGATACTGGCAACCGGACATTCGGCGAGAGATGTATATCGTTGGCTGGCTGCGAATCATGTGGCGATTGAAGCGAAAGGCATTGCAGTCGGTGTCCGTTTGGAGCATCCGGCAATGTTGATCGATCAGATACAATATCATAATAAGGAGGGACGAGGCAAGTATCTGCCTGCCGCAGAATATAGCTTCGTCACGCAAGTTGAAGGCAGAGGAGTGTATAGCTTCTGTATGTGCCCCGGCGGTTTCATTGTTCCTGCTGCCAGCGGACCGGAGCAAGTGGTAGTGAACGGAATGTCTCCTTCTAATCGTGGCTCGCGATGGAGCAATTCGGGCATGGTGGTGGAAGTGCAACCGGAGGATTTAATAAGTGGAGAGTGGAGAGTGGAGAATGGAGAGTTAGCTGCGCAACGAAATGAACAGCTACTGGCTCTTAACCCATCTCTAAACAACTCTCAACTCTCAACTCTCAATTCTCAACTTCTTCCCCTTTACTTTCAGGAAGAACAGGAACGTCAATGCTGGTTGCAAGGAGGCAGAAGGCAGACAGCACCGGCACAGCGTATGCTGGACTTTACCCGCAAGAAGTTGAGTTACGACTTACCCGAATCTTCTTACAGTCCGGGATTGATTTCTTCTCCGCTTCATTTCTGGATGCCGGAGTTTATCAGCAAAAGATTATCTCTCGGTTTCCAGCAATTCGGACGTTACAGTCATGGCTTCCTCACTAATGAAGCGGTGATGATCGGCATAGAGACACGTACTTCTTCGCCTGTCCGCATCGTACGCGATAAAGAGACATTGCAACATACAACCGTTCGCGGATTATTCCCTTGCGGAGAAGGTGCAGGCTATGCCGGAGGGATTGTTTCTGCCGGAGTGGATGGAGAACGGTGTGCGGAAGCCGTAGCCAATTATTTCAATCGTTAACTAAAACTACATGAAAATGAATCATCAACCCGAAATAGCCATTGTAGAAGCAAACACCCTGACCAGTCTCGGCCTGAAAGGAATCCTGGAGGAAATGATTCCTATGGCAACCATACGTACCTTCCATCAATTCAGTGAACTGATGGACGATACGCCGGATATGTATGCCCATTATTTCATTTCCGCACAGATTTATGTGGAGCACAATGCCTTCTTTCTCCCCCGGAAACGAAAAACAATTGTATTGGCAAGCGACAGTCCGCAATTCCAACTGTCCGGCGTGCCTGTACTCAACATCCATGAATCCGAGGAAGAGTTGGTGAAAAACATATTGAAACTCCACCAACACGCCCACCACAACGGTTATCCGGTGAAAGATATGCCATCCATGCCTCCGGCGCAGCCTCATCAGGAGATTCTATCTTCCCGTGAAATAGAAGTGCTCGTACTGATAACCAAAGGATTAATCAACAAAGAAATAGCAGATAAACTGAATATCAGCCTGACCACCGTCATCACTCACCGGAAAAATATCACAGAGAAATTAGGTATCAAGTCCGTCTCCGGACTGACTATTTATGCGGTAATGAACGGGTATATAGAAGCGGACCGAATCTGATTCACCACAGAGGACACAGAGGATAAAAAGGATAAAGAAGGTAAAGAGAAAAACTTTCCACACTTTTTCCCAAAAACACTCAAACAGTCTGTATCAGAAAATGAGTGAAGATGTTACCTTCACTATACCCTCTGTGTCCTCTGCGTCCTCTGTGGTGAAAATTGTGGTGAAAACTATGGTGAAACAAATCCTAATAAATGAGGATTGACCATTGTCTATATTTGCCGTTACTTTGCAGCAGATAAATGAACAGCAGATGAAGAGAAAAAATTTTATGATTGCCCTCACGCTCCTGACGACAGGTACAGCATGGGCAGAAGATTTCCCGAAAGACTCACTAAAAATAGTAGACATCGAAGAAGTGGTAGTGATTGCCACTCCGAAAGAGAATCGTAAGTTGCGTGAATTACCGGTGGCAGCCACTGTTTTATCGCAAGATAATATGCGCGCCAATCAGGTGAACTCTGTGAAAAACCTGACAGGCATCGTCCCCAATCTGTTTATCCCCGATTATGGTTCCAAACTGACCACTTCCATTTATATCCGTGGAATCGGCTCACGTATCAACACTCCGTCCGTAGGACTTTATGTAGACAACATCCCTTATATCGACAAATCCGCTTTCGACTTCAACTATGCTGATATCGAACGTATTGATATTCTCCGCGGACCACAAGGTACTCTCTACGGACGTAATACGATGGGAGGACTTATCAAAGTGCACACAAAATCGCCTTTCACTTATCAAGGTACTGATATCCGCATGGGAGCAGCGACCTACAATAATTATAATGTGTCACTCACCCACTATCACCGGACATCCGACCGCTTCGCCTTTTCTACCGGAGGTTTCTACGAACACACAGGTGGCTTCTTTGAAAATTCGGCAAGAAACAACGAAAAGGTAGACAAGAGCAATGCCGGTGGCGGACGTTTCCGTGGTATTTACCTGCCTAGTTCGAACCTGAAAATAGATATGGCCCTTAGCTATGAATATAGCGATCAGGGCGGATATCCGTATTACTATACCGGGATTACCCCCAGTGCGATAGCTAAAGCGAAAGAAAATGGTAAGGAAATGACAGAAGACCGGGCAGATTATATCGGTAAGATTTCATATAACGACCGCAGCAGTTACCGCCGTGGATTGCTCAACTCCGGTGTTAACATCGAATATCAAGCCAACAACTTTATATTAAGTGCCGTGACAGGTTATCAGAACCTGAACGACCGCATGTTTCTCGATCAGGATTTCACAGAAAGAGATATTTTCAATATTGAGCAAAAGCAACGTGCAAACACCATTTCGGAAGAGATTGTGTTGAAAGCCAAACCCGGAAAAAGATGGCAGTGGGCTACGGGCGCTTTCGGATTCTATCAATGGCTGCATACTACGGGACCTGTCTTGTTTAAAGAAGAAGGAGTGAAGTCGGTCATTGAAAACAACGCCAATGCAGCTTTTGAAGAAGTATCTGCCAAACCCGGAGCTCCCACCATGGGAATGACTGTGCACAACCCGACCTTAAGCGTAGGAGGAACTTTCGACACCCCGACTCTTAGCGGTGCACTTTATCATCAGTCTACTTTCAACAACTTGTTCATAGAAGGGCTATCCGTTACGGCCGGCCTCCGGCTCGATTACGAGAAAATCAGTATGAAGTATAATTCTCTTAGCACTCCTATTGATTTTGGTTTTGATTTTCACTTAGCTATGGGACCCAACCAAATAAACTTGTCTGATCAGAATATGAAAGCCCCGGCCTCTTTCGTTGGCAAGCTCTCTACTGATTATGTACAGCTCCTACCCAAATTTGCTATTCAATATGAATGGAAGAATCAAAATAATGTGTATGCCACCGTCACCCGGGGCTATCGTTCAGGAGGATATAACATCCAGATGTTCTCTGACTTATCACAAACAGAATTGAAAAATTCGATGATGAATGCCATCAAAGAAAGTCCGACAATAGGGCAAGATGCCACCTGGGGAAAAACCATCATTAATATGATGAACCAAATGGTGCCTGCAAAAGAGATTGATGTAAAAGCATCCACTACTTACAAACCCGAATATTCGTGGAACTACGAAGCAGGTAGCCACCTTACTTTATGGGAAGGCAGACTTTGGGCCGACGTCGCAGCATTCTACATGGATACCCGCGACCAACAACTCTCCCAATTTGCGGAAAGTGGTCTGGGACGTATCACGATCAATGCAGGAAAAAGTCGTAGTTATGGTGCAGAAGCAGCCCTTCGTGCCAGTGTGACAAAAGAACTTAGCCTGAATGTCAGTTACGGATATACGTATGCCACCTTTACGGATTATGTAATCACCGAAGAGCAAAAAGACGGCACTTTTAAAGTGACCGCAGATTATAATGGCAAATATGTTCCCTTCGTCCCCAAACATACCTTAAACATCGGAGGAGAATATGCCATCACCTGCAGTCCGCGCTCTATCTTTGACCGGGTTGTATTCCAAGCTAATTATAACGCTGCCGGACGTATCTACTGGACTGAACAAAACGATGTCAGCCAATCTTTCTATGGCACACTCAACTGGAGAACGAATCTGGAAATCGGTGACGCAATGATTAGTTTCTGGGCACGCAACTTCTTGAATAAAGAATATGCCGCCTTCTATTTCGAAACAATGAACAAAGGTTTTATGCAGAAAGGACGCCCAATGCAATTTGGGGTAGATCTCCGCTGCCGATTCTAATCATTTTCACTCATAGAGATATTATTTAGTCATTTTATTGTCAGCTAAAGATTTTATCCATATAGAACAATGATTATCAATTCATTGACACCTGACAATAAGTGCTGACAATAACCCAAAAACAGGCTGACAATAAAAGATTCGGACTTTTATTGTCAGCCTGTCTCTTATAGATTGATGGCATGGAATACGTGATAGAAGAACGTATGCCTCTATGAAGTATGCATTATAAAGCCGTTATACTTAATTAATCCAATAGGCATTGTTCTCTTAACCCTACGCTATCTTTACCTTTCCATGGCTGTGGTAGCTTCTCTTCACGGCCGTGGAGAGATCTCGTCACGGCTGTGGGAAGAAGTCACCACGGCCGTGGGAAGGTAAAGATAGCGGTACCTTCACACAACTATACCGGCATCTTAACGGAACTATACCGGTACTCTGGCATTACTTTACCTACAGTTTCCTATTGGTTTGCTTATATCTAAGATTATCTTGTCCACATCTAATACACTTCAACTACACTCCATCACGATTAAGCTAGTTTCTCTGTTCCATCAGGTACACGCGTCATCTGATAAGCGATACGCTCTGTCCCATTCTTTACATAAATGATGCCACAGCGTTGAAAACCATACTTCGTCAATATATGCTGCATGACTTTATTGTCCCGATGAGTATCTACCCGGAGATTGGGCCAACGTTCGAAACACCAGTTCAAGCAAGTTTCCGATACCCCTTTCCGTTTTCCATTCGTTGCCAGCCGATGAATCACTCCATAAGGTTCATTATTGAGCCACGCACCCTCATAGATTTGTTGATAAGTAGGGTCATCACCCAAGATGAAACAAAAAGTCCCCAAGATTTCTCCCTGTTCATCTATGCAGACAAAGCTATGTCCATCCTCAATTTCCTGACGAATCAATACTTCAGAAGGATAACCGTCAATCCATTGAGTAGTATTTCCGGTTGCACGCATAAAGGCACGGGCATAGTCATAAATCTCCATCACTAAAGGGAGATCTTTTATTTCGGTAGATCTGATTTCCATCATTTGAAAAGTTATTCAAGAATAAAACAGATAATAAAATTACTCATTGATTGCTCCACAATGGGGGCATACACCTTTTTGCTTCAACTTTTCCCCACAACGCCCACAACGATACTTATACCCAATGTTCCGATGGACTTTCTTCGCAAAAACCAGCATAAAAAAGGCAAGGAACAGATAACCGATATAAATATGTGTCATCAGGATAAAGAAGAAATAGCAGAAAATACAGCAAGACATCAACCCCAGCAGATAAAAGATAGCTGCAGCGGGAGTCAACTGTCGGAACAAATCATCCAGCACCGCCAAAGCGACTATCAAAAACAGCCAAATACTCAACAAGAAGACAGAGAGAATAAAAGGAACTTTGAACGGCGGCGAAGGTGGTGAGCGTCCGTCTTATGGCGACCGTCCTCAACGTCCTTCCTACAACCGTGAAGGTGGCGACCGCCCTTACCGTCCCCGCTTTAATAACGGCGAAGGTGGCGACCGTCCTCAACGTCCTTCTTACAACCGTGAAGGTGGTGACCGTCCGTATCGTCCCCGTTTCAATAACGGCGAAGGTGGCGGCTATCGCAGCAACAACGGCGGTGGAGGTTATCGTCCGAGATATAATAACGACCGTCAAGGAGGATATCGTCCTCGTCCGCGTACCGGCGATTATGATCCGAACGCTAAGTATAGCGTAAAGAAACAGATCGAGTACAAGGAACAGTTCGTTGATCCGAATGAACCGATTCGTCTGAATAAGTTCCTGGCTAACGCAGGTGTTTGCTCCCGTCGTGAGGCTGATGAATTTATCACAGCAGGTGTGGTTTCTGTAAACGGTGAAGTGGTAACGGAATTGGGTACGAAGATCAAACGTTCGGATGTGGTTAAGTTCCACGACGAACCGGTAAGCATTGAACGCAAGGTATATGTATTGCTGAATAAACCGAAAGATACCGTTACTACATCGGATGATCCGCAGGAACGCCGTACAGTAATGGATTTGGTGAAAGGCGCTTGCAACGAACGTATTTATCCGGTAGGACGTCTGGACCGTAACACGACTGGTGTACTGTTACTGACGAATGACGGTGATCTGGCTTCCAAGCTGACACACCCGAAATTCCTGAAGAAGAAAATTTATCATGTTCATCTGGACAAGAACCTGACTAAAGCAGATATGGAACAGATTGCAGCTGGTATCCAGTTGGAAGATGGCGAAATCCATGCAGATGCGATCAGCTATACAGATGATTTCAAGAAAGACCAGGTCGGTATCGAAATTCACTCCGGTAAGAACCGTATCGTTCGCCGTATTTTCGAATCACTGGGTTATAAAGTAGTAAAACTCGACCGTGTGTTCTTCGCCGGACTGACCAAAAAAGGTCTGCGTCGCGGAGACTGGCGTTACCTGTCGGAAGCAGAAGTAAACTACCTCCGCATGGGATCTTTTGAATGAAGAATTAAGAATTAAGAACGAAGAATTAAGAATTGAAAATGAGGAATGGAACATGAAGAATTATCAGGGCGTGTTTGCATAGCACAGCCAAATTCTTCATTTTTCATTCTTCATTCTTCATTAATCAAAGTAAGTTAAATGGAAAAGATTGGTAGAACAAAAATTGTTGACCTGTTGAAGCGCACAGATATTGGCGCTATGGTCAATGTGAAAGGATGGGTTCGCACCCGTAGAGGTAGCAAACAAGTAAACTTTATCGCACTGAATGACGGTTCTACAATAAATAATTTGCAGATCGTAGTAGATTTGGCTGGTTTCGATGAAGAGATGCTGAAACTGATTACTACCGGCGCTTGTATCAGCGTGAACGGAGAAATGGTAGAATCAGTGGGTTCCGGACAGAAAGTGGAAGTACAGGCTCGTGAAATCGAAGTGCTGGGTACTTGCGATAATACATATCCATTACAGAAGAAAGGTCACTCTATGGAATTCTTGCGCGAGATTGCTCACTTGCGTCCGCGTACCAATACATTCGGTGCAGTGTTCCGCATCCGTCACAACATGGCGATTGCTATTCACAAGTTCTTCCATGAAAAGGGCTTCTTCTATTTCCATACGCCGATTATTACGGCTTCCGATTGTGAAGGTGCCGGACAGATGTTCCAGGTGACTACCATGAACCTGTATGACTTGAAGAAAGACGAGAGAGGTTCTATCTCATACGAAGATGATTTCTTCGGTAAGCAGGCAAGTCTGACTGTTTCCGGTCAGCTGGAAGGTGAGTTGGCAGCTACTGCTTTGGGATCTATCTACACATTCGGTCCTACGTTCCGTGCCGAAAACTCCAACACTCCCCGCCACTTGGCAGAGTTCTGGATGATTGAGCCGGAAGTGGCTTTCAACGACATTACAGACAACATGGACTTGGCAGAAGAGTTCATCAAATATTGTGTGAAATGGGCGTTGGATAACTGTGCGGATGATGTGAAGTTCCTGAACGATATGTTCGATAAAGGCTTGATTGAACGTCTGCAAGGTGTATTGAAAGATGATTTCGTACGTTTGCCTTATACAGACGGTATCAAGATTCTTGAAGAAGCTGTTGGAAAAGGACATAAGTTTGAATTCCCGGTTTACTGGGGCGTGGACTTGGCTTCCGAACACGAACGTTTCTTAGTGGAAGAACACTTCAAACGTCCGGTGATTCTGATTGATTATCCGAAGGAAATCAAGGCCTTCTATATGAAGCAGAACGAAGATGGTAAGACTGTACGTGCCATGGACGTTCTTTTCCCGAAAATTGGTGAAATTATCGGTGGTTCCGAACGTGAAGCCGACTATAACAAGCTGATGACCCGTATTGAAGAAATGCATATCCCGATGAAGGATATGTGGTGGTATCTGGATACCCGTAAGTTCGGTACTTGTCCTCACTCCGGTTTCGGATTAGGATTCGAACGTCTGTTATTGTTTGTAACAGGTATGGCGAATATCCGTGACGTGATACCGTTCCCGCGTACACCAAGAAATGCTGATTTCTAATATTTCGGTATATTTATGTAAAACTCGCATAATCTTTAGGTTATGCGAGTTTTTTTATGCTCTGAATTGCTGTATTCTCAAAATAAATCTTTATATTTGGAAATACGCATTCGAGAGTGTTAACTAAAATAATACAACAATGAAAAAGCTCTATTTTTTTACCATGCTTTCAATAATGTTGTTAGCGGTAACAGGTGCGACGGCCCAGAAGAAAACCAAATTCAAAGCGGCTGATTTGAAAGGTATTTGGCAGCTCTGCCATTATGTATCCGAGTCTCCCGATGTTCCGGGAGCGTTGAAACCCAGTAATACATTTAAAGTATTGGGTGATGACGGACAAATCGTTAACTTTACCATTATTCCCGGTGCGGATGCGATTATTACTGGATACGGTACTTATAAACAACTCACGGACGATTCTTATAAGGAAAGTATCGAGAAGAACATTCATCTCCCGATGCTGGACAATCAGGACAATATTTTGGAATTTGAGATTAAGGACAATGATTATCTCCATCTGAAATATTTTATCAAGAATGATTTGAATGGAAATGAGTTGAACACCTGGTATTATGAAACCTGGAAGAGGGTGGAGATGCCGGCTAAATTCCCGGAAGATATTGTGAGATAATTTCCAACGCACATGTGCAGGAAGGGGATAAAACCGATATATAGAGGGGTGGCAGATAGATATTACTATGTAAATATCCACCTGCCACTTATTCTTTTAGTATGTGAGGTATGAGCTATCGGGAAAAAGGGAGGCAGTCCTAAAACCCTGTGGGTATATTAAATTTCTGTTGCTTATTGAACGGTTATTTTATTTTTTGTTCTTATGCTCTTCTGTCTGTATTAAATTCTCATTTAACTAAAAAGCGGTGTGGTTTTGAACTAATTGTGCCGAAAATTACCAAAGCCCCAATTAAGTTTAGTTTTTCTCATTCACATCCTTCACGGATGGTAACCATCTGTTTGATAGGTGTTTTCTGTGAACAAATAAAGAAAAGTCTTATCTTCACGCTCTTCACGCCTTCACAATCCCCACAGTTTACACTTTCACAGTCCGCAACCTTCGCATCGACATTGTCAATCTTAGCAAATTGAACAGCTTGCATCTAAGAAGCCGACTAGAGTTGTCCATCTAGTCGACTATTGTTGTCTAATCAGCCGACTATAGTCAGCCAGGCAGACAACTATAGTCGGCGATTAATAAATAGAAATAAAGTATACGAGAAGGCGGTAGTTTATCAGTAATAAGAAGGCTGATTCTTAATATTGGTAATGAATAAAAGATATTCATTACCGTGCAGACATGAATAAATTATTGTGATATAGGATGCCCTGAAGCACATTATCCAGACTTCCAAACTGTCTCCCCCGATTTTTTAGACTGATCCAACAATTGTTGCTTCAACCACTCCAGCAGTTCGTTCGGAAGCTGTGAGGTGTCGATGCCTTTCTCTTTGACAGGGATTACAATGCAAGGTATATTCTCGTCCGTGGATTTCAGTTTCTGCAGATAGACTTCTTCAATGAAGTTGTATTGAAGAACTTCAGAGATGAGTAGAAGACGTTCCATATCTATGTTTTTACTGTTGAAAATATGGTAGAGAGAAGTCCGTGCGCAATGAATTTGCCGGGCGAACTCTGCATAACTGATACCGCGTTCATCTACTTTCTGCTGTATGAGTTTTTCAATATAGATGTCTTTAAATTTAGATTCCACAGTTTGTGTGCTTGTAATGTGCCTGCACCTGTTCCCCTGTGGCAGCGGGCTTTCCATTGTTAAAAAAGCAAGCATTTAATGTCTGAGATTGATAATGCCATCAAGGAATGCGACCTGA
>ERZ773116.3694-NODE-3694-length-10842-cov-4.680727_pt1 | contig 10842 bp, 7 predicted proteins | sample MGYA00580563_ERZ773116 | MGnify/ENA primary metagenome ERZ773116 (study PRJEB29015, sample SAMEA2737864) | human gut metagenome | biome: human gut; feature: human-associated habitat; material: faeces | place: China | collected 2012 ... | reverse complement strand
AGAAAAAGGAATATCAATAATATCTTTGAAATAATTAGTCAGCATATCGACGATCATGAGCCCCAGCTCGGTAATCATCAGTTTTTTGCCTTCCTTAGCAATATAACCGCGGTCCAGAATAGTCTGGATAGTAGGCGAATAAGTACTCGGCCGTCCAATACCTTTGTCTTCCAGCTCTTTTACCAGGGTCGCCTCAGTAAAGTGCGCCGGTGGTTCGGTGAAGTGCTGTTCAGCCGGTAAAAGTTTATATAATTCTACAGGCGTTTTAGCCTCCAGATAAGGAACGGTTTTATCCTTATCCTCGAGCAGGTCTTTTTTATCGCTTAGCTTTAAAAAGCCTTCAAACTTCAAAACAGAGCCCGTTGCACGCAATTGGTAATCGCCGGCGCCGATCAGCAAAGTAGTAACATCAAAAACAGCCGATGCCATCTGACTTGCAACAGCACGGTTCCAAATCAAAGAATAGAGCTTAAGCTGATCTTTATTCAGATGTTTTGCCATTTCCAGCGGTGTACGATGTACACTTGTGGGGCGGATCGCCTCATGTGCGTCCTGGGCATTTTTTTTACTTGAATAGCTGTTTGCATGTGAAGGCCTGAATTCTTTGCCAAACTCACTTTCAATATAACTGCGGATATCAGCAGCAGCAACATCAGCAATACGTACTGAGTCGGTTCTCATATAAGTAATCAAACCGACAGAACCTTCTTTGCCCACAGCAACACCTTCGTACAGCTGTTGAGCTACCATCATCGTCTTTTTGGTAGTAAAATTCAGACGTTTAACAGCCTCCTGCTGCAGGCTGCTGGTAGTAAACGGAGGCAGCGGATTACGTTTACGCTCTTTTTTTGTTGCTTCTTCAATGATATAAGCAGCTTTAGCCAAAGCTTTTTCTACAATAGCCGCTTCCTCAGCAGTATGTATTTCCAGTTTTTTGCCCAGATGTTTGATAACCTCTGCTTCAAAAATAGGAGCTTTAGCTTTTTCACGCAGTTTAGCATTCAAAGTCCAATATTCTTTAGGAATGAAATCAGCGATTTCTTTTTCACGGTCAGCAATGATTTTTACTGCTACCGATTGTACACGTCCGGCACTCAAGCCTTTTCTTATTTTACGCCATAACAAAGGACTAAGCTGATAGCCTACGATACGATCAATAATACGACGTGCCTGTTGAGCATCAACTTTATCCAAATCAATCGGGCGCGGATTCTTCAAAGCATCTTTTATGGCACCAGAAGTGATTTCATGAAACTCAATCCGACAGTTTGCTTCCGGATCAACACCAAGGATATGCGCTAAATGCCAGCCAATAGCTTCGCCTTCGCGATCAGGGTCAGTTGCCAGATAAATTTTATCAGCTTTTTTGGCCAAAGTTTTCAATTCTTTAATCAATTCGCCTTTACCGCGAATATTAATATATTTAGGCTCAAAATCATGTTCGATATCAACGCCAAACAAACTTTTTGGCAAATCGCGCAAATGTCCCATTGAAGCGCGGACAGTATAATTGCGCCCTAAAAATTTTTCAATAGTTTTTGACTTAGTAGGTGATTCCACGATTACTAAATTTTTCGTCATAATAATAAGTCCTCCTAAATTCGGTAATACCTGCGCCCATCTGCCAGGCCAAGTTTACCTTGCATTTGCAGATCCAGCAGTTCCCCGCTGATCTCTGCCAGAGAGCGACCGCTTAATTCTACCAGTTCCTCTAACGTAACCGGTTCCTGTGTCATTATATCCATCAATTGTTTAGCCAGTTCTGAAACGGCCTCTGCTCCTTCACTGGCAAACAACGATAAATTCTCTATTTTCTGCTTACTGCCGAAGTTCAATTCCAGATCATTCAAAATATCTTCCGGCCTATCTACAAGCTGTGCTCCAGATTTTATCAGACTATGGCAGCCAATACTGTTAGGCAGATAAATACTTCCTGGAATACAATATACCTCATGCCCTTCATCTGCGGCAAATTCAGCCGTTATCATAGCACCGCTCTTTTTAGCCGCCTCAACTACCAGTATACCTTTCGTCATTCCGTTGATGATTCTGTTGCGCGACGGGAAGTTAGCAGCAAGAGGTTCTGTTCCAGGTGCAAATTCTGTTACCAGCGCCCCATTTGAACATATCTGCTCGAAAAGCGCCGTATTTTCACGCGGATAAACAACATCTATACCGCAGCCAAGTACGGCAATCGTACTTCCCCCAGCCTGTAAAGCACCTTTGTGAGCTGCACTATCAATACCCTTAGCTCCACCGCTTACAATAACCAGCCCCGCTGAAGCAAGATCAGCAGCAAAGTCACCCGCCGCCTTTAACCCATAAGTAGAAGCTCGACGTGAACCGACGATACCGATACTGCAATCAAGCCTGGGCAAATTACCCTTGATATATAAAACCTTCGGCGGTAATGCGATATGCCTTAATGAGACCGGATAGTCCGCATCACTGCTTATCATCAGCCGCACCTGCTGCCGCTCGCAAAAATTCTGCAGCTGTTCAGGTAACGCAAGATTTCTAAATTTTAGGAACTTATCAATGGCCGCCTCTTTATAAACGCGGGCAGCCAAAAGCTCTTGTCTATCAGCAAGATACGCACTACGCGCACTGCCAAACACCGCAACTAAAGCTTCAAGCTTACTGTTGCCCAATCCGACAGCAGCGCTTAAAGCACCCCAATAATAACGCTCCACAGCAATGCCTCCGATAAATTGCAGGCATCCACACGAAAAACGGGTGTCGCAAAATATTATTTTTCCCAAATCCATTTCATTATAGAGTTGATTTAGTCAACGGTCAAGCTTTTACTTATTTTTCAAGTTTTTTTAAAATATAATTGCTTATTTCTTCTGCAGCTCCAGGTTTACCATATTTCAAGCTGCGCTGCTGCCTCTGAAGCAAGCGTACTTGGGAGTCGACATCCGCATATCGGCAGACCATCGTTTTTACTTCCTGAGGCGAACCGGCTACCTGTGCACCGCAATACTGCTCTAAATAAACAGCATTACCGGTTTCCTGACCAGGCAGCGGCTTATAAATAATATAATTGCAGCCCGCAATCAATGTTTCAGCCGCTGTTAAACCACCGGCTTTAGTTACGACAATATCAGCAGCCAGCAATAACTCCGGTACATCATCCGTAAATCCATAAACAGTCAGTGGTATTTCTTTAAAAATTTCCAGGCGGTGCTGCAAAATTTCATTATGTCCTGCGACCGCAATTATTTTCAAACGCTGTGGCAAATAACCGTGGAAAGCTTTAACTATGCTCTCCATCGGTAACAAGCCTTCGCCGCCGCCCATCAACAGACATACTATATCCTGCTCAGACCAATTAAATTTACGACGCAGCTCCTGACGATCATATGCCTGGTAAAATTGCCGCCGAACCGGTATTCCCGTCGGTAAAACCTCAGCATCAGTCCCATCAAACTGTGCACGCAGATTTTCTGATGCTGCAAAATACACATCAACGCCTTCGCAAAGCCACCATTTATGTACAGTATAATCAGTAACCACCGCTCCCAACAGCAAATCCGGCTTGAATTTTTTCTTATAGATAGCCATGATACCTGCCGGTGTAGCATGTGTGGCAATTACAGCATCGGGGTTGGTCCTGACGATAAAATCCTGTGCCAAACTTGCTAAGGTACCATTAATAAAGTTACGCAGCCATAGCGACCCGCTCTGACGGTTTCCCCATTTATAAGCCAGCTCATACAGCCAGGGACAATATGAGAGTACCCATAAATAAAAACGTAAAAAAGCATTGCCGATACTGCCCGGAAAAAAGTCAAAAATACTTCCGTGCACTACCTGCACATTGTCTGCCAGTGCAAAAGACTGTTCCAGAGCCTGAGCGGCCAGCTTATGCCCTGAACCTATCGGAGCCGACAATAATAATATTGTATATTTTTTTTCACAAGATGCCATTTATAAACTCCATTTAAGAAAAATTTATCAAAAAACTTGAACCTGTAGCGCTATTATTGTATCATAAAATGTAATTAGCACAATATCAAGAGCTAATTTATTCTATATAATGATGGAGGTTATCATGAAAAATCGTTTACCAGTTGAACATTTTTATTTTCCGGTAGAAAAAATCAAAGCCGGTTATTACACCGACGCTTATTTTCTGCGTACCGAGGAGATACTGAATGGCGATAATCACCATCCTAGAGTAATGATGCAGCTTTTTACCCGTGAACCGGTAGTTGTTTGCGGCATCGATGAAACTATCGCCCTGATCAAAACCTGCGCACATAATCCTGAAAATATTACGATCTATGCTTTACATGACGGAGATGAGGTTGCCCCTTGGGAAACACTAATGACGATCGAAGGTGATCTGGCAGACTTTGCCCATCTGGAAACTATCTATCTTGGTTTTCTGGCGCGGCAAAGCCGTATAGCTACTAATGTACGCCGTGTTGTCAAAGCAGCAAACGGCAAACCGGTCCTCTTTTTCCCTGCCCGGTATGATACCTATCAAACCCAGGAATCTGACGGCTATGCTGCTATGATTGGCGGTATCAAAGGTTTCTCTACTGATGCCAACGCCTTAGCCAGCAATGGCAAAGGTCTGGGAACTATTCCCCACGCCCTGATCGCAGCATACAACGGCGACACGCTGGCAGCAACCAGCGCCTTTGATAAATATGTAGCGCCTGATATCGCGCGTATTGCCCTGGTCGACTTTGATAATGACTGTGTTGGTACGACTTTACAGGTAGCACGCAAACTTGGCCGCAAATTAGTAGGAGTCCGCTTGGATACCTCCGGCACTATGGTAGATAAAAGCCTGCTCAGCCAAATGGGTATGTTCAAACCGACAGGCGTCTGCAAGGAACTAGTACATAATGTACGCACAGCACTTGATGCAGAAGGTTTCGATTATGTAAAAATTATCGTTTCCGGCGGATTTGACGCCGAACGTATCAAAGAGTTTGAAGCATTAAAGGTTCCTGTAGATACTTATGCAGTAGGATCCAGCCTTTTTGACGGTAATATCAACTTTACAGCGGATATCGTTATGGTAGACGGCAAAGAATGCGCTAAAGCAGGACGAGTACATCTTCCCAACCCACGGCTGGAACTTGTTAAGTAATTTTGAAAAAAGTAAAAGCACTGTGAGATTCTCACAGTGCTTTTTTATCAAACAAGATTATTTTTTCCAGATACCAAGCGGAGCTCCTACAGGCCAGAACTGACGACCATAGAAATTATTAAGGAACCCGGCTCCGGCGCCATATAAGGAAATAAGCGCTACTGCCATTTCAGCATAAGCAGCCATGGTGTGCGGGAAATGACCGCCGATACCAAGTCCGTCTAAAGCTAAACCTAAAAGTAAGATATCAATGAAAACCATATCTACGAATAAGAACAGACTTGCAGAGGACGCAGCAATGGTACCAATGCAGGCAAATATAAAATAGGCCAAAAATGCAAAACCAATAGCTTTAGGATCCACACCGGCAGCAAGACCAGGACCAAAGGTTCCTGCTTTAATCATCCAGCTCATACCTACTGCAGACCAGAAAAAGCCGAAAGCACTGAAAATTGTTGCGCCAAAAATATTGCGATGGCAATAGTCAAAATAACCAGCCAACAGCTGGGCGAAGGATCCGCAGAAAAGAGCCCACGGCAAAACCCAGGATACTCCTTCAACGATACCTAATTTTTGTGCAGAAGCCACCATTGTTACGACGGCCAGACCAAATAGTCCCAAGGGTGTAGGGTCGGCTACTGCGATTTGAACATGCTGCGTTGAATCATTATTAGTACTCATTCATACGCCTCCTTTATTTTGGTTTGGTTGTGAATTATTCCACACGCATATATAATATACTTTAAAACTAACAACATCGTCAATAACTGTTACATAAATTTAACACTTTTGTATACAAGTGTGATATTGTATATTTTTCAGAAAACTTATCTGTACTATAATCGCACTATTTTAGTATATAATTTATATAAAAGGAAGTGATTTTATGAGTTTAAATGCTACCCCATCTTCTGAACGCGTTCACATCGGTATCTTCGGTAAACGTAACGCCGGCAAATCAAGCCTTATCAACGCGATCACCGGGCAAAATTTAGCAATCGTTTCTGAAGCCAAAGGTACAACCACAGATCCTGTTTATAAAGCTATGGAGCTGCTGCCGCTGGGACCAGTAATGATCATTGATACTCCGGGTATCGACGATGAAGGCGTTTTGGGCAGCCTGCGTATTCAAAAAGCATATCAGGTACTCAACAAAACCGATATCGCGCTTGTAATTATTGACGCTGCAGTTGGCCCTTCTGCTGAAGATCTGCGTTTGATAGAACGAATCAATACAAAAAAAATCCCCCTGCTCATCGTTATCAACAAATGTGAAACCATAAATGAAGATAAAAAAACTGCTTATCAAGCTCTGCTGTCAAACGGGAAACTTTTATTTGTCAGTGCTGAACAGAAGCTCAATATTTTTGAGCTTAAAGAAGCAATCGCCCAAACCGTACCTGCAGATGAAAATAAAGCACAGATAGTTGCTGATCTGCTGTCGCCTTCGGACTTCGTTGTCTTAGTAGTGCCCATCGATTCTGCCGCCCCTAAAGGAAGGCTGATCCTGCCGCAGCAGCAAACGATCCGCGATATTTTGGAAGCAGATGCTGCCGCTATTGTAGTTAAAGAAAACGAACTGACCAACACACTGCAAAATTTAGGTAAACGACCCAAACTGGTTATCACCGACAGTCAGGTCTTTAAAAAAGTTGCTGCTGAAACGCCGGCAGATATTCTTCTGACCTCTTTTTCGATCCTGTTTGCACGCTATAAAGGTAATCTGCAGACTGCCGTTCAAGGCGTTACAGCACTCGACAGCCTTGAAGACGGAGATAAAATCCTCATAGGCGAAGGCTGCACACATCACCGCCAATGCGATGATATCGGCACCGTCAAGCTGCCACGCTGGATCAAAGAATATACCGGTAAAAATCCAGAATTTATTTTTACCAGCGGCACGGAATTCCCCCTAAACTTATCGCCGTATAAAATGATCATCCACTGCGGCGCCTGTATGCTGAACGAACGGGAAATGCAGTACCGCATCAAATGTGCCGCAGACCAAAACATACCTTTCACCAATTACGGTATCACTATCGCCTATATCAACGGTATTTTAAAACGCACCGTCGAACCCTTCCTACAGATTTATAAATTACTGGATAAATAATAAAAAGCTGAAACCTTTTGGTTTCAGCTTTTTGTTTGAACTATTAATGATATAACTCAAGATAATAATTTTAAAATCTTGTTTATCAACCAGGATATAAATGCAATATAAAATACCAGGAATAGTATTATTGAATTCTTATCAATTTTTTCTACAAATAACCACCATAAAACAGCAATATTCAACAACGGCACTAAAAACAACAGTTTATATTTACGACTTGTATCATTTTCAGCCAATAATTTATCATAAAAACTATTGAACAAAGAATCCAATGGCATCAGCATCGACCATAGAAATATTGAATAACACCATAGTGCTCCTGCTGTACCTTTATATCCACCATCACTGCTCAAATAAAATACCTTACTAATCCAAGAACCGTGCTGTTGATTAGCCCATTCTATGAAAGCACAAAATATTATAGCTTCTATCAATACCTGATATATATATCGCTGTTTATATTCCTCCGATTCATTTATTGACATGTTATAAGCCCCCAACATTACATTAAAAATATTTCAGATAGTGCGATGTAACAACGCACTATCTGAAATCAAACTTATCAATACATATTTTTTAAATGAATTTAACTGTTTGATCAGAACAATAAGGTAAATATTTTACTTCTGTTCCACTGCCTCTAAATTCTACTATGGGATTCGCCTGTGTTTCAGTAGGCATTTTTAATGTTGCTGTAACTGAACCGTCTGGTGATACTCTTGTAATGATACCATCAGCGTTAACCGTTTCCTGCCATCCTTGATCACTTCCAGCTACTTTATCTAAAAATTTTAAAGCATCAGTTAAGCCACCTTGCAATACCCTATCACCTGTCAGAACATCATAGGCACCAAATTTCCTGTCTAGACTTATACTATAATCTTCATATCTTATAGCACTTTTCAAAAGGTTTACTGCTCCAATTGTATTGCCACTTCCTGCAACACTAAATTTATCAAGAACAAATTTAGTGCCCTCTGAAGTTATAAAATCTTTCGTTGATTCAATAATTTGTTTAGTAGTAGGTTCTGAATAATTATTTTTATAGCAATTATACGCACTACTTGCCGCACTTCCGATTGTTCCATAACCACCAGGCGCAACTTCGCCAATCCCAGCAATTACATATTTCACAGTTAAATCACTTGGACTAAATAATGCATAAATATTTCCTGCAAGACCCATATCGTACCCATTTACTTTAACAATTGGTGCTTTGACACCTGTATATGCAGCACCTGCATTACGCCCCCAAAGTGAAATATCACTCTGACTGCCTAAGATATTGAGATTTTGAAATACAGGACTTCCATAAATCTGCAAATAATCCTTAGACAACATAACACCCATATTATTAAATTTACCATAATTTGACATTACCATATTAAGATAACCATTGGAGATTAATTCACCAGTATTTTTGATTTCTGTAAAAGCAAAAATCATCATATCTCCACCAGAAGTCAAACTTGACTTCAATCCTTTAATATCCACATAATTAGCATTTAATGCTACCATCCCTTTACCTGTAATGACAGAATTATCTACAGTAATTTTGGGTTGAGCAAAAAAACTACATGGTCCAGTACCATTATTGGTTATCTGGGAATTTAAGATATAAATTTCGCCCTTATCATTGGAATCTAATTTTAATCCTTTTTCAGAAATTAATTTACTATTGGTAAGATTAATTGAACCATTAGTTATTACAGTTACATCAAATCCTTCTGAAGTTAGCGGGGAAACCGATGTAATTACTGCATCCTGGATAACAGCCTGATCTGCATCAACTGTGATAGCACCATTGTTAGAAACAAGGTTGCCATAAATAGTTGATGTTCCAAGCGCATCAATATCAATACCATATGTCCGAGCATTTTCATCAGCTACACCAGTATCATGAAGAGATCCAACATCAGCATTACTGAGAAAATTATTACAAGAAATTGCTATCTTTTTTCCTGCTATGACAAGCGGAAGCTCTGTTTCTGCTGTTAGCGGCACAAAATTTACATCGCCACTTGCAGTAAAAGTAAGATTATTATCTGCAGAAATAGAACCATAATTTGTAATATCACCTTGTGATATTAATTGCATTTCACCACTACTGCTCAGGTAGCTATTATTTACTATTGTTCCTTGAGAATCAATATTTAGATTACCCTGGTCATGATTGAACTTTTCAGTTTCTTGATCATATCCAGCAAATAAACGACCATCATTTACTAACGAATCAGATGAAATTACTGTATCATTATAAGAAGCTAGTATACCCTTATTTGAATTTTGAACATTCCCACTTTCTCTGATATTAAGATCACCATTACTATAAACATTCCCATTATTGTTTAAATTGGCTATAGCTTTTAATTTAACATTGCTACCCGCATATAAATTTCCAACATTATCTATATTATTTGTAGCAGTTATATCAAGTGTGCCGTTTTTAGTAAATTGTGAATCACGATTTGTTCCCGCTAAAATATTCCCTTCGTTAAAAAAATCTTTCGCCTTTACCGACGTGTTATTACTAGAATTTATAATACCATTATCAGTATTTGTAACAGTATCTATAACATTAATATTGATGCTATCATTAGCATTAATACGTTTTCTATTTATTACATTTTTCTGAGCAGATAAACTTACATTTTTATCGCTAACAATAGCATAATTATTTATAATATCACCATTAGAAGTTAATTCTACATTATCTGCACCATATATAATCCCATCATTCTTTACTCCAGTACCATTATCACTACTAACTAAATAAATACTATTACCATTCATCCCACCAATTGCAGTTATATCAATAGCATATCCTGTTTCTACAATATCACCATTTGTATTACTACAAGCTAAATCAGCAAAGTTAATTGCATTGGAGCCAGTAACTACTTTCAGTACATTTGCAGTAATATTACCATTCACATCAACTTTTTTAGACAATATTTCTGTCGTATCTGCTCCTGATGTATTATTAGTCCCTGCTATAGCTACGGTACCTTCGGTAACGTTGAATCCAGTCAAAGCTCCAGCCTCATTAAGCACAGGATTACCGGTAGTTAAAATGGCCCGATCAGTATTAATAAAACCCAAACCATTACCTGTAATACCTTTTTGGTTAGCAATTATTAAATTTGCTTTTTGACCAGCAATTTCCATAATACCATTCAAACTAGACGGATTATTGCTTACTACTTCATTTAAAATAGTTTGAGCAGCTATACCATTAACAAAATTACTATTACCATTGATCATCCCTGCCAGTTGCGAATTAACATCATTTACAGAATTATTAAATACTGCTCCAGAGCTACTGACATCAAACTGTGTAAAAACATTGTGAGAAAGACCACTTGCATTTGCCTCATTGATCTTGATAATTTCTACGCCATCTTTTACATTCACAGCAACATTAGGAGCAGAAATATCAGGAGCAATTGCTGCCGATGCAACACCAGGAATAATATTTAATGACAACATTGCTATTAAAACTGATCTTTTCAACTTTTGAGAAATTATGTTCTTTTTCATGTTCTTATCCCCTTTTTTATATTTTAAAGCTCTTAATTAACGCCTCCTTTTCAAGAGCTTCTAGAAAAGATATATC
>ERZ773116.3692-NODE-3692-length-10844-cov-4.122718_pt1 | contig 10844 bp, 7 predicted proteins | sample MGYA00580563_ERZ773116 | MGnify/ENA primary metagenome ERZ773116 (study PRJEB29015, sample SAMEA2737864) | human gut metagenome | biome: human gut; feature: human-associated habitat; material: faeces | place: China | collected 2012 ... | reverse complement strand
AAAACTACTACTAAAATAAAAATATATTTATTTTTTTTATTTTTCAAAATATCTTTCATACGCTCACCTATTTTCTATAACAATTATATCAATTTGATATATTTTTTTCAAGTTATATAAAGTAAAAATCTATTTATTTTGTAAATAAAAAAATATGATTTTTTTCATCATATTTTTTATTCAAAATCATAACTCCAAGTAATTTTTGTTATTTTTCCTTTTTTATAATCTAATGTTAATTTTGATATATTAGAATACATATCATTTACGGTTGCATCTTTATTAACATATACAACTTTTTTATTATTTCTAACACCAAAATAAATTGTATCTGTTATTTCTTCATCGCTTAAAGAACCAATAGAATAATTACCATATAAATATTGTCCGCTTTTATTTTCTACTTTAAACTTTTTCATTGTTTTAACAATACTATTACCAATTTTTATATTTCTATTTATTACATATTTATCACTTTTTATTTCAACACCAGTAAGAATATAATCATCGTAATTCTCTCTTAATGTTATTTTTAAATTATTATACTCTAATTCTTTATATGAATATTTATCTCTAGTTTTATTACTTTCTTTTATTGGAGTTCCTAATTCTTTTAACACTTTTTCTTCATTATCACCATATTTTAAATTATTTATAGTTAAATCAGAGATAGAAAATATAGTTTTATTATTTGTTTTTATATTAATAGCACTAAAATCTCTATAATTTCTAGATGCAACCAAAAGAGACAATAATATAGCTATTACTAATGATGTTATAACAAGCATAATTTTATCTCTTTTTAGTTCTTGTTCAATGGTCTTTTTTTTCTTTTTATTCTTTTCCATTTAACTATCCCACCTTACTCTGATTTCTTCTTTATTCTAAGCGCTATCATAAGTGCTACTATTACAGCTACTATTGATGAAATTATTAAACCATATCTTATTACTGTTTGTCCTGTTCTATTCCATATTAAGAATTCTGCACTCGCACTTGATGTAAATGATAATGTTTCTGTTTTTGCTTTATTTATTATTATAGAATTACCATAAACATTACCTGCACTATCTACAAAGAATGTTGCTACATTTGGATTTTTTCCAAGTTCTTTTCCTGGTGCTGCTTTTGTTTCTACTATTCTATATTGTCCTTCTTCTAAATAGTATACTGTTGCTTTACCATCTTTTGTTGTTATAACTTTATTATCTGTACTCTTATCAACTTTATAGAATACACCAGTTTCTGTTTCTTCTTTTGTTACTGTTATATCATGATATTTTTTATTTGAATCAAGTTTTTGTAATTTAAACTCTGCACCATCTAATAAGTTATTATATTCATCATATTTGTAGAATGTAAATGGTGTTGGTTTATTAATAAGTGTTTTGTATGTATCAGATACATATTCTGTATTTTTTGGTATTGTTACCATTGTAAATCTATCTTCATCGTTCTTTGGAAGTGAATATCCTTTAGGAGCTTTTGTTTCTTCAATTATATAACAATGATCATATTCTAAGTATTGAATTAAAGCTTCCCCTTCTTTTATTTGGACTTTTTTATTATCATTTGTAAGTGATTCATTAAAATCAGCCCATGTATTTTGATAGTTTTTATAAGTTAAACTAGTCATATTATTTACTGCAATATCACTACATTTAGCACCATCTTTATCAGTACATGTTAGTACTGTATCTGTATCTTGTTCTGGTCTATTTTCATATACACCATCTCTAATTGTTTTTAATTTTAATAATTTTTTAGGTTGATTCATTGCTGATAAATTAGAATTACAACTAGTTCCTTCATATACTTTAAACTCTGCGCCTGGAAGTAGTTTTCCATCATCAGAATATTTTCTAATTATTAATGACGTTGGTTTATTTGGTACATCTATTTCATCAACTTTTACAGTTGTATTTGTTACTGTAAATCTTGTTTCTGCATTTCTACCTGATGGTAGTGAATAATTATATGGAGCAACTGTTTCAAGTAATACATAACTTGAATTTGAATCATTTGATTCTAAATATCTTAATATAAGTAATCCTTTATATGGATGTAAACTAGTTACATATTTTTGTCCTTTAGAAACATCACTATCACTTATCTTTTTATATACTTCTACACCAGCTAATCCTGCTGCATCAGTTGGATCTTCTTCATCTTTTGTTATTACAGCTCTTGGACTAAATTTAACTAATGTCATTCCATTCTTTTCTCTTTCTGCAACTGTTTTATAATCAGCCGGATGACATTCTGTTCCTTTCTTACATTTGTATACTTCAAATGTTGTTGTTTCATCATCTATTAAATAATTATATTTTGAATCTCTTTTTTCAAATCTTACTCTTGTTGGTTTATCATTTATTATATTTGTTGTAGTTTTATGTGTTGTATCTCCTTCTGTACAAGGTATTTGATATTTAGCACTTGTTGGAGTTGATGTTGTATTTTCTTTAACATAAACTGAACCATCTGGAACACTTACTTCCTCTACTGTATATTCATTACCTCTACATAAATTAGTTATTTTAATATGTCCACCACATGTATGTAATTCTGTTCCATTTTTATCTGTTTGATCAGAGCTTACATATCTATATTCACTATAACTGTCATCTGTTGAACAATTTCCGTGGTTTGCTACTTTTTTAAGAGTTAAGTATCTACCACTTGAATCTTTTATTTTAAATACGATTTTATCAAAATCATTTCTCTCTTTATCATTTTCAAATTTAACATTTTCTTCACTCTTATTTTTATCTGCAGCATCATAATAACTATAAAAATCTTTTTTAGTAAATGTTATTTCAGTAGGTGTATTAGTCAATTTTTGAGTCACTACTCCATATGTAGTACATGATGTAGCTTTTGAACTTGAACAATCAGTTATTGTAAATTGATGACTACTATTTGAACTATAATTTGGATAGTAATATCCAAAACATTTACTAGAATCAGTACTATTAGTGCATGTACTTCCTTGACTTTCTTTTATTGAATATGTTCCTTCTGGTAAATGTAATACTTTTAATTTCCTATTTTGATTAAGATATAAAGCACTACTAGCACTAGTTAAATTACTAGGTGCATCTTTATCATTACCAGCGAAGTCATAAGTTCCATCACTATTTTTAACAAAATGTAATATATCTCCGTTTGAATTATATATATTAAATTCTATTTTTTGTAATTCTTCAGTAGTTAACTCTTTCAATGTCTTTTTAACACCATTAATAATTATTTCAGTATTACTATCTCCAGAAGATACATCTTTTGTAAATTCAAATTCTGTTTCATAGTTTGTAAATGTATTGTTACTTGTTTTTGCTTGAATAGATGTAGTTAAATTTAATTGTATTGTTTTTTTATTACTAAATGTATGATATTTAGCAGGTTTTGTTTCTACAACTGTATAAGCTCCTTGAGCTTGAGTATTGTCCCCAACTTTTTTACCATTATTAGGTACTCCAATTATACATACTTCACCATTATCATCTGATACTAAATCAACTGGATTCTGTTCTGTACTTTGAAGATTATTCTTTTGAGTTTCAGTTGCAAAAGAATCAAATACATAACATTTTTTCTGTGGTGATTTTTCTGGATAATCAACTTTTACTCTATTACCAGAATCTGACATTTTTACTTTTATATATTTATATGAATTATTTTCATCTGTATATCTAGCATTAAATCTTGCACCAGATACTGCTTTTCCATTTTCATTTTCTTTATACCAGTTAATTAATAACTTTTGATCTTTCATAGTATATTTTGCTTCTTCTATTCCTGCATCTTTATATGCTTGTTTACATGCTGTAACAAATTCTATACCAGCTGTAGCACTTCCTTCTGGAAGAGCAACTGCTGTTGCATTTATTTTTTCTGTTGATAAAGCATATGATGCTGGTGCTTGTGATTCTGTTATTGTTGATGAAGTACTCTCTCCTAGATAGAAATATGCTTTACCATCACCCAATGTAGATGATGCTGCTCCTGCACTATTATATTGGATATATTGGAAACCACTAGCATTTGTTGCATTAAATACTGCACCCTCAAGAGCGGCTTCTGTATTTGCATCAACTTTTTTAACTACTACACAATAGTGATATCTGTTATTTGGTTTATTATATGTCTTAACATTACTTGATGGGCAAGAATATTCGATAGTAATATTATTACCACTTTTTTTGACAGTTCTGTCCATTTCTGTTAATTCTTTTTTTTCAGCCGTTCCAGAAACCGATTTTGTATTATAGTATTTATGATCACCAATCTTTTTTCCATTACAATACTCTGTAGCCTTTGTACCACTTTTTGAAACTTCCTCATACTTGTAATCTTCATAAGATAAGTTGCTAAAAGTTACAATACCACTTGAATTTGTCGTTACAGCATTTCCAACATTAGTAGATCCTTTTTTTAATTGAAAATCAATACCTTTCACAACTGATTTAGAATCATCACATTTTCCTTCATTATCTTGTTTTTTTACTCTGAAGCAATATTTTATAGGAATATTACAATAGTAATTTGTATTTACGTTATTTACAGTAACCTTATCCGTCGTTAAGGCCTCAAGTACTTTTCCACCAGAACCATTACTTTTTTCTTCATCTTCACCTTTACCATTACAATCTGCATCTCTTGTATAATCTGTTTTTGAAGTAGATGAACTTGCCTTATCTGTTGATTCATTAAATAATTCTTTAACACAATATGTTCCTTCATTCGATGGTAAATTTTTAAACACTACCATTCCATTCGCATCGGTTTTCTTTTGATCAAGAATATTACCATTGCAATCAGAATGATCAGTAGCAGATTTATAACCTGAATATATCCTAAATAGAATTCCCTTTTTAGACCAATTTTTAAATTCTCCGTCATTTACGTTATATATCTTTTTCTGTATTTTTAATTCGTACTTAGGAGATTCTGTTAATTTAATTGCTCCTGTAGCATATTGAGTAGTGACGTAATTTCCTTCTCCAGTAGATGGTCTATAACTTTCAAATTTAACAATTAATTGATTATTAGATATTTTTCCTCCATTGACATAGTAAAATAAATTTAAATATCCTGGCCACATTCCACTTACATCCATTTCATTACAAAATAAATTTATCCATTTTTTTACAGTTATTGTAAGCGTAGGTGTACATGTTTTTGTTCCACATGTATATGATTTTCCTTTTATAGTAAGAGTATCTATATATGCATAAAAATCGGATAATCCATCTTGTTTTAAAGATGATGCCATGATAGAATCATCAATTGCTGTTTCAATTGTACTATAATCTTCCGGAGGAATTTTGCCACAAACATCTGATACAGCATGATCACTACATCCATACTTATTTGTTGTTGCAGATGTATCAAAACTATAATAATAATCGATATTATTTGAACCAAGATTTGGAGCGCCTGCTTCATATATATATTTAAAGCTTCCAGATGATTCAAGCCATTCAACATCCTCTTTCTTTTTATCACCGCCACCGGCATCATATGTATAATTTAAATCTTGAAGAGCTCCCTCTTCATCTGCATATGTATTTCCTATATGAAGTATAGTAAGTAACTTGTTTTTTAATAAAGCACTCTTTTTTATTTCTACTTTAACTTTATTCAAGTATAATGGATAACATTTTATGGTAATTACACCCGTTTTTGAATTAAAATCATAATTAATATCTTTTAAAGACGTATTACTATTATTTACAAAAATTTTTATATCACTTTTCTTTATATATTCTCCTTTCCCATATTTAAATATAGAAAATTCAGTTGAATTCATTGGATCCTTTGTTTTTATTACAGTTTTTTTCTTAACAAATTTGTTTACCTCTAAATCAAAACTACTCTTTTGATAATTTTCTTTTTTTACTCTAGTAACCATTTCAAGTCTTATAGGCGTTCCCTTATATTTTTCATACGTTTCATCTTCAAAATATTTTTTTGGAACAATTATTTTTTTGTTTTTTTCATCGTATTTAATATCGTTTACAACTTGTCCTGAAATATTATTTATTCCAAATGTTGTTTTTGATATATTTTCAAAAACAATGTTATTCATTCCTTTTATTATAGATTCATAATAATCACCATTTTTTATAGCTGGTTCTTTAAAGGTATATGATTCTAAAATCTTACTACCGTATGATGAAAAATCATTAAAATCTGAATTTTCTGTTTCATCATAATCAGTAACAATAACGGTAATATTTGTATAATTTTTAGGTTTTGTTTCTTTTTTACTAAATAAATATGAATCTATAGCAAAGTATGAAATAATTCCAAGAATTATAATAATTGCTACAACCAATATAATTTTTTTCTTTTTATTTTTCATAATTCACCTTCTCACTAAAATCCCATATTACTTTCATTATTATTTTCTATATAATCTTTTAAATAATCCGATTTGATTATTTTTTTAGGAATAGTTTTTATTTCTATTGCTGTAATATTTTCATTTATATTACCTGTTATTGATCCATTGCAAGTCCAATTAAGCCATTTATCTTTTTTGTTATATGTTCTGTAGCACACATCATAATTTTTTAAAAATGATGCAGCATTTAATATTCTAATTCCTTTTATTTCTTTATTATTATCATTACTATCAGACCAATTATTATCAAAATAATATTGAACATTATAAATGTCTTTTTTTGAACTTATTTCAACATTTGTTATAGAGTTCTTTAAATCTCCACTAGTTAAACCATTTTTTTGCCATTTTGTCCAATTAGATGTTTTTGTATAAGTTCTATATTTAACTTTTGAAATACCTGCATTTTCCATATCATCATTTCTATTATTAAAAGCAAATATTATAAATATAATAATTAATACTGTTACTGCTAATGAAATTAACACCTTTTTATTTTTTAAAATTTTCTTTATATTCATACTTAGCACCTCTATTATCAATACATTTATTTTACTATAAATATAAGGAAAAGTAAATAATATTGCAAAAAGATTTATTTATCTTTTTGTTTATGATATTATACTTGTAGTGGAGGTGCTAATATGGCTAAATTTTGTACATATTGTGGTAAAGAAATTGATAAAAATGATAATGTTTGTGGATACTGTGGAAATGCAATAAATAAAAATAATACTGAAGTTATAAATATTGTTAATAATACTAATAAAACTGATGGATTTGCTACTGCCGGATTCGTTCTATCACTTGTATCGTTTTTTTGCTGTGGATTTACATCTGTAATCGCATTAATTTTTTCTATTGTTGGACTTGTTAATTGTAATAAAAATGGTACTAATGGTAAAGGCCTTGCTATTTCAGGTATTGTTATTAGTACAATATTAATATTTGTTCCAGGAGTTTTATACATAATTACTAATGTACTAGGATATGCTACTGCATTATATTAAAATATGAAAAAAAGAATAATTTATATTGTATTTATAATAATATTTTTATCCTTAAGTTTATCTTTTTTAGAAATAATAAACTTTGAGTGTATATATAGGAAATTTTTTCATATATATTGTGCAGGATGTGGTTTTACAAGAATGATAAAATCAATTATAAAACTTGATTTTTATCAGGCATTTAGATACAATCCATTATTTTTTATTTTATTAATATTATTCATACCATATATCATTTACCAAATATATTTATATATAAAAATAGGAAAATTTAAAAAACCAACTTTAAAATCATTAATAATTTTAGCATTAATTATTTCTATTTATATGATTTTAAGAAATATTCCTATATTTAATTATCTTATACCAACAAAAATAAGATAAACTATTTATTTATAATTGTATTTATGATATTATTGTAGTAATGGAGGTGTTAAAAATGGCTAAATTTTGTCCAAAATGTGGTACAGAACTTAAAGAAGGTGAAAACTTCTGCAGTAATTGTGGTAATGCTTCAGAAACAACAAATAATTCTGAACAAGTAAATACAACTGTTACAGCTGTTAAACCTGAAGGAAAATCTAAAATGGCTGCTGGATTACTTGGTATATTCTTTGGTGGATGGGGAGTACATAGCTTCTATTTAGGATATACTGGTAAAGGTATTGCTCAAATATTTGTAACATTATTCACTTGTGGAATTGGTGCAATTTGGGGTGTAATAGAAGGAATTTTAATTCTAACAGGAAGCATTAATACTGATGCTAATGGAAATCCATTAGTTGATTAAAAAGTCATATGACTTTTTTCTTTTGTAACAAATTTAGACTTTACTTTTATTTATTTTGTGGTATTATTTATATGCGAGGTATTTATGAAAACATATAATAAAAACTTATACTTTGGTTTTATGGAAAAAAATGAAAAGAAATTAAAGGGTAAAATAGGAAGAATTTATAATGATAAATATTTTAGTGTTTTCTTAAAATTAAATGATAAAGATTTCTTTGATTTAAGTGACAATAATTTATGTAATATAGATGATATATTTATCATTGGTAAATTAAATACAGAAAATAAAGAATGTAATGAAAAAGAACTTAGTAAAATGTTAACAAAAGAAATAATTTAACCACTTCAAACGAAGTGGTTTTTATTTACAAAAAAACAAGGTTTAAAACCTTGTTTCTTTATTATTTCCAAATAGTATAATACCTTCCATTTGCGGCTTTTGTTGTTGTGAATGTTTTAATTAATAGAACATTATTTAAACCAAGCATCATAATATGTACCGCCTGAGGCTACAGTCCATGTTTTTCCATTACTTTTTGTTCTACTTGCCACTCCATTAAATACATTCTTTGTAGAAATTGATCTTAATCTACCACTATACATATTTAACTTTCTTGTTGAACTACCTAAATCTACTGCAAAATATCCATCAGTTGTTGTTCTAACGAAAGGATATATGCTGTCAGATGAATTATAACCTATCCTTAATATATTTTCAGTAGCATTTGATGTAGTATTAATTTTTATACCTGTATGTTTACCTACTATTTGGGTTTTATTTGTGGCATTACTATTATATTGAATATCTATCAATCCTGTTGTCCCTGATTGATAATTAATACCTACACAACCATGTATATATCCACCAGTCATCGTTAACCCTTTAGTACTTGTTGAAGCAAGAGTAATGGCTCCACTACAGTTATTGTCGTCAATAACATTAAATATTTCTCCATCAGTTATTTTAGCAGTTCCAGATTCAATAAAAACACCATTTTTGCCTGCCTTATTTGTTGATATTTTACCACCTGAGATATTCAATGTACCTGCTGAATAAATTCCTGAATTATTTGTAGAATTAACAGTACCTGATAAAATATTAATAGTTCCATTTGTATTACTTGAAATAGCATTTCCAGAAGGTCCATTGACAGTTCCACCATTAAGGTTAAATGTACCAGCATTTGCAACTACAGAATTAGATACATTTGATGATACTGTTGTACCCGTACCTACTGTTATGGTACCACCTTCTACTTTAATTGCCGAACTCGTCATACCATATATACTATTGTTTCCAGTAATATTAGTTGTACCACCTTTAGCCCAAATTGCTGTACCACCCGAAGTATCTTTTAATCCACCATAAAGTGTTACATTACCATTAATATATAATGTACCATTATTGACAATAGCAACATTTGAACGACCTGATGAATAATAACTATTTATATATCCATTTCCAAATGATAATGTACCATTGTTTGTTATACCACCTATAATTGAATGATTGCTAAGTTCAATAGGATAATTCGTTCCTGAAGGAATTGTTACCACTTCATATGTATCTTTAATCAAGGCTAAATATTCACCACCTTGGCCTTTAAGTAAATCAACGGCTTTTTGAACAGTAGTATATTTAAATTTGTTATTAACACCTCTTACAACTACTTTACTAATATATGACCAGCTATTTGCATCTAATGTTGTCCAACTAGACTTTAATCCATTATTTGCTACTGTTCTATAATATATACCAGTTTGTCCTCTTCTACTTTCTGTATATGAATAATTATCACTTGCTTTAGAACTAGATGTACTATTTACATATCTAAATGAATTAATTGTATATGTGTCTCCTGCTGTTCCTCCAAAGTTGAATTGTAATCCATCATATGTTCCAGCGGTAAAATTAGGAACATAATACCATCCATTTGTACCTTTAGGTACAGTCACTGAAATTTTTTGACCAGCAGATGGACTACTTCCTTTTGCCCATGCATATACTCTTAAACTTATATCTTTAGTTGTAGGTTGTGTAAACGCTATTATAACATTGTTGAAATATACACCATCTGGACCAAAATCATCAAATCTTATATATGGATCACTATTTGTTGTTGTATATGTTTTATCTGATATAGTAAATCCACTTATTACCTTATGAAATGCAGGTGTTACATCTGTTAAAAAGTTATGTGCTTCTATCTCATACTTTTGAACGCCGCTAGGTCCTGTTGTACCTGCAGTTTTAACATAAACCTTTACTCCATTTGCATCATTTGTGTCTGAATAAGTTGTCGAACCACCTGTTATAACAGGGGCTGTTGGAGTTACTTTATCAATCTTGCTGACAACAACATTTTGAGTTGTTGTATTACCAGCAACGTCAGTAGCAACAAATGTGTAAGTACCATTAGCTGATACTGTATAGTTTACTACACCATTATTTAACGATAATGCTTTACCATTTACTGTAACACTTTTTAAACCTGAAGTTGAATCACTTGCAGACACTTTTAAAATAATGTCTGTTGTAACCCAAGATGTTGGATTTCCTGTTACAGAAAGAGTTGGTTTATCAGCGTCAATTTTTAAAGTTTGATAATTAGAAATATCACTATAAACTCCTG
>ERZ773116.3690-NODE-3690-length-10853-cov-3.402575_pt1 | contig 10853 bp, 6 predicted proteins | sample MGYA00580563_ERZ773116 | MGnify/ENA primary metagenome ERZ773116 (study PRJEB29015, sample SAMEA2737864) | human gut metagenome | biome: human gut; feature: human-associated habitat; material: faeces | place: China | collected 2012 ... | reverse complement strand
GAAAAGCGTTGTAACACTCCAGTTGCTTACGGCAAACAAAAGATACGGGAAAATTGCCGCTAAAAACACGAATGCATTGTTATAATCATTAACATTCCAGTTCCTTATGAGAAAACCTGCATGATTTATTCTCAAAATCTCTGTAAATCCGCATATTACATAGATAAGCGTAATCAAAAAGAAATTCTTTTTGCGGTTGAATTTTGCTTCGTAAAATCCGTCAAACGGATGGAAAAGAACATGGAACATAAATTTAACATGTTCAGAAAATGTCTTCATTTATGAGTTTTCCCCCTGTTCTTACGGTGATAACAAACTTCGCTGAATATAATAAGGAAAATCAACAAAATGGCGATAACAGCAAAGATTGCAAAATATTTTTCAATCAGCTCGCCACGATAGGCATTGTACGCCTTACTGTATCCTTCTTTGTCATTCGATATTTTAAAATACTTTATAGACTCTTTATACTTGCCATTCATAAGGCAACTATAACCAAGACCCGAATATGCAACATAATAATTTGCATTAATTTTGGTTATTGCCTCGTACTTTTCGGCGGATTTTTTCCATTTGCCGTTATAGTACGAGCGCTCGGCATCCATCATCAAAGCACCAAAATCAGTAACAGTAAAGATATACGCAAGGCCCAAATCCGAATCGGTTACGATTAGATCGTCTCCCATCCATTCGATAGCCGACGGATTTTTCAGCTGACCGTAATTGTCGCCCAATGATGAAAAAATATTTAAAAGATAGCCGTTGTAGTTATAGATAAATACTCTGCCGAAGCTTTTATCGAGAACAGCATAAACGCCGCAATCCGAAACAGCAATATCAACAAAACAGCTTCTTGAATCGGTATGAACAAAGGTACTTGCATCGTCGCCTACAAGCGGTTGCCCATCCCTCTCACAGATAATATTTTCCCCCTTTGCATTAAATCTGAAAATCATATCTTCGGATGTTGAATCGTTCGAAACGGCATAAACCATATCATCTGAGTCAATATTTATGTTACTAAAGCTCGGAGCATAGGTTTTGCTCATTTTTGCAAGTTGTTCCTTTGTTGCAAAATTCTTCCAGAAATATTCAATAATGTTATAATCAGGAGTATTTGCGCCAAAGTAACGCATCATATAACCGTTGCTGTCAAGCTCTACTATGCCTTCGGTTGTTCCGCTTACTGTAAAATAGATGTTTCCGACAGTAGAAACCACTATTTTGCTTGGCTTGAAATCTGTGTCACCGGTGAAATTCTTCGGTTTTGAAATAATCTTTTCAAGTGTCAAATCGTCCTTGTTTAAAACAACGATTCTCTTTGCACCCGTATCGGCAACATAAACTGAATCACGCGAAACAAAAATTCCCTCCGGCTCATTTAGTTGTAGCTCGTCACCGTTAGCCTCAGAAGCAACTGTTCCGTCGGCATTGTAAATTTTTGATGTGGATTTTTGAAAAGAATAGTCTGCTCTGTCAATTTTCAATATAGAACTTGATTTTTTATCAAGCAAATATATGCTGTCGTTCGTAACAGCAATATCGTCAATACTTTTTATGCCTACAATACCATTAAATGACTCCTCGTCAATAATCCTACTTAGTGTGTACGCAGGAACACTTGCAATAATTTTGCCATCTTGATATGTATAATAATTACTCTCGGTGTTTTGTGCCGAAACGGGAAATAAGGCAACGCAACACAAAAGCATTACTGCCGTTATAAACGCAAAAAACTTTTTCACATTACCGCTCCCTTTCAATAAATCAGTAATCATTCTTTAATACCCGAAGATGCCATTGTCTGCATAACATTACTTTGTGAGAAAACGAAGAATGCAATCGGTACAACAAGCATTACAAGCGAAACAGCCGAAGCAACACCTGTTCGCGAAACCCCGGTATTTACTATTTGAGCAATTGCAAAAGTAAGTGGCTTCTTGCTTTCCGTATATATATAACTCCCTCCGGTTTCACCCCAAAAAGATTGAAATGAAAGAATAACCAGGGTTATCCAAGCCGGTTTGCAGACCGGCATAATAATTGACCAGTATGTTTTAAAATCGTTAGCTCCATCTATGGTTGCAGCCTCAATAAGTGCATCCGGGATTTGCTCCATAAAGTTTTTAAGCAAGAATACACCGAGTGTACCGCCGAAAACAGGTAAAAGAACCGCCAGATAGCTATCCAAAAGATTTAAATACGAAATTATAATATACGTAGGAGTTGCAAGAATTGTCGAATTAAACATCAAAGCATACAAAACAATCTGAAATATTGCCGAGGACCCCGGAAACTTAAATTTCGCCAAAGGATATGCCGCAAGTGAACTTATAAGTACCGAACATGTGGTGCCGACAACCGTTATAAACAAGGTATTGAAAATATATCTTGAAAGCGGAACCCATGAGTTTGAAACAATAATTTTCAAGTCCACAAAGTTGTCGAGTGTCGGATTCATAACGAAAAGCTTCGGAGGAAATAAGAAAATTTCGTTCATCGGCTTAAAAGCATTATTTGCAATTAAAACAAGCGGCCAGATACTAAAGCAAGCAAAGATCCCGATAAACAAAAAAAGCACAATATCCATAGCAAGACTGCGATTTTTTCGCTTGAAACGATATTTACGGTACTTCGCCGTGAGCGAAATGCGTTCCATCTTTTTTCCCTCCTAATTAAAGTTTGCGAATGAGTTTTTGAACCAAAAGATTGCAAATCACCATAATAAAGAACAAAACAACTGCAATAGCAGAAGCATAGCCCATTTCAAAACGAACACTGCCATAGTCGTGAAGATGGGTAAGAATTGTGTGTCCTGCGTAATCTACAGACGGGAAACCCGCCAACTGCTCAGAAATTGTTGAAACCGAAAATGCAGACGAAATTTGCATTACGGCTCCGAACAAAAGCTGTCCCTTCATCATTGGAAGAGTTAAATACCAAAGCTCTTGCCAACGGTTTCTTATTCCGTCAACACTTCCCGCTTCAAAAAGAGTTTTATCAACATTTTGGAAACCTGCGATAAACGAAAGGAAACTGACACCCAAGCTTAACCATAACTGAACCACGATAAGCACAGGCATGACATAGTCCGGATTTTCAAACCAAAGTATCGGCGAATCAATAAGTCCCATGCTCATCAAAGCCGAATTGGCAAAACCGTACATGTCGGAAGAGAATATAAGTTTCCATATGAGATATGCACTACCCGAAATTGAGGGAGCATAAAAAACAAGTGTCAATAAAGCCCTTATTTTCGGGTTGAAATTGTTTATAATCCAAGCGAAGAAAAAGCACATTAAATAGCTCAAAGGACCTGTGATAATCGCAAATAGCAGTGTATTCTTTACCGCAATCAAAAAAACATCATCATGAACAAAAAGTGAAATATAGTTTGATGCACCTATCCATTTCGGAAATTCAAGCATATTAAAAGAGGTGAAACTCAAAACCACTACGGAAATAATAGGAAGAATAACGAATGTAAAAAACAGTATGAAAAACGGCGCTATCATCAGGTATTTATTACGATGCTTTTTAAGCACACCGCCACAAGTCATCTTCTTTTCCATTACATCTTCACTCTCCTTCATAGTATTTTCCGTTTTCTTTATAGCTCAATCCGAATTCCTTGCGCTTTTTGGTGATTTCATCGTTAATTTGCTTAATTCTCAAATACAAAGCTTCTTTAGGATTAATCGAGTTATCATCGGTTACGACCTCGTTGTATGCATTTGAAATCATACGCGATGTCATATAGTTACCCGGAACTACCGGCATAGCAACTGTCTTCTTGAACTGTTGCTTAAGAGCATTAAGAGATGTTGTTTCCCAATTAAGCTTTTCAGTTACGGAAGCATTTGCCGCAGGATATCTTCCTGATGTACCGAGCAATGCCTCAAGTTGCACTGCATATGAATACTGCGAAGATTCACTATTCCACCACTTAATAAATTCCCAAGCCACATCTTTGTTTTTACAGTGACTCATCAATATGGTTCCGTTAGTATATGTGAGACATGTATTATTAATTTTGCCGTCCTCTGATACGATTCCGGGCAACTCATAAATTGACCAGAGTCCCTTAATTTCAGGGGCAAAAAGTTCAAGTGTATTATAAATTGTATAGTTGGCAATACCTATCGGCATTTCACCGCTTCTGAAACGGTTTGCAAAATCTGAAACAACAGGTATGCTATATGTTGTGAAAAGTTTTGTTAAATCCTTAAATGCGTTCATAGAAGATTCGGATGACAGTCCTGTTTCGATACCATAATCCTTGCCTTCACCTGAATACAAATCTCCGCCATACTGATAAACAAGAGATTGATAAAGTTCAATTCCGGAAACATATACATCATAGTTTTGTGAGTTGAGTGCTGAAAGAACAATTCTGAATTCATCCCATGTTTTCGGTGGCTCTAAATTCAAACTTTTCAATATATCATTTCGGCAGAACATTACACAGAACGTTTGCTGTTCCGGTATTGCATAGTATCCGCCTTGATAGTACGTTGTTTTAAGTCCGCCATCTGAATAACGCGAAGCAACCTCTTTGAAATCCTTGAACTTTGATAAATCGTACACGGCTGAACGCATAGCAAAGTTTACTGTTGAATCGTATGGCATATTTAGGACAACATCGGGTCCATTACCCGAAAGTGTTGCAGGCAAAACAATGGTTGCCGGAACAAGCTGAAGATTTATCTTTGTGTTCGTATCAGATGCGAAATCAGAGTCTATCATTCCCTTTAGAATGTTGACTTGGTCTCTGCCCGACGGCATCCAAACCAGTATCTCGTCTGTTTCGATTCCTTCCTCAATGTTAAATCCGCCGTCACTTATAAACGAAACGAAAAATCTAATCATTCCATAATAGAAACGAACAAAGAAGTTTGGCTCTGCTTTTTTAAGCTCGCTTTCGGGATTATATAGTGTAAAACTGTCAACCTCAAGCGGCATTCCAGACGCATCTATTATCCATGTGCCCAAAGAAGAAATATTGCTTTTTAATGTAGAAATCTGCTCAATAACAGTATCTGGGTCTTCGGCAATTTCTTCTGTTTGAATAGCAGTCTTTTCAATAAGTGCCGTAAGTGAACCTTTATCTCCGGTAAGCTCGTTAATATAATCTATAACGCCGTTAAGTCGGTTACTTTCGCTCTTCATTCGGTCGGATAATTTATCAACCTTTTCACAGACATCATAGTCTACGAACTTATCCGGCGAAACACCCGTAATTTGAACTATCTCCCGATAAAGGACGTTAAGATTTGAAATAGCTTCGGAAATTTCGGCAATCGGTGCCGCCATTTCACCCATTACGACTTGCATTGTAATAGTATTTTCGCCCTTTTTAAGTTTAAAAAGAGCCGGTTCACCATCAACTTCTACAGTATAGTTTACAAATGATGAACTATATCCGAACACTACCGCCTGTGCCTCTTTATAAGGTATTTCTCCGTTCACAGCGATACTTCTGTACGAAACCAAGTCGCGGTTTGCGGTCTGGCGGCAACGGAATGAAATGGCATAAGATGCATCCTCTGGCACATCTATCTTCCAAGTGACCGTTTCACCCGGAGTTTGCCAACGAGAACCGCCGAATGTGTTGAGTCGTGTACGGTACGGGTGGTACGGCACGGTATATGCGCTTGTATAATCGGTCAATGCCTCTATTGAAAGCGAAGATTTATATATCCCAAGTACGTTTTCACTGCAACGCTCAGCCTGATAGGTTATGTTTTCGCCGCTATAAATATTTTTTTCATAATCCGCCTTAACAGACTGATATTGAACAGGAGCCGCCTTGCTGCAAAATTCAATACTTTTAATCTTTAAAAGCGGTTCTTTCAATGTTTCAAATGTAATGATATGCTCACCTTGCGAAAGGTAAACAACATACGGTATCAAGCTGTTGTAATCAGGGTCAGTTAGGAAATAATCGTTCCATTCGAAGACCTCAACCGATTCGCTTCTGATTTCGTTTCCGCCTACCATTTGGATCTTTTGCGCCATGTTATTATCAAATATTCTCGGAAATGTCTGCTGACTCAATCCCTCGTACGGTACTTTACCGTCAATTGAAACCGAGCGTACAATATCTGCACTACCTTCTTCATCCGCCGAGTATCCAACCTTTATCTGATAAAATCCTGCCGTCTTTGCGCTGAATTTCCATGTAACAGAACCCAATTCATCAGTACGTATGAAGCCATCGCACTTTTGTACCTTAATGCCATCGGTGTAAAACTCATCAATATTAACCGAAATTACTTCTTCTGCCAGTTCGCCTGAATATCCGTGAAAATCAAGATATTCACGGTAATCTGCCGCAAGGTATTCGCCGCAAACCTCGGCTATAGCGGAGCCGCGGCTTGACGCTTTGGCATCCGTTGTAATCTTAAAAATCGGCAATGAAGTAATTGCTATAATAACAACAAGTGATACCGCAATACTACGCTTCATCATTAACCTCCGAATTATCAGTATCAATAATTAACTACAACTACATTAATATCTTTAGACGTCTTGTTTCCTGCAAAGTCTTCTGCAACGATCGTCACCTTGTATGTCCCCTCTATCGAAGTGTCAAGATCGCCGGTATCAACCTTTATGTTTCCAACAATATCAAGGCCGTTTGCATCAGTAGCACTCTTGATGAAGTCTTCACCCCAATTTATCTCATTAATGTCTTCATCAATTTGAATTACACGGAACGGTTCTTTGATAACAAGATTTGGAGCTGTTTTATTTGCCGAATCATATACCGCTATCTTAAATGTACCCTTGCCCTCGTTGCCCGAACCGTCTTTTGCCGTTACGGTTGTTTCATATATACCGACCTTGTTAAAGTTTACTCCTGAAGCGTCAAGCGAAAGATTTTCATTTTTAACCTTGCCCTCCTCCGGGTCTTCGGCATTTACATATTGCGCAAAGTCAGATTTTATATCGTCAATCCTACTGCCCTTCTTAACCGGCATAATCTTTGCTTGTTCAACGATCGGAGGATTTTTATCCTGAAGCTTGCCGCTTGCAATCGCATCATTAATCGCATCAATCTTTGACTGAAGCATCGGAAGTTGTGACTTAATCGCTACAGAATACTCAGGCAAGCCCAGATTATAAAGAGAACGAGAAATGATTTCGGTCACATCCATGTTAATAGAGGCAACCGTACTGTATTCACTTGGTTTTTCAGAATATGCTTTCTTGTAAATATTGAGTATATCATTACCGATTTTATCATGGTAAACATCGTAGCCGTCTGCAACAGCGGCCTGCTCGCCGACTTTTTCTGCAAAGTTTTCCATTGAATCTATGTTGTACTTTTCGCAATAATATGTATGATAGTACATACGAAAAGCTTCGAGAACAAGCTTTGTTCTGTCTTCTGAAAGGCCTCTCACAACCGCACAGCCATCCGAAACCCGAGCCGCCATTCCGTTTAATTTGTCGGACTTATTGTTCTCGTTAATAGGATAAGGAACAAGTCCTACCGACTCTCCGCGCTTAGCAAGAATACTTGAATAGTAACCGGTGTTCCAGTTTGGAAGATTTGTAAAAACAGATTCATTGTTAGCAAACTTAGTCGCAAACTCAGAAGATGAAACTGATGTTGGATTGTCGGCAGTGTAACGAATATTTTTATAAAGACCTGTATCGGATAATGACTTAATATAGCTAATGGTTTCAATGAAATTATTGTCCGCAACGCCAAGTTTGGATTCCTTTGAGAATACATATCCGCCGTTTCCGTGAACCAAACCTTCAACTGCGTAACCAAGCTCGCACATAAATGCGCTAATCGGATTTTGAGTTACAGTTGATGCCTTATTTGAATAGTATGCATTAACTTTTGTGAGATAATCTTTAAAAGTTGTCCAGTTCCAGTTTCCCTGCTTGTATAGGTCGGTCGGGTAAATCGTATTGCCTGACGAATCCCTAAGCGAGTCAACAGCCTCGATCATGTTGATGTTGAAAGAGAGTGTATTACCAAATTTTCTTCTGTCGGGAGAAAGATAATAGTTGTGACCGAATGTCTTATCCATCCACATCCAAGAATACTTTTCTTCTTTAAACATATCAGCATAATCATCAATTTCTTGGAAAACATTTTGCTGAATCATGGTTCCCTTTGCATCCGGCCAAACAAGAGCTAAATCGCAAATCGGATCACCTGCCAAGAGAGATTTGAGAATATCAGTGTAGATACCGTCAGTCACAACAGGGCCTGACCATTCAACCCACTTGATTTGAACGCCAAGTTCTTCCTTTACCTTTTCTGCCGCTGCAGTATAGGCAATTCTGTCATCCTCATTCATACCATATTCGCCGGTTGCAGGGTCTATATAGGTTGCATCGTCGTCTGCAATAGCGTGAGTGCCGAAAACAACGGTCACTACTTCGCCGTTATTCTTCTTGTTGTTGTCAGATTTTTCACAAGATGTAAGTGGGAAAAGTATCAAAAAACACATTGCAATTGCCAATACCACAGAAAATATCTTTTTCATAAGCTTCCTCCATTTATTTCGCAATATGCATATACAAATTTCTTATGCATATCGTTCATTTTGTTATGATTATCATATAATAATAGAATATTAAAGTCAATCAATTATGGGCATTATTTTTAAACAATAGGTCATAATGCGACGATTTTTTAATAAATATTTTAAATATGTATATACATGTTCGATTATTTTCCATTATTTTCAGGTGAATATTCTGTTTATGTTTAGTTTCAATCGGGCATTGTTTTAATAACAGTTTACCGTAGATTGACATGTTTTTCGGAGTTATTTTAAGAAATTTATTATATACAATGAGGTCAAAAATAAAGCCGAGCAGTCCGAAAAGGTTGCTCGGTTTTATTTTTGCTAATTAAAAGCTGTCTTAACACAACAGCCCCATATTTTTACTGTTTTCCGTAATTTGCAAGCTTATTAAACAGGTCTTCAAATAAAGCATCCCTATGGATAAAGTGGACATAATTCATAAACTTTCGGCGACCGTCAAAAGAATAATGATTGTCATATTCGGGAATAGGCGCGTGAATAAGGCGTGAATTCATGAATCGCTCATTTTCATTAAGTAACCACGCAACAGCTGAAACATCCCAAATAACTCTCGACCAAGGTCTGCCCTTTGCATAAGTTTCCGCACAAGCAATCGCATTTCTCGCAAGGTAATCGGCAAGTTTATTCTTACCCTCAAGCCAATGGCGAAGTTCGAATTCAGTGGTTGCAAATACATCAACAACACCCAATGCCGGAAGTTGAACTAACGGTGCTTCGCATCCAAATATAACTCTCGCAGCAGCAATGTCTTGATACATATTAAATTCCTTTGTATGGTCCCAATGTATTGCATGACCGCCAAGCCATACAACTACAACTCGATTGCATATCTCTCTGTTCATCAATATTGCCGAAGCCACATTAGTAATAGCCCCTATTGCCACTATATAAAGCGGTTTTTCAGAGGTGTGTTTCAAAGCAAATTTAACGATTGCTTTAGCAGCATCAGATTCAACAGGCTCAGTTTCGCTGTGTAAATATTCGCTCGAACCTCTATAAACATTCGACTTTAAATCATTTCGATCAGCAAGGTCTAAAACCTTGAAAATCTCGTTATAACTTTTTTCCATTCCGTCAGCAGGCGATTCAGAAAGCGAGTTTAAAAACGGAGCAGCGGTTATTGCAACAGTATTGAGTTTATCAGAAGATGCCAATAAATATGAAAGCGCAAACTGGTCATCAATCTCGTTAAAAGCATCTGTGTCCAAAATGACATCTATTCCACCTTGAGGCACCTCTAATTTTTTGATAAGTTCTATTTTATCCATTGAAAACATACTCCTCTATTTCAATTAATACTTCAAAGAATTTTGAAATTACAATAAAAATATATAATACCTCAACAGCTAATGTCAACTGCCAAAATCAGAAAAAATGCTTTTGACACGACACTTCATCTATATCTATTGCTTTAAATTAGGCGAACCTGTATATACATGTTGTGAAGAAATGCTGCTTTTTCAGTCTACTATACTGATGTTTTTACAATTTATTGATTCTATCGTCATATACTCTCCGTTTACACAATCATTATATATGTTGCATTCAACTTTTGCACCCTCGATCGCAGAGAGATAAAGACATCTACCTCTAATAGCATTAAATGTATTGTTTTTAATGGTTATATTCCTATGAACAATACCACCGCAACCGATAAGACTATCATGATTATCGGAAAATCCGATTACCGGAAGGTATTCGGCATTATATGCGGCACAACAATTATCAAAAATATTCTTTTCGATCGTCATATTCTTTACGGCGCCTACCTCATACCACTTTTTAAGATCAGGAGCCGAGTGAATAGCTGCAAGCGGTATATCACTGAAAACACAACCCGAAATCGTGATGTTCTCTGTTTGAAAAACACAACCCCTTGCCCGCATTTTATTGATTTTGCATCTTTGCATCTCGACTGCCGCATTAAACTCCATGTTCTGCAAAACAGCACCTTTGGGCAATTCTCCGGTAAGATTTTTAAACCGTATTCTATCAACATGAAATTTTTCAACCTCAAAAGTCCCGATTCTCGCACAGGTTTTAGAATCAAGCACCGAAATAATATCTCCTTCTTGACACCATTCAGGAGAAAGAAGTCCGTCGGGGCTTTTTTTGCAATAATTGCATCTTATAGTACCGTTTTGAAGATCACTCTCGGTCACGGTAGCTGCGGTGGAATGAATATTAAGTGCATCATCACCCAGAGCAACAAACTCGCAATCCTTTAAAACGAGCTTTCCGGAAAGTCCTGTAATATGAATTCCGTCGCAGTTT
>ERZ773116.3684-NODE-3684-length-10865-cov-4.840611_pt1 | contig 10865 bp, 10 predicted proteins | sample MGYA00580563_ERZ773116 | MGnify/ENA primary metagenome ERZ773116 (study PRJEB29015, sample SAMEA2737864) | human gut metagenome | biome: human gut; feature: human-associated habitat; material: faeces | place: China | collected 2012 ... | reverse complement strand
TGATGCCCTTTTCGTTCAGCCAGTCCCGGATCTCCCGCATGGTCTGACCATCGTTATACCGTTGAAACGTTTCCGCTGCGAACGGCGCAGTCAGCGGGTCGATTTCAAAACGGCGGTCGGCATTGATGGTGTATCCAAAAGGGATTGCACCGCCGGTGAACTTGCCCTTGAGGGCATTCTCCGTCATGCCGCGAATCACTTTCTCCGACAGGTCGGCAGAGTAGTATTCCGCATAGCCCTCCAGCACCGATTCCAGAATGATGCCCTCCGGCCCTTCAGAGATGATTTCCGTTGCCGAAACGAGCTTGACGCCGTTCTTCTTCAGCTGGGTCTTATATCGGGCGCTGTCATAGCGGTTGCGGGCGAAGCGGTCCAGCTTCCAGACCAAAACGATGTCGAACAGCTTGCGCTCGCTGTCCTTGATCATCTGCTGAAACTGAGGCCGGTTGTCCGTTTTGGCCGAAATCGCCCGGTCAATGTAGTGCTTGACCACCGTGATACCATTCTTCTCGGCATAAGCGGTGCACTCGCGAATCTGGCCTTCGATGGATTCTTCACGCTGGTTGTCGGAGGAATAACGGGCGTAGATGACGGCAGTCATAGCAGGACCTCCCTTCAGATAGGTTTGGCGGAATTTTATTTCGTATAATTTATATCATATTTTGTATTATTTTGCAAGAAGATCTTTAAAAGGTCGTTCTTTCGGTTTTGCTGTAGAGACGGATTGTTACATCCCAATTTTGCATTTATCACAAACTGTCCAGTCAGGCGATGTGCAACTTACCCAAAAAGATTCATCGGAAGAAGTCGATTTCCGCATAGATTGCGGCAAAACCATTCATGGACAATCCTTTGTAGAGCTGTTACACTAATATTGTCAAAAACGAAACGCCCGGAAAGGAGCGAAGCAACATGAAGATCATTTTTCGGGCCGATGACCTGGGCTTCAGCGAAGGGGTCAACTGCGGTATCTACCGTGCCGTCAAGGATGGCCCTATCACCTGCACCGGCCTGATGCCCAATATGCCTCAGGCGACCGCCGGATATGAGATGGTTCGGGATACCGGCGTGGAGGTGGGCCAGCATACCAACATCTGCGTGGGCAGACCTTTGAGCGACCCGGCAAGGATACCCTCTTTGGTGGGGAGCGACGGTAACTTCTGCACCAGCCGTGAGATACGCGCCCGCAAACAGGACACCATTGTCTTGGAGGAGGTGGAGCTGGAGATTCAGGCACAGCTGGACCGGTTCCGCGCGATCACCGGCAAGGACCCCGCCTATTTTGAAGGGCACGCCGTCATGTCCCCCAACTTCTTTCGGGGGCTGAAAAATGTAGCGGCCCGCAATGGCCTGCTCTACTGTGACCCGGTGGATCCCCAGTGGTCGAAAGAGCACGGCATCCAGTGCGCATCCTTCTACCACCTGGATGAAAAGGGACTCTATGATCCGTGCAAGTATATCTTCGGGGATGAAGCCAAACTGACGGACAAAGAGTGCTCCGTGCTGGTGTTCCACCCTGGTTATCTGGACCAGTACCTGCTGGACCATTCCTCCTACACCCTCATCCGGCCCATGGAGACGGCCTTCCTGTGCAGCGACGCCCTCAGGGATTGGATGCGGCAAAACCAGGTGGAGCCCATGACATTTACGGGCCGGGTCAGGGAATTTTTGGGGAAGGACGGTCAGTGATACGCTATGCTGGACGCCAAGTTGGCCGATTTGCTGGAAGGCCTGTCAGAAAGTGAATATGTGCCCTCCCAGGCATTGGCCGGCCACTGTGGGATCAGCGACCGTACCGTCCGAACACGGGTCCAGGAGCTGCGGGAGGAACTGGAGCGCAACGGCGCGACCATCGAATCTCGGCAGCGCTATGGTTACTGTCTGGTGGTGCAGGACAGACAGAAGTACCAGATTTGGCTGAAGGATGAGCACGCCCGGATGCAGGAGGCCGTCCCCAACACGGTGGAGGACCGTTTCCACTACCTGCTGGCGCTGTTCCTGCGGGACGAAAACTATCACAAGATCGAAACGCTAAGTGAAACTCTCTGGGTCTCCACTAAAACCCTCTCCAATGAGCTGCGGCAGGTGGAATTTGCCCTCGGGCACTATAACCTGACCATCGAGCGCAAGCCCCACTATGGGATGCGAGTCACCGGCAGCGAGTTTGATAAACGCAAGTGCTGCATGGACTACCTGATTCAATCCTGCTACGCTGAAGAAAGGGCAAAGACCAAACTGACCCCGCGCATCGGCGAAGTGCTGTTGGATGTGATACTGCGGCAGAGGATCAAATTCTCCGAAGCCGCTTTCCAGAACATCGTCTCCTATCTGTATATCGCCTGCCTGCGGGGAAGGGAAGGCAATGTGATCCGGCAAGCGCCGGAAAACCAACAGCTGCGGGTCCGAAACACCCAGGAGTACAGCGTGGCACAAACGCTGGTGCAAAAGCTCCGGGAAGTGGAGGTCGAAATCGCAGACACACAGGCTGAGATGATGTACATTGCCGTTTTTATTGCGGGGCGGCGCATTTTGGGGGACGAATCCAAATTGCAGGCCAACCCTGTGGTGATGAAAGCGGTCAATGAGCTCAGTGCTTTGCTGCTGGACTGCATTCAGCGGGTATACAACCTGAACTTCAGAGAGAATCTGAATGTCCGCATTGCGCTGTACAACCACCTGGCCACCTTTCATATCCGCATGATGTACGGCATCCCGATGCCAAACCCCATTTTGGATGAAGTCAAGCAAAACTATCCCTTTGCTTTTGCCATAGCCCAGCGGGCGATGGTGGAGTTGGAGCAGTTTTATCAGCGCAAAATTCCTGAAGATGAGACCGGCTACTTTGCTATCATTCTGGAAATGGCGCTGGAATCCCTCAAGGAAAACATCGAAAAGAAAAACATCCTGCTGGTCTGCATGACAGGCAAATCCAGCAGCCGGTTTCTGGCCTTTCGGTTCCGCAATGAATTTGAGGTCTATATCAACCGGTTGGATGTATGCAGTATGTATGAATTTGAACAGTACGACCTGCACGACACCGACTATGTATTCACGACGGTGCCGCTGCACACCGCGGCCAAGATCCCTATTTACGAGATCAGCAACTTTTTGGATGAGAGCGATATCCTCCAAGTGCGCCGAAAGCTGGAACAAGGCAGCGTGGACTTTCTCCGTCGGTATTACCGGCAGGAACTGTTCTTCCCCCATATCCAGGCCGGGACCCGGGAGGAAGCGCTGCGCCAGATCTGTCGCCAGATGGCGCAGGTCTACCCCGTGCCGGAGGAAGAGTTCTGCGCTTCGGTACTGGCCCGGGAGCAGATGGGCGGCACCGATTTTGGCAACAACGTGGCCATCCCACACCCGGAGGAGTGCTTCGTAAAAGAGAATGTGGTCTGTGTGGCCATCCTGGACAAACCCATCCGCTGGTCCGCCAATACGGTACAGCTGGTGATCTTAGCGGCCATTTACGATTCCGCTTCAGCCCAGGCCCAAAAGTTTTACCAGCTGACCAGCTCGCTGATCAGCGACCGGGTACGGGTCAAGCGCATCATCGCCAAACAGGAGTACGAACATTTCATGAAACTGCTTTTAGAGTAAAAGGAGGAATCCAAATGGCTTTGCCCGACAACTTTCTATGGGGCGGCGCAGTAGCCGCCAACCAGTGCGAGGGCGCTTACAATGAAGACGGCAAGGGCCTGAGCGTGGCGGATGTGATGACGGCGGGTGACGCCCACACCAAGCGCCGGATCACCGATGGCGTCATCCCCGGCGAATACTACCCCAACCACATGGGCATCGACTTCTACCACCGCTATAAAGAGGACGTCAAACTTTTTGCCGAGATGGGCTTCAAGTGCTTCCGCACGTCCATCGCCTGGAGCCGCCTCTTTCCCCAGGGGGACGAGTCCGAACCTAACCCAGCGGGGGTGCGGTTCTATCACGACCTGTTTGACGAGCTGCACAAATACGGCATCGAGCCGGTGGTGACCATCAGCCATTACGAAATGCCCTACGGTCTGGTGAAAAAATACGGTGCCTGGCGGGACCGGCGGCTAGTGGATTTCTTCGAGAACTATTGCCGGGTCATCTTCAACGAATACAAGGGTAAGGTCAAATACTGGATGACCTTCAACGAGATCAACGCCATCGAGTTCGGCCCTTGGAACCCGGCGGGTCTGGACATTCGCCCGGACGAAAACCGGATGCAGGTGATCTACCAGGCGGCCCATCACCAGTTTGTAGCCAGCGCCAAAGCGGTGCTGCTGGGCCACAAGATTGACCCCGAGAACAAGATCGGCTGCATGACCCTCTTTGGAGTGGTCTACCCCGAGACCTGCCACCCCCTGGACGCCAAGGCCGCCGACGATATGATGGCCACCATGCTGGCCTTCGCCGACGTGCAGTCCCGCGGGGAATATCCCCAGCGCCTGCTGAAAAAGCTGGAGCGCGCCGGGATCACCATCCAGAAAGAGCCAGGGGATGACGACCTGCTGCGCAGGGGGACGGTGGATTACATCGGGTTCAGCTATTATATGTCGATGGTCCAGGCCGGCCGCCCCACCGAGGCGGGCAGGGCCAAGGGCAATGTGGTGGCCGGGGTGGTCAACCCCTACCTGCCCTCCAGTGAGTGGGGCTGGCAGGTGGATCCCATGGGCCTGCGGCTGACCATGCGGCTGCTCTACGAGCGCTACCAGAAGCCCCTCTTTATTGTGGAAAACGGCTTGGGCGCTACGGACACGGTGGAAGCGGACGGAAGCATCCACGACAGCTACCGCATTGACTACCTGCGCCAGCACATCCAGGCCTTCAAGGCCGCGGTGGAGGAGGACGGCATCCCCCTGATGGGCTACACCCCCTGGGGCTGCATCGACCTGATCAGCGCCGGCACCGGCGAGATGAAAAAGCGGTACGGCTTCATCTATGTAGACCGGGACAATGACGGCAGCGGCACTTTGGAGCGCCGGCGTAAGGATTCGTTTTACTGGTACAAAAAGGTCATCGCCTCGAACGGCGAGGACCTGGATTAAAAGGAGGAACCACCTATGGCTGAAATGACCGAACAGGAAGAAATGCAGGTGTTTGAGCTGATCACCGCCGCCGGCGGTGCCAAGAGCACCTTTATGGAGGCCCTCTACAAAGCAAAAGAGGGCAAGTACGACGAAGCTGAAAAGCTGTTCAAGGAGGCGGACGGGTATTTCATCCAGGGGCACCATGCCCACGCCGCCATGATCGAGGCCGAGGGCCAGGGCGTTGAGACCACCGTCCGGCTGGTGCTGGCCCACGCCGAGGATCAGCTGATGAGCGCCGAGCTCACCAAAACAACGGTGGAGGAGATGATCGCACTCTACAAGCGGATCGACGCGCTGGAAGAGGCGCTGGAGCAAAAAAAGCAGTAAAGAGGAAAATCGCCAGCCATTCCGGTCTGGTAAAAATAAGGAGGAATTTTGTATGAAAAAGATTGTTTTGATGTGCAGCAATGGGATGTCCACCAGCTTGATGGTGGCTAAGATGCGGGAGGCCGCCGCCAAGGCAGGCTATGAATGCACCATCAACGCCTATTCTCTGGCAGCCGCCAAGGAAGTGGGCACCGATGCTGACTGCATCCTGATTGGGCCCCAGGTTAAGCACAAGCTGCCCCAGGTGCAGAAGGATTGTCCCGACGTGCCAGTAGCCGCCATTGAGATGAAGGACTATGGAATGATGAACGGTGCCGCCGTTCTAAAAGCTGCCCGCAAATTGATGGGCGAGGAGGTGTAAGCCATGGCAGAGAAAAAGAGCATGACCGACCGGATGGCGGCATTCAGCGACGTCGTCAACGGGAATATCTACCTGCAAAGCATTTCACAGGGCATCATGACGTTTCTGCCGGTAATCATCATCGGTTCCTTCGCCAGTCTGTTTTCAGGCCTGCCGGTGGATTTTTGGCAGAACTTTATCCAATCTACCGGTATCAGCACCCTGCTGACTGCGTTGGTGGGAGCTACCACCAATATGCTGGGCCTCTACTTTACCTATGGCGTCGCCAGCGTCTTTGCCGACAAAAAGGAAGTCCACAGCAAGATCGCACCCATCCTTGCTCTGATTGTCTATGTGACGCTGCTGCCCACCGCTGTCGACGCCAACGGCACAGCGGTTCTTTCCTTCACTTACATGGGCACCCAGGGCATGATTCTGGGCATCCTCGTCGCTCTGCTGACCATCTCGGTCTATAAGGCAATTGTGGACGCCAAAATCGTTATCAAAATGCCAGCGGGCACGCCGGAATACGTTTCCAATACTTTTGTCTCTCTGATTCCCGGTCTGGTCATCGCATTGATGGCTCTGGTGCTGCGTGGTCTGTTTGCGCTGACCCCTTGGGGAAACGCCTTCGACTGCCTGTACAACATTCTGCAAATGCCCCTCAACGCCATCGTGGGCGAGAACCTCTTTACTTTGACTATCATCAACCTGTTGACCCAGGTGCTGTGGTTCTTCGGCATCCACCCTGGTTTCCTGTCTAGTATGACCGCCCCCATTATGTTTGGGCTGGATGGGGCTAACCAAGCTGCCTATGCTGCCGGGCAGGCTGTACCCAACATCATCGGTATGGCCTTTTCCTACAGCACCACCATTGCAACCGTTTATCCCGCTTTTGCCTTAGCCCTGCTACTGTTTGCCAAATCTGGCCAGCTTAAGACGGTGGGCAAGATTTCAGTAGCTCCTGCTTTCTTCGGCATCTCTGAGCCATTGATCTTCGGCGCTCCTGTTGTGCTCAACCCAACCATTGTGGTTCCCTGGGTGATTATCCCTGCGCTGAATTTCATCCTGGGCTATGCAGCCTGTGCCATTGGCATTGTGCCACACTATGCCGGCGTGACGGTATTCAACTTCCCCATGATTGCTACCGGCATCCTCAACGGCAGCGCAGCCATCGCAGCGATGGAAGTAGTCCTGTGCGTAATTGACCTACTGATTTTCATGCCCTTTGTTAAGATGCAGGACAAGAAGAATCTGGAAGCCGAAAAGCTCGCCATCGAATCTGAGCAGAACTGAACGTTCCCTCTTTTCCCCGCAGCTATACGGGCGACGCCATGCGCTGCCTGTATGGCTGCCTTTTAATAAGGAGATACACTATGTATTATCGTTCCCAGCCAGTTTCCGTCCATGTTCTTTGGATCGAAAGTCCCAGCAAAGAAAACCTCTACCTCGTCATTGGCCGACAGCGGGCCATCCTGATTGATGCGGGCTTGGGAGTAGGACATCTGCGGGCTTTTGTAGAAAATCTGACCAGCCTGCCCCTCACTGTCCTGCTGACCCATGGGCATATCGACCACGCCCCCGGCGCAACGGAGTTTGGCAAGGTCTATCTCAATAGCGCCGACCAGGCACTTTATCGCAGCCAGTGCAGTCTGGCTGACCGCCAGGGCTACCTGAAGGGCAATCTGAGGGATCGCTATGAGGAACTGACCGCTGGCAGCTTTGTGGAGGCTGACCCAAACAAGGACTTTGCCGAGCTGACCGACGGCATGATTTTTGATTTGGGCGAGGTGCATGTGCAGGCGGTGGCTTTCCCCGGGCACACCGCGGGCAGCACTGCTTTCCTTGTGGAGGAGGACAGGCTCCTGATTACGGGAGACTGCTGCAACAATTTTACTTTCCTCTTTGGACCGGAGGCCGCCCCAGTGGAGGCGTACAGGGAAACGGTCGTCCAAGTGCGGGACCGCCTGACAGGCCGGTACGATCGGATCTTTGTCTCCCATCATGGGCCCGAGCTGCCCGTTACCCTCCTAGATGAGATGATTGAGCTGTGTGATCAGGTATTGGCAGGCGATACCGATGACGTGCCCTTCTCTTTTATGGGAATGAAAGCAACTATCGCTAAAAAGATGGATACTACTTTCCGCCGCTCCGATGGCAAGGCCGCCAACCTGGTGTACAGCAAATCCAAAATCCACAAAGCCCTTGCCTGTACATTGTGATCAAAAAAGGAGAGCTTGTTTTTATGCACATCGCGTTTGTATCTTTGGGCGCTTTTGGCCACATCAACCCCACCCTGGCCCTGGTCACCGAACTGGTGAAGCGGGGAGTGCGGGTGACCTACTTCACCACCGAGGCCTTCCGCCGCATCATTGAGCCCACCGGGGCAAAGTTCGTCGCCGTACCCTCCTGGATGGCGGAAAACGACAAGCATAATGAGGACGGCGAAAAGAAAGAGGATGACGGCGGAGTGGCCGCCGCGGTGCCCTTCCTGTTCTTAAACGAGGCAGGAGCCTACATCGACACTGTGCTGGACACCCTGAAAAACGACAAACCCGACGCTGTCGTCCACGACTTTGCGGGCATTGCCGGCACAATCGCGGCGGACAACCTCAAGGTTGCCAACGTCATGCTCTACACCAGCTACCCCTCCAACGACAGCTACTCGGTAGCCGCCGGGTTCGAGAACTGCCCGCCGGACCACCCTCTGCGCAAGGCCGCGGCGCAGTTGGCCCAGACCTATGCCGAAAAATATGGCTGCCGCCTGCTGACCGTCAAGGAGATCTTCGACGGCCACGGGGACTTCAACCTGGTCATGATGCAGAAAAAACTGGTACCAAACTACGAGACCTTCGATGACAGTTTTGTGTTCACCGGGGTGCAGATCGGCAAGCGGACCGCCTTCGGCAGCTGGAAGGCCCCCGACAACGGCAAGCCGCTGCTGTATTCGTCCCTGGGCACCGCCTTCAACAACTGGCCCGAGTATTATCCCATCCTGTTCGACGCGGTACGAGACTTGGATATCAACGTCTTTGCGGCCCTGGGCTCCATCGACCCGGCCAGCCTGAAAGACATCCCCGCCAACGTGGAGGTGGGCCAGATGGTGCCCCAGCTGGACATCCTCTCCCAGGCGTCGGTGTTCATCACCCACGCCGGCATGGGCGGCACCGGCGAGGCCATCTACTACGGCGTGCCCATGATCGCCATCCCCCAGATGGAGGAACAGGCTATCACTGCCCGGCAGATCGAAAAGCTGGGACTGGGCTGCGCCTTCCTGGACAAGAACGCCATCACCAGCGAAAGCCTGAAGGCTGCCATCGTCAAGCTGCTGACCCAGTCTTCCTACAAGGCCACTGCTGCGGAGTTCAGTGCAGATATGAAGAGCCTGGGCGGCGCCAAGGCTTCCGCCGAGGCCCTGCTGCACTTCCTAAAACATTAACAAGCTATCTTCCCTCTGTCCCAGTTTGCCGGGGCAGGTACTTCTTTTTCGCAATCCTCCGCCTGACCCCAGGCGGGGGATTCTTGAAATACAAGGAGGACAGATTATGACCACCTTCCCCAAAGATTTCCTGTGGAGCGCATCCACAGCGGCCACCCAGATCGAGGGCGGCTGGAACGCCGACGGCAAAGGGGAGTCCATCTGGGACACCCTGGTCCATGACGGCACCGGCAAGATCGCCCACGGCGAGAACGCCGACATCTCCATTGATTTTTACCACCGCTGGCGAGAGGATGTGGCCCTGATGAAGCAAATGGGCCTGAAGGCCTACCGGTTTTCCATCAGCTGGGCCCGGGTGCTGCCCGAGGGTATTGGCAAGGTCAACGAGGCGGGCATCCGATTTTACCAGGATTTCTGCGACGAGCTGCTGAAAAACGGCATCCAGCCACTGGTGACCCTCTACCACTGGGACCTGCCCACCGCCCTTTACCGGCAGGGGGGCTGGAAGAACCCTGTCAGCCCCGACTGGTTTGCCGAGTATGCGGAGGTCGTATCCAAAGCCCTGGCGGGCCGGGTGGGGGTACTGGCTCACCTTCAACGAGCCCCAGATGTTCTGCGGGCTGGGTCTGATGGCGGGCGTCCACGCACCCTTTGAGCACAACGGCGATGCCGCCATGATGGCGGTGACCAAGAACATCCTGCTGGCCCATGGCCGGGCGGTGCAGGTCCTGCGGAAAAACTGCCCCGGCGCCAAAGTCGGGATGGCCCCCACCGGTGACTGCTGTCTGCCCAAAGATGACAGCCCTGAGGAAGTGGAAAAGGCCCGGCAGAAGTCCCTCAGCGACTACCCCGGCTACATCATGTCCAACACCTGGTGGGCCGACCCGGTGTTTTTGGGGCAGTACCCCGCCTGGGCCAAAGAAAAATTCGGGGACCAGCTGTACACCATGACCCCAGAGGAGTGGGCCCTGGTGTCCCAGCCCCTGGACTTTTACGCTTACAACTGCTACCAGGGCACGGTGGACTTGGTGCCCGACCCGTCAAAATACGACACCTACGCCTACCAGGGCAGCCCCCAGACCGCTGCCGCCTGGAACATCACCCCCAAGGTGCTCTACTACGCCAGCAAGTTCTGGTTCGAGCGGTACCACCTGCCCATCCTCATCACCGAAAACGGCTATTCAGGGCTGGACTTCGTCATGCTGGATGGCAAGGTCCACGATCCCCAGCGCATCGACTTTCTGCACCGGTATCTTTTGGAGATGGCCCATGCCATTGATGATGGCATCCCAGTGATCGGCTACTCGGTGTGGAGCTTGTTCGACAACTTCGAGTGGGCGGCAGGCTACAACTGTCGTTACGGCCTGATTTATGTGGACTACCCCACCTTGAAGCGCACCGTCAAGGATTCCGGCTGGTGGTACCGGGACGTCATCGCGTCCAATGGGGAAAATTTATGAAGCATAGGCCCGTTAAAACACATCATATTTTTGTGCTCTGTTTATAAAACCGCCATTGACTTTTTGATGCTTCATCTAATTTCTTCCGCTTTTACTTGACAGCATCCTACTCTTATGCTACCATTTATTACAAGTCAAACCACTTTATCGAAATAAAGCGTCATAGCTTTCTCTGCCGCCCCGCAACACACCCGATCTATTTTGCCGCCGTTTCACCCGACAAAATCATC
>ERZ773116.3678-NODE-3678-length-10883-cov-3.855283_pt1 | contig 10883 bp, 7 predicted proteins | sample MGYA00580563_ERZ773116 | MGnify/ENA primary metagenome ERZ773116 (study PRJEB29015, sample SAMEA2737864) | human gut metagenome | biome: human gut; feature: human-associated habitat; material: faeces | place: China | collected 2012 ... | reverse complement strand
CGCAGCCGATACACTTACTCTTATAAAACATTATTTGTTTTTCAAATGACTGACTTTCGGGGTTGTGACACCATACGCAGGAAAGCGGGCAGCCCTTTAAAAATACCGCTGTTCTTATTCCCGGTCCGTCGACATAAGAATTGCGTTCAATATCAAAAATCATAGCGGAAAGCATTATACTACTCCTTTTGAATTGTTCGTCTGATAATATCATCCTGCAGCGGCTCATTAAGATTTACAAAATAATCCGAAAAGCCGGAAACTCGAACGCGCAGATTTTTATATTTTTCGGGTGCTTTTTTAGCGTTAAGCAGGTCTTCCCTTGAAACATATGAAAGCTGAAAATGAACGCCGCCGTTTTTAAAATACGTTTCAAGCAAATCAGCTGTTTTATTAAAATTGGTGTCGTTTTTAATTAACTGCCCATCCGGCATTATATTGGTGACGGTACTGCCGCAGCCTATGGCGTTCGGGTCAACCCTTGCAATGGAATTAAGCAGCGCTGTAAGTCCGTTTCGGTCCTTTCCTTCGCTCTGACCCAAACCGAATTTGAGCGCGTCACCTGTGTATCTTCCGTCCGGCGTTGCCGCTGTTTTCTCGCCGAACCACTGATGATGCGGGTGGTAACCTATTAAATCGCCTACAAGCCAGTGGTAACCGAATAAATTTGTTTTATCCTTGAAAAATTCATACAGACTTTGATAAAACCTTTGCGCTATGCTGTTTGAACGCTCGGTATCGTTTCCGAAAAAATCACCTTTCTTAATTATGAGCGTGCGCAGATTCTCAAATCCGCTCCAGTTTGCCTGAACTGCCGCTGTAAGCTCTTGCATAGTAACGATTTTTTCATCATATACAAATTGCTTAACTATTATCAGTGAGTCAATTACATTTGCTATACCCACATATTGGGGCGAGGCTATTGTAATATCCCCGGAGCCTTGGGTCGGGCTTTTGGCTTTTTCTATGCAGCCGTGGAAAAACGGTGCCGATAAATAGTTTATATCCCTTGCTTTTACGCTGTTATATTTATCATCATATTCGCATGCGATCGTAAGATCGGAAAAAAGTTCTTTTGAAAATACCTTGTAGTATTCTTCAAACGATTTAAGATGAATTATTTCATTGCTCTTTTTGTGGAAAAGCGTTTCGGTGGAACGCGCAATATTTACTACCGAATTACCGCCGGTAACAACTCCCGGAAACGACGGCTCATTACAGCCCACAGTTGTATATCTGACTGCCTCTTTAAAGGGGAATTTGCAAATTTCGGTGTAACACTTTATCCTTTTTTCATCATTTTGGAAGGCAATTCTTTTGTTAGGGTCTTTGCGTTCGCAGTCAAGTGCAAATTTGAAAGCCTCTTTAGGCGTTTTGGCTGTCCATCGCAAGGTTACCTGCGGTATCCATGTGGGCAATTCAAGCAAGCTTTCAAGAATAAGCCCTGAAAGATCGGTAAATCCGTCGCTTCCGTCTGGCAGATAACCGCCTATGCAAAAATGCGACTCTCCGCCGCGCGTGAACCAAGCCGAGGTTATGGGCGTTGCCGCCTGGAGCATTAAAAACAGCTCCTGCAGGTGCTCTTTTGCTTCTTCACGGGTTAAGGTACCGTTTTTTAAGTCATTATCGTAAAACGGCTGCAAATATCTGTCAAGCGTTCCAAGGCTGTCAGGGTCTGCTGCAAAACAAATATAAATTGTTAAAACCGCCTCATAAAACGAGGATGGCGCCTTCTCGGGCACTCTTTTAAGTGTCTCGGGCAAGGTAATAAGGTTTTGTTTATATTCGCCGTTTTCAGTGCTTTCTGCTGCTTCAGCGGCTTTTTTCGGAGCATTTATGCGCCCAGCTTATAAGCGTTAAAACAACATTTCTGACCGCCCGCAAAAATTCTTTTTCTTTATTATCTGTATGTTCGGTAAGGGAGCTGTCAATTTCCTCTATTATCCCCGATAAGCCTTTTTTCAATACCTTCTCATAGTCTGCCGTTGCGTGCTGCCATTCAAATGTTGATAAATTGCAAATCGGTTTTAAATAAAAAGCATTTGCAACCAGATTGAAGTTTTTGTTTCCCATTCGTCTGAAAATATCGCCCACAACCGATTCATCACAGTTGAAAAAGCCGGTCATTTTTGAAAATTTGTTTAAAACAGGCGCTTGATTAATAATAAATTCGCATAACCGTTTTGATTCCATTTGCTCACGCGATAAAAATATATCTTTGCGGTCAAATTCGGTCTTCTTTGGCTGTGCATACATTTTTCCGCCGAGAGTCAGTTCTGTGAGTTTTTCAATTCTTTTGTTCATAAAATACACCCTTTCAAGCATATTTTACCGAATATTGATTGAAAGTAAATTCATAAAAAAGCATTTTTATACTTTTCGGCATAAAATATTTTTTATCGGCTTGCTTTTTTTCACCGAACACCTTACAATATTAAGGTCGGGGGGAGAATATATGAATATGAATTTTATAATTACAAAAATTGAAAATGTAATATATGTTGATAAAAACCAATATCCCGAAAAGGTAACGGCATTTTGCGGCAACCTGCCTAATTGCGAGCTTATATATCATATTTCAGGAAAAATGAGTATTTATTTTAACGGAAAAACCGAAATGTGCGATGATAATACGTTGAGATTTTTACCAAAGGGTGAAAATCGCGGATATACTGTAACAAGAGAGGAAAACGGCGATTGCATTGATATATTTTTCGACACAGATAAGCCCATTTCCTCAGAAATGTTTACAATTAAATTAAATAACGGTACAGCGGTGGCACCTATTTTTAAGAAAATTTTTTCATTATGGGTTGCCAAATGCGACGGATATTATTTTGAATGTATTTCATTGCTTTACAAGGCCTTTGCAATGCTTCAAAAACAAACCTATCTGCCTGAAAAGCAGTACAAAAAAATTAAGCCCGCCATAGATTACATAAATGAAAATTTTACAAACGGGAAATTATCGGTCGGCAAGCTTGCCGCAATTTGCGGAATAAGCGAATCCGCGCTTAAAAAACTTTTTATAAAAAAATTCGGAGTGCCTCCCGTAAGGTACATAATACAGCTTAAAATAAACTATTCATGCGACCTGCTGCGCTCCGAATTATATTCTGTTTCTCGGGTTTCCCAAATATGCGGTTACGGCAATGTGTATTTTTTCAGCCGACAGTTTAAAGAAAATATGGGAATTTCTCCGTCGGAATTCATTAAAAAATATAAATCCTCGAAATAGCGGTGGAAAATATTCGCATCATCGCCCGACGCTTTCCTTCCGATACCTGATTGTTTTGGTATCGGGAGTTTTTATATTTGCATATTTTCTGCCGAGCGCCGAATATTTTTTGTGCCGTTCGGGGGGATTTTTTTCAAAATAAGCGCCAAACGGTAACCTTTTTCCGCTTTTTTGATATACTGTTATTAAGAGCCGACGGAGAGCGGATATATCGGAGGGATGCGAAATGCGAAGGCAAAGAGGCTGTGGCTGCAACAAGGGACTTATGGGTCTGACATTTGCCTGCGGGCTTCTCATAAGCTGCTTTTGCCCGCCGAAATTTCTTGTCGCGGTGCTTGCGATATGGGTTATTATTCTCGGCTTCTCCGGCAGACGGTGCTGATTATTTTCTCGGGAGGTCTTTTTTGTGAAGGTTGTTTTATTTAAGAGCCCTAAATTTTTAAGCGGAATTTTAAGAGTGCTTTTCGGAATCAAAAAGCAAAACGGTTAATACATAGCAGTTCACTTACTGTTTTGCCTGAATTTCAGCTTCGGTGTATCGAATTTTAACTTCGCACCGAAGCTTTTTTTGTTTTTTACTGTAATTTGTCGCGAAAAAGTAAAAAAACAAGCGATTTTCCGTCGTTTATCGATGTCGAATGGTGATAAATGCAGTCTTTTAATGTTATTTTTATGGAATTATGCACTATTTTTGTATTATCACTTGAAATTTATGTGAGAATGTGGTAATATGTGTAAAACAAGTTAATTTGGGAGGAACTTGAAAATGGGAAAGAAATTAAAAATTGTAATTGCGGAAGACGGCACAGAGCTTGGGAAAAGCTGCGAGAAGGCTCTTAAAAGCTACGGTATGGATGTGATCATGTGCGACAAGAGCGGTACGCAGCTGCTTGAAAAGATCAAATCGGAGAAGCCCGATGTAGTGCTTGCCGATATTTTTATGCAGAATCTCGATATTTTGGGCGTGCTTGATGCCATTCACAAAACGGACGCCGCAAGCAGGCCTATGGTAATGGCGATGTCGAGCTTTGATAATCCGCGCCTTGAAAAGGAAACGCTTGAAGCGGGAGCAAGCTATTATTTTTTAAAGCCGTTTGATATAAATACAATGGCGGAAAGGATAATCCGTCTTTCGGGCTGGCGGAACGAAATTTCGCCGGTTGTGGTAAAGGACAATGTGGTAACCGATCCCGAGCTTGAGCTTATGGTGACCGAAATCATTCATCAAATAGGAGTTCCGGCGCATATAAAGGGATACCATTATTTGCGGGAGGCAATAATTCTTTCGGTCAAAAACAGCGAGATAATAAATTCCGTAACCAAGCTTTTGTATCCGACTGTCGCAAAGCACCACGGGACAACCTCCTCTCGCGTGGAAAGGGCAATACGCCACGCAATAGAGGTGGCATGGGATAGGGGTGATATCGATGTTTTAAATTCATATTTCGGCTATACCATTCAGAATGACCGCGGCAAGCCGACCAACAGTGAGTTTATCGCCATGATAAGCGATAAGCTGCGGCTGAGGCTGAAGATAAGCTGAAATACATACGGCATTTTACAGGCATAACCCCGGCAAAGAATAATAAAAATTTCAAAGGAGAAAGCTGAAATGTCAAGTATTAAAAAAACAATGTCCGCACTGCTGGCAGTCGGAATGCTGGCGGCAAGCGCGGTAACGGCGGCGGCGGAAAACGCCGAGCCTACCATGCCGGATCTGACGGGGCAAAGATATCTTACGATTGACGAAATATCGCCCGGCACATCCGTGCGGAGCTTTTCGGAAACGGTCAAGCTCTCCGAAAATGAGGAAATGAGGATATATAACGGCGGCGGGATACGCCTTTTCGCGGGAGATTACATAGGCAACGGCGCTTCGGTAATAATTTTTGAAAACAGCGATATCAAAGAGGTATACCGAATCAAGCTTTACGGCGATTTGAACGGCGACGGTCTTATAAACGCGGCGGATATAGCCGAAATGCGCAAGACCGCCATGTCGCTCGGTGCGCCCGATGACCGCACCGTGAGCGATATTGACGCCGACGGCGAAACAAATATAATAGACCTAATAAAGCTCAAAAAATACAGGGCGGGCATATGCGAGCTTTCGCAGGGCAGAATGCTCGCCGCATCCTCGCGCTTTACAAATCGCGCCGTTTCATCGGTCGAGGGCTATGAGGAGAGCTTTGAGGATTTGTCCGTAGCCTCAAAGGATATTGAGCTTACCTTCGGCAGATATTATAATTCGGAGGAAACAGACGGCAATATGCTCGGCGGCGGCTGGACGGCATCCTTTGAGGGCTGCGTCAGCTTATCCGACGGCTCTGCCACCGTTCGTATTTACGGCAGAGCACCGCTTACATTTAAATATGAAAACGGGAAATATACCTCTTCAAGCAGCCGTGCAAGGCTTGAAAATTCAAGCAACGGCTTTGTTTTTACGGATGAGAGCGGCATTAAATACACCTTTGGCACAGCCGGCTTTCTTGTTAAAATAACGGATAAAAACGGCAACAATACCGAAATCGGAGTAAACAGTGCCGGAAAAATACAAAAGGTCACCGACAGCGTAGGCAGAGAATATCTTTACGCCTATAATGAGTCGGGTCGCCTTTCCTCAGTTACCGACTGCATGCAGCGCACCGTCGGCTATACATACGATGAGGACGGAAAACTGTCGTCCGTTATCGGGGTGCTCGGCACGGTCACCGAGAGCTATTTGTACAATGCGGACGGCAGGCTTGTAAGGATATCCGATGCCTTCGGCAACAGAATAACCGGAATTGACTATGACGAAAGCCGCAATGTTGCATCCGTTACCGACAGTGACGGAGTAAAAACCGAATATTCCTATGATACGGCGGACAATTCGGTCACCCTATCCCGCAATAATGAAATCACCGAGCGGCGGGTATACAACAGATACGGCTATCAGACCGCGTCCGAAACCGCAGACGGAACGCAGAGAACCTATTACTGCAACGCCTACGGCGATATCGCGCTGACAGAGGATAATGACGGAAACAAAACCTTTTATGTTCATGACCTGCGCGGAAATATATTAAAAACCGAAACGGTAACCGATGAGGGCACCGAAACCGAAACAAATAGGTATGACGAGTCGGGCAATCTTATAAAATCGGTATCAAAGGATTCCGCGGCGGAATACACCTATGACGGCAGCGGCAATGTGCTGACCGTTAAAAAAACGGCGGAGGACAAGCAGGAGGAAACCACCGTTTATACCTATAACCCGGACGGCACGGTAAGCACCGCGGTGACAGACGGGAAAGTCTCCGCATACACCTATAACGAAAACGGTTATTTAACGCGCGAGGAGGCAGACGGCGCCGTTAAGGCATACACCTACAATTCGGTAGGCTGGCAGACAAGCGAGACCGCAGACGGCAAAACCGTTTCCTACAGCTATAATTTAAACGGCGATAAAATAAGAACGGCTGAAAACAACACCGTTAAAAGCCGAACCGTATATGATAATTACGGAAGAATCAAGCAGCAGATAAGCGAAGCCGAATACAATGCTTCATTTGACGCGCTCAACACTTCTTCAGCCGACAGCTATACCGATACCGCTGCGGGAATCCGCTATTATTACGGCACGGACGGAAGGCTCACGCAGATAAAGGCGGGCTGCTATGCCGTCTCTGCCAACGCCGACAACCGCGTAACAAGCGTGACCGCCGGGAACACGGTGCTGGCGCAGTATGATTACGACAACGACGCCCAAAGCCTTATTTCCGCCGTTAATTACGCCAACGGTCAAAGCATAGCATATAATTACAATTCTGCGGGAAACATCGAATCGCTCTGTTACGGCGATACTCTCGCCTATACCTATGCTTACGACAGCGAGAACACCCTCATCTCAAAAACAAATCATATAGATAATGTAAAGACGGTTTATTCTTCTGACGGCGTTACCGTCGGCACAATCAATTCGGACGGAACGCTGAATGCCGAATATAACCGCATTTACGAACGCCTGAACAGAACCTCTTCAACCTCCGGCATGATAACCACCGACGGCTTCGAGCCTGCCGCAGACGGCGGGGAAGCCGAGCTTGAAAGAATAACCGAAAGCTTTGCGGGCAGCAGCTTCTCAACCGATTACTATGAGGATTATTTGACCTACGGCGGCATTACCCGCACCGAGGAAAAGACCGACGGCACGGTTTCCGGCGTGACCGTGAAAAACGGAGGCAACAAACTGTACTCCGAAGAATATACTTATAATGACGACGGACTTATAGCCGCAGTCACCGTTTCCGACGGGCGCACCTATGCATACACATACGATGAAAACAAAAACATCGTTTCCGTGGTAAAGACCCAAAAAACCGCCGCCGACAGCGGCAGTCAATCCTCGGGCGGCGGAAAGCTGGGCGGCGAGCTGTTCGGTGAGCTTCGCTATTATTACGATTCGCTCGGTCAGCTTATCCGCACGGACGATGAGGAGAACGAGCGCACAACGGAATATATTTATGACGGCAACGGAAATATCACCGCCGTAAAGACATATTCGCTGCACGAAAAGGATGAGCCGCTTTCCTCGCCGATTTCGGTTAAAAGCTTCGGCTACGACACCGACGGCTGGACCGATATGCTCACCTCATACGACGGCAGCGCCGTAACGCATGACGCGCTGGGTAATATTTTAAGCTTTAACGGTTATACTTATACCTGGCAGGCGGGGCGCCGACTTGCGGGCATGACAAACGGCACGAATACCTACGGCTATAGGTACGACGATAACGGCATCCGCACCGAAAAAACCGTGAACGGCGTCACCACGCATTACCTCACGGTTGACGGCAGAATCACCGGTCAGTATGACGGAACCGACACCCTTTATTTCCGTTACAATGCCGATAATTCACCTATCGGCTTCAGCTTAAACGGCGAGGAATATCTTTATTTAAAAAATATTCAGGGCGATGTTGAAGAAATAGTTGACAAAAACGGCAATTCTGTGGTAAAATATGCCTATAATGAGTGGGGAAAGCTGCTTTCCGTAACCGGCTCTATGGCAGCTGCCGTGGGTCGGATAAACCCGATAAGATACCGCGGGTATTATTATGACGGCGAAACAGGATATTACTATCTTCAGAGCCGCTACTATAACCCCGATATTTGCAGGTTTATTAATGCGGATGAGCCGAGTTATGTTACAATAAGCGCAGAGAAAACAAATTATAATCTGTTCGCGTATTGCGCAAATGATCCTGTAAATTATATCGATCCAACTGGAGAAGTTTCTATAGGTGCGATTGTTGGCGGAATAATTGGATTTGGTATCGGCGCTTTAATAATGCCCATTTTCGCTAATTATCTCAACTTGCGTGGGTGGAGACGGTCGTTATTTATTGCCGGCGGTACGGCAGTTGTAACTGCATTAGGATCTTTACTTGGATATTATTCCGGTAAGGCTTTGGTTACATTATACGCAAGAGGCGGAATTTTTGCTCAAAAATTAAATTCTGCAATAGCGAGGGTAATAAGTAAAATTACAGGAGCCTCTATTGCTAATACGGCAGGAAATGGTTGGACTTTAAATCTGCGTAAAATTACATTGCGTATTATGTCTTCGGGTGGAGGAAGAACAAATTATTTTAGAATTTCAATTTTAAATAAAGGCGCTCTTACATTGGCAGGCAAATTTTCAAGTGATAGAGCCCTTACACATATCCCAATAACTTTACAGAATATAGTTAAAGTTATTAGTTTGATTTTCAAATATAGGTAATGAAATGGAAATAGATAATCTTTTTAATCCGTTTTGGGATTGCATTATAAAAAATTCGATATACAATCCATTTGAGGGTGTTTTTGAATTTGAGGTCGTCTGCGATGATGAGATACATAAAGTATCATTTTTAAATATATCGACATTCGTTTACTTCAATAATATAACAAATACTTTTGAGCAGGATGACTATAAAGAATTATCTTCTATTGTATTCAAGGATAGAAAAGCGAAATTTTCAAAAAGTGCTCCCAAATGGTTGACGCACTATTCACTTGATTTCAATGTTTCTATTGAGGTTATACGCAGAACAATATTAATAAAGTGCGGCAGCGTAAAAGTTGATGATAACTTATATCAGTTAAGTGTTCAAAAACCAAATTCACAATAAAGATTGATACCGAAACGGATAACCTTTTTGACGGTCAATATGACGAATTGGTATTTGTCAGACAGGAAGACGAACAGGTGGATTGATTTCAGCTAAACAAATGTACCGCAATGCGGCTGCGGTACATTTGTTATAATAATGACGACGGCGAGCTGTTCGGTGAGCTTCGCTATTATTACGATTCGCTCGGTCAGCTTATCCGCACGGACGATGAGGAGAACGAGCGCACAACGGAATATATTTATGACGGCAACGGAAATATCACCGCCGTAAAGACATATTCGCTGCACGAAAAGGATGAGCCGAGTTTGATTACTCTCGGTTTTTGTAGTGTTAACAACATAAATCTATTTTCATATTGTAACAACGAGTCGGTTAATAATATTGACCCGAATGGACATTGGGTGGCAAGAGCTGTTATTTCTGGTATGAGCGGCGCTGTATTTGGTGGAATAGCTTATTTAATTGGTCGAGCTTTTAGAATCAGCGGTTGGAAGTTGGCGGCATTTACTGCGGTATTTGTTGCGGCAGGCATAACAATAGGAGCTATATGGGGCCCAAATATATTATATAGAATCAATTCTTTAATAAAGCTTGTGCTATACTTTCCCGGGAAAGGTTTATTTTGGGGTAAAATTTTTATCCGTTATTCAATTTGAACTACATAACCCACATCATGGGAAATCAATTCATTTTGTGATTCGAATTTTGAAAAACGGTAGATGGAATCAAATATTGGAATGGGTTTTGAAGAAATGAAAATTTTATATGATATTGAACCATTAAATATGACAAATGATTGCAAAGAGTCGATTAGTGATAATGGATGGGTAACCTTTGCCATCTGCTCACATGAAAGTATTATTCTTTCCGGAATTCGTGAATATTTGCAAAACCAATTACAAAAAAGACAACTGTTGGTTTGGTCAAGAGCAGATGAAATTGTATTAAAAAATTTAAAGGAAAGATATACAGTCACCTCTTGCACAGAAAGTCAGCCACATGGTTTTTTGCGTTATTCAATGCCGGAGATTCTTTTTGTTCTAAATGAATATGATGACATAGAATTTTTGATTTCTAATTTTAATCAACTATCTTCTCTTGAAATTTATGTATTAAAGAACAGTTGTATTGAAAATTTTCTTTCTGTAGTTATGCAACACCGTAAAAAGTATAATAGAGTAGATGTTGATTTTTTTTTGAATAATTCATATGCTATTATAAACAAAAGCGGAGATGCAGATGAAATAGAAATGATTGTTCCGAAAAAGGATTTTCTGACGAGTTTGGAGTTTTATTTATGAAATTCCATAGTTATATGTTTTAAATAATTAATCAAAGCTATTGGTTTATATTGATGAAAAGTTCAGTAAGCATGACGAACAGGCAGATTAATTTCAGCTAAACAAATATACCGCAATGCGGCTGCGGCACATTTGTTTATAGGCTTTAAGGGGATGTTGAAAATGAAAAGAGCAATATCTTTA
>ERZ773116.3676-NODE-3676-length-10892-cov-3.419120_pt1 | contig 10892 bp, 5 predicted proteins | sample MGYA00580563_ERZ773116 | MGnify/ENA primary metagenome ERZ773116 (study PRJEB29015, sample SAMEA2737864) | human gut metagenome | biome: human gut; feature: human-associated habitat; material: faeces | place: China | collected 2012 ... | reverse complement strand
ACATCCTGAAGATAGAGGAGGATGTGGAGTAGTCGGCCGTGAGGTTCAGCCGTCCGTTCAGGAAACCGGCGTCCAGTCCCACGTCGAAGGTTTTGGAGGTCTCCCAGCCGATGTTGTCGGGAATCTGGCCCGGGAGGCTCGTGTAGCGCAGCTTGGCCTGCCCGAAGAGGTAGCGGGCCGCATCGCCCGAACCGGTTCCGAAGGTCGACAGGCCGAAGGTCTCGAGGTAGGTGTAGGGATCGACGTTGCTGTTGCCCAGCGCACCGTACGAGGCGCGCAGCTTGAGGTTCGAAACGGCCTTGGGGCTGACATTCCAGAACTTCTCCTGCGAAACGCGCCAGGCGGCCGAAGCCGAGGGGAAGAAGCCCCATTGGGAGTTGTTCGGAAATTTCGACGAGCCGTCGTAGCGGCCGTTGACTTCGAGCAGGTAGCGGTCGTCGTAGGCGTAATTGAAGCGGAAGAAAGCGCCCACGTAACGCCAACGGCTGCCGCCGGCGGTGATCGACATGATGTCGCCCAGCGCGAAGTTGATGTTGTCGGCGTCGGGCATCAGAAGGCCGTTGCGCTCGGAGTAGGTCGACTTGTAGTCCTGCTGCTCGTAGTTGTAACCGGCCAGCGCCTTGAAATAGTGTTTCTCGGCGAAGGTGTCCTCGAACTCGGCGTAGGCGTTGGTGGCGATATAGGTCGTCAGTTGCAGCGACTCCTTCATCACGTCGTCGGTCTCGGGCGTGCCGAGGTAGACGATTTCGCCCTCGTAGGCGCTGTAAGGGATGGCCGTGGTCTTTTTGGTCTCGGTGTAGTCCTTGGTGCGGAACGAGAAGTCGCCCGTCAGGCGCAGGCGGTTCTCCAGCATCGTGACATTGAGCGTGGTGGTGTTCTTGAGCGTCTTGGTCGTGCGGTCGAGCCAGTTGTTGCCCGTCACCAGACCGCCGATGGCGTAGGCGCCCGACTTGGTGAGCGTACCGTCGGGATTGAAGATCGGCGACGAGGGGTGCCCCTGGTCGTTGAGCGAACGCCACAGCACGCCTCCGCCCTCCTTCGAATAACCCATCGGCTGACGGTAGCGGTCGTGCGTGTAGTCGAAGTTATTGCTGATCTTCAGCCATTTGAACACCTGCGAGGAGACCTTCGAACGGAGGTTCATCGTGCGGTAGGTGTCGGGCGTGAAGTTGAACAGGCCGTTGTAGTCGTACAGACGCCCCGAAAGGTAGTGGCTGATCTTGCCGTTCGAACCGCTGACCGAGATGTTGTGCGTCTGGGCGATCACCGTATCCTTGTAAAGTGCGTCGTAGTAGTCCGTATTGCCGTAGTAGACATACTTGCCGTCGGGTTCGACCGTCGTTTCGAGCTTGTTGCCCGCGAGTTTGCGCTGGCGGAAGGTGTCGAGCCACGCACGCGAAAAGTCCTGCGAGTTGTTGAAGCCCGTCGGCTCGTTGAAGCGGTAGTTGTACCATGCGTCGTAGAAGAGGCGCGAATAGACGTAACCGTCGTCCACGACGTCGGGAATGGCCGTGGGCTGCTGGATGGAGACGTTGCCCGTGTAGTTGATCGTGAACTTGTCGGTGAGTTTGCCCGGGTCCTTGGTGGTGATGAGCACCACGCCGTAGGGTGCGCGCGAACCGTAGATGGCGGCCGAAGCTGCGTCCTTGAGCACCGAGACCGACTCGATGTCGTTGGGGTTGAGCATCGCGGGGTCGCCCTCGACGCCGTCGATCAGCACCAGAGCCGATCCGCCCGCGCCGATCGACGTCTTGCCGCGGATGTTGTACGACGCCGAGCGGTTGGGCTTGCCGTCGGCCAGCGAAATATTGAGGTTGGGCACGGCGCCCTGCAACATCTGCGTGACGTTGGCCACGGGACGGTTCTCCAGAAGTTCCGAGGAGACCTGGTCGACGGCGCCCGTCAGGTTGGCCTTCTTCTGCGTGCCGTAGCCCACGACCACCACCTCGTCGACGAGCGTGGCGTCCTCCTTCAGCTCCACGGTGACGAACGAACGGTTGCCGACCGGGATTTCGGCAGTGGCGTAGCCCAGCGCCGAGACTTGCAGCACGGCGCCGTCAGCCAGACCCTCGAACGAGAACGAGCCGTCGGTCCCGGAACTCACGCCGCGGGTGGTTCCCTTGACGATCACCGCGGCCCCGACAACGGGCTGGCCCGCGGCATCCCGGACGACGCCCTTAACGGATTGCGGCACAGCGGCACTCTGCCGGGGGGGGGAAAGGTAAATCTTGCCGTCGCGGATCTCGATTTCGACCTTGTCGTCCGCCAGCAGCTGTTTCAGCGCCGCACGCACGTCGACATCCGCGACGGCGATGCTGACGACCTTGTCGGGATTGACCGTCGGACGCGCATAGTAGAACGTGTAGCCCGTCTGCTCGGTAATCCGCCCGAACACCTGTTCGAGCTTGGCATTCCGGAAATTCAACGTCACTTTCTGCGCCCGGGCCGTCAGGGCCGTCCCGGCTACACAAAGCAGCATCAGAAAGAGTAGTCTGATTCGTTTCATACAGATTAGTTTAGGTAGTTGTTTACTAAAAAGCCCGTTTGCGCGCTTTTCACAGAATAGACACGCAAACGGGAAAAAACGATGAGCCGAAACTCTTTTTTTTATCTGAAACTTACCTTTATTTCTGTTTTGGTGCGTTCGAAACGCACCGGAGAGATCAGTTCCATTTCACGCAAAACATTATCCAGCAGCGTATTGTCGGTCGCAAAGGTGTAGGATATGGGGCGATCGGGCTGTCCGTCGGTTTCGAAGCGCACGTCGTACCACCGCGAAAGGGTTTCGAGCACCTCTGCAAGGGGCGTGTCGCGGAACGAGATCACGTCGTCCTTCCAGATCGAATAACGCATGGCGTCGGCGCCGCGGACGATCCGCCCCTCGCCCGAGCGCCGGTCGTAGAGCAGCTGTTCGGAGGGCGACAGTTCGAAACGACCGCCGCGGCGGTCGTCGAGCACCACGCGCCCCTCGTCGAGCGTTACGGCGACGATGACATCGTCGCGGTAGGCCTTGACGTTGAACGACGTGCCGAGCACCTGGATCTCTCCGCCCTCGAACTCCACGACGAACGGCCGCCGGGGATTGTGGGTCACCTCGAAGTAGGCTTCGCCCGAAAGGCCGATGTCGCGCGACGAGCGGTTGAAATCCGACCGGTAGTTCAGGGTCGATCCGGCGTTGAGCCACACCTGGCTGCCGTCGGGCAGCGATATGCGGCTGTTGGTTCCCTGGGGAGCCTGTACGGAGAACATTTGCACGGGGTCTTCGGTGTGTATGAGGTGCCGGGTGGTGAAGGCCGAGATCAGGATGAGCACGGCTGCTGCCGCCGAGAACCGCAGCCAGCGCCGGCGGGCGCGGATTCGGTTCTCGCGCCGTTCTATTTTTCCGTTGAGCCGGGCGAGCGAACGGAGGACGTCGGCCGACGGCACGTGCCGTTGCTTCCATTCGCGTTCCCATTCGCGCATCAGGGCGGCGTTTTCCGGCGAGGCGGCGAGGAATCCGAAGAGTTCGCACTCTTCTTCGGGGGCGATGGGTCCTTCGAAATAGCGGACGGCGAGTTCTTTCAGGCTTTCGTTCATGGGGTCGGTTGTTGTACGCATACATACATACAACAATCGGGGCGGATTTTACCCCCCCCCGGTTCCGGAAAAATTCGCATATTTTTTGAAATTCGCCTCTGGAAGGCTTCAGGACGGCTGGTTCATCAGCCAGGCGAGGATCAGTATTTGCAGGTAAATGGATTGTTCGCGTTCGAGGGCTTCGGCGAAGATGCGCAGGGCGCGCTGGATGTGCCGCTCGACCGTATGCAGGGAGATGTGGAGCCGTTCGGCTATTTCCCGGTTCTTCAACCCCTGGAACCGGCTGAGCAAAAACACTTCGCGGCAGCGTGCGGGCAGCGAGTCCATGATACGCTGTATCTGCTGTTCCAACTCCTGGTACAGGTAGGGATGCCCGTTTTCGGCGAAGGAGAAATCGTAGTTGTAAAGACGCTCCTCCCCGATTTTCGCCCGGGCCAGGCAGCTGATCGTGTATTTGTCGACGATGCTTTTGTGCTTCAGGTAATTGAGGCATCGGTTGCGGGTCATGGCGAACAGCAGCATGCGGGCCTCTTCGGGGTCGAGGGGGGCTTGCCGGTCCCACAGCGCCATGAAGCAGTCGTGAACCAGGTCCTGCGCCTCGATGGGGTTGTTGACGAAACGCAGCGCATAGGCCGTCAACCGGGGTTGGCAGTCGATGTAGAGCCGTTCGAAATCATACCGTTTGGATTCGCTGTGCATTTGTCGGGTCCGTCCTGATGCTTTTTTTGTTTTGGGCGGTTTCCGCCGCTTTTCGGGGGTGAAACCGAGGCAAATATAATCAAAAAAGTAAAAAAATGCCGCAGACGCTCTGAAAACATCTGCGGCATGGGGCGTGTTTCGACGCCGGTGCGGGCTACTTGTAAAGCCCGGCGACGGTGAAGTCGAGTATCTTGCCGAAGCCGTCGAACACCAGCGCGTTCGGCTGGTCGAGCTGTCCGCTGCCGAGGTTGATCTGCGGCACGACGTGTATCTTGTCGTTCCCGTCGTCCTTCGAGGTGACCACCGTCACCGCGCGGCTGCTCCATGCCAGCGAGGCGTTGCTCGGAAGGGTCGACGAGCCGTCGTAGTTCTCCATGGCGTAGTAGCCTTGCAGGTAGAGACGGGCCAGGGTGATGTGCTCGCCCGCAGGGGCCGTGAAGACGGGCGCCGGGTCGAAATTGACGCTGCCCGTCGTGAAGATCACCTTGTAGATGGCGCTGCGGGTGGCGATGTAGAGGATCGGGTCGAATCGCGAGAAGACGAAGCTCACGGCTTCGGCGATGAGGGCGTTGGCCTCCGCGGGGATGTCGTAGATCAGCTTGGCGGCGGGTGCGCCGGCCGAAGCGGAGTAGTTGCCGAAGGTGTAGAGCGCATGGTTGCCGTCGGCTTTCCGCATCAGCAGGGTGTGGGTGGCGTTGTCGATGCTGATGCCGCCCGCGATGCACCGCAGGCCGGGGGCGTTCCCCGGGTCGAAGGGCGACGAACCCACGCTGCCGCAGGCGTAGAACGTCTGGTTGTAGCCGTAGCAGAACTTGCCCTGTTCCCGGTCGTAGAAGATCGTGCTGGGTTTGCGGGTGCTGCCCGGAGCGGAGTGGGCCGAAACGACGCCGTTGTCGACGGTCATGGTTTCGGTTCCGCTGACGGGCGTCGAGATCCGGCCGCGGCTGAGCAGCGTTTCGTAAATGTCGCCATCGTTGAGGATCATCGTGCACTGGTAGGTGTTGAGCAGGCTCCGGATGTCGAGCTTTCCGGGCAGGTAGACGAACGCATCCTCCTTATGGCCCAGGATTTCGTAATAATCGGTCTCCACGCGCATCAGGTCGTCGTCGGTCGACACCCAGAGGATGTTTTTCTTGTCGGTTTTGTCGTAGGTGTAGAGCATGTGGGTGACCGCCGAGGGGAACGGACTGCCGTTGCGCCGGCTGATCAGCTCCTTTTCGACGGTTCCCTGCTCCGCGCCCGAGTAGGTCTCGGTCAGCTGCGGGTGCATGATCAGTCCCAGGTCCGAGGTGGTTCCGTCCCGGGTGTAGGCCACCACAAGCCCTTCGTTGAATTGGGCCGTCACGATGAGCGTCCACTTGTACTGGTACTTCAGGTCGTGGGCGGTGTCGGTGACCGTCAGCAGGAACAGGTAGCCTTTCGAGGAGATCGGCAGGTCGATCACTTCGTGGAACTCGCGCGTCGTGGCGAGCGAAATCGCCTCCGAGTCGTTGTCGGTCTGACTCACCGTCCATTCGTAGGTAAGCTCCTCGGGATTCTCCCGGCCGTCTTTGGTGATGCGGATGCCCGTGATGTCGAGCCGTGCGTTGTGCACCACCGTCAGCTGCGAGGCGATGGCTTCCGGCACTTCGATCTCCACGGGCGGGATATGGGTGGTCTGCAACGTGCTTTTGTCGTCGTAGCACGACGCGGCGAGCAGGCCCCAGCCTGCCAGCAACAGATATAGGGTGTGTTTTCTCATGGTCGTTCGTCGTTTACTTGGTGCGGATCGTTACCTCCCGGCCCTTCATGGAGCCTGATTCGTGGATGCGCTTTTGACCGGGGTTGGCGGCCTTCCATTCGTCGTACCAGGCCTGTGCCCTGGCGCGCCAGGCGTCGATGTAGTCGCTGTAATCGGGTCCCCAGTCGGGGAACACCTCCCAGCCGAAGATGTCCAGCAGCAGCTGGTGGCCGGCCTGGCTGTAAGCCTCTGTCGACGAGCTGCCCGAAGAGGCCTCCGATTCGATGAAGGCGTTGTAGGTGGACCACTGCTTGGTCGTCGCGGGCCGCGGCAGCATGTTGTGCCACGAGACGTTGGCTTTCAGGTAGAGGTCCGGTCCCACCCGGAGGTCGGGCGAATCGGTCAGGCAGAGCGTCAGTTCGCGCTGCTGCGTGTCGAGTTCGGCCGATTTGGCGACCTCGATGCGGATGGCGCCGTAGGTCTTCCCGGCCGGAACCTCCGCGCCGAGGATTTCGTACTGTCCGGGCTGCGCCGTGGTCCCCTCTTCGAGAACGCGGACGCCGATTTTCCGGTCGGAGCCGGAGGCCCCGCCGATGAGTTTCACCGGGACCTCGATCACCGCCTCGGCGACCCCTTCGGGCTGCTGCTTGAAGGTCATCGAGGCGTAGAACGTGCTGTCGGAATTCGAGTATCCGGGATATTCGGCCGTTTCGTTGGGCGCAGCCCCCGGGAAGCAGACCCTTCCCTGCGACATGTCGTAGCGTGTCGGGTCGTCCTTTTCGCAGCCGGCCGCCGTCGCCGCGGCCAGCAGTATGCAGATCAGTTTTTTCATGCTTCTCAACAATTAATCGTTCGACTTACTGTACGCGTCCCGACTGTATTTCGAAATCGGGGTAGGGCAGCATGTAGACGGCGTCGTCGATGACCTTGCTGCCGCTCATCACGTCGCTCTGGCGGGGCAGTTTCTCGTAGCCCAGCCGCTTGTAGAAATAGAAGACCACGCCTTCGCAGATGAACTCCTTGCGGTACTCCTTTTCGAGCTGGGCCATCAGGCCCGCCTCGTCGAGGTCGGCATCCAGTTCTTCGTAGACCGCGCGGGCCTTGCGCACCTCCTGCAACAGGCTGCGGGCTTCGCCGAGGTCCTTGTCCGGACCGGAGATGCGGCACTCGGCGGCGATGTAGTACATCTCCGGCAGGCGGATCAGCGGCATCAGGTCCTTGTGGCGGTAGTCGGCGCCCGTCGAGGTCTGCTGATAGAGCTTCGAAGGGGTCTTGGTCCCCTCGGGCCAGTAGTCGGTGTTGTGGTAGAGCTGTTTGTAGCGGCAGTCGGAGATGCCGGCGCCCTTGATTTCGAAAAGATCGTCGGCGACCGAGTTCTTGATGCACAGCGTGCGGTACTGGCGGTCCTGTTCCGAATATTCGCGGTTGAGGTTGCTTGCGATCTTCTTGGCCATGTCCGTGACGCCGAGCGCGAAGATATGTTCGCTCGGGAAGCACATCTCGGTCGTGGGGGCCTTGGCGGAGTCGGTGAACGTGCGCAGCGTCAGCCCGCCGGCGATTCCGACCGATGCCGGGTCGTCGATCACTTCGAGGGCGGCCAGCAACGCGGTGTGTTTGTTTTCGTCGCTGCCTTCCCACATGCAGACGCGCGCCAGCAGGGCCTTGACGGCGAAGTAGTTCAGGTGCATGTAGCGGTAATCGTAGAATTTGTCGACGTTGGCTTCGGTATAGATGCTTTCGGGATACCTGGCCCGGATGGGGTCGATCTCCAGCAGGCGGGCGGCCTCCGTGAGGTCGGCGATCATGCGGCGGAGCGTCTCGGCGTAGGTCAGCTGCGGCGCCGCGTCCTTGTCGACGCTCGTCAGGTAGGGGACCGTGTGACGGCTCTCCAGGTCGGTGCGTCCGGCCAGGTCGCTGCACCCGAACAGGCGTATCAGGTCGAAGTGGATGTAGGCCCTCACGGCGAGCAGTTCGCCCTTGATGATGCGGTAGTTGACCGAGTCGAGTTCGTCCTTCCGGCGGTCGATGTGGTCGAGGGCGTCGTTGACGTTGGCGATCACCGAGTAGGATTTCTCCCAGACCTTTTCGATCACTTCGGTGGATTTCGTGGTTTTGTAGTTGTAGCGGTCGAGGTCGTAGTCGTCCGCGGCGGTGTTCTTGCGGGCGTCGTACTGGCGGCCCAGCATTTCGACCATGTGCCACGTCAGGTTTTCGCCGTAGAGGTCGGTTTCGCCCATGGCGAGGTAGCAGCCGATGAGCGTCTGCTGGAAGCCTTCGGCCGAGGAGTAGTGGTCCTCGGCGCGGATTTCCGACGGGGGCGTCACGTCGAGCCAGCTCTCGCACGAGACGGCTGCGAGGGCTGCGGCGGACAGAAGGAGGTATTTGATGCTGTTTTTCATGGCTTCGGTGGTTTGTGTTAGAAGGTTCCGGTCAGCTGGAACGACATGCTCCGTGCGAAGGGATAGGTCGTGCCGCGCTCGATGCGGATCGACGAGAGCGTGGCGATGTTGTTCATGTAAAAGGCCAACTTGAGCCGCTTGAGGCGGATTTTGCTGATCAGCCGCGGGTTGAACTCGTAATAGAGGCTCAGCGACGAGAACGTCAGCTCGTTGTTGTCCTGCACGAAGCGCGTCGTGGCCCGGGTCTTTTCGTCGTGCTGCTTGCCGTTTTCGTCGGTGTAGGAGCCGAGTTTCTTGAACATGGCGTTCTGGCCCGGAGTCTGCCAGCGGCCGTAGAGCACGCGGCGGTCGACGTTGTAGTGGATGTCGACGTTTTCGACCTTGTTGACCAGCGTGGTGTTGTACCGCTGCCCGCCGCCGAGGAAGGTGCAGGTGGCGCTTAACCCGAAGCCCTTGTATTCGGCCGCGAAGCCGAAGTTGCCGCGGTACTTGGGGTCGCTGATGCCGGCCACGACCTGATCCTGCGCGTCGTACTCGTAGGTCAGCGTGCCGTCCTTCCTGACGTAGATTTCCTGACCCGTCGTGGGGTCGATGCCCAGCGACGGCACGGCCCAGATGGCGTTCATCGGCATTCCGTCCTGATAGATCAGCACGGGCGTCGAGTTGCTCTTGTCCTGCGCCTGGGCCATCATCTTTTCGTTGTAGGCCTTGAGGCTTTCGGAGAGGTTGATGATGATGTTCTTGTTATAGGCGATCGAGCCGAAGAGGTTGAAAAAGCCCTGTTTGCCCTGCCAGAGCGTATAGCTCAATTTGGCCTCGATGCCGCGGTTGCGGACTTTGCCCAGGTTGTCCTTCACGGTGTCGAAACCCGTGGAGGTGGGGATCGCCACGTCGGTGAGCATGTTCTCGGTCACCGAGTTGTAGTAGTCGAAGGCGATCGTTGCGCGGTGGATCGTAATGTCGGCGCCCACGTTGTAGTCCATGCGCTGTTCCCATTTGAGGGCGGGGTTGGGCATCTTCGAGAGGTAGGCGCCCGTCTGTCCGTGGTAGGTGGCCCCGGTGTAGTAGAGATAGGTGGCCAGCACTTCGTTGGTGTCGTAGTTCTGGTTGCCCGTCAGTCCGGCCGAGGCGCGGATCTTGAATTGTTTCAAAACGTCCTGATCGCGCAGGAAGGGTTCGTTGTGGAGGTTCCACGCCACGCCGGCGCTCCATGCCGACGACCAGCGGTTGTCGGCGCCGTAGAGCGACGAGGCGCTTTCGCGGAACGTGAGGTCGACGTTGTAACGGTCGTCGTAGCTGTACGACGCGGTTCCCAGGAAACTGATTTCGCGCGTGATCGACGAGATGCCGACGGGCTTTTTGTCCTGGGCGTACTGCCGGGCGAAGGTGATGTCGGCCGTCTGGCTGTTGGGGAATCCCTCGGCGTAGTGCTGGTAGGCGCTGTACGTGTTTTCGGCGATCCGGCCGCCGGCGTTGACGTAGAGGTAGTGTCTGCCCCAGTTTTTGGCGTAGTTGGCGTAGATTTCGCCCGAAATGTCGCTGCTCTTGCCGTTGTCGAGCTGGTAGGAGCCTTTGCGCAGCTGCATGCTCGTGCTTTCGTAGGCCGAGGTGGCGAATTTCGAATGCTTGGCCGGATAGAATTCGTCGGCGTCGCTGCGCTTTACGGCGATGCCGAGGCGGGCGGTGAGTTTCAGCGCCTCGGTGGCCTGCCATTCGGCGTAGAAGTTGTCCGTCACGCTGGTGTAGGTCTCGCGGTCGAGCGTTCCGAGCGTGGCGTCGTACATCGGGTTGGCCACTTCGTCGTAGGCCCAGCGGGCGATCTGGCCCGTCTGGGGATCGACGGCGCTCCAGTAGGGATTCATCCGGGCGTAGTCCCCGAAATCGCCCCACGGCGAGTTGTCGCTCCTGGTGTTGCTGACGCTCAATATGTTGCGGAACAGGAAGCTTTTCTTGCGGTACGAAACGTTCACGTCGCCCGAGAGCACCGTGCGCTCCGAACCCTTCATCACGCCCGCCACGTTGTTGTACGAGAAGTCGATCATCGCCCGCAGTTTGCGGCTGTCGCCCAGTTCGACCGAGAGGGTGTGTTTGTGGCCGACGCCCGTGCGCAGGGGTTTTGCGAGCCAGTAGGTGTCCAGTCCGCCGAGCACCTGCGCTTTGAGTGCGTTGTAGCGTTTGGTGAGATCCACCTGCGTCTGGGGATTCGCCGAGGTGTAGACGCCCTCGATGCGCTCGGCCTCGAGCTTCTCCCAGGCGTTGCAGAGGTTGTAGCTCGTCAGGTCGGGCATCGACACCTCGATGCTTCCGGTGTAGGTCACCAGCTCCTGATTGCCGGCCAGGCGTTTGGTCTCGATGACGATGACGCCGTTGGCGGCCTTCGAGCCGTAGAGCGCCTTGGCCGCGGCGTCCTTGAGGATGGTGATGCTCTCGATACGGGTCATGTCCATGTCCATCACCTTCTCGGCCGTGGTTTCGAACCCGTCGAGGATGAACAGCGG
>ERZ773116.3674-NODE-3674-length-10894-cov-15.942891_pt1 | contig 10894 bp, 10 predicted proteins | sample MGYA00580563_ERZ773116 | MGnify/ENA primary metagenome ERZ773116 (study PRJEB29015, sample SAMEA2737864) | human gut metagenome | biome: human gut; feature: human-associated habitat; material: faeces | place: China | collected 2012 ... | reverse complement strand
CCGAAAGGAGCAAGTATCTTTTATGAACCGCCAAAATCATTCTGAGCCGGAGAACCGGCTCACCCCGGAGGAACAGCAGGAGTTTTTGGAACTCCTGGCTCGGCTTTCCCCGGAGCAGCGTGAAGCACTGAAAAAAGTGCTCAAGTCCTTTACCTAAAAATAATCCGGGGCAGCCCCCCCAAAAGCCGTCCCGGATTTATTTTTTAGGCTACCAGCAGTTTTCCGTCTCCCGCAGCTTGATGAACTTTCTGGATGGTTTCCTTTGTTTCCTTATCCAGAACCTTATTCATCTCACCCTCCTTAGCCTCATCCAGAAGATCCTGCTTAGAAAGCACCGAGATCAGCTTGATTGCCAAGCAAGTCTTTTGGAAATTCAACTTTTCCGCTGCTGTAAAGTTGACGTACTCTGTTGTACGCTCCACAGTCTTCTCTGCCTGTGCAACCAGCCGCAAATAAACATCATACAACTGCTGCAGCTCGTCCTGCACGCCCTTAGATAAAAGTGCAAGCCGTTTCAGCTCAATCTCAATGTCTTGCATCTTGCCAACAGCCTTAAATGTCTGGTACTCAATATCCTTAGCGTTTTCCAGAACTTTATTTCCTTTGATATTAAAAAGAATCCCTTCAACCATAAGAAGTGGTGCAGCTGTCAATCCTGTCAACACCGCCTGGCCGCCTACCATTCCAAGGCCACCTGCACTTAGCGCGCCGCCACCCAACTGAGCCAATGTTGCGTTTGTTGCTGCAGCACCAGAAAGAGAGGAAATAGCCGTACCCGTTGAAGCAAAAATAGCCATACTTGTTGCGCCGCTTTGCGCTGCAAATCCAGCCAGCATACCTACTGCATAACCTGTTGCACCGGTTTGCATCGCTTCCTTTATGCCTATTCCAAGGGTGCGAAATTCACTCAAATCTTCCGGAGTTATCGACAAATCTCCTTCCAGCGCAACTTCACCGTTCGAGTTTGGAGGAAGTTTTACTTTACTATACATCTCGCAGAATCTTGGATAACCTTCCCCCCAAGCCTTAAGTTTGAGCTGTCCAAGCTCAGACAATCGTTTATTGGTCTCGTCTTGAGTGGTTTCCAGTTTTTTTCTTTCATTATTGTAGAGACTCTGTGATTCATTTTTGATTTTAGAAGCCTTAGCACGTTTATTTGCGCCAGAGGCTGCATTCGCAGCACCCACTGCGCCCGTTGTCGCAATTGTACCAACGGCAGTGGCTCCCGCTGTTCCCGCAGTTGTTCCTGCGACCGCCGCAATATTTGCAGCGACACCACCAATGATTGGAGCCGCTTCTACTGCCGTTGCCGCCGCTCCAATTCCTGCACCAACTGCCCCCATTGCGCCCGTAACGGCAGTTCCGACTGCTGTGGATGCTGCAGCTGTTCCAACAGCAGCTGCGGCACCACTCACTGCTGTTGCAGCCGAAACAACTGCTCCACCTACAGCCGTAGATGCAGCTGCTGTACCTGCTGCGGCAACAGCTCCACCCACAGCGGTTGCCGCACCAGCAACCAGTGCACCTGCACCTGCAGCAGCAGTTCCCACGCCAGCAGCCACGGTTGCCGCTGCTCCGGCAGCAGCGGCTGCTCCAGCGGCTCCTACTGCGGCAGCTGCGGGAAGCACAACAGGAGCCGCAACCACTGCCACTGCACCTGCGGCGACTGCTGCAAAAATTTTACCAAGTCCCATAATTGATTTTCTCCTTTTTGTCAATCTTCAACCAGCATGTCACCCTGTTTTTTCCACTCAATTCCATCCTGTACCCATTTTTCAAGCGCATGGACACGTTCCGACTCTACGCCAAACTCTTTTGCCAGCTTCATAATTTCTTTTTGCTCACTCTCGGAGTAATCATTATCGACCATACAGAGCTGCAACGCCTCCCGCAAAAAGCAGAGAGCTTCTTGCCGAGATGCAAATGTCAGAAGGATTTCCTCTGTCTGCGTCATTACAGTTGGCAGGATTGCAATATCATTTTCCGGAATTCCAAGCCCCCGTGCCGCATCAATAAAAAATATCTGCTCTTCCGGGCTGATTTCACCATCCGCTTTGGAAATCCGGATCAAGCCCTTGACAAAGTTCATCTTTGCTTCGGTCGTTTGGAAAAGCTGTTCGTAATACATTGTGCTTCCTCCTTAAAGTTCCAGAACAAATTCATCGTCCATCATTTTTTCATCAAACTCTTCGCTGCTATGGAATTGCATATTCACCCCCATTTCGTTGAGTTTCTGATAGATCTTATCGGTGCAATTCTGTTTGTCGTCCAGCAACCCACTTATTGTGTTGATTTGTGCTAGCTCTTTTTCATACGCATCATAATCAATTGCTCGCAGCACCTGTAGTTGCTGATTCAGTTCCTGATTAATCTTCTCTATATATACCGCAAGGTCCGCATAGCTTAGGTCATATCGAATGATCAACTCTGCAAGCGCACGCTTTACCAGTTTATACCACGCAATCAAATTCAGGTGCATAAAGAAAACCAACATATTTCCGCCAGAACGTATTGCTGCATCCGCACCATCGACAATACAGAGTGTTCCATTTCCTACCAACACCATCATTCGCAAGTCTGGTTGTTTGTCAGACGGTATGCACTCAGAAAACGGCTTTTTATCTCCGAAGAACCTACGAACTGACCAGATAAAGCGGATACTCAAGTCACATAGCACCACTGGAATTGCCATTGTAAGGCCCCATCGCGCATCATATCCCCTCTGGAATGCTTTGATAGCTAGCTCTGCCAGTGTACTGCTTTCACCATCAATCTGGAAGTTACCAAAATCACACAATCCAAATAACTCATAAAACGGAATCACAATACCGCTTCCTCGCCCGCTATTTGACCTTGCCTTACTACTTCCAGCCACATCCGACATCAGGTGCCCAAACCAATTTACTATACCGCAAAACAATTTTGCCACAAAAGTATGTCCTTGTAGCTCCATGGTATCTGTTGCTATCGTAATTAATCTACCATTGTCCAAATAGGTTGCCGTGCTTGTAAATTGATTCAAGATGGAAAAAAACAGACCAACAATATCCGGTGAATGTGCCAGCGACTTCATATGATGATTATTCGCTGCCATTGTAAATCGGTTTTCCACATCGCCACTATGCCTGTGATCGTAGTTCACATGAAATTTTCTTTCTAGAAACTCTATAGCTTTTGCTACGCCGCCGTCATTTTTCCAACCGCACAGCTTGGAAAAACCAATTATCGCTTTGTCTACTTGTGTATCCGTCCAACCACCCAGTTTACTTTCTCCGGGCATTCCGACAAAAAAGGAATCCACAAGACCTGCTACTGCGCCACACCCCGTTGCCACAAGATAATCATATTTGTCACAGAGTTTCGCTCCCTGTTGTGCAATGATCTTCGCTTCTACCCGTTCAATTTCGGCTGTTGTTGCCATAGAGCTTCTCCATTATCTTTTTTTGATTACGAGATTTCCTCTTGTATAGGATTGAAGCTTATACCACTGTAAATATCGTGCAAGGCCAAATTTCATAAGCGGAGGCACAATACCTGCCACCAATGCGTTATAATTCACCTTTGCTGTCAGCTCCGCTGCATATTGCTCCATGATTTTGTCTGCATACGATGTTACAATCGTGATTTCCTGCGCCTTTTCTTTCAGAGCATTACGCAGCTCAGTTTCATTTGCTACCATCTTCATAAAACAGCCTCCTTAATATTGGTTGTTCATCCGTTCGATTTCCTGCTTCATCTCCTACACCAGCGTTTCCGGTGCAGTCACCTCTGCCCTATACATTTAGCATCTTGCTTCCAGAAGTTTATCGTATAATTCGCGTAAGGGGTCATCTTCCGGAAGCTTCTGCTCCATTTTTTCAAATTCACTCACAAGTGCATCAAGTTCTGCCGGATCATTTTTCTCAAGTGCGGCCCGTGCCCGTTTTTCAAAATCCTTTTTCCACAGATCAATATCAAGCTCTTCCTCATCGGCCGTTTTTTTCTGTTCTGCTTCTCGCTTCCTGTCCGATGTTTCTTCATACTCGAATTGATCCAACTGATACCCCTTTGCAAAATGATCTACGGCCATCCATCCAATCGCTTCTGTCAATGCTGCCGCAGTCGCGCTATTTAGCGCATTTCCCATAAAGGGCACCCAGCCAAACAGTACCTGCGTCACACCACGTCCCACAAATGTAGCTGCAAAGGTGCTCAACAAGCCGCGTGCAACACCCTCTCCGATGTTCTGGTCAAACACTTTTGCAACGGAAACAATCATTGCAATCTGAATAGGAGCCAAAACCGCATTGTCCGCCAACGGAATCTGTGCAATTCCCGCGCAGGCTGCAGCAGATGCAGTTGATGCGCCATGAATAATAACATTGCACTTGGTTTTCAGATCATCTGGAATGTCTACTTTATTTTTCCTGCTCATGTTTTTTGCTGCCTCCTGTTACGCAAGTTTATCCAGTTCCTGCATCAATGCATAGAGTCCTTTTATGTCAATCGCGACATTATCACATACGTCCCTATAGCTCGTTGTAAGTCTGTCGGTTCCCGCTTCAGAGTCGAATTTGATAGCGTCATAGGGAATTTTTTCGTTCGATATCCTGTTCTGGTTAACAATCACCACACCATCAACTGTCAGGATCAAATCGCAATCCTTATTCGTCTTATCGTCTATTACTGCGGCTGCTTTCTGTTTTACAAGATATTTTGTTGCCCCTGTCAGCTTTTTGTTTTCAAAATAGAAGTCAAATAATTTTTCGGTTCGTAGGTAAATTGCTACATTTGCAGCGTCCTTTATAATATGACCTTTGGCTGCGCCGATGACCTTTTCCATTTTCTTTTCCAATTGTTCCTGTGTTTCCGGATCCGGAGCATCTTCCAAAAACACGTCATCAAAGTAGAGGCTTCCCTTTTCTTCCGGAAGCTGTTGTTCTTCACGTGTCAGATTCAAACATCGCGGCATCGGCAATTCCTGTGCATCACAAAACTGGAGTAAATCATTTTCCAGAAGATTTAGTGTGCCGAGTTCCTGAGAGTTTACAATTTCATCTGTAACTCTCGCTTTCAACTTGTCAAAAAACACTTCTGTCAGCCGTTGGTACGAGAACAGTTCTGTAAGCTTCTTATAGTCTTCCTCATCAAAGGTATTTGTTGTTTCTTTCTGTAGATTTTGAACTGCTGGTCTGGTATTCCGCAACTTCCCTTCAATAAGTTTAATCAGCACCTCGCGTTTTTCTAAATCGCGGAAAACAGGAAGTGTATCCAGCCCTGCAACCATTCGATTCAGCTGGACGACACAGTTTCGGCTGTATTTTCCTGTACCAAGTTTGGAAACCAAAAGTGCAACATTTTCTTTTTTATAGCAAGACTTTTCCAAATCCTGTAGTGCGTCCTCATAATCATCTCTTGTTTTTCGTGCATAGTCCTGCAGTGTAGTGCGATATGCTTTGATGAGTGCGACCTTTTGCCTTTTAATAAAGGCTTCCTCCAGCGACTGGTCTGAAACTGTTCCTTTTGGCATCGGGAAGAGAAACTCCGGCGCAATCCTTCTGGCAAGTATTCCGTACTCTGTATATGCTGCCGGACTTTCCGTTGCAAGATACTGGCTAACATAGATTCTGCTCAGAATCTTTGCATTCATAGCAGGATTGTATTCTTCATTAACAAGATATTTCAGCAGTCTGGCGGCATCTTCGGTCTTTCCAATTTTGAGGTACGAAATTGCACACAGTTGCAAAACATCGTTTGCGTTCCCAGCCTTTTTCTGTGCTTCCATAACCAGCTGATATACTTTTTCGGTGTTTTCTTTTGCATTCTCCAGCAGCAAAAGATCCGAATACTCCAGCAATGCAGATGCAGCCAGCTGATCTTCCCGCAGCAGACTAAAGCGATTCAGTTGATAATATTTTTCAAAGTGGTTCTTTGCACGGTTGCGATACTCCGCTTTTGCCACTGCATTGGTTTCATTTTCCGAAATATATAGTGCCGTGTGCGCATAGAAATACCAGAATGGCGGGTATGCTTCAAAATTGGGAGCAATTGCTTCCAACCGAGCGTATTTACGGTATTCGTCTGCATCCATCAAAACTTGATCATATTGTTTGATCTGATTTTCCGTCAAACGCCATTCATCCTTGAACCCATACGAATCTGCAAGACGCCATGCTGTTGTGAACAATTCTCTTTGTAATGCGTGAAACTGCTCCATCGCGGTGATTTGAAGTTCAAATTCCGAATTTTCTTTCTCAATCCCCGCATTGGCCTTTTCTCTGCGGTAATTCATGTATGCTGTTCCGACTTGAGTTGCCACTGAGAGTACCATTGCAATCGGATTTCCCGCCACAATCACACTGAGGTTCGGAACCGCAGACCAAATTGCATTTTTCATGCGTCGTTGGTAATCACTCTCAACTTTTTGTTTTTTCAGTTCTTGAATTCTGAAAAACGTAATCGTATTCAGCGTCTCCACCAGAATCTTCAAAAGTGCTTCATCTTTTGGCATAGCTTCCAGATTCAGGTTGTTCAGAATAGCATTATACTCCTGCTCCAAAACATAAATATCATTGTAGTCTACTATCTGGGAAATAGAAACCGTGCACAGATTAAGTGCATAAGCCGCTTTGCGTTTTTCGTCTTCTGAATACACTTGTAATTTCTGCATATTATTCACCTTTTATAAATCCACTTCCATCATAATCGGAAGATGGTCTGATATTTCTTTCCGGTAACGGTCAAACCGCTGCTCCTGCGTAACGTCTTCAGATTTTGTATACTTGTTCACAAGGTCTATGCTATGAATGCTGTCCATCCGAACAATTCGTCGGGTTCGCTCATCAAATGAAAAATGATCGTAATTATTTGCATACTCCGGGGTGTCGCGCTTTATTGTACTTGCATCAGTCTGATATGTATAAATGTACGCTTTTGCTCTGCTTTCATCTACGGGCCTCCCCTTTGCATCAAAACAGGCAACTGCCGGAACTGCCGGATAGGCTCCCAAATTCAGGTTATAATCTCCAAGCAAAACCGTATAAGGCGAAGTACAGTCCTGAACCTTATAATATTCTGCGACACGTCGATACAACTGTCCGGCCAAAATATCGAACTCTTTCTGCCGCATTTTTGCAGCACTATAGTCAATCACATCATTGAGCGCTCCCGATTTTCCATATACGATATGGGTCACAAGAATTCTCAGTTCTGCAACATGGCGATCTTTCAATAAAAAACGCGCATATAATGGATCTCGAATCAATCGGAGTTGACTTTCTGCAATCACCGGATTGTAATTGGAAAGAATTTCCGGTCTGTATGGTTCGCCCCAGCGTCCTAGCGGCAAATCAAACTTATCCGTTCGCCAGAGAATTGCATACCCCTCACCACGTCGGTCTTCACCTCGAAATGGCTCGTTCTCTCGTGACAAAACGGGCTGCGCCCATTGGCTGTCCCATGGCCCATTCAAGCGGCGTTTCAAGGAACGATCATAAGCCTTTGCTTGCCCTGATGGCTCTTTTAAGTCAATTCCTCCAATAACTTTTCCTTCTGCCAAAACCTCCTGCAACGCCACGATGTCCAAATGATAATAGTTTATCATTTTGGCAATTCTATCCAAATCTCGGCCCTCGCCATCTGCAAGATTCCGTACATTAAAGGAACCGATTCGGATTCTGCTCATACATCCTCCTAAGATTTTACGTCATTCGTTCCTGCATTCTTTGAATTTCAGTTTTCATCTCCTGCACCAGTGTTTCCGGTGCAGTCACCTTGACCTTACTGCCCTGACTGAGCAGCCACATTTTTACGCCTGTGCCAAAGACTTCGGCTTCAATAGAGCAAACACCCTCTTTTTCATCTACGACTTTTGCCATCGGGAACTTGTCCAGCACAGCTTCCACCGATGGGCCATAGTAGTTGAAGCTGATCTTCTGCGGCTCTCCGCCGAACATGAACTGAGTGCGGTTCTTATACTCGCCCTCTTTGAAGCGGTCTTTATAAGGAACGGAGAACTTTTCTCCTGTTTCCTTGATGGAATGTATCCTATCAAGCCGATAAATGGTTGGATAAGGATCGTTCTTTTTGTGGAAAGCCTCTCTGGTGGAGTGATCTGTGATAACACCCATGAGATAGAAATAATACTCTGAAAACATCAATCCCACCGGCTCAACCATCCGTTTTACGATTTGACGGTCTTTCAGCTTCTGATACTCAATTTCCAGTACCGACTGATTTCGGATGGCCTGTGCCACCATCCACAGATTATCCGGGTCAACGGCTGCATGAGCCGTGTCGTGATAGTGGAACAGCTCATTACTGATAAACCACTCAATGTCGCTTTTTTCTTTCTGAGATACACAAAGATTCAGGATGATTTGTAATTGCTTCTCAACCTGCTCTTTTGCAAAAGCTCGGCTTTCCAGCAGAATCTTGCATAGGGCCAACACTTCACCTTTGGAAAGCTGCTCGATCTCCTGTGTGACCAGACGGTAGCTATTTTCCTTTTTGTCGTACTCAATCTTTCGTACAATGCCTTCTTTGGCGCACTGTTCCGAAAGAAAATCCCGGATACTATCAATGTCTCTCTGAATGGAGCGGACGTTCACATGGTACTGCTCTGCGGCCTGTTGCTTATTGATAAGCTTACCGGAAAGAAAATCCTGATAAAGTTCCAAAACACGGGTCGTTTTTAAGGTGTCTGCTGTCATTGGCTTGTCCTCCTCTTTGGTTCAGCCTCATTATAACAACGAAGATGGACAGGGAGTGTCTACCATATCATTTTCTAGATCTTTTTACTACAAATTTTGTTGAATCGTTTTTCTTCTTGTATCATATCACCCAAATTGAACGGCAGTAATATGATTTTTACTATTCAAAGTATACGACTTATACAATTATCGGTCAAGCCTTGGAACAATAAAATCGTAAGTAATCACTACGATTTTTACAAGGAGGTCAACCATGGAACGAGAGAAGCCTACATTTGATATTTTAGGGCGCATTGAGCAGGAGCGCCTTGCTCGTAGCTGGTCTGAGTATGCCCTTGCAGAAAACTCTGGCCTGACCCAATCCACCATCTCAACATGGCGGAGAAGAAATCTTCAGCCCAATGTTGCTTCTATCGAGAAAATCTGTGCAGGCTTCGGCATTACCCTCTCTCAGTTCTTTCAGGAGGAGGACTCAGTTTATCTGACGAAAGAGCAAAAGAAGCTTCTTGATCTCTGGGCTAAGCTCTCTCCTGTTCAAAGAGAGGCAGTTACTAAAATGCTGTGTGCTTTCCTATATATAGAGGAAGAACCCTGAGTTTCAACTGCATATTGCCAGATAAAAGCGGTCAGGCCCATGAAGGACTTGACCGCTTTATCCTTTTGAATAATAGGGTTTAGGTACAGGATTCCCGGATTTTTGCCAGATCACTGTTCAGCAGCGTTTCATGTTCCAGAAGCTCTTTCTGGACAGCAAGAAGGAAATCTCTGTTGTCATAGAGAATCTTATAGGATCTGCGGTAAAGTTCTTCCAGTTTTGCTGATTTAATTGCTTCATTATAGGAAAGTCTTGGTTCAGACAATCTATTTTCGCTAGGTTCAACTCCTGAAAAACCTCCACCAGCAAAGTGACACAGCCAGATATCCAGAAGCTGGTCTGCTTTCTTAATATCAGCCGCTGCACGAATGTCCATGATTCCATAGATCAAAGCAGTTCCCGCCTTGCCTGCCAAAGTTTTTATGATCTCATCCTGAAATTCTTCTTCGCTCTTAGCATAAACAGCAAACCCACTCTCCATACCACCAATAGCACCATGACTTCCGCGAATTGTAATAATCCCAATGCTACCAGAATGCAGAACCTCTCCCACAACCGCATGCGCAGCCTCGTGCACCGCAATCATCTGGTGTTCCTGCGGATCCTCCTCACAGTCCGTTTTTCTGAGATTATAAACCACTTTTAAAAGTGCATCTATAATGTCTTCCTTCTGAACATGTGCATGATCACGATAGACACTATTGATTGCTGCGAGATTCATTACCGTTTCAAGCGTTGCACAGCTCACCTGCGGCATAGCCTTTACGATATCAGAGATCTGTACATCTTTCGCCAGATTTTTATCACGAAGATAATAGCTTACAATGTCTTCTGCCGTTTTACCAAGTGGTGGATTCAAATTCAGAATATAGTCAAATCTTCCCGGTCTTAATAAACTCTGCGGCATGTACCTTGTATCATTTGTCGTGGCAATTACAAAGATATCCGCATCGCTTGTCTCGTCAATACAGGCTTGTAAACAAGCCCATTCCGGAGCATAGGGAGAATTGGATTCCACATAAAGGTTCAGATCTTCTAAGAGCAGTATACTCGGTGCCTCTTCTTTTGCAACGTCAAAGATATCTTTCATCTCACCCAGAAATGTATTTCCTTCGTTGATCCTTCGAAAGACAAAGGATTTTCGTCCAGACTCTTCCATCAATATCGATGCCATCAGGCTCTTTCCTAGTCCGGGGGCAGACTCCATCAGAAGTCCTCTTGGCATGGACACCCCTTTTTCTTTATAAGCCTCCGGTCGTTTAAGAACATCTGCTATCTGCCGCAGCGTTTCTTTTATCGAATCGTAACCGATCACTTTTTCATCAAACTTATCCATTGTGCTATCTCCTTTTTTATTTACCTATTTTAGCTCGTCTATTTTGCACCATTTGACCTTTTGCAGTTATCGGAACGCTTCCGTATCGAACGATATCGTCACCATACAATGCAGCTTCTCTTGACTGCCTCATTTGGATATTATTTTGAAGCATCTCGTCGAACTCAGATTTCCACTGATTTGTTACTGACACGAGCATTTTTCTCTCAGCTTCCCACTGAATATGAAACATATTCTGTGTTTGAAACGATACTGCACAAACTGCAAAATGAA
>ERZ773116.3671-NODE-3671-length-10898-cov-28.517661_pt1 | contig 10898 bp, 10 predicted proteins | sample MGYA00580563_ERZ773116 | MGnify/ENA primary metagenome ERZ773116 (study PRJEB29015, sample SAMEA2737864) | human gut metagenome | biome: human gut; feature: human-associated habitat; material: faeces | place: China | collected 2012 ... | reverse complement strand
GTCCCGCCAGCAGGCCCGCCGCCCGGGGCCCGGCGGGGCGCAGGCTGCGCAGGCCGATGCACTCGGCGATCGTCCACAGGAACCATGGCACGAACAGCAGCTTCATGTGCTCCCATGTGGACTCGTTGACGGCGGAGATAAACGCCGCCCAGCGGGCCTGTCCCGTCCAGTCGTACACAAAGTGCAGCGTATTGCCCAGCAGGATGACGGCGAACAGGCCCGCCGTCTCCCATGTATGCCATTTCTGGTTTCGTTGCTTCACAACATCGTCCCCCCTTGCAGTATCGCCTTATTATACGCCGCCGCCGGACGGCTTATACAGCATGGAAATGGGGGTACACTTTTTTATTTCCCTGTGATATAATCATCTGTATCTCACAAAGCTACACGGCGGCGTTGGCTGCCGGGAAAGGTGGTATCCTACTATGGTCATAACGGAACGTCTGGCACAGCTGCGCCGGGAGATGGCGGGACACGGCATGGACGGCTATGTGGTGGTCACGGATGACTTCCACGGCTCGGAATATGTGGGCGACTTTTTCAAGGCACGGGCCTATCTGTCCGGCTTCACCGGCTCCGCCGGTACGCTGGTGGTGCTGCCGGAGCAGGCGGCGCTGTGGACGGACGGCCGCTACTTCTTACAGGCGGCGGAGCAGCTGACCGGCAGCACCATCGACCTGATGCGCATGGGCCAGCCCGGTGTACCCACCATCGGCGCGTTTCTGGCAGAGCACCTGCCGGAGGGCGGCGTGCTGGGCTTCGACGGCCGCACCGTCTCCAGCAGCTTCGCTCACACGCTGGAAACGGCGCTGGCGGAAAAGCACATCCGCTTCCATGGCAACGAGGATCTGGTGGACGCCGTGTGGCCCGACCGCCCCGCCCTGTCCGACAGGCCCGTATGGGAGCTGACCGGCTGCGGCATGAGCCGGGAGGAAAAGCTGGCAAAGCTGCGGGAGAAGATGGCGGCGCAGAACGCCGCGTACCTGCTGCTCACCAGCCTGACGGAGATCGCGTGGGCGCTGAACCTGCGGGGCGGCGATGTGGCCTGCACGCCGGTGTTCCTGTCGTTCCTGCTGATCGGGCGGGAGGACGCGCAGCTGTGCATCCAGCCCCGGGCCGTACCGGCGGACATCGCGGCGAGGCTGGCCGCCTGCGGCGTGACCATGCAGCCCTACGGCGCCGTCTACGACCTGCTGCGCGCCCTGCCGGCGGGCACGCGGGTCATGGCTGACAGCGCCACCGCCAACTACCGTATTATGGAGACTCTGTCCCATGCAGAGGTGCTGGATCAGCCCAGCCCCGCCATTCTCATGAAGGCCTGCAAGACCCGGGAGGAGACGGACGGCTTCCGTTCCGTCCACATCCGGGACGGCGCGGCCATGTGCCGGTTCCTGTACTGGCTGAAGACCCGCATCGGCAAAGAGCCCATCACGGAGCTGTCCGCCGCCGCCAGACTGGCGGACTTCCGGGCAGCGCAGCCGGACTTTCTGGAGCTGAGCTTCGACACCATCGCCGGCTACGGGCCCCACGGCGCCATCGTCCACTACGATCCCACGCCGGAGACGGACGTGCCCCTGCACCCGGAGGGACTGCTGCTGGTGGACTCCGGCGCTCACTACCGGCAGGGCACCACCGACGTGACCCGCACCATCGTCCTCGGCCCCGTCACCGATGAGGAGCGGCGGATGTTCACACTGGTGCTCAAGGGGCATCTGGCGCTGGCCGCCGCCCGGTTCCCCCATGGCGTCACCGGCGAAAATCTGGACGCGCTGGCCCGCATGCCCCTGTGGGTACACGGCCTTGACTACAACCACGGCACCGGCCACGGCGTGGGCTTCATCCTCAGCGTCCACGAAGGGCCCCAGAGCTTCCGCTGTCGCAGCCTTGACGGGCGGCGCATCGTGCTGGAGGAGGGCATGGTCATCTCCAACGAGCCGGGCTACTACGCCGCCGGAAAATTCGGCATCCGCCACGAGAATCTGATGCTGGTGCGCACCGGCGAGGCCACGGACTACGGCCAGTTCCTGTATCTGGAGCCGCTGACCATGGTGCCCTTCGACCGGGACGCCATCGACACCGCCCTGCTGACCGAAGAGGAGCTGGCGCGGCTCAACAACTACCACCGGCTGGTGTACGATACCGTCTCCCCCCTGCTGCCCGCTGAGGAGCAGGCGTGGCTGGCGCAGGCCACCGCGCCCCTGCAGCGCTGACCCACCATTCTGAAAGGAGTTTTTGACGTATGGGTGTTTTATCACATCTGGAGCCCAAGGCTGTTTTCGATTTCTTTGAAAGGCTGTGTGCCGTGCCCCACGGCAGCGGCAACACCAGGATCATCAGCGACCTGTGCGTGACCATGGCCCGGGAGCTGGGCCTGCGGTACCGGCAGGAGGACTGCAACAACGTTATCATCTGGAAGGACGCCTCCCCCGGCTATGAGAGCGCCGCTCCCGTTATTCTGCAGGGCCACATGGACATGGTCTGTGCCCAGACGGAGGACTGCCCCAAGGATATGACCCGCGAGGGGCTGGATCTGGCCACAGACGGCCACTACGTCTGGGCGGAAAAGACGTCGCTGGGCGGTGACGACTGCATCGCCGTGGCGGCCATTTTCGCCATTCTGGCCGATGATTCCCTGCCCCATCCCCCGCTGGAGGCCGTCATCACCGTGGACGAGGAGACGGGCATGGACGGCGCCGTGGCGCTGGACTGCTCCGACCTGAAGGGACGGCGGCTGCTGAATCTGGACTCCGAGGAGGAGGGCGTGTTCACCGTGTCCTGCGCCGGCGGCCTGCGGGCCGACTGCTTCCTCCCCGCCGCAAAGGAGCCGCTGGACGGCGAGGTGTGCTTCGCCGTCACCATCTCCGGCCTGCAGGGCGGCCACTCCGGCGCGGAGATCGACAAGGGACGCGGCAGCGCCAACGACCTTATCAGCCGTGTGCTGTACACCGCTATGGAACGGGTTGGCTCGCTGCGCATCGCCGACCTGCGCGGCGGCCAGTTCGACAACGTCATCTGCCCCCGCTGCGACGCGGTGGCGGCTGTCCCCGCCGAAAAGGCCGAGGAATTCGCCGCTTTCATCCGGGAGTTTGACGGCATTCTGAAAAGCGAATACGCCGCCACCGACGGCGGCGTGACCCTCACCTGCGCGGCGGCGCAGGCCCCTGCGGCCTACTCCGCTGAGGCGTCCAGCCGGATGCTCCACGTCCTGCTGGCACTGCCGCAGGGCGTACAGGTCATGAGCGCCGACTTCCCCGGCCTTGTGCAGACCTCCCTGAATCTGGGCGTTATCACCGCCGGGGACGACGGGCTGCACTTCTCCTTCTCCATCCGTTCCTCCGTGGCCACCCAGAAGGAGATGCTGCTCCAGCGGGTGAAGGCCATCGTGGAGTACGCCGGCGGCAGCGTGTCCACCCGGGGCGACTACCCCGCGTGGCAGTACGCCCGCCAGTCCCCGCTGCGGGACACGGTGATGGCCGCCTACAAGGACATTACCGGGCAGGACGGTGTCATCATGGCCACCCACGGCGGGCTGGAGTGCGGTCTGCTCATCAATAAGATGCCGGGGCTGGACGCCGTGTCCCTCGGCCCGGAGCTGCACGACATCCACTCTCCTCGGGAGCGGCTGGGCGTGGCCTCCACGGCGCGGATGTACGCGCTGGTGTGCGAGGTACTGAAAAACTGCCTGTAATTCCTGCAATAACTGAAAAAAATATCCCCCGTCTCCGGGGGATATTTTTTGCGTATCATGCGTCCGCCGCCGGACGCCTCCGGGGCCGGAACAGGCACCGCAGCAGCTGCACCAGCGCCAGCATGACCAGCAGGCCCGCCGCGCCGCCGGCAAAGTCCAGCCACACGTCCTGCACCTGCGGCCCGCGCCCGGTGAAGATCTGGATCGTCTCATCCGTCAGCGCCGCCAGCAGCAGGAAAAACAGGCAGTTCACCACGCTCTGCAGCCGCACCCGGAAGGCTGCCGCCGTCAGCAGCAACAACAGCGCGCCCAACACGGCGAACTCCGTAAAGTGCGCCAGCTTGCGCACCAGATGGTCGGTGACGCCGCCCTGTCCCACCAGCCGCTCCAGCAGGGGCTGCAGCAGCTCCCGCACCCGGCCGCTTTTCACGGCGGACTCCACGGCGCTGTCCAGCGAGTTGCCCCAGATAAAGGCCAGCGCCGCCAGAATGGCCAGCAGCAACAGCGCCGTACCGATGCTCTTTCGGTTCAAATATTGCCTCCTCCGCCTGCTCAGGCCTGATCGCGCCGCTCATAGAACAGCTCGATCACCGTCTGCTGCAGGGCGTCCTCGTCCACATGGAACTCCATAAATTCGTCGCCCACCACGGCCTCGCCGGCGGGAGCGTCCAGCACCGCCAGCTTGTCCTGCACCACCGTCTGGTACAGGTCGTTGAGCTGGGCGGCCGTGCAGTCCGTGTCCAGATACGGCGACAGCTCCAGCAGCAGCTGGGTCAGGAAACCCTCGTCCTGCGCCGTGTCCTGCAGCCGCCGGTACAGCCCCTGCAGATAGGCGTTCTGCCGGGCCATACGGTTCAGGTTGGTCTTTTCGCCGCCCATACTGCCACGGCCCCGCACAAAGGTCAGCGCCAGCTCGCCCCGGAGCGTGACCTCCTGCCCCATGGGCAGCTGATCGGTCATGGCGGAGAAATCGTCCTCCACCAGCACCGGCACGCCGCCCACCGCGTCCGTCAGCACCGGCACCGCGTCCATGGTGAAGGCCATCACATGGTCGATCTCTGTGCCGTAGAGCAGGGCCGACACGGCGCGGCCCTCGTTGCGGGCGCTGTCCAGCCCACCGGAGCCGTAGGTGTGGGCCAGTGCCAGCTGGCCGGTAAAGGTACCGGTGCGCTCGCCCGCCAGGCCCAGCGCCGTGATCTCCGTCATGGTGTCGCGGTTCAGAGGCAGCGCCGTGCAGACGCCGGCGTTCCGATCCAGCACCAGCAGCAGCAGGAAGTCCGCCTGCTCCTGATTGGTATAGCCGTCCTCCGCCGCCGCATCGTCGGCGTACTTGTCCACGCCCATCACCAGTACCGTCTCCAGCTCCTTGCGGGCATACCACGCGTCGTTGTAATAGGTCAGCGACTCCTCCTGCCCGGCGTAGGGATCGTCCGCCGCGTCATTCGCCTGACGCCGCGTCTCCCATCCGTGGAGCAGCAGAAGCACCGCCGCGGTGGCAGCCAGAATGGCCGCCACCGCCGCAATACGCCCAATGGGCCGATTTTTCAAGCTCTGCGTTTTCACACGCCTGTCCTCCGGCGCAGCGCCGCGTCAGCGGGCGGCCTTCTCCTTGCGCACCACATAGGCGGCGGCGCAGGCGGCCACGATGGTCATGCCCGCGATCACCACGACGGGAGAAATCTCGCCGGTCTGGGGAGAGGTGGGGCCGTTGGGATCCACATGGAACTCCGCGCTGTCAATGGCGAACACCACGGGGCTCAGGGAGTCGAAGGTCACCTTCACCTGATCCTTGCCGATCTTCTCGTACTGGGCGGTGTTCTTGGAGTTCTTCAGCTCCCAGCTGCTGCCGTCCTTGTGCAGCACCAGCAGGACGTTCTCCACCGGCACCGTCAGCTGGAAGGTGATGGTCACGGTCTGGTGGGACGCAGGCATACCCTCAAGCAGCTCGCCGCCCTGCACAAAGCTGACGTCGAACAGGTCGGACACCAGCAGATCCTCGGCCTTCACACCGGTGTGGTGATCGGTAAGCCATGTGTTGACGTCGGCCGTCAGGCTGTCCAGCCGGCCGGTGGACTTCACCTCTGTGTGGGCGTCCTCCAGGATCTTCTTGATGGCGACAGCCGCGTTGTCGGAGGTGTTGCGCTTGCCGTAGGCCGTCACGCGGAGGTAGGGCCCGGCGGGCGTACCGTCCTCAAAGACGGCGTCGACAACCGTGGGGCCGCCCTTGTTCTCCACACTGGGCGTGAAGCCGGCCAGTGCGGGTACCGTCAGGGACGCGGCCAGCGCCAGCGCCAGAAACAGGGTCATAAGCTTTTTCATGATGAATTCCCCTTTCTCACTTTTGTGATAGATGTATTATTTTCAGAAGTGCCTCTGCACTTATCGGGTACGAGCGGCGGGCTTTCAGGACGGCGTCCACTTCGCCAGCACCAGAAACCGCATCTGGCGGTTCCCCTGCAGGCAGGTGGACAGGATCACCATCCGGTCGCCCTCCTCCGGGAAGTCGTCCGGCTCCATGTTGGCGCCGATGGCGCGTACCTCCCGGATGCTGTTGAGGAACAGACGGGTCATCCGTGCGTTCCCGAAATCGTAGTTATACAGGATGTGGCGGTTGTCGTAGGGCACCGCCGCGAACACCTGCGCGTGTATCTCCTGCTCCGGCAGGTACAGCACGATCTCCCGGTGGGAGGCGAAGCTGTCCGGGTCGGAATAGGTCTTCTGCAGGGTGCTGAACATGACATTGCTGTTCATACGGTGGCCATAAATCACCGTCACCGGGTCATCCATGGCCGTGCCGTTGTAAGCGCTCTCCGTGAACAGGGAGCCCTCCGCGGCGTAATTGCCGTCGATATCGCGGGTCAGGTAGTAGGTATCGTCCGCGTTCTGCACCACCGGATAGCTGATGTCCGTATCCGGGATGTCCAGCCATGCGTAGATATCGCCGCAGCGCTCCCGCAGGGCGGCAAAGTCGACGGGACTGGTGTAGTCCGGCTCCGATGTGCCGTCCGCCGTACTGTCCGGTGTACTGTCCACCGCAGGCGGCGGCTCCGGCGGCACTGTCCGGAACGTCCACAGCAGGTACGCGGCGATAAGCACCGCCAGTGTGCCGCCGATCAAAAGCAGTTTCTTTTTCATGGGTCCGCCTCCCTTGCCGGCAGCAGAGCCGCCGCCTGCATCTCCAGACGCTGTACCGCGTCCTCTCCCAGTGCGCGGGCGATACGGCGCACCGCCTCGTCCATACGGGGTGCGCGGGAGGTCATGTTGTGGCAGTCGGTGCCCAGCACCTGTATCCAGCCCTCCCGCAGCAGGCGCAGGGCCTTGCGGCGGGTGGAAAAGCCGCAGAAAAAGTCGGCGTTGGACTGGAGCAGTACGCCGCTGTGAGCGATGCGCCGCCAGTCTTCCTCCTCCACATAGGGGAGGTAGCGCTCCATATGGGCCAGCAGCACCGTGACATCGCGCCGCGCCGCCAGCTCCCGCAGCTCATCGTGCATCCGGCGGCTCCACGGGTGGAACGGCATCTCCAGCAGCAGCGTGTCCGTGCCGGTAAGGCACAGCTGCGCCAGCTGCTCGTAGCCCGCGATGCCCTCGAAATACAGCACCTCCGCCCCCAGATGCACCGCAGGCAGCGAGGCCGTCAGGCGGGGCGCCAGCTGCTGCCACGCATGGCGGCGGCGGGCCAGAAACCGCTCCGGGCTGTTCTCCAACGCGTAAAAATGGGGCGTAGCCGCCACCTCCGTGACACTTTGGGCGGCCAGCGCCGCCAGCATCCGCAGACTCTCGTCCACGCTGCGGCTGCCGTCATCCATCTGCGGCAGGATGTGACTGTGCAGGTCGATCATGACTTCTGCCTGTCCCCGGACGGCGCTTCGCCGTAGCCGTACCCATAGCCGTAACCGCCGTAGCGGTACTTGCCGTATTTCTTCTTGTAGGCCGTCTTGTCCACGGTGCCGCGGGTCATCACGAAGCCCAGGATCTTGATGTTCAGATACCTCATGTTCCGCAGCGCCGCTTCCAGCGGCTTCTTCTCGCAGTAGCCGCGGCACACCACGAAGATCATGCCGTCCACCAGCTTGGAGAGCACCAGACCGTCCGTTACGGCGTTGACCGGCGGCAGATCCAGCAGGATGAAGTCGAACTGACTGCTGAAGTGCTGCAGCACCGTTCCCATGCGGTTGGAGGCCAGCAGCTCCGAGGGGTTGGGCGGGATATCGCCGGCGGTGATGGCCTTCAGGTTGTCCAGCAGATCGCTGGTCTGCATGGCCTCCTCCTCGCTGCACAGGCCCGCCAGCAGATTGGACAGACCCGGCTTCTGGGGCAGGTTCAGGCGCTTGGCCACGGTGGGCAGGCGCATATCGCCGTCGATGAGCAGGACACGGTATCCCGCCTGGGCGACGGTATAGGCCAGATTGATGGTCAGCGTGCTCTTTCCCTCGGCCCGCAGGGCGCTGGTGACGCCCACCACCCGGCACTTGCCCTCGTCGGGCAGGGCAAACATCAGGTTGGTGCGCAGCAGCTTATAGGCCTCGGTGGCGGCAAAGCCCAGGCTGTCGCCGATGACAGCCTGCTCCGCCGGTGCCTCGCGCTTGCCCGCATCGCGGGCGTTTTTCTTATCGCTCATTTCGCCGCCTCCCTTCCGCCGTAGGACGCGGCGCTCTCATAGTATCCGTAGGAGCCGTGCTTCGTCTGGTTCAGGTCGGGGATCACCGCCAGCACGGGGATATCGGCATAGCGCTGCAGCAGGTAGTCCTCGTCCTGCACGCGGTCGTCAAACAGCTCGCGCACCGTGATAAAGCCGCAGCTGAGCACCAGACCCAGCAGCATGCCCAGCGCCGTATAGCGGGTATAGCTGGGCGACGCCTTGCTGGAGGGCGCCACGGCGGTGTCCACCACCCGGGCGGAGGAGCCGTCGATGATGTCGGCGATGCGGCCGGGCAGCACCTTGGTGATGGTGTTGGCCACCCGCTCCGCCTCCTGCGGGTCGGGCATGGTCACATCGATCTGCACCACCTCCGTGGAGTTGACAGCGCCGGCGCTGACCATGTCCTGCATATCCTTATAGGTATAATCCACACCGGAGGTGCGGATCACCTCGTTCAGCGTCGTGCGGGCGTTGAGGATGACAACGTAGGTGTCCACCAAGCTCTTGGCCGCCGTCAGGTCAGAGTAGCTCAGGCTCACCTTCGTGCTGCCCACGGACAGAGAGTTGTTGTTCACATACATCAGCGCGCTGGCCGTGTACATGGGCGTGATTATGAATCGCGCATAGGAAAAGGCAAGGCCTCCCATCACCGCAATGGCCGCCAGAATCAGCCAGACATGCCGCCAGAACGCCTTCAGCAGCGCGACCAGATCGATCTCCGTGTATCTTTCGTCCTTATCCATGATTTGAATAACTGCCCCCCTGACGTTCCCTCCGACCACGCTCAGGGCTGCGGCTCTGTTCGGATGGAAACACATACTCAGCGTCATCATAGCACACCGTTCCCGTTTTTGCAACGCAATAATTTATTATTTTTTCGATAGACAGCGAATGTCGCCCGTGCTCCGCTTTTTTTCGCCCGCCGCTTGCTATTTTTCCCGCCGCCCTGTAAAATAGCATACATATTTCAGATGTATGGGAGGGTTTTGCATGCGGCGCGTCATTCCTCTGCTGGGCCTGCTGCTGTTGCTGTGCGCCTGCGGCACAGGGCCATCTGCCTCCGCGCCGGAGGACAGCCGCCGCCTGGTGATCTTCACCGCCCGCAGCGCCGCCGTCTACGACGATGCGGTGCGGGAGTTCGAGCGCCGCACCGGCATCTGGGTGGAGGTGCGCACTGCCGACGGGACGCTGCCCCTGCTGGAGCAGATCGCTGCCGGGGACTCCGGGTGCGACCTGCTGCTGGGTGCCGCGCCGGACAGCCTGTCCGCCCACGGCGATTGCTTCGCGCCCTACGCCGCCCCGCTGGCGGCGGACATTCCCGACGCATGGCGGGACAGCGAGGATCGCTGGACGCCCTTTGCCCTGCTGCCTACGGTGCTGATCTACAACGACCAGCTGGTGCAGCGGAATGTGCCGGACAGCTGGAGCAGCCTGACATCCTCGGCGTGGCGGGGACGCATTGCCTGTCCCGATCCCACGGTGTCCGCCACCGGCTGCACGGCGCTGGAGGCCATGACGCAGGCGCTGGACGGCGAAGCGGAGCAGGTGCTGGCAGATTTCGTCCGCTGCGTAGGCGATGTGCTGCCCACGGCGGAGGACGTGGTCACCGCCGTGGCCGACGGACGCTGCTACGTGGGCGTCACCACCGAAGATCTGGCCATGCAGGCCGCGGCGTCAGGGCTCAGCGTCACGGTGATCTACCCCCGCGAGGGGGCGGTGGTGCAGCCGGACTGCGCCGCCATCATAGCGGACTGCGCCCACGAGGACAACGCCCGCGCCTTCATCGACTTCCTGCTCAGCGGCGAAGTGCAGGAGCGCCTGACCCGGCAGTGCCGCCGGACGGTGTTCATTCCCCCGGGCGACGCCTCCCTGCCCCACGCGCTGGCCTACGATCCCTACGCCGCAGGGGCCCATCAGGCGGAGACGCTGGACATCTGGAGCAGCCTGACGGCGGAGGAGACGCCATGAAGCTGAAGAATTGGATACGCCGCTCCTTCCGCAACCGCGTGTTCGCCACCATCCTGGTGGTGACGCTGGTGCCGCTGCTGCTGTGCGACGTGGTGATGATGCAGGTCATCGTGGCCCGCGCGGAGCACACCCAGGCCCGTCAGGCCAGAGCGGCGCTGGACACGCTGTCCCAGCGGTTCGATGAGGCCGCCGGGCAGTGCGGCGATACGCTGGAGGCGCTGGCCACCAGCACCATCACCCGCAGTGTCCTGCGCCGCACGGAGCCGGATTCCCGCCTGCTGTACCAGTTCCTGTACCGCAGCGCCGCAGCGGTGCGGTCCTATGCCGATCTGGAGATCTACAACGCCCAGGGCACGTGCTTATACAGCACCGACACCTCTTTGGCCGCCGTACCGGCGGACACGGACTGGGGCGGGCTGTACGCCGCCCGCACCAATGGCGGCACGGTGTTTCTCAGCACCGGCCACGGCCTGATGGCGGCGCGGACCGTCACCGGCTACGGCGGTGAGCTGCTGGGCTACGTCACCGCCCGCATCGAGAGCAGCGGCTTTGCCCAGCTCTTTGACGGCGTGATGGCCCCCGCCGACGACCTGCTGGTGCTGG
>ERZ773116.3669-NODE-3669-length-10899-cov-5.377628_pt1 | contig 10899 bp, 14 predicted proteins | sample MGYA00580563_ERZ773116 | MGnify/ENA primary metagenome ERZ773116 (study PRJEB29015, sample SAMEA2737864) | human gut metagenome | biome: human gut; feature: human-associated habitat; material: faeces | place: China | collected 2012 ... | reverse complement strand
GGGCTTCTGGCCGGGCCCGTGATGCAGCCGCAGATGATGCCGCAGCAGCCCCTGCCTATGGCCGTGCCCTACGGCTGGGGTCAGCCCCTGCCGCAGATGGCAGGGCAGGGAACAGCATCCGCGCAGGCTGGCAAGACAGGGGAGGACAAGGGCTTTCTTGGCAACCTTGACCCAGGAGCGCTGGCGCTGTTCGCGGGCCTTTCCATGCTGGGAAACAATACGGGCGGCCGCACCTTCGGCCAGCTGGTGGGCAAGGCCGGGTTCGATGCCCTGGCCGGGGCCGGTGGCATGGCCGCTGCACAGAGGGCGGCAGAAAGGCAGAAAAGGCAGGATGCCCGTGAGGACATGACCACCCGGATCGCGCAGCACAAGATAGACCTGGAACGCTACAAGATGGCGCAGGAGGCCGCCGGTATGCAGGCGCTGCAGGGCTACCTGGGCGGAGGTGCCGGGGGCGGCATGGGCGGCATGGTGCCCTCGCGCCCGACGTTGGGCGGTGCCTACACGGGCGCGGCCCTCGCGCCTGAGGTGGACGCGCTGATCGTGAAGTATTCGCAGGAAGTGGGCATCGACCCCAATATTGCCCGGGCCGTGGCCATGCAGGAAAGCGGCGGCAGGCAGGACGTGGTCTCGCCCGCAGGTGCCATCGGCACGTTCCAGCTTATGCCGGATACGGCCAAGGAACTGGGCGTTGACCCGCACGATCTGGATCAGAACATCCGGGGCGGTATCCAGTACCTGAAACAGATGCATGACCGCTACGGCGGCAACTGGGACCGCGCCCTCTACGCCTACAACTGGGGCCCGGGAAATATGGACGCCTACCTCCAGACCGGCAAGGGGCTGGACGGGCGCCCCATGCCCAGCGAGACGCTGAATTATGTGCCGGGCGTGCGCGGCCGTCTGGGTGGTGGCCAGCAGCCTGCCGTAGCCGGGGGCTATGGTGGTGGCGGCGGTGCGCCTACGATTCCGCTGCAGGCACTGGCGCTGCCGGGCGCTGCCGGAGAGGCGGCCAGGGCCATTTTTGCGGCGCAGCAGACACAATCGCAGCGGGACCTGAAAAACGCCCTCGAACAGAACAGGCTGGAGCAGAACAGTCCGCGAGGAGAGTTCCTTCGGAATGAAGGAAAGCGCGCTTCGCAATATATGGCGGATTTGCAGGCCGAAGCAAAAGCGGCCCAGGATTCCATATCCGCGTATGTGGCCTTTGAGGGAATCCTGGATCGTGGCCTGAAAACTGGCCTGGGACAAGGCGCACTTGATGATGTAGCACGCGCTCTTGACCGTATGGGGATCGATACGAAGGCGCTTGGCCTCAATAACGTGCGCGACATCGATACACTGCGCAACCTTACGACACGAGCTGTCATGTCGGCTCTTGCCGATCAGAAAGGCGTCCAGACGGAAGGTGATGCCCAGCGCGCCATGCAGACGTGGGTCAGCATCAGCAATTCCCCCGAGGCAAATCGCTGGATCAATACCTACCAGAGGAACCTTGCCGAACGCCGCATCTTGCGTGCTGAGTTTATCCAGGATGCCTTGTGGCGCAGCAACGGCAATATTCAGGAAGCGGAAAGGGCCTGGAAGGCGTACTCCCGCAATTTGCCGTCCGTGGTGCCGCCTGTTCCCGAGACTGCCCAGTCTCCAAGAGCGGCGAGAACGGGACTCAGTGAGTTTGAACTTTAAGGAGGGCATATGGCTTTTGACCTCAATGGGGCCCGTGAGGCTGGTTACACGGATGCCGAGATTGCGGCATACCTGGCTGACACACGAGGGTTCCGCCTCGATGACGCCCGCAATGCTGGGTATGCCGACGCTGATATCATCCAGCACCTTATGGGCAAGACAGCTCTCCAGTCGGATGAGCCCATAGACGACAGGACAGGCGCCGGATGGAAAGAGCGCTTCGCCATCGGTTCTGCCGCAGACAACAAGGGCAAGCTGGAGCGGGCACGGGCATTCTATGGTGATTCCGTGAGGATGGAGCCTGACGAGCGCATCAGCTTTGTCAATCCTGAAACAGGACGCCGGACATACGTCAATCCGTCCGGCCTCGACTGGGGGGATATTGCCGGTGGCGGGCGTGAGCTGCTTTCCATGCTTGCTTCAGTGCCCGCAGCTCTGGCGGGGACTGTTGGCGGCGGCGGGGTTAACCTTGTGACCGGTGCTCTGGCAGGTTCCGCAGGTGGCGCAGCCGCAGGGCAGGCCGTGGATGCGTTCGCGGCCAGTATGGCCCGAGATGCCGCCCGGGAACGGGGGAATTCCATCCCGAAAGCGCAGACACCCGGAGAAGCTGCGGCCGAATTTGGCAAGGAAACCGCGCTTGGCACTGTGGGCGGTACGGTGCTTGGTGGTGTGGGGCGTGCCGCTTCGGCGGCGTTCAACCCCATGAAGCAAAGCGTTGTCCAAGCGTTCCGCAACCTTGATTTCCCCATCCCATCCGTGGGGTCTGCCACCGGCGGCAAGGGAGGGGCCATTTATGAGAATGCGCTTGGCTCCATGCTGGGCGGGACGCAGAACATGGAACGGGCAGCCGCACGGGCCGCAGGCGGTTTGCAGGATGTGCTGGACAGGGAATCCGCAAGGATGGCCGGTGGTACAGCCGCAGCCAGCCCCTACGAGCTTGGGCAGGCCGCGAAAGATGCCGCCGCCGCTTCTTTGAAGAACTTCCGCCAACAGAACGCCCGTTTCTATGACGACTTCACCAACCAATGGGGGAGCGCCCCGGCAAGCCTAACCAACGTGAAAGCCGCCATCGACGATATGACCGCCGGTCTTTCCCTGGAGAGTTCCGCGCGGCTCAAATCCCAACTGGCTGCCTTGCTCCAGAACGAGCTGGCGGATGACGCCGCCGGGGGCCTGAACGTGGCCACGGTGAAGGCGGCCCGGACACGCATCGGCGATGCCCTGAACGCCCCCAGCGTCGTTGATACGTCATCCGTAGGACAGGGGCAGCTCAGGCGGTTGTATGGAGCGTTGGCGGACGACTACAGGGCGGGCATAACTGATCCTGACGCCCTTCGGGCCTTGTCGGATCATAACGCATGGGAAGCCGCCCAGCACAATGCACGAGAATTGCTTGACCGTCGTTTGTTCGGCAACCGTGATGCCCAGCAGGTTGGCGGTGCGCTGCTGCGGTCTGACCTGGCCCCGGAGACGGTGGAAGCGCTGCGCAAGACGCTGGCCCCTGCTGACTTTGACGCCATGCGCGGGGGCATCCTGCGGAACGTCGGGCGCCCGTTGGCCAGTGAAGGTCTGGCGGACGGGACGGCCTCAGCCGCGCAAACAAGCAAGATGCTGGGGCGTGGCCGGGGAGCCTTTGCTCGTGAGACGCAGGATGCCCTGTGGGGCAAGGACGTGGACGATATCCGCACGGTTGCCGACGCTCTGGCCGTGAGCGCCCGTAATGCCAATACCAGCAAGACGGCGCAGACCTCGCAGGCCATGGACATGATCCGTGGCCCGTTCAAGCTCGTCCAGGCCGGGGCAACGCTCAATCCGACCACGGCGACGCTCGGCGCGGCATCCATCGCAAGCCCGTGGGCCTTGTCCAGGCTGACGACGTCCCAGCCTGTCATCAACTGGCTGGCCCGGACGCAAAGCCCCTTGTCCAGAGGCGTATTCAACTATGGATTCCCCATAACCGGCATACAGATGGGGGCGAATGTTCCCCTTGCAGAGGACAGATACGGCGGCATGTTGGGGCTGTTTTGATGGAAAAGGCCGGGATGCCTTGAAGCATCCCGGCCGGTGGTGTGCGGGCTACATGCGGGCGGCCAGCAGCGTTGTTTTTGCGGTACGCTCAAGGATGGCGATATTGTGGCCGATGGCCCCGGCGGCGTCCTCCATGCTGTAGATGGAGGCAAGGGTCAGCTCCCGGCGGTCTCCGGGCGTCCGCAGGTCTGCCTTGCCCTTGCGGGCGCTGCGGGCGATGTTGAATATCTCGTCCATGTGCGCGTTGAGCTGGCGGACAAGGCCGCGCATGGCGGCGCAGTGGGTCTCTATCTCGTGTTCCGCATCAGCCGGGACGGCGGCTGCGGTCTTGGTGGGGTAGCTTTTCATCTGCAACTCGATGAGGTAGTCCCGCGCCTCGGCCATGCGGCAGGCTGGGAGCTGGGCGTATTCGGCTATCCGAAAATGCCGGTTGAACCGCGTCCAGATCTCGGCCCGCGCCTTGCCCTGGACATCCGCCGGGGCGGTGGAGAGCTTGGCGTCCACGATGGCCTTGAGTTCGGCCCTCAGGGCAGGGGGGAGAAGCTGGCGGTCTTCTGCCGGTCTGGATTCGAGCCTGTCCAGAACGTCCAGCACCCAGCGGCGGAAGGCCTTGGCCACAGGCGTGCGGGCGAACATGGCCACGAGGTGGCAGCCGCGAAGGGAAAAGATGAGGCTTTTTACCGGGAACGCCGAATCGGCGTTGTCGGTGATTTCAACTAGTTGCGCCATGTCAGGCGTAAATTCGTCTGCATGAGCGCGATAAATTTTTGCAGCTTGGTCTTCTCGTTTGAAACCAAGGGCTTTAGCAAGCTCGACAGCGCGAATCCAGAGGCTGTTTTGGTGGGAGATGGGGGTCAGGGTGATGTCGTTGAAGGTCAGGGTCTGTGTCATGGTGAACCTCGCAGGTTTTTTTCTATGGCGTTGGCCAGACGCAAAAATGGCCGGGAGCTAGAAAACTGCCTGCGAGCAGCCGTGGGCGTTACCGCTACCACACTCCCGGCCAATATGGAACGTGGATAGAATACCACGTTACTGGCATGAAAAAAGCCATTGACAAGCGGAATGGCGACCGCCGCAGGTGGAGTTTTCTAGGCTCCATGCAGAGAGGACGCCATAAAACGCGGGGAATGTCAAGATTAAGCTACTCTATTTTTTCGCATCTCCCAGAAATTACCCTATCACCTAATGGTGCCCATGATTGTAATATAGTCAAAGCATAGCCCCTATCGTCCTTCGATATGCTTATAGCTCCGCAGTCATCGTAATGAGTATATAAACCAAAAAATGAGTTGCCTGTACTATCGTAATCCTGAAAAACAATAATTTCATATTTCTTTTGTTTTGATGAATGATTTTTCTTTATTGTGCAATTCCCGTACCCATGCACGATTCCGGGGAGTACATTAAATTTTGAGCCATCTTTTGTCGTTGAAATATATTCATCATTTTTATTATAGATGACATCTATTAAATCTTTATTATTGCTTGTACATTTGTAAATTATTTTTTCTTGTGAAAATGATTTGTTTGGGTATAAAATTAGTATTAAAACTGCGCATGATACAATAAGAAATGCTTTTATATGGCAAGCTATGGAATTTGTATCGACTGTTATTTTCATACCTTCCCTCCCTGAATGATGCTGCCTACCATGAGATGGGCTGTCTGGGAAGGACGGTAGCGACTGTTTCAATTTATATTGAAAACCTGTAGCATATATCAAGATATAGGGATTAAATTGCCAGGGCCGCGGGCAATGTGGCCCTGCGGAACCTTGCCAACACCTACGGCGGCCTGCTGGGCGAACTGGCCCGCGAAGAAGGGAGGTAGATATGGGCGTCAAGGATTACGACCTGAACCCGGACAACAATACGCAGATCAACGGCATCAATATCGCCGAAGGCTGCCCGCCTTCGGGCATCAACAACGCTGTGCGCCAGCTTATGGCCGACGTGAAGGAAGACAGCGACGCGCAGAGCGAGGCGTTGAAAAAATTCTCGGAAACCCCCGCCAGCGCTGAAGAACTCGGCCCGGTCAAGGTGGGCGATGGTCTGACGATGGGAGAGGATGGCACCCTGAGCGCCGACCTTGCGACGGCGGATGCGCCGGGGATGGTGAAGGCCAGCACTACGGCGCAGGCCGGGGCCGTGCCGCTGGGCGGTGCGGATGGTTCTTTGGGAGAGGACTGGCTCAAAAAAGCGATGGACGCCGCTGGTGCAGCTCAAAATACGGCTGATGCTAAAACTACCCCCTCTCAGGTCGCCGAATATGGTGCGCCAGATTATTCTCGTATAGTTAGGATTTCTTTAAACGGGAGCTTTGGGTATCAGGTTCCCGCCGACGGATTTATAAAGGTTGATGTTTCTTTGGGTTCCGACTATGCCTATTTGTATATCCATGCGCGTAATAGTCAGGGGGCCGAAGACACCAGCATGAAGTACATATGGGGAGCGTCGTCTAGCAATGGTGGCATATATGCTGGAACAGTGCCAGTCAAAAAAGGAGTGTTTATTGGCACCCAGTCCGGTAACACCAACAACACAAACATTTATTTCATCCCGGCAAAGGGGGCTGATTGGAATGCCTAATTATGTGGCTATCGACGAAAACGGAAAGATAACCGCGGCAGCAGAATGGCCGTTCCCTGGCTCTATCCCCGCAGCAGAAGAGGTTGTGCGTGGCTATGATGGTGGGCTGTACTATAAAAGCGCAGTCCCCTCTGCCCCATCTACTGTTGTTTTTGGATACCTGCGCACCGAGCGTGACCGGCGCCTTGCCGCCACGGATTTTCTGCTGATGCCAGACTATCCCATCTCCGACGACCAGCGCGCCGTCGTGCAGGCTTACCGTCAAGCCCTTCGCGACCTTCCGGCCCAGTCCGGCGCCCCTTGGGATGGCGGAGGCGAGGCCACGCCGTGGCCGGAGCTGCCTGCCGGTCTCAAGGCATAGGCAGCAGGGCATGAGGATGCAGCTTCTCATGGAGGTGAGGATGACTGGGGAGAGGAATCAGGAGAGCCATCTGCCAGTGCAGGACGGCATGGTGGGCGCGGGTGTCAAATTTGAGCGCGTGCGGCGAATCACCGGCTATCTGGTGGGCACGCTGGACCGCTTCAACAACGCCAAGCGCGCCGAGGAAAGCCAGCGCGTCAAGCACGGGCTGGGCGGCGGTAAGTAGTATCTGGGCACTCTGTGGATAGGAGTGGGAGCATGGGAAAAACAAGTGAGCGTTGTCCTGGATGCGGGGCCCATGTGCCTGTTTGCAGGACGTTTGTGGTCCCGGCCAGATTGGGTGACACCTGCAAAGATCGCGAGATCGACTGCGTACGCTACCAGCGGCTTGTTTGTCCTGTCTGCGGCATGACGGGTGACAGGTCCGTTTTTGTGGGGCGGACGCATTGGGAAGAGGAAAAAGGCAAGTCTGCGCTGTCCTGAAAGGAGGATATCGAACAGCCTATATCCTTGTGCGATACTCTAGTCCGGTGTGGGATTCCCCCATGCCGGACTTTTTTATCAAGGAGGCCTCTCATGGCTGAATTTGCTTCCAAGGGTGTGGCTGGCGCCGGTCTTGGCCTGGGTATCGCGGGAACGGCTCTTGGGCTTCTCAACAACGGCGGTCTGAACCTGGGCGGTATTCTGGGCGGCAACACTGCCGGCGGCGTCGCCCTGGGCGTGATGGCCGAAAAGGATGCCAAGATCGCGGAACTCACGGCGGAAAAGTATGCCGACGGCGTAGCCAAGGATGTGTACATCCAGGCCCTTGCCGACAACAAGTCCGTGCGCGAAGAGCTGTATGCCTTCATCAAGCCTCTGTCCGAAGAAGCGGCCAACAACCGCGTGAACGTGGCCCGCATGGAAGAGCAGATCAAGTGCCTGAACCAGAAAATGGACCTGCGCGAACAGATCGTGCTGGGCAAGGTCAATGAAGTGGCCCTTACCGCCAACAACGGTCTGACCGCGCTGAACGGCGCCCTGTCCTGCCTGCAGAATACCGTGGCCGGCATCACGCAGACCATCGTGCCCGCCTCTGCCGTATGCCCCAACCCCATGCCCGCCAACAATGCCTGGGTGCCCCCGGTCAATCCCAACTCCTGCGGCGGCTGCTCCTGCCAGAACAGCTAGGGGGTGCGCCATGAGCTGCATCCCTGTCATCACTGTGACGGGCGTGAGCGTCAACACCACGACCAACGTGGCGACGCTCACCACCAACGCGCCCTTCCCGGATCGTGGGCCGTTTGAGCTCCGTTTCCCGAACTGTGCCTGCAACCAGCTCGACCCGCTGTGCGTGAGCCCTTGCGCAAACCCGCAGGCGGCAGTGGAGTTCAGCTACACGCCCACCGGAGGCACGGCCGTCACCTATGCCACGGTGTACAGTTGCCCGTGCTGCAAGTGCGCCGTGCCCGACACGGTCAAACTGTCCCAGATCGTCAAGCAGGCTGCAAGGTCCGGCGGGTGCCTGCACGGCAAAAGCTCCTACGGCACCAGCGGCGCGCTGTTCCTGACGGACAACCTGCCCTGTGCCAATGTGAGCTATACCACCACCACGACAGCCGCCGGCTAAAAAAAAGAGAGGTCGATCATGCCGAAAATCACGTCCGAAAACCTCGGAATAGCCCTGGGCGGCTATATCGAACAGGAGCTTGTGCCCAAAGCTGGCGGCCTGCAAAAGGTCATGCTCTATATGGCCCTTCCCGTCATCAGGGCCCAGACGCCGCAGATGGTGCGGCAGTACGCGCCCGCGCTCAAGCTGCTGGACGGCCTGACGGACGACGGCATGATCGACCTTGAAAAGATGTATCCCGCGCTGAAGGATGCCGTGCACAAGGCCGGAAAGGTGCCCGTCATGGGCATCATCTTTGACGAGGCGGACGTGGACAAACTCTATGCCATTGCGCAGCCGCTTGCGCAGTAGGAGGGCGTGATGGAATTCAAGGAATGGCGCCAGAATATGGCGGAAAAATCGGAAGAAAAGGTGCTCAAGACCATGGGCAGGATCATCGAGGACAGTCATGACTGCCGCCTGTACTCGCAGGAGCTTGACGACCTCAAGGACTGCGTCCACATCCTGGCCATGCTGCATCCCGGCATGGCGCTGAACGGCAAGTAGCATCTGCGACAAGACCATAACAAAGCCCCCGCTCCGTCATGGAGCGGGGGCTTTGTGCTTATGTGGCCGAAAAGTTAAACTGACGCTTTAATTTGGGTAGCCGTTGTCCTTTGCCAAGGCCAGCCATGCCTGCCTGTCCGCACTGGCCTCGTAATCAGGACTTGGCAGGTAGGTCTGCACAGTTTTCCTGCCTGATGGCGTCCAGCGGTCAACGGGATTTGGGGGAGTGAGGTTCGGGCGGTGCCTTCAACACGGAAATCCTGCCCGTTAACGGTGATTCTGACCGCTGTGTCGTCGGCGAAGGGTTATCTTTCTGGAAGACAAAGATATGCCTGCTGTCTGAACTCTTCGTATCCGAAATGGTCACTATGCTGGATGGCATCTAAAAGTTGTGCGCAGACTTCCATATCGTCCATGTAGCCAAAAACCATAATGACAGGAGAAGGATTACCATATCCAAAATCGCGTTTAGCAATAACATAATTTGTGTTTTCTGAATTTCGTATTTCCTGGACGACTTTGCTGTCAAAATGCGTGACAGAAAATCTGCCTAGAACGAAAACACAGCATAAAAGAAAAAATACACCAATTTTCTTCATCCTTTCCCCCCCTTCACCCCGGCGCAAGTGTCAAGCCTGGCTTATTTGCACTTGAAGAAGATGGTCTGCTGCGTGTTCTGGGTGAAAACGTAGCCCGTGAAGACCGTGGTCTCCGTCTGACTCCCATTCAGCACGGTATAGCCGTTCGGGCACTCCTTGCTTATGCGCTCATAGCACCAGTTTACGCTGCTGGCATTGCAGGTCACAGAATGACCAGGGCTTCCGTCGGGCAACACGATGTCGCTGTGCTGTACCCCCATATAGGCGCAGCCGGAAATGCCAAGAGCAATAAGCAGTGTCATCAGAATTTTTTTCATCACTCCCTCTCCTTTGTGTTCCTCAACTTCCAGCACCGCCGCAGATCGTGGCGCGTCTTCTCGCGGTGCTGCTCCCTGGTTAAAAGCTGCATGTTCTCCGGGGCGTCCCTTCCCCCGGCACACAGTGGCACGATGTGGTCAACCTCGTAGCCTTCCGGCGTCTGCTCAAGTCCCTGCTGCTGCAGGAATGCCCGAACCTGGGCGCGTGACCTCTCCTGTCCGGCATCGGACAGCACGGGCATGGCAAGGCAGATCAGGAGCAGGACGCAAGACAGATATATCATAGTGGGAAGGCTACCACGCGGCAGGGGGCTGGGCAATGGGGGAAGGAGTGGTGAGAGGGGAAGGATGAGACGAGGTATGCGCCTGCATATGACAGGGGGTGGGACTGATTTGCACCACGTCTTTTGGTGCAAAATATTCATAACTATATGAAATTATTAAATTGATATTTTGATTCGTAATCAGCAGGTCAAGAGTTCAAGTCTCTTAGCTGGCTCCAGAAAGAAATAAGCCCTTACGGAAATCTCCGTGAGGGCTTTTCTGTTGTCGGGCAAATCCTTCACCGCTCCCTTTCTGGAGCATCCCGGGCCTGGTCAGGGACCCGGCAGCAAGGGCACACATCCCGCGGGTAGCGTTGAACCGGATGTGCCGGAGATAAGCCGGTTCCCGGCTGGCCCCCTGTGCCAAGCCCGGCTCCCGTCTGCGAAAGGGGCGGCAGATTGCCGGCGATGGCGGAAAACGTGGGGCCGTGGACCGGAAAGCTAACGGAAATTTTCAAAATAGCGCAATGATATAAGAAAGATAGAGAAAAAGAACACGAACTTTCCATAAACTCCATGATCTGGAACGATCCCGCAGCAGGATGGGACATTCACTGCCGGACAGTGTCACCCCATCCCTGAGAGGTCAGCCATGCCTGTGTGTCCCACCTGCGGTTTCCCGGGAACGATCTACAAATGCGATGTTTGCGGCGATGTCCGTTGCAACGGCCACACGGTGAGCGCCGGCGGCCAGCGCGGCGCCTGCGGCACCACCAAGAGCCCCTTCGGTACGGCACAGCCGGCTGTGCCCAACGGCCGTTGCCGTGTCTGCCGCAAGGGCAAGTACAGAAAGATCTAGACCCCGCCGGGCGGTCCCGTCATGCGGGCCGCCCGCAAGGCCG
>ERZ773116.3668-NODE-3668-length-10905-cov-4.471429_pt1 | contig 10905 bp, 9 predicted proteins | sample MGYA00580563_ERZ773116 | MGnify/ENA primary metagenome ERZ773116 (study PRJEB29015, sample SAMEA2737864) | human gut metagenome | biome: human gut; feature: human-associated habitat; material: faeces | place: China | collected 2012 ... | reverse complement strand
GCCAGAGCTTCGGTCAGGTTTTCCAGCCACGGCTCGGTAGCGCGGGCATCCACCGTGTCCAGAACGGCGGTCTTTTCGTCCAGAATGACATAGGAATTATAGCTCACGCCGGTGGGCACCGGATACTGGCTCTCGAACAGGTCGATGGTGGTATCATCCACGCCAACGCCCAAAATGGCTTCACTGATCTTGTTTACGCTCATAATGCTCGGTCTCCTTATTTATATTTTTATGCAGTGCCGCGTTTCTGCGGCGGTTGTTTCTGAGAACAGTTCCTATCATACCACATCGTCAGAAAAATCGCAAGGGATAACGTGGGAATATTCTGCACATCAGAGCTCTTCCCCATTCTCCGGCAGACGTGCCGCCACCGGTTTGCCCGGCTCAGCATCCAGTTCCAGCAGAGCGGCAGCAGCGCTTTCGTCCATGGTCTGCACCGCGCGCAGTTTGCGGCTGATGGCACGGCTGCGCACGCCAATGAGATTATCCAGCTCTTCGTCGGTCTGGCGCAGGCGCTGCTGCATCTTGGAAAGCCCCTGCCCGAACTTGTCAAATTCGGTCTTCACCGCACCCAGCAGCTGCCATACCTCACCGGAACGCTTCTGGATGGCAAGGGTCTTGAAGCCCATCTGCAGGCTGTTGAGCAGCGCCGCCATGGTGCTGGGGCCCGCGATGTTCACCTGATAGTCCCGCTGCAGCACTTCCAGCAGGCCCGCGTTCACCACCTCGGCATACAAACCCTCGAAGGGCAGGAACAGGATGCCGAAGGCCGTGGTGTAGGGCGGCTCCACATATTTTTCCCGGATGTCCTTGGCCTCGGCCCGCAGCACCAGCTCCAATGCGTGGCGGGCGTTCTCCACGGCCTGTGCGTCGCCGGATGCCTGCGCATCCTGTAAATGGGCATAGGTGTCGCCGGGGAACTTGGAGTCGATGGGCAGCCACACCGTGCCGCCGTCCGCGCCGGGCATCCGGATGGCGTACTCCACCCGCTGGGTGCTGCCCGGAATGGTGGCCACGTTGGTGTCGTACTGTTCCGGGGCAAGGATCTCTTCCAGAATGGCTCCCAGCTGGATCTCACCCAGAATACCGCGGGTCTTCACACCGGAAAGCACCTGTTTCAGCCCGCCCACATCAGCGGCAAGGTTCTGCATTTCGCCAAGACCCTTGTACACCTGTTCCAGCTGGTCGTTCACCGCCTTGAAGCTTTCGGTCACCCGCTTCTGCAATGCATCCTGCAGCTGTTCGTCCACCGTATGGCGGATCTCGTCCAGCTTCTGGGCGTTCTGGGCCTGCAGGGCAGTCATGCCCTCGGCAAGGGTGCGGCGCATCTCTTCCAGCTTGCGGGCGTTGGAGGCTTCCAGCCCCTGCAGGCGCTGCTCCATGGTCTGCTGCTGGGTGCCCTGCCCTGCGGCAAGGGCGGTGCTCATACTCTGCACCGAAGCCTGCAGCGTTTCACTGATGTGGCCCATAGCGGCAAGGTTCTGCTGCGCCATCTCTGCCAGCTTCGCGTCCATCTGGCGGTTCTGCGCTTCCAGCTGCTGACGCAGCCATTCCTTCCGTTCTGCATCGTCCCGGTTTGCGGCAGGCTTTGCCGAGCGGTACAGCAGCAGGGCCATCATCAGGCAGATGGCCACCAGAAGCACCGTGTAAAGAAACGCTAAAAATTCCATAATGTCTCCTATTGCAAAATCCGGGCTGTGCAGCTGCAAAGCCCGGATCTGCGTACTTTATATTATTTTGTCTGTTCTTCCCAGAAGGCAGCGGCTTCGTCCAGCCAGCCATCCGCAGCCGTGCCGCGGCCAAGGCCGATGCCATGGGCTGCGTGGTCATATACCACTTCTTTGTAAGGTACGCCATGCGCGGCCAGTGCCTTGCTGAGGGCCGGCCCCTGCAGCGGCCAGCACAGCAGGTTCAAGGTCAGGTCATCCCTGCCATACCAGAAGTACACCGGCGGATAGTCCTCTGTGATCAGGTCGGCAAGGCTGTATTCATAGTAGAACCGGCCGCACACAAAGGGGTCGATGCCCACACGGTAGATCGGTGTGATCTCGGAAAACTGCACGATGGGATACGCCAGGATCACTGCGCCGGGCTTGGGCAGGCCATAGTTTTTATAGCCCAGAGCGTCCGATGCAAACAGGCCCGCCAGATGTCCGCCGGAAGAATAGCCGATCAGGGCGTAGCTTTCCGTCTGCACGCCGAACTGCTGTGCGTGGCCGATGATGTACTTCACCGCCCGTGCAATGTCCTCTATGGGTCCGTTGTTGTCGTTATCCGGGTAGGCGCGGTAGCGCATCACGAACACCGCATAGCCTTTCTGGTGCAGCTGGTAAGCTGTGGAGATGCACTCCTTTAACTCCGCCGTGCGGTTGAAGATGTTGCCGGAGAGCACCAGCGCATACTTTGCATCCGGCGTGCTGGCCGGGTAGTAATAGAACTCCACATTGTTGCGGGAGCTGTCCTCGGCGATCTCCTGCTCCGAGTAGAGCTTATAGGTGATCTGCACGCCCGCATTGTAATTGCGGATGAGCAGGTTCAGACCATCGGCACAATCCTGTGCCACATAGCTGCTCACATATTTTTCCAGCGTCTGGTCATTGCACCAGTCCTCGGTACCGGGCAGGTTCTGCTCCTTGGAATAGGTCCAAACGCCTGCGCCAAGGATGCTGGGGTTCGAGCGGATCTCGCCCATGGTGGTCTGCGGCGTGATATCCGGCTCGCCATACTCTGCTGCAAATGCGGGCAGCGCCATCATCAGCAGCAGACAGATACAGGCTGCTGCGGTGCATATCCTGTGTTTCAACTCAACATCTCCTTTTCAGCCGACCTGTTCCTCCCAGAAAGCAGCTGCTTCATTCAGCCAGCCCTCTGCATCGGTGCCCTTGCCTGCGGCCACTGCATGGGGAGCATCATCATACACATGGTAGATATGCGTCACATGGTTGCGGGCCAGTGCCTTTTCCAGCACAGGCCCCTGCGCCGACCAGCACATGGTCATAAGGGTCATGTCGTTTTTGCCGTACCAGTGATAGGTAGGCGGATAATCCGGTGTGATGTAATCAGACAATGTCATTTTATAATACCGCTGCTTGCACACGCCGGGGTCCAGCAGGATATTATAGACCGGTTTGAACTCCAGGAAGGTGTTTACCGGGTAGCCCAGCAGCATGGCACCGGGCTTTGGCAGGCCGTAATTTTTGTAGCCCACCGCGTCGGTGCCGAACAGTCCGGCGATCTGCCCGCCTGAGGAATAGCTTACAATGGCATAATCCTCCGCCTGCACGCCAAACTGTCCTGCATGTTCCGTGATGTATTGCACCGCGCGGACCACATCCTGCAGCGGCGCATTGTTGGAAGCCTTCATGCCGATGCGGTAGCGCAGCACGAACACCGGATAGCCCATTTCGTGCAGGTTCCATGCAGTGGAAATGCCCTCGCGGATCTCCGCACTGACCACGATCGCATTACCGCCGATCACCAGCGCATATTTCTGGTTCGCCTGCGCCCCTTCTGCCGGCAGATAATACAGTTCCACACCGTCCCGGCTGGTATCCTGCGCGATCTCCTCCGCCGTATAAAGCGGGAAGGTCACCCGCTGCCCAGCGTTATAGGTGCGGATCAGATAGTTCAGTCCATCCGCCGCATCCTGTGCCGTCCAGTGATTGGAAAGGCAGCTCAGCGGCTGCGCGTCCCAGTACATCCGGTCCAGCACACGGTCCTGATCCAGCGAGTAGGTGTAGATGCCCGCACCCACAACGCTGGGGTTGGAGCGGATCTCTGCCATTTTGGTGCGCGGTGTGATGTTGGCCTGACCAAGCTCCTCCGCAAACGCCGGCTGTGCCAGCAGGATCATCAGGCCAATACCAAACATCACCGTGCGCAATCGATTTCTCACAGCAATCCCCCGTTTATCTCTTTATTTGCACTGTTTTTCCCAGAATGCCGTTGCCTGCCGGATCCAGCCGTCCGCATCGGTGTGGCGGCCCGGGCCAATGGCGTGGGGTGCGTTCTCGTACACATGGCACTCATAAACAGCCCCGCTCTCCCGGAGCTTGCGCTCCAGCAGCGGCCCCTGCTGGGAGTAGCACATGCGCTGCATATAAAGATCATTTTTGCCGTAGAAGAAATAGGTAGGGGTAAAGTTTTCGTTCACCACATCCGAAATATCGGTCCAGTAGTAACGCCAGCCAAGCACCAGCGGGTCAATGGCCAGCTGATATAGCGGCTTCACCTCAAAGAAATCGTTGATGGGGTAACCCAGCAGCAGCGCTGCAGGCTGTGGGAGGCCAAATGCCTTATAGCCGAACTTTTCGTTGTCTGAGCCGATCAGGCCCACGATGTGTCCGCCGGAAGAAAAGCCCATCAGCGCATAGTTTTCGCGCTGAACGCCAAACTGATCTGCATTTTCGGTCAGGTACTTTACGGCATTGGCAATATCGTACAGTGGCGCATTGTCGGATGCATTCAGGAAAGAGCGGTACCGCAGCACAAAAGCCGCATAGCCCAGCTCGTGCAGCTGGTTGGCAATGGATGCACCCTCGTTCAGCTCTGCGGTGGTGTTGCCGCCGTTGCCGGGCACCACGATGGCGTACTTTGCGTTGGCTGTTTTAGCCGGGAAATAATACAACTGCACCATGCCCAGAGAAGGATTTTCCGCAATTTCTTCCGGGGTATACACCTGCCATGTGATCTGTACGCCCCTGTTGTAGTTTTCGATCACAAGGTTCATGCCTTCGGCGGCATCCTCGGCAGCCGCGTAGCTTACATAGCCCTCAATGGGCGTATCATCGTACTGCGTGCTGCCCTCGATCCATTCGTTGCAGTAGGTATAGTAGCCGGAGCCTTTGATGCTGGGGTTCTCCCGCAGCTCTTTCATGGTCGTCTTTGTTGTGATGTTCGGCTCGCCGTACTCTGCAGCAAATGCCGAAAGCGATACGCACGCCAGCATTCCCAGCGCGCACACCATCGTTCTGATCCACTTCATTTTGGGACATCCTCCATTCTGCAGCGGCGTATCCTGCCGTGCTTTTCTTTGTTATGATTTATTGTATCACAAACCTTCCGCTTGTCAAAGAAATTTCTGTGCAGTACGGCGCTTGTACCGCACCGCAAATTCTGCTATACTGGAGCCGGATATTTTTGAGAGTTGAGGGCGCGGAAAGCTATGCACTTTCCGCCGGGATCGAAATATGAGCAAAATCGAGATCCGGCCCATGGAGCCGGAAGACTGGAGCGCTGTTTCCAGAATTTATTTGGAGGGCATTGCTACAGAACATGCCACTTTTCAGACCACCTGTCCGCCGTATTCTGCGTGGGATGCTTCCCACGCAAAAGAATGCCGACTGGTACTGCTGGCCGACGGCGTGATCGCCGGGTGGACGGCGTTGCGCCGGGTGGACCCGCGCTGGTGCTACCGCGGCGTTGCCGAGGTGAGTATTTACGTGGGTGAGCAGTTCCGGGGCCATGGCCTTGGCTATCACCTGCTGACCGAGCTGTGCCATCAGGCAGAAAAGGCCGGCTACTGGACACTGCAGTCCACCGTGCTGCAGGACAACGCTGCCAGCCGCGCCCTGCACACAAAATGCGGCTTTCGCTTAGTGGGCCGCCGGGAACGCATTGCCCGCGACTGTCACGGCCGCTGGCTGGACACATTCTTAATGGAATACCGCGCTGCCGCCAATGAACCGGAAGGCTATAAAAAGCTGTAAGATGCAAAAGAACTCCGCGCCCTGTGAGGTGCGGAGTTCTTTTTTGTCCATTGATAAAATGATAAAGGTAAAAACAGGCTTACCACTCTTCGCCGTCGATGTCCACGCTGCCGTCCACCACGGCACCGGCGCGGGAACGCTGGAACATGCTTTCCACCACGGCGCAGTACTTATCGGCCAGACAGACGATGACTGCTTCGCGGCAGGTGGGCACATGACGGAAGGTCAGCGGCCACATGTGGCTTGCAATGATGCTCTGTTCCTTTCTGGTAATGCTGAACACCCGCTTTGCATTGACGCAGGCATAACCCGGATGGGAGAAGCCGTGCATCTCAAACAGGCGGCGCAGGCCGTGAAAGGTACCGGTGGTGTGCCAGTCGTACAGATAAAAATCATGCAGCAGGGCACCCACTGCCAGCGAGGTCTCGTCAGCGTGCAGATGCAGACGGCGGTTGAGCCAGAAGCTCACCAGCGCCACATTCTTGCAATGCTGGTAGGTGGTGACAGAGCCGTGCTGGATGTACTCCCGCATCCGCTGCACATCCGGGTGATGATCGTATTTTTCAACGATGGCATAAAGCTGTTCGCGCTCGATCTCAGAAAGCTGCATGCTGCAAAATTTCCTTTCGCTTTAAGGTGATGTTTTCAGGAGCGGAGCTGGACCGGATTGGAATTGCCGAAGTTCTCTGCACTGGAAGGGTTCTCCCGCTTGAGAGAAAAATCTACCAGATACTGCTTGCCGTCGCCCAGTTCTTCCAGCTGGGCCAGTTTTGCCTTTGCGGCGGCTTCGTCCGGGTACCACTGGATCAGGAAGAAATTTTCTTCCTCTACACCGTAGTACAGCCACTGGCCGTCGGCACGCAGCCAGTCGTCCAGATGATCCACCTCTTCGCCGTCCGGCAGGCCAAGGCCTTCTTCGGCATAAAGGTTTTCCGGTTCCACCTGCAGCATTTCGATCACCTGAATGGAGCTTTGCAGGTATTCGTCCTGCGAAACTGTCTTGTCCGAAAGCTCCCATCCGGTGAGAAAAGCCTGCATCATCAGGTCGCGCACAGAGATGCGCGGCAGGGTCGGGTCCATAACCATAGGTATTTCCTTCTTCCTTTAGTTTGTCCCTGCTGACCAGTATACGTCAAAGGCTTATGCAAGTCAACAGTTTAATTGTGAATTTTTTGTAGGTTCGTTCAAATATATCCAGACTTAACAGACGGAAAAGGCAAAAGTGTCTCCCAGCCATTCCACTGCCAGTTCCACCCAGTGATGCCGGTGGCGGCTGGGTTGGTCCACCTCTGCTGTGCTGATGCTGGTACCGTGCACCCCCTTTTCAAACAGATGCGCCTCGCATGGCACACCCGCCCGGTGCAGAGCGTTCACCAGCATCAGGGTGTTCTCCACCGGAACGGTGGCATCCTCCATGGTGGTCCATACGAACACCGGCGGCGTCTGCGGCGTGATCTTATCCTCCAGCCCGAACACCTGCTGTGCCGCCGGGTCGGCGCTGCCCGCCAGCTGCACAAAGCTGCCGCGGTGGGCATACTGCCCTGCCGTGACCACCGGATAGCCCAGAATGACCGCATTGGGCCGGGGCTGGGCCGCTTCGCCGGGAATGTCCAGCACAGCACCGGAAAGGGCCAGGTGGCCGCCCGCTGAAAAGCCGCACACGGCAATTTTTTCCGGCAGGATATGCCACTGGGCCGCGTGCTGCCGCACAAGGCCGATGGCCTGTGCCAGTTGGCGCAGCGGCATGTAGTCCTTTGCCTTTTCGCAGATGGCGTAGTCCAGCACAGCGGTGTGGTACCCCGCCGCCGCAAACTGCAGCGCCACCGGGTCGCCCTCACGGGCACTCACATGGGTATAGCCGCCGCCGGGCACCACCAGCACCAATGGCCGGTCAAGCACATTCGGCATCCGCTCACAGCAATCACGCAGATAAACGGTCAGTGTCCCACCGCCGGCCAGTTCCAGCTGTTTCAGCTGCATGATATTTCCTCCTTTTACAGCATCCTTTGCGGTTCATTATAGCACAAAACGAACCATTTTTTAAACTTTTTATGAAAGCCCTTGATTTTTGCTTTTTGTCGGTGTATATTAGCACTCGAAAGTTACGAGTGCTAAGTATTCAAAAGTAATATCCTATTCCGAGTGCTTGGTGCCGAATACAGATAAAAAGAGGTTTTGCATTATGGCTAAGAAAGAATTTCAGGCTGAAAGCAAAAAGCTGATGGATATGATGATCAACTCCATCTACACCAATAAGGAAATTTTCCTGCGCGAGCTGATCTCCAACGCATCGGATGCCATCGATAAGCTCTATTATAAGAGCCTGACCGATCCTTCTGTGGGCATGAACAAGGGCGATTTCCGCATCCTCATCACCCGCGATAAGGAGAACCGCATCCTGACCATTGAGGATAACGGCATCGGCATGACCAAAGAGGAACTTGAGCAGAATCTGGGCACCATTGCTCACTCCGGTTCTCTGGATTTCAAGAAGGACAACAAGGACGAGAACATCGATATCATCGGCCAGTTTGGTGTCGGCTTCTACTCTTCCTTCATGGTAGCCGATAAAGTCACCGTCATTTCCAAGGCTTATGGCTCGGATGAAGCATGGCAGTGGGAGTCCTCCGGTGTGGACGGCTACGAAATGACCCCCGCCCAGAAGGACACCGCAGGCACCCAGATCATCCTGCACATCAAGCCGGATACTGAGACGGACCACTACGACAACTTCCTCGATGAGTACGGCATCGTGGCCATCGTGAAGAAGTACAGCGACTATGTGCGCTATCCCATCCAGATGGAGCGCCAGCACGAGCGCCAGAAGCCGGAACCCGATCCCAAGCCGGAGGACTATAAGCCCGAATGGGAGACTTACACCGAGCTGGAAACTCTGAACAGCATGGTGCCCATCTGGAAAAAGCAGAAGAGCGAAGTGACCGACGAGGAGTACGCGAACTTCTATAAGGAAAAGTTTGGCGATTATACCGACCCCGCCCGCGTCATCGTCAGCCGCACCGAGGGCACTGCAAATTATAATGCCCTGCTGTTCGTGCCCAGCCACCGTCCCTACGACTTCTACACCAAGGATTATGAAAAGGGTCTGGCCCTGTACGCATCCGGCGTGCTCATTATGGAGAAGTGCGCCGACCTGCTGCCCGATTACTTCAGCTTCGTCAAGGGCATTGTGGACAGTCAGGATCTGAGCCTGAACATCAGCCGCGAGATGCTGCAGAAGGACAACCAGCTCAAGCTGATCCACAACGCTCTGGAAAAAAAGATCAAGAACGAGCTGCACGCCATGCTGGCCAATGACCGCGAGAAGTACGAGGAATTCTGGAAAGAGTTCGGCCGTCAGATCAAGTTCGGTGCTTACTCCGACTACGGCATGCACGCCGAGCTGCTGCGCGACCTGCTGCTGTTCTGGTCTGCCAAGGAGCAGAAGATGGTCACTCTGCAGGAGTATGTGGACAAGATGCCCGCTGAGCAGAAGTATATCTACTTTGCTGCCGGTGATTCTACCGACCGTCTGGCAAAGCTGCCCGCCGCTGAGCTGGTCATGGATAAGGGCTATGACGTCCTGCTGCTGACCGAGGATGTGGATGAGTTCTGCCTGCAGATCCTGCGCACCTATCCCCGCAAGGATGCCGAGGGCAAGGACGGCACCGTGGAGTTCAAGAACGTCAACAGCGGCGATCTGGGCCTTGAGACCGAGGACGAGAAAAAGGCCGCTGAAGATGCCACCGCCGAGAACAAGCCTCTGTTCGATGCCATGAAGGACGCACTGGACGGCAAGGTGAAAGAGGTCAAGGTCTCTACCCGCCTGAAGGATCACCCTGTGTGCCTGAGTGCTGACGGCCCGCTGTCCATTGAGATGGAAAAAGTGCTGTCCAAGCAGCCCGGCAGCGAAGGCGTAAAGAGCGATAAGGTTCTGGAACTGAATGTCAACCACCCCGTGTTTGCCGTGCTCAAGGCCGCACAGGAGGCCGGTGACACCGACAAGCTCAAGAAGTACAGTGCTCTGCTGTACGCACAGGCTCAGCTGATCGAAGGCCTGCCGGTGGATGATCCCGCCGCCTACGCCGAGGCCGTCTGCAGCCTGATGAAGTAACTTTTTCCGGTAGGCAGCAGACTTACTCCCCTGCCGCTTCCACGCACATCAATATTTCCCCCTTAACAAAAAGGCCGTGCTCCGCTATAATAGAGTGGAACGCGGTCTTTTTCTGTTCTTTTGCCGGACAGTCAGGATAAATTGAGAGGTTTTTGCTCATGCAGCCCAAAAAACATTATTTTGCCCACATTCCCACCATTGCCATCTTTATTGTGTTTGCCATGTCGGCACCGCTGGGCGTGCTGCTGTTCATCTTAAAAAGCATCGATAAAAACGCTGAAAAAGAAGAAAAAGCTGCTGCGCAGGCGCAGGCAGACTATCGTTCCGACCTCGGCCCCGCCCCTGCGCAGACGGCACCCCGGCAGGAAACCGAGCCAACTTACGGCCACGATGTTCCCACCAAAGAGCAGACGGACGCTAAGGAGCGTCATAAGCTCCTTACCACCCTGTGCACCATCGGCGGTGCCGTCTTTCTGTTCGCGGGCTTCAGCACCCTGTTCATGGATGGTGCTGACAGCATGATGGAGGCGTTTACAGCCATCGCCCAGATGCTGGGCGGCGGTGCTGCTCTGCTGACCGGCCTGCGCATGGATCGTACCCGCAAGCTGGAACGCCTGTTGGACAAGATCGCAGGCGACCGCGACAATATTCCGCTGGACGAGCTGTTTGCCGCCGCAGGCATCGATGCCGCAAAGGGGCGTGCTGCAGTGGAAAGCGCCATTTCCCACGGTTACTTCGGTGCAGATGCTTACATTGATAACCGCACCAATACTCTGATAGTGCGCGGCGCGGCTCCCCAGCCGCCCCGGAAACCGAAGCCTGCGCCCGCCCCAGAACCTGCACCAGCGGACCAATATACCGCAATTCTGCAACAGCTGCGGCAGGTCAACGATGCCATCCCGGACCCCGTGATGACCATCAAGATCAGCCGTCTGGAAGCGGTCAGTGCCCGCATCTTTGAGCTGGCAAAGCAGGACCCCGGCAAAAAGGCTCAGCTGCAGAAATTCATGGACTACTATCTGCCCACCGCCCTCAAGCTGCTGAACACCTACGCCAGCCTTTCCGGGCAGGCGGTGGAGGGCACGA
>ERZ773116.3666-NODE-3666-length-10912-cov-3.978631_pt1 | contig 10912 bp, 11 predicted proteins | sample MGYA00580563_ERZ773116 | MGnify/ENA primary metagenome ERZ773116 (study PRJEB29015, sample SAMEA2737864) | human gut metagenome | biome: human gut; feature: human-associated habitat; material: faeces | place: China | collected 2012 ... | reverse complement strand
AATTGTGTTGTTGCAGTCTGTAACTTTATAATTTTTGAAATACTATATAAAGTAATTATAAAATATAATAATAGCATTGTAAAATTAGCAAATGTATATGTTAATGGTAAGATATTTAAATATTTCATGGTAATTGCAATTTCCAAAATTATATAAGCTAAACCAAAAACTAAATTAGCAATTATTAATTTTTTTGATTTTTTATCAATAGCATCTAATATTCCAAAATAAAGTTCTTTGTGATGTATTTTAATAATGTATGCTAAAACAAATACAATAACATATATTATTAAAGATAAAGGAACTTTATATATAACAATAGACATAAATTGTTCAAATGTTATATTCAATAAAGTAAGATAAGGATTAAATATCGAGTTTTGTACTATTGTAAAAACAAAAGTAGGTAATAATCCAGCTAATATAGTTTTAATAGCATTTGTTTTAAACATAAAATGTATTATTAAAAACAATGCTAAATAATTTATAATTATATTAGACGGGCTAGGTAAAAGAAAAGTACATATATTAGATAAAGTAGCACTTGAAATAATATAAAATAATTTTTTCTTTTTGCTAACTTGTATATTAAAAATACTAATAATTAAGTATAAAGATAAAGGTGCTTCTAAAAGAAACGACATAGGCACAGATAGTATTTTCAACAGTAAAGGATTTGGTGTACTCACAGCCACCCATAAATTATTTAAAAAATTTGACATCATTAAAAACCTCCAATATTTCATTTTTATATTTAGGACCAATATCACAAAAATCATTTTTCTGAAAATAAAGCCTATTTTCAACAGGGTCAAGATTAGTAACATTTTGAGTATTAACAATAAAAGACTTGTGACATCTAATAAAATAGCTAGGCAAAGAAGGTTCAATTTTATTAAAAGAGCTATAGATTTCATAATCTCTATCAGGAGTATGGAAAATCAATTTCATACCATCTCTTTTAACATAATTAATCTCACTAACATCAATAACAGTATTTTTATTATCAATCTTAATATATTTCTTAGGCAAGCCATTAATATCATCAAATAATCTAACAATAGTTTCCTCAAGTCTTTCAGGAGTCAAAGGTTTAGCAATATAATCAAAAGTCTTAAACTTATAAGCCATCATAGCATACTCTAAATGACCAGTAGTAAAAATTAAATAAGCATTTTTATTTTTTCTTCTAACGATTTCAGCAATATCCAAACCATTTTTACCATTTTTCAAATTAATATCCAAAATCAAGACATCAGTTTTGTTATCACCAACATATTCAACAATCTCGTCAAAATCATCAGACTTAAAACCAATGCAAGCATCATAGTTATACTTCAAAAAAATATTTTCCAACATTTTAGGAAGTTTATCTAAGATATTAACATTATCATCACAAACAACGAAATTTATCATTTTTTCTCCTTTCATAATCAAAATAGGTTCAACAAAAAAAGATCAGATTACCTAAAATTTTCCAATAATAATTATAATATAATTCAAAAAAATCATATTGTCAATAGATAAATAGTAACTTTATCCGAAAGGTAAAAAACTACAGGCTGTGGTAATATAAAATATTAGCAGTGAAAAGAAAATGGAATAAACTGGAAAAACAGCAAATGCAAGTCGTCATAACAAAAAAATGAAAATAAAAAGGTTTACATATAAAAGATAACAAAAAAATAATAAAAAATAGTAAATAAAACAAAAGGTAGTATTGTAATTTTTAAAAAACCGTTATATAATATGGAAAATTAAGAAATTAGGAGATGATTACATGAAAGTAAGCAAAGAAGAGATATTACACATAGCCAAATTAGCAGACCTAACATTAAATGACAATGAAGTAGAAACATACTTAGAACATTTGCAAGACATACTAGAATTTGCAAACACAGTAAACAATGCACCAGTAGAAGGATTAGATATAACAATAGGAGCAAATGAAGCCAAAAATGTATTCAGAAAAGACGAAGTAAAAATATTTGAAGATAGAGAAGCACTATTGCAAAACGCACCAGAAAAAGAACAAAACATGTTTAAAATACCAAAAGTAATAAGCTAATTAAAAATAAATAATTATAGGAAGAATGGAAACCGTCCTATAATACAAAATGAACACACATAGAAAGGAAGATGAAAATGGAAATCACAGAATTAACAGTTCATGAATTAATTGAAAAATTAAAAAACAAAGAGCTAACATCAACAGAAATAACACAAAGTTATATAGACAGAATAAAAGAAAAAGAACCAGAAGTACAAGCATTTGTAACAACATTAGAAGATGAAGCAATAAAACAAGCAAAAGAAATAGACGAAAAAAGAGCAACAGGAGAAATAGAAAATAACTTAGCAGGAATACCAATAGGAATAAAAGACAATATATGTACAAAAGGAATAAAAACAACATGTAGTTCACACATGTTAGAAAACTTTGTATCACCATATGATGCAACAGTAGTAGAAAAACTAAAATCAGAAAACCTAATAGACTTAGGAAAACTAAATATGGACGAATTTGCAATGGGAGGCTCAACAGAATATTCATATTTCCATAAAACATATAATCCATGGAATTTAAACAAAGTACCAGGAGGATCATCAGGAGGAAGTGCAGCAGCAGTAGCAGCAAACATGGTACCATGGGCATTAGGAAGTGACACAGGAGGATCAATAAGACAACCATCAAGTTTTTGTGGAGTAGTAGGATTAAAACCAACATATGGATTAATATCACGTTATGGACTAGTAGCATTTGCATCATCACTAGATCAAATAGGACCAATAACAAAAGATGTAGAAGATTCAGCAATACTATTAAATCTAATAGCAGGACATGACGAAAAAGACACAACGTCAGCAGACATAGCAAAAAAAGATTATACAAAAAATCTAAAAAATAATATAAAAGGAAAGAAAATAGGAGTACCAAAAGAATTCTTTGGAGAAGGGATAAATGCAGAAGTAAAAGAAAAATTACAAGAAGCAATAGAAACATACAAAGAATTAGGAGCAGAAGTAGAAGAATTCTCATTAGACATAGCAAAATACTCATTAGCAACATATTATATAATCGCATGTGCAGAAGCAAGCTCAAACTTAGGAAGATTTGACGGAATACGTTATGGATACAGAACACCAGAATTTTCAAACCTAAAAGAATTATACAAAAAATCAAGAAGTGAAGGATTTGGACCAGAAGTAAAAAGAAGAATAATATTAGGAACATATGTATTATCATCAGGATATTATGATGCATATTACAAAAAAGCACAACAAGTACGTACATTAGTAATGAATGAATTCCAAAAAGCATTTGAAAAATATGATGTAATATTAACACCAACATCACCAACAGTAGCATTTGACATAGGGTCAAAATCAAACAATCCATTAGAAATGTACTTAGCAGACATATGCACAGTATCTGTAAATATAGCAGGATTACCAGGAATTTCTATTCCATTTGGAGTTGACAAAGAAGGAATGCCAGTTGGAATGCAATTAATAGGAAACAAATTCGAAGAAGAAAAATTATTGAATATAGCATATGTATTTGAACAAAAAACAAAGTTCAGAGAAAAATATGCACCCAAATTCACAAAATAAAAACTAACAGGAAAGGAATGAAAAAAATGAATGATTATGAAGTAGTAATAGGGCTAGAAGTTCATGCAGAATTATCAACAAAAACAAAAATATTCTGTTCATGTCCAACAAGTTTTGGAGCAGAGCCAAACACACATGTATGTCCTATATGTATGGCAATGCCAGGAACATTACCAGTATTAAACGAAAAAGTAGTAGAATATGCAGTAAAAGCAGGACTAGCAACGAACTGTGAAATATCAAGAAATAGCAAAAATGACAGAAAAAACTATTTTTATCCAGACTTACCAAAATCATATCAAATATCACAATTTGACAAACCACTATGTGAGCATGGATATATAGAAATAGACACAGAAGAAGGAAAAAAGAAAATAAGATTATTAAGAATCCATATAGAAGAAGATGCAGGAAAATTAAACCATGACGAATTTGCAGGAGGAAGTTTAGTAGACCTAAACAGAGCAGGAGTACCATTAATAGAAATGGTATCAGAGCCAGATTTAAGAAGTGCAGAAGAAGTAGAAAAATATTTGAAAAAACTAAAATCAATACTAGAATATATAGAAGTATCAGACTGCAAAATGCAAGAAGGCTCATTACGTGCAGATGTCAATGTATCAGTACGTAAAAAAGGAGACACAAAATTAGGAACACGTACAGAAATGAAAAACATGAACTCATTTAGAAGCATAACAAGAGCCATAGAATATGAAGTGCAAAGACAAATAGATGTAATAGAAGAAGGCGGAAAAGTAGAGCAAGAAACATTAAGATGGGACGAAGTATCAGGAAAAACATTTTCAATGAGAGACAAAGAAGACGCACAAGATTATAGATATTTTCCAGACCCAGATTTAGTAGCAATAAAATTATCAGACGAATATATAGAAAATATCAAAAAATCATTACCAGAGTTACCAGAAAGCAGAAAAGAACGCTATATGAACGAATACAACTTATCAGAAAAAGACGCAAACATAATAACATCATCAAAATACTTATCAGACCTATTTGAAAAAGCCACAGCAATATGCAACAATGCAAAAGCAGTAAACAACTGGATAATCTCAGACATATCAAGAATACTAAACGAAACAGAAATGGAACCAATACAAATACCATTTGACCACACACAATTAGCAAAACTAGTAATGTTAATAGACAAAGGAACAATAAGTTCAAGTATAGCCAAAAAAGTCTTAGTAGAATTATTTGAAAATCCAAGAGACCCAGAAGAAATAATAAAAGAAAAAGGCTGGATTCAGATATCAGATGAAGGAGCAATAAAAGAAGTAGTACTAAAAATATTAGAAGAAAATCCACAATCAATTGCAGATTACAAAGCAGGAAAAGACAGGGCTTTAGGCTTCTTAGTAGGACAAGCTATGAAACAAACAAAAGGTAAGGCAAATCCTAAAATGTTAAATGAAATGTTTTTAGAAGAATTAAAAAAATAAAGGATGTTTTCGGGGACGGGGTAAAAAAACACCTAGTCCCCAAAAAACACTCAAATCAACCTTTTTTTCAAAGAATCCACCACAATACCGCAAACTAAGAACTCGACAGAAAATAATAAACTCATTTCAAAAATCATAATACCAATATTAAAAACCAAAGGAATAGAAAACCAGAAAATATATGTAACAAGAAGAAACAAAGAAATAGCACAAAGAAGGGTACAAAACTTAAACCCATTTTTAATAATCACTTTAGTCTTAAAATCCAAATTATTTATAATATCATTAATTTTATTTTTCATAAGCATCACCTAAATTAATATTAGCACAAGCCAGAAGCCAAAGCAATGGAAGTTTTATCCTAAAACTAACGTTTTTAGGGGCAGTGCTTTTGGGGACGGAGCAAAAGCAGATGTTTTTTGGGACGGACTCAAAAAACATCTTAGATAAAAAAGATAGAATAAAAACTACAAAAAATAAAAATGAAGTAAATTTTATTATTAAACAGCAAAGTTTGATAATAGCAAAATTAACTTCATTTAGTAGTATTCCTTGTGCAAGCAGAGGAGGGAGTTATAGTGTTATAGTAATTCTGGCTCTGACCTTCCAACATTTTACAGAGGCAATGCTAGTACAACAAGCAACGTTGATGACATTGGATTTAGATCTACATTTTATGGTGATTAGAGAGTATAAACTTAAGTATTAACTAAAAAAGATTATTGAATCCTACAAATTCAATAATCTTTTTAAATAAAAACTATGCATAATCTTTATTATAAATTAAACTTAAGCCATAGCTGCATTTAATTTTTTTGATAAACTAGATTTTTTTCTAGCAGCAGTGTTTTTAACAATAACACCTTTTGTACAAGCTTGATCAATTTTTCTAGTAGCTTCTGAAAATAATTTTTTAGCTTCATCCATATTTCCAGCCTCGATAGCTTGTTCAAAACTTTTAACAGCTGATTTATATCCAGATTTTATCATATTATTTCTTAAAGTTTTTTTCTCAATTACTTTAACTCTCTTTTTTGCTGATTTAATATTTGGCATATCTAGCACCTCCTCTTAGTCAATATTACACTATAACATTAGGTATTCTACCATACTTTTTTAGATTTGGCAAGTATTTACAGAAAAATTACACAGAATTTTACAAAATTCCTTGTAAAGTAAAAGCAAGTATGATATATTGTAAAAGACAGGAGAAAAAGAAAATCAAAACAAAAATAAAAAACAATTAAGATAAAAAAGATATAAAAAATAAAAAAACAAGGAGAAGTGATAAAAATGATAGCAATTGGAAGCGACCATGGAGGATACCAATTAAAAGAAAAAATAAAAAGATATTTAGAAGAAAAAGAAATAGAATATGAAGATTGTGGAACATTTTCAAAAGATAGAGCAGATTATCCTGAAATAGCCAAAACAGTAGCATTAGAGATACAAAATAAACAATGTGATAAAGGAATATTAATATGTCGTTCTGGAATAGGAATGAGTATTGTTGCAAACAAATTTAAAGGGATAAGATGTGCAAAATGTGACAATGAAGAAGAAGCAAAATATTCAAAAATGCATAATAATAGTAACATTTTAGCATTAGGAGCAGATTACATAGAAACAGACCAAGCCATAAGAATAGTAAGAATGTGGTTAGCAACAGAATTTGAAGGCGGAAGGCATCAAGAAAGAATACAAATGATAGATGAAATAGAAACAGAAAATATGAAATAATGGGGGAATACTAAATGTGGGGAAATATAGCAATTGCCTTTTTATTAGCATTTATAGTATCATTTGTAGCGACACCATATACCATAAAAATAGCTAATAAAATTGGAGCAGTAGATGTACCAAAAGACAAAAGAAGAATGCATACAAAAGCAATGCCAAAATTTGGAGGACCTGCTGTGATTTTAGGTGTATTAGTATCAATGATATATTTAATTGCAGTAATGTCAATAGAAGGAAGTTTAGATTTATTTTCAACGCAACAATATGGAAAAAAACTACTTGGAGTATTATTAGGAGTAATAGTAATTGCAATTACAGGAACATTAGATGATATAAAAACATTAAAACCATGGCAAGAATTATTAGGACAAACAATTGCAGCAATAATTGTTGTAGCATTTGGAACTAAAATAGAACATTTAGACATACCATTTCTATATAAAATAGGATTTAATGAAACATTTTCAATAATTGTAACTATTATATGGATTGTTGGAGTAACAAATGCAATTAATTTGATAGATGGATTAGATGGATTATCATCAGGGATATCATTAATATCATGTATATCATTATTAATAATATTTGTATTAAATGATTCACCAATGATAGCAACTGTAATAGTAACAGCAATGTCAGGAGCATTAGTAGGATTTTTACCATATAATTTTTCACCAGCAAAAACATTTATAGGTGATACAGGTTCAAACTTCTTAGGATTTATGTTAGCAATAGTATCAATTTTGGGAATAGCCAAAACATATACATTAGCAGTAATTGTATTACCAGTAATTGTATTAGGATTACCAATATTTGATGTATTATTTGCTATAGTAAGAAGAATTGTAAAAGGAAAATCAATAAAAGCTGTATTTAAACCAGATAAAGGACATCTACATCATAGATTGGTTGAAAAAGGATTTACACCAAAACAAGCAGTACTTATATTATATGGTTTAAGTGCATCTCTTGGAATGTTTGCGATAATATTATTTGATAGTGGAATATGGAAAGCATTATCATTTCTACTATTAATAATAGCAGCAATAGCAATGGGATATAGAAACTTTATTCAAGAGCAAGAAGCAAGACCTAAGATTGAAGGAAAGGTAGAAAAAAATCAGGAGGAAAAATGAAAGAACAAATTATAAAATTTTTAGCATATAATGGAAAAATATCAGTAGTTTGTTGTTCAACAACAAATTTAGTAGAAGAAGCAAGAAAATTACATGATTTAAGCCCATTATCAACAGCTGCAATGGGAAGAGTGTTAACAATAACAGCATTAATTGGCTCAGAAATGAAAAATAAAACAGATAAATTAACAATACAAATAAAAGGAAATGGACCAATAGGAAAGATTGTAGCAGTATCTGATAATATACCAAATGTAAAAGCATGTATAACAAATCCACATGCAGATTTACCATTAAATGAATTTGGAAAACTTGATGTTGGTGGAGCTGTTGGAAATCAAGGATTTATTAATGTAATAAAAGATATTGGATTAAAAGAACCATATATAGGAATAAGCCCACTTACATCAGGAGAAATAGCAGAAGATTTTGCAAATTATTTTGAAACATCAGAGCAAAAACAAACAGCAGTTGCATTAGGAGTTTTAGTTGATAAAAATGGAGTTAGAGCAAGTGGAGGATATATAATATCACCAATGCCAGATGCAACAGATGAAGAAATTTCAAAAATAGAAAAATCAATTTTTGAAGCAGGTGCAATGTCAAAAATGTTAGATCAAAATTTAACATTAAAAGAAATTGCACAAAAAATAACAGGTGATAAAGATGTAAAGGTAATAGATGCATCTATAGAACCAAAATATAATTGTGGATGTAGCAAAGAAAAGTTTGCAGGAAGTTTAATAACATTAGGAGAAAAACAATTAAAAGAATTAATTGAAGAAGACGAAAAAGCAGAAATAAAATGTCAATTCTGTAATAAAACATATCAATTTAATAAAGAAGAATTAGAGGGAATTTTAGAAAGAGCTCAAAATAAATAATAGAAAGGAAGAATAAAAATGGAAAAAATATTAGTATTTGGACACAAAAATCCAGACACAGATGCAATATGCTCAAGCTTAGTAATGGCAGATTTACAAACTAAAATAAGAGGAGAAGAAGTAATTTCTTGTAGATTAGGAAATTTAAATGAAGAAACAAAATATGCATTAAACTATTTTAAAGTAGAAGAACCAAAATTAATTGAAAAAGTAGATGAAGGACAAAGAGTAATATTAGTAGATCATAATGAATTTACACAATCAGTAGAAGGAATAGAAAAAGCAAAAATAGAAGTAGTTGTAGATCATCATAGAATAAACAATTTTCAAACATCAGAACCATTATTCTATTATGCACAACCAGTAGGATGTACATCAACAATATTATTTGAATTATATCATACAAATAATATTGAAATAGAACCCCAAATTGCAGGATTAATGTTAAGTGCAATAATATCTGATACATTATTATTAAAATCACCTACAACAACAGATAAAGACAAAAAAGCTGTTGCAGAACTTGTAAATATTGCTGGTGTAGATTTAAGCAAATATGGTTTAGATATGTTAAAAGCAGGAACAAATCTTGATAAATATACAGAAAAAGAATTAATAAATTTAGATGCAAAAACAATGGAAAAGGAAGATGTAAAATACATAATTGCACAAGTAAATACAGTTAGTATTCCAGATGTATTAAAAAGAAAAGAAAAAATTGAAGCTGAAATTAATAAAGAAATTGAAGAAAAAGGACTATGTTTATTTGTATTTGTTATTACAGATATAGTAAACAGTAATTCAACAGCAATAGTGCTAGGAAATAGAACAGATGCTGTTTCAAAAACTTATGAAATAAAAGACAACTTAGCTGAAATGCCAGGTGTTGTTTCAAGAAAGAAACAAGTATTACCTTTAGTTGAAAAAAATATGTAAAAAATTTTCAAAAAAGTGAAACAAAAAGGACATATAAATTGTCTAATATAATAGAGGCAATACTGTGTCTTTTTCGTTTTGGTAAAATTTTGTCGAAAAAAGTCTAAATTAAGCAAATATTAAGAAAAGTATAGAGTTTGCAGTTTGACAAAGAATGTAAAAAATGGTATAATTACAAAGACGTTTAATAAACGTCATGAAAGGAATGTGAGGTAATGGAAAAAGTAAGATTTACAGTTGCTATTAGTGCTTATAATATAGAAAACTATGTAAAAAGAGCAATAGATAGTGTGTTAAATCAAACATTTAAAAATTATGAATTGCTAGTAATAGATGATTGCTCTACAGATTCAACTGTGGAAGTAATCAAACAAGTAGTAGGACAAAATGCAAAAATATTACAAACAAAGAAAAATTCAGGAACAGCAGCTGCATCAAGAAACATTGCTATAGAAAATGCACAAGGAGAGTATTTATTATTTTTAGATGGTGATGATGAATTATATAGTAATGAAACATTAAAAGAAATTGATGAACATATAAAAGAGAATAAATATGACATTATTTATTTTGGGTATGAAAATGTAGGACATACAGAAAATTATTATAGAATTTCAACTAAAGAAAATTCAACAAGAGAAGCAAGACTAATTTGTGACGAAAGCTTTTCAGTTTCAAGTAAGGTTTGGAATGTAGAATTTTTAAGAAATAATAATATTAGATTTAAAGAAGGAATGTATTACGAAGATGAGTTATTTTCAATAAAAAGCAATATTTTATCAAAAGTAACTACATATGGTGAATTTGCAATATTCAAATATCACAGAAATCGTGAAGGAAGTGTTATGACAAAGCCAACAGTAAAAAAATGTTCAGATTGGTATAGAATGGTAGCAGAAGTAACAGACTTGTATGAAATAACACCAGAAGAAGATAGAAAATATTTATTAAGTTTCTTGAAAAATGAAAGTGACAGTATTCCATTAAGAGTTGAAAACATAATAGAAGCTTTAAGAGAAAATAGAAAAACAAAGGTATTGCCAAAAAGAAATTATAAATTTATAGATGTATTAAATGAAGAAGAATAGCAAGAGAGATTCTTATATTATAAAATTTAATTTTATAATATAAGAATTTTTTT
>ERZ773116.3654-NODE-3654-length-10938-cov-7.434531_pt1 | contig 10938 bp, 10 predicted proteins | sample MGYA00580563_ERZ773116 | MGnify/ENA primary metagenome ERZ773116 (study PRJEB29015, sample SAMEA2737864) | human gut metagenome | biome: human gut; feature: human-associated habitat; material: faeces | place: China | collected 2012 ... | reverse complement strand
GCATGACAGCGGCATGAGTTCCTTTCAGGCATTGGCCACCGCCATTGCCGCTCAGGTGGGCACCGGCAACATCGTAGGCGCATCCGGTGCCATCCTGACCGGCGGCCCCGGCGCCATCTTCTGGATGTGGGTCATCGCTTTCTTCGGTATGGCCACCATTTACGCCGAGGCCACCCTGGCCATCAAGACCCGGGTGAAGGCCGCTGACGGCACCATCCACGGCGGCCCCGTCTACTACATCACCACCGCTTTCAAGGGCGGCTTCGGCAAGTTCCTGGCCACCTTCTTCGCCGTGGCCATCATCCTGGCTCTGGGCTTCATGGGCTGCATGGTGCAGTCCAACTCCATCGGCGAGTGCTTCCAGACCGCTTTTGGCATCCCCTCCTGGATCGTGGGTGTGGCGCTGGTCATCATCTGCGGCATCATTTTCCTGGGCGGCGTTCAGCGGCTGGCCGCCGTTACGGAAAAAATCGTCCCCATTATGGCGGCAATCTTCCTGCTGGGCGGCCTCATCGTCCTCATCTTCCGCATCCAGTATCTCCCCGCCACCATCGGCATGATCTTCAAGTATGCCTTTGAGCCCCAGGCCATCGTGGGCGGCACCTTCGGCTATGCCATCAAGCAGGCCGTTTCCCAGGGCGCCAAGCGGGGCCTGTTCTCCAACGAGGCCGGTATGGGCTCTACCCCCCATGCCCACGCTCAGGCCAACGTGAAGGATCCTCACGAGCAGGGCGTTGTGGCGATGATCGGTGTGTTCATCGACACCTTCGTGGTGCTGACCCTCAACGCGCTGGTCATCATCTGCACCCTCTACACTGCTGACGGCCCTCTGGCGGGCGGCTATGTGGGCGATGTGACTTCCACCCTCAGCAAGACCAACCTGGCCCAGACCGCCTTCGGCTCCGTGATGGGTGCCGGCCTGGGCGCCAAGTTCGTGGCCATCTGCCTGTTCTTCTTCGCTTTCTCCACGGTTCTGAGCTGGAACCTGTTCGGCAAGATCAACGCCATCTGGCTTTTCGGCAAGAAGAACCCCAAGGCCTGCACCGTGATCTACACCCTCATCGCCCTGGTGTTCATCCTGATGGGCACCATGATGAGCAACGATCTGGTGTGGGAGCTGACGGACATGTTCAACAACCTCATGGTCATTCCCAACGTCATCGCCCTGTTCGCCCTGACCAAAATGGTAGTCGGCAGCGCGGAAAGCAAGATCGCACAGTAAATGAGAGCGATCTGTATTGTGCTTATTTACTTTCAAAAAACGTTATAAAAAAAGAACCAGGACATTCATAAGAATGTCCTGGTTCTTTTGTCAGGTGGCTTCAATTCGGATATTTTTGTTTTTGCCATTTGAAAATATCTATGTACTACAAAGAACGCCAAAGTTTACTTATCGTCCGCTTTTTTCGGCAAATCCGAAGTCGCATCCTCCAGCAAATCAGTTATTACTTGATTGAGTTGTACTGCATTCTTAGGGGAGATGATCGGCATATTTGACTGTGACTCAATATCTTTTCTTGTCCGTCCGGCAACCTGACCGCCAGCTTTGGCAACTGCCAGATTTTCTTGGAAAGTCGTTGGCTTGCGATCTTTTGAGAACTGTGTGGTTGTTGCTTCCGCCAGCATATTCAACACCAACTCCAGCGTTGTCATGTTGTCCCGAAGGTTTTCCTTTTTCAAGCCTTTCAGGTTTTTGTACTGGCGGGTAGACATCCCCGACCATGCGCGGGAAATCTCGTCCGTGAGGATAGCGTACTCCACGCCTTTTTGTACACCACGGGCATCCCACTCATCCGTCAGCTCCTTGCGGACTTGAATGGCCTGCAGCCGTTGGTTGATCCACTCGCGGGTGTAACCTTTCTTGAGGTAGGTTTCTAAAGCCCGGTCAATGGTTAACTCAGGGTCGATGGTTTCTTCGATACGCTCCCGGCCAACCTGTGCCAACCATAGCTTGAACGGCTCTGCCTTCGGCGAAGGAATGGACTGGATGATGCGGAGGAGCTGCTCGGTGTCAGCCACATCGGTCAGACGGCGTTTGCCGTCTGCAGCGGTCATTTTCAAAGCGTTACAACTTGTAACGGTTTCATTTCCCTCGTCCTTTAAACGCTTTTTAAGTACGCGCCAGTAGGTTTGAGGATTTGGACTGTCAGTCAGTACAGCCACCACATCGACAATGGAGAAGTACCATTCTTCCTTTTCCGCATCCCACGCAGTGCGAATGCGCTTGTCCTCGAACAGTTGGATTTTATCACTCTGGGCCATTTGTTTTCACCTCAACTTCACCTTCTTCTGTGTTCTCGTGGGGTTTATCCTCGACATACTGTAATAAGAAGCTGCCAATTCCGCTGAATTCAACGACTTTTGGCATCTAATTGAAACTTTTTGTTATTTGCTCATCCTATACTTGCCATCCAATTATCTAATTCTTTCCGTGCATTGGGAAGGTGAGCCAACACATGAGCTGGATTAACACAATACATAAAACACAAGACATCTCTGGCTGTACGTTGTTTTTCCTCAACGGTAAGATGACTAAAGAAACTCATCTCCGGTGCTCCTTGTACGGCTTCCTGCAAATGGCTCTCCGTGTTTAAAACCAATCTATACATAGAGTTTTGGAAATAAGCTCTTTTGTTCTGGTCTGGAATTAGGGCAAGTACCTGTGGATTCAAACTTACTTTATCGGGTCCTTCTTTAAATGTGAATGTCGAAAATGCTTCCAATACTCGCCTTGTCATATTGCCAATAGTTAGCTCCGCCGTAGGTTCAGGATTGCGGCCATATTCATAGACACATTTCATTAACCTCGTATATTCGTTATGTGACTTGGCTTTAAACGGAACTATTCTCTTATTCACAAGCTGGAATGAGCAATACTCCGCATGTTTTCCAACCTCAGCACAATTTGCGGAAACCTCATCCATGACTTTCTGTAAGTCAAATATCACGCTCACATCATGCGACATCATAAGAACTTTTGTAGTCGCACAAGCGGAAAGCATCTGGTTTAACTTATACCTCAAGAAAGACAAAATCCCAACACGATTTTCAACATCAAAACTTGAAACAGGATCATCAATGACCACGAACATCTCATCATGATACAGTTTTTGCAATTCGGTTTCTTTTGCAATCTCTGAAAAGAAGTAACATAGCGCCAAAGCATTTCGCTCGCCGCATGATATCTTATCTGGAAAGACATCTTTCCCGTTTACCGTTAGATGATACATCTGGTCATTTTCGAGGTGTAATTTTAGCCGGCTATTGCTATAAAAGATATAAGAAAGCGATTTGTTGATCTGCTCAACTGCAATCTGAAGATTTTTCCGCTGTGCGTCCAAGAACTGCTGCTCCTTGACGTGGTCTTTCCTTGCCTGAATTAATTGGTACAATTCCTCTTCTGCGGTTTGCTTTGCAGTTCTTTGCGATAGCAACGATTGATACTCCGTATAAATTACATAATGAGCAATCTCATCATTTAATTTCAGCAGTTCTTTTTCCGTAGTCTGCCTGTTAGTAACAATCTGGTTAAAGGATTCTCTCTTGCTTTCTAATTTGCCTAAAAGATTATTCAACTGCTTATACGCAGTTATCAATTTTTCAGAGCCGACACATTCTATCGGAGAAAGAGGATCAGCAGTTTTGTTCCGGATAGTTTTATTGTGGCTGGCAATCATGGCGTTGACGGAGGCTATCTGCAAAATAATCTGTCCGAGGAGTTCAGAATCCAATACACTGTAGCGCTGGTAATGCTCTGCCTCAATTTCGGGTAAGATCAGGCTTTCCAACTCTTTGCGATACTCCTCCACTTCACGGTTTAGAATATTTTCAATCTGCCGTAAAGACTCTGTTCGGTGCTCTTCTGAAATCAGCTGTAAGCAGGTTGGGCAAATCTCATTTGCCTTTACTGATAAAAAGCCTTTTGCATTTGAAAGCACTTCGATTCCAAAAGACTGAAGCAGCTCCTGTTCACGCTCGGTCAGTATCGGCTTTTGCGGTGCTTCCGCTAATAGCCTTTTTGTATCCTCTACTACTTTCTCTGGAATGTCAATGGCTCGAATTTCTGGAGCAACAGGCGATGCAGAGGTTTCAATACCATCAAAAACGCTAAATAATTCTGTGAATTTTTCTCTTGTTAATGTTTCGTCCTTTTGTGGGGTCAATTGTCCTAACCGGTCAACTTCTGCATCTGTAACTCGAGTTTTTATTTGATTTCTTTTTATTCGAATTCCGCTTGTTTCAGCCCATCCACCAGGTGATTGTAATTTTTTCGTTATTGCAGCCTTCCAGTATTCCGGGGAAATAACATCACTTACCAAATTAAACTTCTCAACATTCTCGGCTTTAGAATCAATATTAGCTTGAAGTTTAGCGATTTGCGCCTTCAGCTCTTCCAGTCGTTTTTCGAGCTCAACTTGTTCCCCCAAGAGGACAATTGTCCCCAAGCCGCTTTCCTGTACTTTAATATTGCGGGAAATATACTTCTCATCAAAAACAAAGATTTTTTCTGATTTCATTCCCGAGGACATTTTAATAATCGCCGCTCCTGCTGTAGGGTTCAATTCTACTGTCTTTGGTACTACAGATTCTGCGTATTCCCTAAATCCTTGAGCTATTGTGCTTTTACCACTTCCATTTGATCCATATATAAGTGCCACCCGATTTTTCTGCGGTGCATTCGGATTTTTCAACACATTTGGATGGACAGGAAACAACTCAAGTGATACAGCAGTATCAAAAAACGGAGATTTTATTTCTACTCCTGTCATGCTATCAATTGTTGTTGGCATAATATAGTCCTCCCATCTATCTGCCACCAATCATATATAGACCACTTATTTTATAAGTGTGCCGCCTATATCAACCATAATGTATCAAGTTTTATCGTTATCCTTGGCTTTAGCGAATCAGTCAGGCTGATGAATTTATCTCGTTCGAGACTCCGCTAAACCTTGGTTTCTGTTCTATGAACAACCAGTTTATTTTTCCATCCATTTTGCAATAAATTCTTTCAACATTCTCCTGCAAATTCGATATGAAACTGCAACCCAACCCGATATTCGCTCATCGCAATTTTGTTTTATCCAGCGATAACCTTAGTAATTGCATCTTGAATTCCGGGGCAATCCACGAGGCAAACTCGCAGGCGATCATCGGATGGGCAAACGTTCCTCCGTTTTTTCCCTGCTTGGAAACGATGCCGATTGCCTTTGTCTGGTCAATCCATAACTTTGGTGTCAACGTAAATGAGGCATTCTTCTTTCTCTTCGAAAGTTCTGCATAACCGACCTCACTATAATTCGGATTGTTCTCCTGTTCCCAGAGATTTAAGAATGCTAAAGTATTTCCATTTCTCAGCCAACTCTGTATCACATATCCTGGAGCATCCTCGCTGTGAGCTCGGGCAATCTCGGTCAGAGAGATATAGCTCTCATCTTGCTTTTTGCCCTGTAATTCCGAGCTTTTCCTCCGCTCTGCCCGTTTCAACACCTCTTGCTTACTTCTTCCATAACCGGCAAGATTCGAAAGCATATATTCGGCAATATCGTTTTCCCGCGCAATTCGCAATATGACTCGATCCCGTTCCTCGCAGGTAAGGTTGTCTTCAGCTACAAGGTATTCCAGCATAACTCCAATTCCGTACATATCTACCAGATTCAGTTTCTTTGCCACACAATCACCTCGCAAGGTCATTGTAGCATAACTTTCAGAGTTGTAAAAGACAAATTAAATCTGAACCACAGCAGGAGACACATAACGCGTATCTTTCCTCGGTGCCCCATCCTTGTCGTAGTCAATATTACAGCGAGCAGCCTTCTCAAATTGCACATCCAAGAATTTCTCCAACCCGACAACAGCCACATATTTGCCATTAGAAAGAAGGTGATCTACCGTAGCGCGGGTCCATTTCAACTTTCCGGTTGGAGAAGATATCTGTTTTGAATGAAGCATATCCACCACTTTTCCCAAGCTTGCTCCTGCCATATAGAAATCAAAAATCATTGATACGATATTTGCTTCATCCTTGTTGACTTCAAGTGTCCCGCCGCTGATCAACTCAAAACCATATGGTATTCTCATGCTTTATTCCTCCTAAAAGCAAAAATTCCCATGTGTTACCCCATTCAAGAGATAAAACATAGGAATATAGATTATTTCATTTTCTCCCGTGCCATTATTTTGCACAGTTTGCAGGTCAAATTTGTGTGTTTGCCCTGTTAAAAGGGCAGAAGCTGTGTATAACATAGGTTATACACAGCTTTTGTCTAATTTGGCGGAGATGGAGGGATTTGAACCCCCGCACGCCTTGCGGCGCCTACCGGATTTCGAATCCGGACCCTTCAGCCACTTGGGTACATCTCCAAGCAACCCCATTTACCCGCCGCACACAGGCGGTCAAATCCAAACTCTGTGGGGACTGCGTTAGATATTATGACATATTTTCACAGCTATTGCAAGAGAAATACTTGCACGGCGAAGGAACACAGCATAGAATGAGCATATCTTACCCGTGCGGATGAAGAAGGAGGAAGTGCTATGGCCCTGCGGGTCTATATTCTTGGTGATGCCGCAGCTTACCAAAACTATACACTGGCGGTGGAACGTGCCGGAGGGACTCCCTGCTTCGGGAGCCGGTCAGCGGACTGCGACTGCTTGCTGCTGCCCGGCGGCGGGGACATGGAATCCTGGCGTTACGGCCAGAAAAACACAGCCTGCCGGGATCTGGAGCCGGAACGGGACGCGCTGGAACTGGAGCTGCTGGCGGATTTTACGGCCCTTGGCAAGCCGGTCCTGGGTATATGCCGGGGAATGCAGACCATCAATGTGTTTTTCGGCGGCGATCTGGTGCAGGACTGGCCAGGACACAGCGCCATAGAAGGCGTTGACCGGCTCCACAGCGTCCAAAATGCACCGTCCTTTCTGTGGGAGCTATACGGAGAGCGCTGTATGGTCAACAGTTGCCACCACCAGATCATTGGCCGCCTGGGAACCGGTTTGGAGGTTTTGCAACGGGCGGAGGACGGCGTAGTAGAGGCCTTCCGACACAAAACCTTGCCGGTTTGGGGGATCCAATGGCACCCGGAACGGCTGACAGCGGACTGCCAAACGGGCACGGTGGACGGACTGGCGGTATACCGGGCGTTTCTATCTCAGGCAGCCTTGTAAGAGCTCTGCCTGTTAACCGCAGGCCGTATCCGGATCGGACAGGAACTGTGCACCACGATCCACCAATACGCGGAAAATCCGGTCGCAAAGATTTTCTGTAAAGGGTAAGATGAAGGGTAAACACCATTTCAGCGCAACAAAAAATCCCTCAAAGCCTTGCGGCTCTAAGGGATTTGTTTGGTGGACGATACAGGACTCGAACCTGTGACCCCCTGCACGTCAACCGACATTTGAAACTTTTTATAATATTTTTCGTTCGTTTATGGTCATTTCTATTCCGTTTCGTTTGCTTTCCAGCACTTTTTGAATCTGTCGTTTCCACATATTCCACGCAGGTCTGTGGCTGTTTGTGTGGTCAAAGCCCTTGCAGCAGAGTGGATTCAGCGTTCACCATCTTCTGAGCAGGGTTCAAAATGTGGGCAAATCTTAATTGCGATAGGAAACTTAGTCAGATTTTGCGATGCTGTTATCAAAGAATACCACAAGTGAAATAGTCATCTATGGTGAAGGAGCAAATAACGTCCGAAACGCTATTCCATAGATCGTACTTCGAAAGCACGCGCAAAGGAAGCTACAAAAAATATTTTGCCCGTACCCGAAAGGGGACGATGAGCAAGGGCGTGTTTGAAGTGTGGTCCCGGAAAATGGAGACGCTGCGGGACGATGCGCTGAAGGAATATGGCAGAGCGCAGAGCGAAGAGGAGCGTCAGCGCATTGTGGATGAGGTCACGCAAAAACTGAATAAGCTGTGAGCGAAAAAACAGGAGGGAGCTGCGTCCGCAAATGCGGATGCAGTTCCCTCCTGTGCCGCAGTGCCGAAGCACTGCGTAGTCCCATTACGGAGCCCGGAGCAGTGGAGCACTTCGCAGACCGCTCTGGATCATACTGACAACAGCTTGTGTTTGATTTTCAATGCAAATCTTGACTTTCCATCTAACAATCTGTACTCTTAAATCGTATTATCTTATCCCACTCTTTTTTACCAGATAGAATATGCTATAATGCCTTTGCGATGCGACTAAATATCCTCATTAAAATTTTTTAGGGCCTCTTCCAATGAAAAGGTAGAGAACTGAAATTTAATCTATCGTTGTATAGGCTTCAGCGGCAGAGAGAGTGCCGAGGTCTTACCTCCTACGGTCCGATTGCGCCAAAGGTTCTGGATGACAGACGTAGTCTCAGAGTATCGCATCATATCGGGCTAAAATCACCGCTGCCTGTGCACGGGTTACAGCTCCGTTTGGAGTCAGCGTATGGGGAGTCGTGCCGCTGAGTAGTCCCTTTTCCACCGCCCACCCCATGGCTTTGGTCGCATAGGGTGCGATCTCGGTAAAATCGTTGTATTGATCCAGTGTATTTTGCGTATCGCGAGAACCGGAGAGACGCCACAAAAAGGTAACCATCTGCTGCCGGGTGACCTCTGTCATGGGATTACTTCCGTCACTGAGCCCTGTGGATACAGCCCATTGCCGAGCCTCTTCCATGGACTGGGGACGCACATTTTTTAGTCTTGCCATGACCATCCACATCTGCTGCCGGGTCATGGCGTGCTGAGGAGAAAAGATGGTTGCTGAGATACCGGAAAACAGTTGACGCCGGTAAACATACGACACCGCAGACTGATACCATGCACCTTCCGGCACATCCTGAAAGGGCAGCGCCTGCGTCCCATAGATCGCCATAAAAACAGGTTGCATGTCCTCCAGCCACTTATGTTGTTCACGGTCATAAAAATGGCTGTCTGCATTGATCGCAAAGGGGATGCCCGCATCCGTCAACGATTGTGTCATATAGGAGGCGAAAGCAACCTGCTCGTCTACAGTGTAAGTATTTCCTTCATTGTAATTCCCTGGCATCCATGCCCCCACCCAAGTAGGAACTCCTGTTTCCTCCTGCCATTGGAGGGCCAAATCGATCTTTTCCTGAATCAGCGCCTTTTCCTCGGCAGTCCCACTGGTCCACAGCTTGCGTGGGTTCTCTTTGGAAGGACCGGAGGCATAAAAATGCCATTCCGCCATCAGGTATCCATTCGCCGCCGAGGGAATGGTGAGATCCCGCAGATATGTCGCGTCAGACCGCAAACGCGGCGAGATCATAACGATCCGCTCCGGATTGCTCTCCCGGACTACCGATACCAGCCGCTCATAAATCTCGTTAAGACGTTCCGGCTGGTTCTTCAAAGCATCGGTCACTTCGATGATAAGATCAAAGGACAGCAGGAACGACTCATCCTGAAAATGCTCTGAGACGGTTCTCCACCATGCTTCGACCCGGCGGAGATTTTTGTCTGATGGGTCTTTTTTCAGTTCATCGGCTTGATAGGCAATAATGGGGATCAGTCCAGTCTCCAGACAGTCGCTGACCTGCCGCTCCAGCAGTGCCAGAACCCCTGCAGTAGCCTCGTCCTTCACCCGGATACGGACATGGGATATTCCGGCCTGCTTAAAGTCTTTGGGGACATCTGAGCGGTAAAGCGACATACCAGCGGCAGTTTTACACCAATCAACATCCATGCCTTTTCCCAGCATCTGCTGGTATACCAGCGGATCGATCGGCGCGGCGGCGTGGGCTGTATCCGCCGCCTTTGCGGAAGGAAAGATCGAACATGTCAAAACAAACGTGAGCAGTATGATGATACTTTTTTTCATAGGGCCTCCTTATAGTTATAAAAACTATCAAAAAATGTTGAAGACTTGCTGTATAAGCCGCCTTTCATTCGTCCTCCGCCAGCATCCGGTAGCCGACGCCAAGCTCATTGATGATATAGCGCTTTTCGCCGGGCGTCACGCCCATTTTCTTGCGGATGTTCTTCATATTGACTTGCAGCTTCTTGACGCTGCCATAGTCGGAATACCCCCAAACCGCGCGGATGATGGCGGCATACGTCAGCACTTTCCCGGCGTGAACGGAGAGAAATACCATGATGTTGTACTCCGTCTGGGTCAGGTCGATCTCCTCTTTGCCAACAAAGACCTGCCGCGTATCATAATCGATCAGCAAGTCCTGAAGGCGGAATTTTCCGCCGGGGGAACTTTCCTTCTCTTCGCTGTGCCGATGGCTGCGGAGAACGGCGCGGATGCGGGCCAGCAATTCCTCCGTACCAAAGGGCTTGGTAATATAATCATTCGCCCCCAGATCCAGCGCCTCCACCTTGTCCCGCTCGTTGGAGCGGGCGGAGAGCACGATGATGGGTACAGTGTCCGTCTTTCGCACCTCTTGAATCAGACTCATGCCATCTCTGTCCGGCAGACCGAGATCCAGAACGATGAGATCCGGATGATGGGAGGCGTACATCATCATGCCGAGCGCACAGGTTTCCGCGCAGAGCACCTGATAGTCACTGGTTTCCAGATTGGCTTTGATAAAGCTTCGGATGTTGGCCTCGTCCTCTACGATCAGGATCTTGTACTTGTTATTGCCCATCGTCCTCACACCCTCTTTCCAGCGCAAAGCGGAATACCGCACCGCCGCCCTTTCTGTTTTCTGCGGTAATGTCACTGCCGTGCGCTTTGACGATGGCAGCGCATACAGATAGTCCGATCCCCATATTGCGGCGGGTCCCGTCCACCGGCGCGGCAGACTTTTCATAGCTTCCGGTGAAAATCTTTTGAAGCGCATCCTCCGGGAGGCCGCAGCCGTTGTCAGAAACCTCAAATACCGCCTTGTCTCCCACGAGAGAAACGGAAAGCGTCAGCTCCGTCATACCTTTTGCATGGAATACAGCGTTTTCCAGAAGATTCAGCAGCACCTGCTCAATAAGGAGCGAATCCA
>ERZ773116.3653-NODE-3653-length-10940-cov-3.588608_pt1 | contig 10940 bp, 8 predicted proteins | sample MGYA00580563_ERZ773116 | MGnify/ENA primary metagenome ERZ773116 (study PRJEB29015, sample SAMEA2737864) | human gut metagenome | biome: human gut; feature: human-associated habitat; material: faeces | place: China | collected 2012 ... | reverse complement strand
TCATAAAAACACCGTGCCCGCAACCAGCTATTTCGCCTCCGCCTCCGACTATGACTTTTTCGGCGGCTACGATCACGCTAAACAATGCGGGGTAGTGCATATCGGCGACCATCATTTGTCGCCCGGTAAAAAGATGTTTACCTGGGGATACTGCCAGTTAGCGAAGTCGTGGGAAAACGCCCTTACCGATACCGACGGGCAGTATGCCGAGCTTATGACGGGCTCATATTCCGACAATCAGCCGAATTTTTCGTGGCTTGAGCCCTAGGAGACCAAGGAATTTTCGCAGTACTGGTATCCGATTTCCAAGGTCGGCGCGCCAACCTTTGCAAACCTTGAAATCGCCTTTCAAATCGACCGCAAAGAGGGGGTACTGCGCGTTCAGTCAACCAAAGCGCATAAAAACGCTAAAATTACTCTTACAGATAACGGCAAACCCCTTTTTGAAACGGCTTGCGAGCTGTCGCCTGAAAGCTGTATTGGATTTAAAACAGGCACTCTGCCCCAATATGTAACTGTTTCGGTTTCGGCAGAGGGCGAGACCTTAGCGGTTTACGAGGAAAAGAATTTCGATAAATTTAATATGCCCGACGTAATTGAGGATATGCCGAGTGCCGCCGAAATGAACAGCGCCGAAGAGCTTTATTTAGCGGGCGTTCATGTCGCCCAGTACCGCGATCCCGCCGTTCAGCCGGATAGCTATTGGAAACAGGCTTTAAAGCGGGACATCAATCACATTCCGTCCCTTATCGCTATGGCGAAATACGAATACGGAAGATATGCTTTTGAAAGTGCAAGAGACTATGCTGAGCGCGCAATTAAAAATGTGACGATATATAATGAGCGTGTACAAAGCGGCGAGGTTTATTACGTTTACGCGCAGATTCTTGAGGCTTTGGGCGAATACAAGCGGGCATACGACTATTATTATAAAGCGGCGTGGGCGGCGGACAGCGTAGGCAAGGCAATGACGAGAATCGCTATGCTTGACATACGTAATAAGGATTATAAGGCGGCTTTAAAGCACGCCGATACCGCTCTTGATTACGGCAGGAACAATTCGCTTGCGAAAATTTCAGAGGGAATTGCAATGCAGGCTTTAAAGCTTGACACATCAGAAATAATAAATCAAGAATTAACCGACGACCCGCTTGACCATTATATGCGTTATCTGTCGGATACCGAAGATTTTTACAAAATAATGGACAGCAATCCGCTTGAAACCTGCCTCGACATAGCGTTTGATTTTGATACTATGGGGCTTTACCGTGAAAATGTTAAACTGCTTAGCGGTCTTTTAAAGGATAAACCCGAAACGGCACAGCCTATGCTTTTCTATGCGATTGGATATTATAAATATCTCTGCGGTGAAGACGGAGCGGAGGAATATAAAAAAGGCTCGGCGGCTAATGTCGGCGCGACTTTCCCTGTTCGTAAAGAGGAAATGCGGATTTTAGAGGGTGTAATCGCCAAGACAAATGATAAAAAGGCGAAAATGTTACTCGGCTGTCTGATTTATAACAAACGCCATTACGAAAAGGCGGCATTACTTTGGGAGGAATGTGATGACTGGATTTCCGTCAGAAATCTTGCGATTGCGTATTTCAGCCATTTAAACCGTAAAGATGAGGCTTTGCCGCTTATGAAAAAGGCTCTTACGCTTTCGCCCGAAAGCGAGCAGTTAGTTTACGAAACGGTTGTTTTAATGGATAAGCTTGGAATAAATCCAAGCGAAAAAATCGAGTTTTTAACCTCTCATAATATTACCCGAGACGACTGCTTTACAGAGCTTGCGAAGGCGTATAATCAGGCTCTAAATCCCGAAAAAGCGATTGAAACATTAATGTCCCACAGCTTTGTTCCCTGCGAGGGCGGGGAGCACGCGATTGCCGACCAGTACCTTTTCGCGCACCTTGTAATCGGCAGAAATGCACTTAAAAACGGGAATGTGACGGACGCGCTTGAAGCCTTCCGCAAGGGGCAGATACTTCCGCAGTCTTTGGGCGCGGGCATATGGAATCACTGCAAGTTAGTGCCACTAAAATATTTTGAAGCGGTCTGCCTCCACAAGCTCGGTGAAAAATCTCGGGCGGACGAAATATTCACCTATATTGCCACTATCGGTATAGAGTATTTCAGTAATATGCATTTAAAGGAACTGCCCTATTATCAGGCTTGTGCGTGGCGGCATTTGGGTGAGTACATTAAGGCACAGCGGCTGATTACAAAATACCGTCGCGAGTGGAGCGGTATTGATAAGGTTTCAGATAACGGATTTTTCGGCACAACGCCCTTCTTTATCTCGTTTACCGATAACCCGAAACAACTTCGCCGCGCACAATACTGCTATCTGAACGCCCTTATCGCAGACTTTATGGGTGAAGCGAGCAAAGCGCAAGTGCTAATCACCGAAAGCCATTCCTTAAACCAAGAAAATCTTTCGGCGCTTACCTTTAAGGCTCAGGGATTTTTGCCGTAATTGGGAAGATAACGCTTTACAGTCGAAACAAGCTCCGATTTATCGGAAATTCTGCATTTTTCGAGTATTCTTTTAATGCGGTATTTTACTCCGCTGTCAGTAAGAAAGCAGGCGGCGGCAATTTCTGTCACGGATTTTCCGCCGCATAAACAGGATATTACGGTTTTGTCGGTCGCGGAGTCGATTTCCAAAATTCTTTCAGCAGTTATCATTTCATTAAGCTCCTTATCCGAGTAAATGCGGTCGGTGTTTCGGGCGCTTTTTAGACTTATCGAAGCGTGTTCGGAGCTTTGATTCGGCTCGGTGTTCCAGCTTACGTTAAGCGTCATTTGCGAAATATACGGGTGCAATTTGAGCTTTTCGTAAATAAATACCGCGGCTTTTCCGTATTGTTCAAGGTTCATATTAATTGAGATTATTTTATCGCGGTAACAGCTTGATATTTTGGTCTGGCAGCAGCTTAGTATTTTAAGCCGACTAAGCTTTCCGCCCTCGCCGTCCGCTTCAAGACGGCGGATTAAGGAAACGGCGGCAAAATCGTTAAAGCATATAACCGCGTCAAAATTATCCGCTTCGGCGGAAAATTCCCTGTAACAGCTTTGGAGCGAGCCGTCATTTGTGAAAATCCGCATAGAATCTATAACTCCGTCTTTCTGCGCAAAAAGACCGTCAACCCTGCCTATATCCGAAATTGAGCTTGTATTTACTCCGTACAGGGCGACTCGGGTTTTTCCGTCTGCCTTAAGGTTGTCTAAAAGGTATTTCATAGAGCCGGTTATATCCGAACAGACACAGCTGTAATTACAGCCTAAGATTGTTTCCGCCTGATTGCAGATTAATATGGGCTTTATCCCCGACAGGTTTAACTCTGTAAGCGTGGCTTTTATCCAGTTATAATCCGCCGCGATAATAAAAACCGCCTCGCTGTTAACGGGCACTGTGTCATACATTTCGCAAAAGGAAATCCGCTTTTGGCGGAGCCTTTCGGTAAGGCTCCCGTAAAGCGCTTTGCACCACATGCTTTCGCTGTAGGCAGGCTCGGTTAAAATAGTTACCATAGTGTGCCGTCACCTCTTACAGAAATTGTACTATTATTTATGAGAAATTACAAGCAGAAAATCCTGCGGTTTTTACACACGTTTTTCAACCTTTTAACTTTCCTTCGGTTCAGATATAATTGATTTGTAAAAAACTACAGGAGGAAAAGCAATGTCAGAAGTAAGCGTTAAAAAGCAAAAGCAGAATATACCCACATATGTACCTAAAAAGGCGCACGAGCTGCCTATGTTCTTTGAGAACAAGCCCTATCAGGGCGCGTCGGGCAGGGTTTACCCGATACCCTACTGCGACGGTATTTCGGACGAAAAAACAGACGTAGAATATGAGGTATACACCCTTGAAAACGAGTATGTGAAAACGCAGGTTGTTCCTGCTCTTGGCGGTAAAATACTGTGCGGACTCGACAAGGTGGGGAATTATGACTTTATCTATTATAACGAGGTGGTAAAGCCCGCGCTTGTCGGTCTTGCGGGACCGTGGATTTCGGGCGGTATTGAGTTTAACTGGCCGCAGCACCACAGACCTACCACCTTTATGCCCCTTGAAGCGGTGGAGGAGGAGAACCCCGACGGCGGCAAGACGGTCTGGACGGGGGAGGTAGAACCCTTCGGAAGAATGAAGGGTATGGCGGGCATCACCGTTGATAAGGGCAGAAGCTACATAAAGGCAAAGGTTCGCGTTTATAACCGTACCGCTTTCCCGCAGGTGTTTATGTGGTGGGCAAACCTTGCAGTACCCGTAAATGACGGTTACCGCACGGTATTCCCGTGCCACTCCGAACATGCGTATTTAAAGGGGTTAAAAGATGAAGTGCTTTGGCATACGAAGGTATGGCATAAGCAATTCTTTTCTGTATTCCTTACCTCAACTATTGGCAAAGAGTAAAATAAAAATATCAGGTTTGTGCAGTGTTTAATCAGGAGAGCTCCAATCAATGTTTTAGGATATTTCTGAGATTTACTGATTGGTCTTATAATTCCGCACATATTCTTTAGGCGACATATTGGTATATTTTTTGAAATCCTTGCTGAAATGGTAAACATCGTAGTAATGAAGCTTAAGTGCGATTTCCGAGACGGTAAAAAGGTCGCTTATAAGCAGCTGCTTTGCCCAATGAATACGAACGGACTCTCTGTACCCTAAAGGGGTAAAACCTGTTTTTTCCTTGAATACTCTTCTGAAATGTGAAACGCTTAATTTACAAAGTTCAGCTAATTCTGTGACCGAAATTTCCCTGTCATAGAAACGGTTAATGTAATCGATTGCGGGCAGCAACCGATTTTCATCGGATAAATAATCCTTGCTTTTGGTATTTATATTAAACAAATCTATTATTATCTGCTCGAACCGATTTTTTGTTTTTAAAACATATAAAGGCGAGCGTTCGTTCCAGATTTTAAGCATCCATTCAAATTGGTTTACCAAATACCTGTGCGGATTGATGTCCATAAAGATTGGTAAGCCTATTGTATTAAAAGCATTTATCGGAATAATATCAAAGGCGGTGGTAATGTATTCAAAATCGTCATCCAAGGCTGAGATTGTATAATTTTCTCCCTTGCTTGTAATTAAAAGCGAATTTTTTTGAAGCCTGATTTTTTTCTCCGCGCCCCTCAAAAACGCCTTTTCCGCCTGTTACGAAAACAAAACCGTCCTTACTTCTGTTTTCGCATTTGTAGACGAATTCAGAGGTTTCCTTTTTCTTGACAACAACCGAAATTTCTCCGATATTTATATCATAATAATTTTTCATATCATCACCGCTATCTTCTTTTCGTTATATTTTAACATATTTAGGATTAAAAATGAATAAGCGTTTTTTACAAAAATCAGGTGTTTTTTTGCATTGCATAAGAACCCTGATTTTTTTATAATGAAAGAAAACCGTTTCGGAGGTAAATATGTCTAAATGTTATACTGCGTCCTATACTATGCCAAGTGCCGATATGGGCAAAGAAAATCCGCTGCCCGATATTAAAAATGTAAGCTATATTCATGCAAAAATCGAGACTACAGATGCCGTACCCGCAGAATTTAAGAAATACATAAATAAGGGTATGATTTCAACAATGCTGCCTTACCGCCAACAGGACGGATATGACCGCGAAAGAAAGAACAGAACATTTAATTCGGTAGTTCTTGAGAATGAGCATTTAAAAGCGGTATTTTTGCCCGAGCTCGGCGGCAGATTATGGTCTTTGATTGATAAGAAAACAAACAGAGAGCTGCTTTATTGCAACCCTGTTTTCCAACCCGGGAATTTAGCCCTCAGAAACGCCTGGTTCAGCGGCGGTGTGGAATTTAATGTTTCAATCAAGGGTCATAACCCCCTTACCTGCGACCCTCTTTTCGCCCAAAAAATCACTATGCCCGACGGCAGCGAGGGCCTGCGTATGTTTGAATATGAGAGAATACGCGGCGTGCTTTACAGTATAGACGCGTGGATTCCCGAAAATTCAAGCCTTTTATACATAAGACCGAAAATCGAAAACAGAACGGGCAGGGATATATGGATGTACTGGTGGTCGAACATAGCGGTACCCGCCGATCAGAAAACGAGGGTCATTGTTCCGACAAACGAGACCTTTATAAACTATTTCGGTAATGACCACTATGTGCTTGATTATTCGGCGCTCCCTTATACCCTTGACACAGATGTATCGTATCCCGATAATCTCAGCCGCTCGCTGGACTTTTTTTACAACATAGCCGACGGCGGTGAAAAATGGATAACCGCTGTTGATAAAGACGGTTATGGCTTACTTCAATGCTCTACTTCTGAATTAAAGGGAAGAAAGCTCTTTGTTTGGGGTCAGGGTGAAGGGGGTAAAAACTGGAATAAGTTTTTATCCGACGGCAGTAATGATGGCTATATCGAAATTCAGGCAGGTCTTGCAAGAACTCAGCTCGAGCATATACCTATGTCCGACGGGGAGGTCTGGAGCTGGGTAGAGGTATACGGCCCGATAAATTGCGGGGAAAAGGTTCACGGCGATTGGGGTACTGCGGTTTCCTCGGTTGAAGATCAAATTGGCAAAATGCTCAAAAACGGTATAAATAAAACCCTGTCGGGTGTCAGGAATGATAAGGCGGTTTCGGGTGAAATGCTTTGCTTAGGCTCAGGCTGGGGTGCTTTGGAGGAGCTTAGCCGAAAGGCTCAAAATCTGCCTTCTCTGTCAAGGGAAATTGTAATCCCCAAGGAGGCTATTACAGAAGCTCAGCAAGAATGGATAGACCTGCTTGAAACAGGAAGGCTTGCCGAAAAAGCTGTTACGGAAGAGCCTTGCGGATATGTGGTTGATCCGTTTTGGCACGGGCTTTTAAAGAAATCGTTGGAAACTCCCGAAAACCGTAATTGGTATTCCCTTATGCACTTGGGAGTTATGGAATATGCAAGCGGAAATACCGATACTGCATTAAGTCTATTCACGGAATCGGTGGAAAAGAAGCCTAACGCTTGGTGTTACCGAAATATCGCAATGATTTACCGCAACGAATATCACGACATAGAGAAGGCTTATACATATATGGAAAAAGCCTTCGGACTTAATAAAACCTGCCGAGGTATTCTTGTTGATACCGCAACGACATATTTGCAGGCGAAGCGTTACAGCGAATGGCTTGAAGCCTACAGCCAAATAGGTGATATGCAAAAAGACGGCAGGCTAAAGCTTTGCAAAGTTAAGGCTTTAATGGGTCTGAACCGTTATAAGGAGGCTACGGAAATTCTTAATTACAGCCTTAATATGCCCGACATTAAGGAGGGTGACACGGCGATTTCCGATGTTTGGTTCGAGCTGTACGGAAAAATAATTTCACAAGAGATGGATATAACCGATTCAGAGAAATTAAGGCAGTTAACCGAAGAAAAGTACCCGCTGAAAAATCTTGATTTCAGAACACACTAAAAGGAGAGTTTTTTATGAAAAAGCCAATTACACCCTGGATTCCCATGAGCGTATCGGAAGGGAAAGACCTTTGCGCCGTTTCTATGTGGGACAGAACATATACAGTAGAGAAAAATGTGCTGTTCACATCTATTGTAAGTCAGGGTAACGAAATATTAAACGCCCCGATAAGACTTGTAGGTCTTGAAAACGGCGAGGAAATAGTCTGGAAGGAGCAAAGCCCCTTTGTGATGAGTGCGAATGAAGAGCAGGTGACCTTATGCTGCTCGCAGGAAAGCAGCACCTTTATCGTAAACACCGCACTTAAAACAGATTTTGACGGCTATTGCGATATGGATATAAAAATTATGCCGAGGGGCAGAACCGTTGCCGAGGTATTTGGCGTTGAGAAGGTTAAGCCTAACGAATATTCCTTGGACAGGCTCTGGCTTGAAATTCCTTTGAAAAAAGAATATTTCTCGCTGTTTCATTATTTTCCGGCGGCACCTATTCCGACCTTTGAAGACGAGAGCTTGGGCTTTAAATATTCAAGCGTTTGTATGAGCCGTGCGATTCCTTGCTCTATGAAACTGCCTTTTAAGCCGCTTTTGTGGCTGGGCAACGAAAATCAGGGTCTGTGCTGGTGCGCAGACAGCGACGAAAATTGGGAGCCCGCCGATGAGAATAATGCCATTGAAATTATTGACGGCAAGGACGAAGTTTTGTTGCGCTTCCATTTGATAGACAAAACAGTTGAAGCTTGGAAGCCAATAGCGGGCAGACCGAAGAACTATACCTACCCGCCGCTCAGTTTTAAAATGGCACTTCAGGCAACACCGGTAAAGCCCTTCGTCTCTAATCCTTACAAGGAAAAAATCCTGCACATCGACTGCTTTAAAAAGATTTTGGAGGAATATGACGATTTTCTCGCAAAGTCCGTGGTAGAAGGCAGTACCGAAATCGGCTATGACCGTATTAAGAGGCTGGGTGTTACAACACTTTTGATTCACGAAAAGTGGAATAAGGTTCAAAATTACTGGGAGCTTTCAAAACCTACGGAAAAATTGGCCCGAACCATTGTCGCCGAATGCCATAAGCGGGGCATAAAGGTTATTCCGTATTTCGGTTATGAGCTTTCCACCCTTAATCCGAAATACAGCGAATACGCCACCTCCCGCAGTCTGCACCCCTGCGGAGCATATGCGGGCGGTTGGTACCGTAAGCCTAATCAACGGGCCTACCATCTCTGCTTTAATTCCGTGTATGCTAAGGATATGGCAGAGGGTATTAAAAGGCTTACTGAAGAATACGGCTTTGACGGTGTTTATTTGGATTCAACGTTGTATCTGCTTCCTTGCATAAACACCGACCACGGCTGCGGTTATACAGACCGCAACGGTAATATTCGGCCCACATACAACATAACAGCTATTAGAAGCTTTATGAAAAATGTGTACGAATATTTCGAGCCCCTCGGTAAAATGGTGAACCCTCATTTAAGTAATTGCTGTAATATTCCTGCCCTTTCATTCTCCCATTTAAACTGGGACGGTGAGCATTCGCAATCCTACATTAACGCCAACGGTATAGATAAAATTCCGCTTGACTATATGCGAACCGAATATTCTGCAAGAAATTTCGGTATTGCGTATGAATATCTTGCCTATACCTTTGATAATTGGAGCTTTGAAGACTCCCTTTCAATAGGGCTTATTCACGGAATGCTTTCAAGGCCGAACGATATCGGAAAACCGCTGGAGCTTATTGCTCCCATTTGGAAGGCGGTTGACAGCTTCCCGATTGAAGAGGCCGAGTGGAATCCCTATTGGGAAAACGGTGTCCTTCCCGAGGAGTCAAAGGTTAAGGTGAGCTTTTATAAAGCTGCGGGTAAAACGCCTGAATACCTTGTATTTGTCGCTAATCCCAGCGACAGCGACAATCAAACCGTAACATTAGATTTTATCGGTGAGGAGTCTCACATATTCAGCGTTTCTAAACAGTCCGAAATATCGGCAACAATCACCTTAAATGCAAGAAAAAGCGATGTTTTACTCATAAAGTGGGCAGGATATTTTAAGGCGTAAGCTATGAGATTAAACGATTTGTTTTGTGATGATATTGTCTTTCAGGCAAACAAGCCTATTCGAATATTCGGTACAGGCGGCGGCGAGGTAGAGGTCGAGCTATGCGGAAATCGGGTTAATGAGCTCAAGGTAGGCACCGATTGGCAGGTAGAGCTGCCGCCTATGCCCTACGGGGGACCTTACGAGCTTGCGGCATCGCTTGAGGGTAAAAAGCAAATCCTTCACAATACTTATATCGGAGATGTTTACATATTGGGCGGTCAGTCTAATATGCAATTTAAGCTCAGAATGTCTGATTATAATATGGAATTATGTAAAAGCGATTCTATGCTACGGCTTTTTTCTACAGAAAGGGTTGAAAAAGGCGAAAGCTTTTTCCCGCAGGACGGATGGGTTACGGCTGATGAGGTTAATGTAGTCGACTGGTCCTGCCTTGGGTATTTAATCGGAAAAGAGCTGAGAGAGAAAAACGGTTATGCCGTGGGACTTATCACAAGCTATCAGGGCGCGGAGAAAATACAATGCTTTCTTCCGAAAAAGGCTTTTGAAGATAATGCTTTTAATATTCCTCAAGAAGCTCTTTATGATAACCAATATCCGTGGAACAAAGAAAATTCCTTGCTTTATGATTTTCAGGTAAAAAAAATAGCACCGTTTTCGGCGGCGGGTGTGATTTGGTATCAGGGAGAGAGTAACGCTTCCGAGAAGGAAAGTGAAATTTACGGCAAAATGCTTTCAGCTCTTATTAATTCATGGCGTGTTGCTTTTAAGGATGAGGTTCTACCCTTTACCGTTATACAGTTAGCTGATTATATGCACGGAAACAAGGAAGGTTGGCGTAAAATACAGCAAGCACAGTATGAAATCCAGTTCAAAGAAAAAAATGTCAAAACTGTCATTTGCCGCGATATTTGTGAAAGCAACGATATTCATCCTAAGCAAAAATCCGAGCTTGCAAAACGGATAGCCTACTCAATTTAATAGCGGTAATCAAGGAGACTTATGAAACAGATTATATCAAGCTTTAAATATGACGGTGATCCGTATTCTTGCGAGCCCTACGGCAAAGGTCATATAAACAGTACATACAAGGTAGAGTGTAAAAACGGCGATAAAACTATGCGGTATATTTTACAGCAGATAAACAGCAATATTTTCCACGATACCGCCGCATTGATGGATAACATAGAAAACGTAACTGAGTTTTTAAACCTAAATTCCCGCCAAAATTATCCTATACATTCATCAGTATCAAGTGCGAGAGAAGCGTAGATTTCGCGCCCGGTTTTGGAAAGTGGGTTTAACGGTCGGGGTGAAAGTGAGGAGCTTGCGGTGAAACATTTCATTTTATCTAATTGGGTAAGTATTTTTTTAAGCGTAAAGCTGTTTTTACGCATATAATCGCTTAGGCTGTTCAGCATATAGCTTCGC
>ERZ773116.3648-NODE-3648-length-10951-cov-17.149780_pt1 | contig 10951 bp, 9 predicted proteins | sample MGYA00580563_ERZ773116 | MGnify/ENA primary metagenome ERZ773116 (study PRJEB29015, sample SAMEA2737864) | human gut metagenome | biome: human gut; feature: human-associated habitat; material: faeces | place: China | collected 2012 ... | reverse complement strand
AAAATATAGGGAGGTGTCCAAAGGACGGAGGGGTTAAATATACAAACAAAAATCCTTTCCTATCTTTTCACCTCTACCCCGAAGAAACGGTGGTTTCTTCGGTCTTTTCCTGTCGTCCCCGACGCCGCTCCATACCCCTGATTTTCGGCTCATAACCCTTTGATAATATACAATATATAGATTAATATCCTTTTTACACTATTAAAGGAAATCGTTTGGAGAAGGGTATGACAGCAGTGATTATAATTTTGCGAATGGGATTTTGGGTTGGGGACGGAGATATTCTTAAAAAGTTTTTGATAAAATAGAGATATATAAAAAAGAACGAGGAGCATGAATACTCCCCCTTCCAAATGTTTTCACAACGGAATAATCCTTATTGTGATTTGCTTTCAAATTTGTGTTGACAAATATACATATAATTTTTTAATACTATTGTATTTTTCGATAAATTTTTTTATGTTTACATATTAAATATAATAATACCATAAAATATATAGTAGGCATGAAAAACATCTTAGGATTAGATTTAGGCTCATCGAGTATAGGTTGGTCTGTTATAAGAGAAAATTCAGAAGAACAGGAGTTGGTAGCTATGGGTAGCCGAGTTGTATCGCTTACAGCCGCAGAACTATCTTCTTTTACACAAGGAAATGGGGTGTCTATAAATTCACAGAGGACTCAAAAAAGGACTCAACGTAAAGGATATGACAGGTATCAATTGCGTCGCACATTGTTAAGGAATAAGTTGGATACATTGGGAATGTTACCCGATGACTCTTTATCTTATTTGCCTAAACTCCAATTGTGGGGATTAAGAGCAAAGGCTGTTACGCAACGAATCGAGTTGAACGAGTTGGGGAGAGTTTTGTTACATTTGAATCAAAAACGTGGATATAAGTCAATAAAAAGTGATTTTTCGGGTGATAAGAAAATAACCGATTATGTAAAAAGTGTTAAAACCCGTTATGATGAATTGAAAGAGATGAGATTGACTATTGGGGAATTATTTTTTCGAAGACTGACAGAAAATGCTTTTTTTCGTTGTAAGGAACAAGTATATCCCCGTCAGGCTTATGTCGAGGAGTTTGATTGTATTATGAATTGTCAAAGAAAATTTTATCCCGATATATTGACTGATGAGACAATCAGATGTATTAGAGATGAGATTATATATTACCAACGACCGTTAAAGTCGTGCAAATACTTGGTGTCGCGCTGTGAATTTGAAAAGCGTTTCTATCTGAATGCGGCCGGTAAAAAGACCGAAGCTGGCCCTAAGGTATCACCGCGCACTTCTCCATTGTTTCAAGTATGCCGTTTGTGGGAGAGTATCAATAATATTGTAGTCAAGGACCGTCGGAATGAAATTGTTTTTATTTCGGCGGAGCAAAAAGTAGCTTTGTTTGATTTTCTGAATACTCACGAAAAACTCAAAGGTAGCGATCTCTTGAAACTGTTGGGTTTGTCCAAGACGTATGGTTACCGGTTGGGCGAGCAGTTTAAGACCGGAATACAGGGGAACAAAACCCGAGTGGAAATCGAACGAGCTTTGGGCAATTATCCTGATAAGAAAAGATTGTTGCAATTTAATCTTCAAGAGGAATCTTCGTCGATGGTCAATACTGAAACGGGTGAGATTATTCCCATGATTAGCCTGTCGTTTGAGCAGGAACCGCTTTATCGGCTGTGGCATGTATTGTATTCGATTGACGATCGGGAGCAGTTACAGTCGGTGTTGCGACAGAAATTCGGAATTGATGATGACGAGGTTTTAGAACGACTGAGCGCCATCGATTTGGTGAAAGCCGGTTTTGGAAATAAATCGAGCAAGGCTATACGTCGCATATTGCCATTTTTGCAGTTGGGTATGAACTATGCAGAAGCTTGTGAGGCTGCTGGGTATAACCATAGCAATAACTATACAAAGGCTGAAAATGAGGCGCGCGCTTTGCTGGATAGATTACCGGCGATTAAAAAGAACGAGCTTCGGCAACCAGTGGTTGAGAAGATCCTTAATCAAATGGTTAATGTGGTGAATGCGCTTATGGAAAAATATGGACGATTCGATGAGATCCGTGTGGAGTTGGCGCGTGAATTGAAACAAAGTAAAGAAGAACGTTCTAATACATATAAAAGTATAAATAAGAATCAAAGGGAAAATGAGCAAATTGCTAAACGTATAGTTGAATATGGTGTGCCAACTCGATCTCGCATACAGAAATATAAAATGTGGGAGGAATCGAAACACTGTTGTATCTATTGCGGGCAACCGGTAGATGTGGGGGATTTTTTGCGAGGATTTGATGTCGAGGTAGAACATATTATTCCTAAATCATTGTATTTCGACGATAGTTTTGCAAATAAAGTTTGTTCTTGTCGTAGCTGTAATAAAGAGAAAAATAATCGCACTGCATATGATTATATGAAATCAAAAGGCGAAAAAGCCCTGTCCGACTATGTCGAACGAGTTAACACAATGTACACAAACAATCAAATCAGCAAGACCAAGTGGCAAAATTTATTAACCCCAGTCGATAAAATTTCTACCGATTTCATAGATCGACAATTACGAGAGAGTCAGTATATAGCAAGGAAAGCCAAAGAGATTCTGACATCGGTTTGTTATAATGTGACGGCTACGAGTGGTTCGGTTACCAGTTTCTTGCGACATGTTTGGGGCTGGGATACCGTATTACACGATCTTAATTTTGACCGATATAAGAAAGTGGGTTTAACCGAGGTAATAGAGGTAAACCATAGGGGCAGTGTCATTAGGAGAGAGCAAATAAAGGATTGGAGTAAGAGATTCGATCATCGCCACCATGCCATTGATGCACTTACGATTGCCTGTACCAAACAGGCGTATATTCAGCGTCTGAATAATTTGAGAGCAGAAGAAGGACCGGATTTCAACAAAATGAGTTTGGAACGTTATATACAGTCACAACCTCATTTCTCAGTTGCACAAGTCCGTGAGGCTGTTGATAGAATATTAGTGTCGTTTAGAGCCGGTAAGCGTGCGGTGACTCCCGGCAAGCGATATATTCGTAAGAACCGAAAACGTATTTCCGTCCAGTCAGTTTTAATTCCACGAGGTGCGTTGAGCGAAGATAGTGTATATGGTGTAATTCATGTGTGGGAGAAAGATGAACAAGGTCATGTTATACAAAAGCAGCGTGCTGTAATGAAGTATCCGATAACCTCGATTAATCGGGAAATGTTGGATAAGGGAAAAGTTGTGGACAAGCGTATCCATAGAATCCTTTCCGATAGGCTTGCTCAATATAATGATAATCCCAAAGAGGCGTTTGCTAAACCTGTATATATAGATAAGGAGTGTCGTATTCCAATTCGCACGGTTCGTTGTTTTGCGAAGCCGGCGATTAATACGTTAGTTCCACTCAAAAAAGATGATAAGGGAAATCCTGTTGCTTGGGTCAATCCGGGGAACAATCATCATGTTGCTATTTATAGAGATGAAGATGGCAAGTATAAGGAACGAACCGTTACATTTTGGGAAGCAGTGGATCGCTGTCGGGTAGGTATACCGGCTATTGTCACTCAACCAGATACTATTTGGGATAATATACTTCAGCGAAACGATATATCTGAAAACGTTTTAGAATCCTTACCTGATGTAAAATGGCAATTTGTTCTTTCATTGCAGCAAAATGAGATGTTTATTTTAGGAATGAATGAGGAAGATTATCGTTATGCTATGGATCAACAAGGCTATGCATTATTGAACAAATATCTTTATCGAGTACAAAAATTAAGTAAAGGTGATTATAGTTTTAGGTATCATACAGAAACTTCTGTCGAAGATAAGTACGATGGAAAGCTCAATTTGGAATTGTCTAGGAAGATGGGGAAACTAAAAAGGGTTCGGAGTTTAGAGGCTTTGTTTAACTTGCACCCTCATAAAGTACATATTTCAGTTTTGGGTGAAATAAAGGAAATATCATGATCAAACGCACATTATATTTTGGGAATCCCTCGTATCTGAGTTTGCGCAATGCCCAGCTAGTACTGCGTCTGCCAGAAGTGTCGAATAACGACACATTACCCGATACTTTCAAAAAGGCGGCGGAGCGGACGATTCCTATCGAAGATATAGGAGTGGTCGTACTCGATCATTCGCAGATAACAATCACACAAGGATTGCTCGAAGCCCTTCTCGAAAATAATTGCGCTATTATCACTTGCGATAAAAGTCGTTTGCCTGTGGGACTCGTACTACCCCTTTGTGGGAACACGACACAAAACGAACGGTTCCGAGACCAACTTAATGCCTCGTTACCTTTGAAAAAGCAACTTTGGCAACAGACAGTGCAGCAAAAGATTGCCAATCAAGCTGCAATTTTGGAGAGCCGGGGAATTGTAGCCAAAAATATGCGGGCATGGGTGGGCGAAGTCCGTAGTGGAGACATCGATAATATGGAGGCACGGGCTGCCGCCTATTATTGGTCGAGTATATTCCCTCACCTCGATAGTTTTCGCAGAGACAGAGACGGCGATCCTCCCAACAATCTACTCAATTATGGTTATGCCATTCTTCGGGCTGTTGTCGCCCGGTCGCTCGTTATTAGCGGATTGTTACCTACTTTGGGCATACATCATCATAATCGTTATAATGCATATTGTTTGGCCGATGATGTGATGGAGCCTTATCGCCCCTATGTCGATGGCTTGGTCTGTGAAATCATGGAAAGTGGGAAAGACTATTCGAGGTTAACAACCGAATTGAAAGCAAAGCTATTGTCTTTACCGGTGGTAGAGGTAGGCATTCAAGGGCGGCGTAGTCCTTTGATGGTCGCTGTCGCCCAAACTACCGCCTCTTTATACAAATGTTTTAACGGAGAGTTGCGTAAAATCATCTATCCAGAATTATAATTAATATGGATAGATTCAGCGAATATCGTATTATGTGGGTATTGGTATTTTTCGATTTGCCAACAGAGACGAAACGGGAACGTAAATTGTATGCCGACTTCCGTAAGAAACTGTTGCAAGATGGATTTACGATGTTCCAATTTTCCATTTATGTGCGGCATTGTCCTAGTAGGGAGAATGCCGATGTACATATCCGCCGGGTGAAGCTTTCTTTACCGCCGTTTGGAAAAGTAGGTATTCTCTGTGTTACTGATAAACAATTCGGTATGATGGAAATTTTCTATGGGAAGAAAGAGGTCAAGCCACAGGTTCTACCTCAACAACTCGAACTCTTTTGAAAAACAAAAAGCCGGTTTTTTAACCGGCTTTTTAATAAAATACAGCTCTAATTTTTAATTCTAATTGATTGTGTAATTATTTGACTATTAAATGACTATACAAATTGTGCTGTATTTAATATGTCAAAGATACAAATTTGAAAGCGAATCACAACTACCAATGCAGAAAATCAAGTCGCACATTTGCTGTATTTAATATGTCAAAGATACAAATTTGAAAGCGAATCACAACTTAATATGATTAGGCTGAAAGCCAGAATTAGCTGTATTTAATATGTCAAAGATACAAATTTGAAAGCGAATCACAACACACAAGCCGTACTTGAAGGTATAAAAACTGCTGTATTTAATATGTCAAAGATACAAATTTGAAAGCGAATCACAACTAATGCCTTCGGCCTACGTTTGTCCCATTGCTGTATTTAATATGTCAAAGATACAAATTTGAAAGCGAATCACAACACCGCGTTTTCGTCTACAAATGTTTTAAAGCTGTATTTAATATGTCAAAGATACAAATTTGAAAGCGAATCACAACGAATAAATGTCGGATATAAACACATGTTAAGCTGTATTTAATATGTCAAAGATACAAATTTGAAAGCGAATCACAACGTAGTGCCATGATGTCTTTGTTGTATTTCGCTGTATTTAATATGTCAAAGATACAAATTTGAAAGCGAATCACAACTGTTACTATTTGTTTCCCTTTTTTAGTTGGCTGTATTTAATATGTCAAAGATACAAATTTGAAAGCGAATCACAACTACCTATACTAGATAATATATGCTACATGGCTGTATTTAATATGTCAAAGATACAAATTTGAAAGCGAATCACAACATTTCTTCTTTGAGGGCTTTTTACCGCTATGCTGTATTTAATATGTCAAAGATACAAATTTGAAAGCGAATCACAACACAGTCGGATGTGTTAGCGTGTGACACCTGCTGTATTTAATATGTCAAAGATACAAATTTGAAAGCGAATCACAACACGGCATTTTCGTCTACAAATGTTTTAAATGCTGTATTTAATATGTCAAAGATACAAATTTGAAAGCGAATCACAACTAACGGTAACTCTGTTAGAATTTTCGTGCTGCTGTATTTAATATGTCAAAGATACAAATTTGAAAGCGAATCACAACAGAGTCGTCATGAATTGCTGTTTATACAAGCTGTATTTAATATGTCAAAGATACAAATTTGAAAGCGAATCACAACTTATAAATGTAGGATATAAACACATGTTAAGCTGTATTTAATATGTCAAAGATACAAATTTGAAAGCGAATCACAACAGACCTTTCCGCCTTAAACACCCCGAGCGAGCTGTATTTAATATGTCAAAGATACAAATTTGAAAGCGAATCACAACCATTACAAAGCTTAAATCGTGTGTACTACGGCTGTATTTAATATGTCAAAGATACAAATTTGAAAGCGAATCACAACCACAAGCAGAACATAAAGACACGATAATCAGCTGTATTTAATATGTCAAAGATACAAATTTGAAAGCGAATCACAACACCAGAAGAAAGCCCCCGGTAAAAGAAATGGCTGTATTTAATATGTCAAAGATACAAATTTGAAAGCGAATCACAACTATCGGCGAATTGGGAGCGGGCATGATAGGGCTGTATTTAATATGTCAAAGATACAAATTTGAAAGCGAATCACAACAAGCCGGAAGTATATATGACGGAAAGTTTGGCTGTATTTAATATGTCAAAGATACAAACTTGAAAGCGAATCACAACGCATGGTGATGACGGAAAAATAACTTTTCTGCTGTATTTAATGTGTCAAAGATACAAATTTGAAAGCGAATCACAACCGACGATGAAGTCTTTCGACGCTGGGTGATGCTGTATTAATATGTCAAAGATACAAATTTGAAAGCGAATCACAACACGTGCGGGCTTGGTTGAAATCAATAGGAAGCTGTATTTAATATGTCAAAGATACAAAGAACTTGCGTAATAATGGCAGGATAAGGGTGAAATTTGATAAGTGGTTGGTACATATACCATTTTTGTGTTACCTCACCATATTGTTAATTTCGGCAGAAGGAGCCGTATATGGTGGGTATTAGAGAAAGAAATGCTACCTATCCGTTGCCTTTTTATGGAAGGGAAAGTTGGTAGAAACAGCATCTTTAATCTCTTGCACATACCCTACAACAGCCACAAAGAACGCTTGTTTTTTCTATCATTGCACTGAAAAAGGTAATCATTTTTTCTCGTTGGAAGAAAAATACGGGAATGAGATTAATTGTCAAGTACTTGTTGCCTTGTTCCGCTATGTTCTACATGCCGTTCATTAACTCTGTAAAATTTATTTTTGCAACCAAAGAAATGAGTTATGAATCAGGCAGATGTAAAGGTGTCGTTCTACCTCAAAAAGAGCGAAGCAGATGCCAAAGGGAACTGCCCCGTAATGGCAAGGTTGAATGTCGGCAAGTATTCAGAAGCGGCATTCAGCGTTAAGATGTCTGTGCCACATACAATGTGGCACTCAGGTCGTGCTACGGGCAAGAGTGTCGCAGCACGCGAAATCAACCGTCAGTTAGACGAGATCAGAGCCTCGGCTCTACATATCTATCAAGAACAATCGGCAATACGAGAAGGAGTAAGTGCCGAAGATGTCAAGTGCCTGCTTTTGGGTATGGCTTCGAGGCAGCAGACCTTGATGAGTTATTTCCGCGCCTTTATCAAGAACTTCGAGAAACGTGTAGGTGTGAATCGTGTCGCAGGTTCTCTTCGTGCTTACAAGTATGCCTATATGCATGTAGAGAAATTCCTCAATGAGAAATACAAACTGACAGATATTCCCTTTACGGCACTCGATCGTTCGTTTATTGAGAAATATGATCTTCACTTACGAACAGACTGCCATTTGGCTCTTGGTACGATAGTCCATCTTACAACCTCTTTTAGAACCATTATCAATGAAGCCGTAGCAGATGGTATTCTTACTTTCAATCCATTCTGGGGTTACGAGCCTGAACGCCCACAGCGTGAACAGAAGTATCTCACGGCAGAGGAATTAGAGTTGATTATGACAACACCATTGCATAATGCAAGACTTTACATCGTCAGAGATTTATTCTTGTTCTCCTGCTACACCGGAATATCTTATGGAGATATGTGTATGTTGACCAAAGAAGATTTGGTAACGGATGAAAACGGCACGCTCTGGATACGGACCTCCCGTAAAAAGACCAAGGTCGAGTATGAGGTTCCGCTCCTTGAGGTTCCCTTACATATACTTAATAAGTATCGTGATGTAGAGCCCAATGGAAAGCTGTTGCCTATGTACAGCAATTCAGACGTAAATCTTTCCCTAAAAAAGATTGCCGCAATATGCGGTATCAACCGTAGAATCGTCTTTCATGCGGCCAGACATACATACGCTACAGAGATTACTCTCTCGCATGGTGTACCATTGGAAACGGTCAGCAAGATGCTGGGACATACACGGGTGGATACCACTCAGATTTATGCCAAAGTAACCGATGAAAAGATTGATGCTGACACTAAAAGGCTCAACAGCAAGATTAGTGAACGCTTTACAATCGCCATTTGAAACCATTAAAGCGACTAAATATGAGAACAGACAAGAATACAGAGAATCAGAACACGAAGCGTCGCAGTACCTTCGCCATATTGTTCTACATCAACCGCACGAAAGTACGCAAGGATGGTATGTGCCAACTATTGTGTAAAGTTAGCATTGATGCTGAATGGGAACAAATCGGTACGAAAGTATCGGTGAATCCTTCTATCTGGAATCCCGATAAGGGTCGTGCCGATGGTCGTAGCGAAAATGCCGTAACGGTAAACAGAGCCATTGACGAACTTACCAAGGGGATAACCGAACACTATAATCATATCAAGAAGAGTTTAGGCTTTGTTACCGCAGAACTTGTCAAGAACGCAGTCAAGGGTATCGGCCAAAAGCCTGTAACATTGCTTGCCCTCTTCCGTGAACATAACGAGGAGTTCAAGAAGCGTGTTGGCGTGGATAGAATCAAGGAGACCTACGATTGTTATCAACGCTCATACAAGCACCTTGCAGCGTTTATTCAGGAGAAACGAGGTGTGGAAGATGTCACATTGCGAAGCCTTGACAAGGTGTTCTATGACGACTTTGAGATATTCCTGCAAAGCGATTGTCGTCTAAGTCCCAAGACGGTACACGAACATTTGTATAGACTGAAAAAGATGACAATGCGAGCCGTCAGTCAAGGCACTTTGCGTAGAGATCCTTACTGTCGACTACATCCACCGTTGCCTAAGCGCAAGAGCCGACATATGAAGTTGGAGGATCTTAAAACCTTGATGTCAACGCCTGTAGATAAGCCTCAATTGCAACGGGTACGCGATTGGTTTATCTTCTCGACTTTTACAGGATTGGCATACGCTGATTTAAGACGGTTATCCGTGAACGATATAACACAGGCAGAAGATGGCAGCTGGTGGATACACATCAAGCGTAAGAAGACTGACACACTATCATCTATTCGTCTGTTGGATATACCACTTCGGATTATCGAAAAGTACAAGCATGAGCGGCAAAGTGATAAGGTATTCAATACCTGGGATCGAAACTATATGTCAATGCTAATGCAGGAGTTGAGTGAGGTGTATGGCTTTCATATTACCTACCACAAAGCTCGTCATAATTTCGGAACGCATATTACTTTATCGCTGGGTGTACCTATTGAGACGGTAAGTAAGATGATGGGACATACCTCCATCACCACCACACAGATTTATGCCCATGTTACGGATAAGAAGGTTGATGAGGATATGAAACGCTTGCGTGAGGTTACAGCAGACAAGAAGATAGAACTCGCAGATGAGGGTCTGAAGTTTGAGAGATGTATCAAATGGAAGCGGACAACAGTATAAAAACAATAGCAACGGCCTCAAATCGGGGTCGTTGCTATTGTTTAGGGTCATACCCATCGCTGTTCCTCTACGCAGCGTTTATGGGAATCATTGAGAATCTTTTCAATCTCAGACTCCTTGTAAAGAGCTTTGCCCTGAACAAGGTAGTAAGGTATTGCACCTGCCGAGCGATACTCCTGCAATGTGCGGCGGCTCACTCTGAGTATCTTGGAGAGTTCCTCATCAGTCAGAAACCTCTCATTGTTCAATGTAGGTTGTACCAGAGTCTTCGTCTTTTGAAGAATTTTGTTTACTCGTCTCAAACGCTCAAGTATCTCCGCGATATGCGGGTCAGTCTTGTCTATAAAAAAGCTGCTCATGGTCTTTTCTTTTTAATGGGGTGATAAGTGCTGTCAATGAATCTCTGAATATCCTCGGGTTTGTAGAATATCTTGTGCTTTATGCGTGCAAACGGTATCAAGCCCTTCTCTCGGTACACTTGCAGTGTTCGTTTCGAGATGCGGAGTATCTGACACACATCCTGGTTATCCATCCAGTTCTTTAGGCCAAGATCCTGATTAGGTCGGCATAGTCTGTTCACTCTATCCTCAAACTCGTTGAAGTGGCTGCATATCTCATCAAATGCCTTCTTATCTATACATACGATTTCCATATTCCATACTTGTTTTGAGGTTAGACATTGGGATTATTTCTCATGCTTGCCGGAAGTGGCAAGCCCTTCTGCTCGAAGAAGTCCTTGACCTCGGAAGCCTTGTAGTATGTGCGTCCGTCAATCATATAGTAGCGGATAAGTTTC
>ERZ773116.3647-NODE-3647-length-10952-cov-3.709920_pt1 | contig 10952 bp, 10 predicted proteins | sample MGYA00580563_ERZ773116 | MGnify/ENA primary metagenome ERZ773116 (study PRJEB29015, sample SAMEA2737864) | human gut metagenome | biome: human gut; feature: human-associated habitat; material: faeces | place: China | collected 2012 ... | reverse complement strand
GATGCTCGCCGCGCTGGCTGCGCCATCGCTTCTTTTGCTCATAGAGAGGCGCTTCCTTCGTGTCCTGCGTCAGACGAATTTTCATGCAAGCATGAAATTCGCTTGCAGGTGCGTTCCGGGAGGTTACGAAACAGTTTACCGCGCCATTCGCAAAAACGCATCTTCGATGCTCGCCGCGCTGGCTGCGCCATCGCTTCTTTTGCTCATAGAGAGGCGCTTCTTTCGTGTCCTGCGTCAGACGAATTTTCATGCAAGCATGAAATTCGCCCGTCGAAGGACACGAGTAAACTGTGTAAAAATGTATTGACGAAAGACCCCAGTCTATGGTATAGTCGAAAGGCAAGATAGATCTGAGGTCTTTTTTTTGTGCGCAAATTTTGAAAGTTTTCAGAAGGCGCGGGCAAGAAGGAGTGACCCAGGCAGACGACCTCATACCGCCGTTTGACGGGATTTTGAGGGAGTGCACGAGAGACGCGCAGAGCGACGGACGGATGTAAAAAGGCGCTGACAGAGCGATCTGGCGGAAGTTTTTTACAGCAGGACGTAAGAAGGCGCGCGAAGAATAAGAGCACGCACGGAGGTGGAAAAATGCGTACAAGAATCACACTGGCATGTACAGAATGCAAACAGCGCAACTATAACACAACCAAGGATAAGAAGGCGCATCCTGACAGAATGGAAACCAAGAAATACTGCAGATTCTGCAAGAAGCACACAACGCACAAAGAGACAAAATAATTGCCGTGATGTGTCCTGAGGGACCGCTGTCGGCGGCGCGTTGCTTTTGAAAGGAGTTTGCAGAGTATGTCAAACGAACAAAAAGTGTCCAAGACGCCTAAGGCACCCAAAGTAAAATTCTTTGACGGTGTCAAAGCCGAGTTCAAGAAGATCATCTGGCCGGATAAGGATACCCTGTTAAAACAGTCCGTTGCTGTCGTATTTGTTTCCATTGTTATGGGCATTATTATTTCGCTCATCGATGTAGCAGCGCAGTACGGTGTCAATTTCTTGACAATGTAAGTGAGGAGATTCTTATGGCAGAAGCAAAATGGTATGTAGCTCATACCTATTCCGGATATGAGAACAAGGTCAAAGCTGACCTGGAAAAAACCATCGAGAACCGGCATTTAGAAGATGAGATCCTGGAAGTTCGCGTCCCCATGCAGGAAGTTGTGGAGATGAAAAACGGTGCGAAAAAGACCGTTCAAAAGAAGCTGTTTCCGGGATACGTTCTTGTAAATATGATTATGAATGATGACACATGGTATGTTGTCCGCAACACCAGAGGTGTGACCGGATTCGTTGGACCGGGGAGCAAGCCTGTTCCGCTGTCTGAAGCCGAGATGAAGCCGCTGGGCATCAAATCGGACAATGTCTCCATCGATTTTACAGAAGGAGATACCATCGTAGTCGTTGCCGGCGCATGGAAAGATACTGTCGGCGCTGTTTACAAGATCGACTATAACAAGCAGACCGTAACCATTAACGTAGAACTGTTCGGCAGGGATACCCCTGTAGAGATCAGCTTCTCGGAGGTTCGGAAATTAGATTAAGCGTTTTAGGACGCGGTCACAGAGACGTTCAGTGGAGCGATCCGTTGAGCAGTGGAAGCAGTGTCCTGCCGCTGGAGCAGGAGAAAACGCTGCGCCATACCACAATATATTTAGGAGGTGCCTGACATGGCAAAGAAAGTTACCGGTTACATTAAGTTACAGATCCCTGCTGGCAAGGCAACACCGGCTCCCCCGGTAGGTCCTGCACTGGGTCAGCATGGTGTAAACATTGTAGAGTTTACAAAGCAGTTCAATGCAAGAACAGCTGACAAGGGCGATGTTATCATCCCTGTTGTAATTACCGTTTATGCGGACAGAAGCTTCAGCTTCATTACCAAGACTCCGCCCGCTGCTGTATTGCTGAAGAAGGCATGCAATCTGAAGTCTGCTTCTGCAGTTCCGAACAAGACAAAGGTTGCTACGATTTCCAAGGACAAGGTTCGTGAAATCGCAGAGCTGAAGATGCCTGATCTGAATGCTGCAAGCATCGAATCTGCTATGAGCATGATCGCCGGCACAGCAAGAAGCATGGGTATTGTTGTAGAGGACTGAGTAAATAGAACTGGGAGTAATGCAGAGTAGAAAGCATTACGTTAACAACCAATGGAGGTAATGAACATGAAACATGGAAAGAAATACGGCGAAGCCGCTAAACTGGTGGATCGCGCAACACAGTACGATCCTGCAGAAGCGATTGGCCTTGTAAAGAAAACCGCAACAGCTAAATTCGATGAGACTGTAGAAGTGCATATCAGAACAGGCTGCGACGGCCGTCACGCTGAGCAGCAGATCCGTGGTGCAGTTGTACTGCCCAACGGAACTGGTAAAACCGTTAAGGTTCTGGTATTCGCTAAGGGCGCTAAGCTCGATGAGGCTCAGGCAGCAGGCGCTGACTTTGTTGGCGGCGATGAGCTGATCCCCAAGATCCAGAACGAAGGCTGGCTGGATTTCGATGTTGTAGTTGCAACTCCTGACATGATGGGCGTTGTAGGTCGTCTGGGTAAAGTCCTTGGACCGAAAGGTCTGATGCCTAACCCGAAGGCTGGCACAGTTACCATGGATGTAACCAAAGCGATCAACGATATCAAAGCAGGTAAGATCGAATACAGACTGGACAAGTCCAACATCATCCACGTTCCGGTTGGTAAGGCTTCCTTCTCTGAAGAAGCTCTGGCTGAGAACTACAAAGCGCTGATGGATGCTATCATGAAAGCAAAACCGAGCGCACTGAAAGGTCAGTATTTAAAGAGCATCACCCTGGCTACCACCATGGGCCCTGGTGTGAAGGTTTCTACCGCTAAATACTGCTAATTCAAAGCAAATAAATGTGAGTATTGCGTGTAACGTGAGCTTGCGTATAAAAAGACAGGTTCTGCAGAGCTTCGGCTCGCAGACCTGTCTTTTTTTTATGTGTGCAGTGTGCCGGGCGGTGTAGTTGTTGCTGCAGTCAGTGCTTTTGCAGGTACCTGCATGAAAATAGAAAAGTCCCATGTCTGTTCCTTTTCGGGTTCAGACATGGGACTTTTTCATTTCATAGGAAAATGCGTCCTATGAATTTTATCAGCCATCAGATCACTCACACATTCTCCAGCGGCTCTACGCAAGGGCAGATGATTTCGGGCTTTTTGGTAGCAGGTGCTGCCCAGCGAACTGCGTTGGTGATGACCTTCTGAATGTTTTCGTTATGGAAGGTCGGGTTGCCTTCGTGTCCGGGCTGGAAGTAAAATATGTTGCCAAGACCACGCCGGAAGGTTACGCCGCTTCTGAATACTTCGCCGCCGTTGAACCAGCCGATGAATACGGTTTCAAGAGGTTCGGGAATATCGAAGAATTCGCCGTACATCTCTTCCACGTCCAGTTCGAAGTGCTCCGGAAGACCCTGTGCAATGGGATGACCGGGATTTGCGCACCAGAGACGTTCTCTGGCACCGTCACGCCATTTTAAGCTGCAGCTGGTTCCCATCAGTCTTCTGAAGATCTTGGAAAAATGTCCGGAATGCAGGACGATCAGGCCCATGCCGCGCAGAACGTGATCCTGAACCTTATCTACAACTGCGTCGGATACCTGATCGTGAGCCATATGGCCCCACCAGATCAGGACGTCAGTGTTGTCCAGAACGTCGTCGGTCAGACCGTGCTCGGGATCATCCAGACATGCCAGACGGCATTCGATGTCGTCGTTTTTGCCAAGGAACTCGGCAATTGTTGCATGCAGGCCGTTCGGATAAATGGCTGCAACCTCTTTGGAGGCTTTTTCATGGCGGAACTCATTCCATACAGTTACTCTGATCATGTGATTACTCCTTTTCTACTTTTTATGAAAAAAGAATCGTGTTCTTTTTTTCTTCATCATACCTGAAAACAGTAAAAACAGCTAGCCTGCTTTTGCTGTTTTTTTCATATGAAATTGCTGTTTTACGGCAAAGGACTTCTGGGATTTTTTCGGTCCATGTTTGCGCCTTCAGAAAAAAAGGGGATGTGGAAAAACAAGGAATAATGTTGTATTATGTGGATTTATATGTTATTATGTGTAAAGATCTTGTAAAAGAAATGAAACATGTGGGATTTCAGGAGGAAAAGGGATGCTTGCAATCGAACGGCAGGAACAGATCGTAAGCCAGATCAGGAGGGACGGAGCAGTTCGGATTCACGAACTCACAAAGCAGTTCAGCGTGTCAGTTGAGACGATCCGCAGAGATCTTCTGGAATTGGAACGGCAGGATTGTCTGCATCGGGTACACGGCGGTGCAGTCGGCATAGCTGTGGCAAAGCAATATCACCGGCTGGAAGAAAGGACAGAAGAAAATCCGCAGAAGAAGGAAGAGCTTTCCGGGTATGCGGCAGGCCTGATCCGGGAAGGAGATGTGCTGATGGTGGATTCCGGAAGCACTGCGATAGCGTTTGCAAAAATGCTTTCAGAAGAGTTTGAACGGCTGACAGTGATTACCTATTCCTTGCATGTGTTTGAGATACTGAAGAAAAAAGAAGGATTTACCCTCTATCTGTGTGCAGGGGCATACCTTCGGGATGAAAATGCATTCTGCGGGCAGTGGGCATTGCAAATGCTGGAACAGTTTCATGCAAAGACAGCATTTTTGTTTCCATCCGCTATTTCTCTGCAGAACGGCATAATGGACTATGATCAAGAGCTGTTCCATTTACAGCGGGCGATGATGAAGCATGCGGATCGGAGTGTTTTTCTGGCGGACAGTGACAAGTTTGAAAAGAGCGCGCTGCTAAAGCTTGCGGATGTCAACGAAGCCGTAACATTTGTCACGGACAGCGGCCTGCGGAAAGAAATCCTGGAGCTCTATCAGGAAAACGGAATAGAAATGATCAGAGGAGAACAGAAGCAGTGAAACAAAAGGATCATCAGGCGGAAAGAATATTAATCGGATTTTGTGTTGCTGCATATTTTGTCAGCTACATTACACGGATCAACTACGGCACAGTGCTTCTGGAAATTGTCAATTCAGAAGGAATCACGAAAATGTCAGCATCCATGGCGGTAACCGGAAGCTTCGTGACCTATGGTATCGGACAATTGATCAGCGGATGGCTCGGAGACCGGATCAAGCCGCGCTATCTGATGTTTATCGGACTGATGGTCTCTGCAGGTATGAATGTCTGTGTTCCACTGTTTTCAAGACCGGCCGCGATGCTTGTTTTCTGGTGTATCAACGGTTTTGCCCAGGCACTGATGTGGCCTCCGATGGTCCGGCTTTTGTCAGATTATCTTGACCAGGATACCTATAAGAAAAGCTGCGTCTGGGTCAGCTGGGGATCTTCTGCCGGCACGATCTTCCTTTATCTGTTTGCACCTGTCTGCATTGTGTGGAAAGGCTGGAGAAGCCTGTTTTTCCTCTGTGCAGGCTGTGCGGTCCTCTTTGCATTTGCGTGGATAAAAGCCATCGGTTCTGCGGAAAAAAGAATGCAGAAGAGTTCTGCAGGGAGCTTTAGGTCGGCAGCTGCAGGTGCCTCCCGTGGCAATGCGGGCACGGAAAATGGCACAAGCCTGGAAGAAAATACATCTGCTTTGCAAAAAACAATTCCCTTACCGGAAAAAACCGCGCCGATGCTTGCGATTATCATGCTTGCAATTATGATGCAGGGCATTTTGCGTGACGGTATTACGACCTGGATGCCAAGCTATATTTCCGAAACCTTTCATTTGGCAAGCTCTATTTCGATCCTGACCGGTATTGCTTTGCCTCTGTTTGGTATTATGTGTTCACAGATCGCATCCCTGATCAATCGGAAGCTGATCCACAACGAATTGCGCTGTGGGATGGCAATCTTTGCTCCCGGATTTGTGGCAGCGTTTCTATTATGGCTGATGCCAAACGGCAATGCAGCATTGTCCGTTTTTTTGTCTGCGCTGATTACCGGCTGCATGCACGGTGTCAACATGATTCTGGTCAGTATGATTCCGCCGTTCTTCAAAAAGTTCAATCGTGTCGGTTTTATCTCCGGACTGGTAAACTCCTGCACCTATGTGGGCAGCGCAATTTCCAGCTATGGTATTGCGTGGATTGCGGATAAGAATGGCTGGAACCTTGTTATCCTGTTCTGGACAATCGCGGCACTGTGCGGTACGCTTCTGTGCCTGATGGGTATCAAGCCCTGGAAAAAATTTGTGAGAAAATGTGTGTGAAATTCCGAAAGTACAACGTGTGAAAACTGCAGAACTCTCCTTCCTGCGGGAGGAAAAATCCAGAAATATTTTTAAAATATAGAAGAAAGCCAGGCGGTATGCTGTCCGGATCAGGAGCATGCCGCCTGGTTTTGGCTTCCGCCCACTGCGGTTGACAAACCGCCTAAAACAGGTCACAATGGTAGATACAAAGGAATAACTGTAGGAAAAAGTCCGGGAGATGCCCGGAGGGAGAATTATGGAAAAAGAAATCAGAAGACACTTTTCGAAAATTGGTTTTGCTTATCTGGCAGGATCGATTGTAATATACGCCGTACAGTTTCTGGCGGCGATGGTCGGTAAAAAATTCGTGCCGGGTGTAATGGCGGATGCAAACGGCTCCTTTATCTTACTGATGCTGACGATGTATGGGATTTCCATGCCATTTATGGGCTGGCTGGTCAGCAGAATTCCGGCCCAGAAGATCGAAGAAAGGAAAATGACCGCAGGACAGTGGATCATAGCATTTCTCATGTGCTACGGTCTGATGTATGCAGGAAACCTGATCGGGACGGCGTTGACCTTTGGGATCGGAATGGTAAAAGGAACCGGCGTTGATAATCCATTGGTATCGACGGTGATGCAGCTGAATCCGTGGGTGACGTTTATTATTGCAGTTTTGATCGCGCCGACGGCAGAAGAACTGCTGTTTCGGAAGCTTTTGACGGAGCGGATTGTAAAATATGGAGAACTTACGGCGGTGCTTGCCTCCGGACTGTTTTTCGGATTGTTCCATGGAAATTTGAATCAGTTTTCCTATGCGTTCCTGCTCGGTCTGTTTTTGGGATTTATTTATGTAAAAACCGGAAAACTGCGATATACCATCGGACTCCATATGGCGGTCAATTTTATCGGCTCTTCCCTCGGCACCTGGATGCTTCGGGTAACGGGATATATGGATACGATGGAAACACTGACGGAATTTTTAAATACAAGGAATCTGACGGTTCTGGGGGATCTGGGGAACGGAATGGTCGGAATGTTCATTTTCGGCTCTTATGCGTCCCTGATTCTGATGATGGCAGGAGCCGGACTGATTCTGACGTGGCTGAACCGTAAAAAGTTTGTATGCTGCGCACCGGAAGAGAAAGTTGCTTCCTTAGGTAAAAAGAAAGCGGCGGTCATGATTGGAAATCCCGGAATCTTACTGTATGGCGCATTCTGGATTGGAATCATGATCTGGCAGTTGCTGCAGTAAAATGTTTGCAGGAAAAGTGAGGAGCTATGATCGAGAAAAGACGAAGAAAAAGACATGGAAGCCATATTTTTCTGATTACACTGATTTTGACGATTGCGCTCGGAAGCGTAGTTTTGGGCTGCAGCATGATCTGGGCTGTTGGAAGCCCACAGCTTGTAGCGGTGAAGCTGGAAAGCCAACTGGCGAATCTTGTGGAAGATGTTCAGGCGGCGGAAAGCGTTTTGGCGAGTGCACAGTCGGCAAAGCCCGTGGGGAAATATGATGCACTGCTTGCAGATGAGGCGTTGTGTCGGCAGCAGAATATTTATGCAAAAACGGCGGCAAGCCCGAATGAAACGACGATTGTGTTTGCAGGGGACATTCTGTTCGACGACCATTATGCGGTCAAGGTAAAAATGAACCAGCGCGGCAGGGGCATTGAGGGCAGTATGTCGCAGGAAATGCTGGATGTGATGCGCAGCGCGGACATTTTTATGGTAAATAACGAATTTCCCTACAGCAACCGCGGAACTCCGACAGAAAACAAGAAATTCACGTTCCGTGCCAAGCCGGAATATGCATCCTATCTGCTTGACATGGGGGCTGACATCGTTTCTCTGGCGAACAATCACGCGTATGACTACGGCAAGATAGCGTTTCTGGATACGCTGGATACCTTAAATGGAATCGGAATGCCCTATGTCGGCGCGGGGCGTAATCTGGAAGAAGCCATCCAGCCGGTTTATTTTATTGTAAATGACCAGAAGATTGCATTTGTTGCTGCAACGCAGATCGAGCGGACAGAGAATCCGGATACAAAGGAAGCGACGCAGAACAGTCCGGGTGTATTTCGCTGTTGGAATGTGGACAAACTGTTAGAGGTAGTTGCAAACGCCAAACAGGTCAGCGATTATGTGATCGTTTATATTCATTGGGGAACGGAAGCTACGGATCAGCTGGATTGGGCACAGAAGGATCAGGCGGTCAAAATTTCGAATGCCGGTGCAGATCTGATCATTGGAGATCATCCGCATGTACTGCAGCAGTTCGGCTACTGTGAGGATACACCGGTGATGTACAGTCTTGGAAACTTTCTGTTTAACTCCAAAGCACAGGATACCTGTCTGGTAAAGCTGACGCTGGATGCAAATGGCTTTAAGAGCCTGCAGTTTATTCCGGGCAGACAGCAGGACTGCAGCGTAACGATGCTGCACGGGACGGAAAAGGAGCGCGTGCTTTCCTATATGAGAAAGATTTCTCCGGGTGTAACGATCGATGAGGACGGATTTGTGACAAAGAAAGGATGAGAAAATTATGTGTACAGCAGCAACGTATCAGACAAAAGACTTTTATTTCGGCAGGACGCTGGATTATGAATTTTCTTATGGAGACGAGATTGTGGTAATGCCGCGCAGATTTTTGTTGGATTTTTGCCATATGGGAAAATGCGATGCGCATTATGGGATGATCGGTATGGCACATGTGGCGGATGGATATCCGCTGTACTATGATGCGGTCAATGAAAAGGGTGTCGGCATGGCAGGATTGAATTTTGTCGGCAACGCAGTGTATCAGAAAGTGGAAGAAGGACGAGAAAATGTGGCGCAGTACGAGCTGATTCCATGGGTGCTTGGACAGTGTGCCAATCTGCAGGAGGTCAGAAAACTGCTTGCAAAGATGAATCTGGTCGGAACGCCCTTTGGAGATTTTCCTGCTGCACAGCTGCACTGGATCATTGCGGATGCAAGTGGGGCGATAACGCTGGAATGCACGAAGGACGGGCTGCAGGTCTATGACAATCCGGCAGGAGTTTTGACGAATAACCCGCCCTTTCCGATGCAGATGTTCCAGTTAAATAACTATGCAGGATTATCTCCGAAGCAGCCGGAGCACAGATTTTCCGGTCAGATTCCGTTTACAAGCTACAGCAGGGGTATGGGTGCGATGGGGCTTCCGGGAGATCTCTCTTCGGAGTCGAGATTTGCACGCGTGGCGTTTGTGAAATGCAATTCCGTTTCCGGGGATTCTGAAACAGAAAGCGTCAGCCAGTTTTTCCACATTTTGGGCTCGGTCGATCAGCAGAGAGGCTGCTGCGAGGTGGCGGAGGGAAAGTATGAGATCACGATTTACACGTCCTGCTGCAACACTTCCAAAGGAATTTATTATTATACAACCTATGACAACCACCAGATCAGCGCAGTAGACATGCATAGAACCGATCTGGACAGCAAGACACTGAGCTGCTACAAGCCGGTTACGGAGGAGCAGATTTTCTGTCAGAACTGACGCAGGAGGCAGAGCTATGTCAGAGAAACGGAAAAAAATCGTTGGCGTAAATCTTGGCAACTGGCTTGTTCTGGAAAAATGGATGCAGCCGTTTTTGTTCGAGGAAAACTGCGCAGAGGACGAGGTCTGGTTAAACCGCAAGGTTCCGGCAAAAAAGCTGCGTCCGCTGATGAAAAAACACAGGGATACCTATATCGAAGAAGCGGATTTTGCAAAAATCGCTGCGCATGGCATTAACGCGGTGCGCCTGCCGGTTCCATATTTCGTGTTCGGGGACAGAAAACCATATTCCGGCTGCATCGAATATGTCGATCAGGCGATGGACTATGCGGAAAAGTATGGGTTAAAGGTGCTGATCGATCTGCATACCGTGCCGGGCGGGCAGAACAGCTATGACAACGGCGGCATCACCGGTGTCTGCAAATGGCACCGGAATCCGAAAGAGGTCGCTTATGTATTATATGTGTTAGAACGGCTGGGGAAGCGTTACGGACATCGGAAAGGGTTGCTTGGCATCGAAGTGCTTAACGAGCCCATCAGCTTTCGGGTCTATCTGTTTGCGCCGAGTCGGAAGCAGGCGCTCGATCAGGGAGAAGCAATCGGCAGCAGCCATGTGCCCATGCGTTTCCTGAAAACCTTCTATAAAGAAGCCTATGAAACACTTCGGGCGGTCATGGATCCGGAGAAGCTGATCGTGTTTCATGACGGGTTCCGGCTGAGCCGCTGGAAAGATTTTTTTGTAAAAAACGGTATGAAAAATGTCATGTTGGATGTTCACGTTTATCTGTGGGTGCTGGACAGCTTTCTGCATTTACATAATCTGCTGCCGTATCAGCTTCTTTTACGCTTTTACGAACGCCAGATCCAGCGGGCGGGACGCTATACGCCGGTGCTGGTGGGGGAATGGTGCCTGTGCAACCGCGTGGCGGATCGCTATGGGAAATCTTCCTATGAAAAAGACGAAGCATGGCGTAAAAAGGTCTACCGGAGGGTTGCGCGGATGCAGTTAAAAACCTGGGACGACTGCAACGCAGCAGGATCGTTTTACTGGAATTACCAGCTCTACCGCGACAGACAGGAACCGATGTACACAACGAGCCTGGACAGCTGGGATCTGTGCCGCTGCTGGAGCCACGGGTGGATGCCGCAAAACATGCGGTGAAACAGTAGTTTACCGCGGAAAGCTTCCGGGAGGTTACAGTTCACCCGCGCCATTCGCAAAAGCGCGTCTTCGACGCTCACC
>ERZ773116.3641-NODE-3641-length-10963-cov-8.796296_pt1 | contig 10963 bp, 8 predicted proteins | sample MGYA00580563_ERZ773116 | MGnify/ENA primary metagenome ERZ773116 (study PRJEB29015, sample SAMEA2737864) | human gut metagenome | biome: human gut; feature: human-associated habitat; material: faeces | place: China | collected 2012 ... | reverse complement strand
CCCAGACCGGGGCCGGGGAAGGGCTGGCGGCTGACCAGATACTCGGGCAGACCCAGCTCACGGCCAGCCTGACGGACTTCGTCCTTGAACAGGTTGCGCAGAGGCTCGACCAGTTCCTTGAAGTCCACGGTGTCAGGCAGGCCGCCGACGTTGTGGTGGCTCTTGATGACGGTGGACTCACCGCCCAGACCGCTCTCGACGACATCGGGGTAAATAGTACCCTGTGCGAGGAAATCGACCTTGCCGATCTGCTTCGCCTGTTCCTCAAAGACGCGGATGAACTCCTCGCCGATGATCTTGCGCTTGCGCTCCGGCTCGGTGACACCGGCCAGCTTTGCAAAGTAGCGGTCACGGGCGTCCACGCAGATGAAGTTGATGTCAAAGCCGTTGGCGTTGCCGGGGCCGAAGACAGAGCAGACCTCTTCCTTCTCGTTCTTGCGCAGCAGGCCGTGGTCTACGAACACGCAGGTCAGCTGCTTGCCGATGGCCTTGGCCAGCATAGCAGCCAGCACGGAGGAATCGACGCCGCCGGACAGGGCGCAGAGCACCTTGCCGCTGCCGATGCGCTTCCGCAGGGCTTCGACGTTGTTCTCCACGAAGGAGTCCATCTTCCAGTCGCCGGTGCAGCCGCAGACGTTGTACACGAAGTTGTGCAGCATCTTCTTACCCTCAGCGGTGTGGAGCACCTCGGGGTGGAACTGAACAGCGTACAGCCCCTTTTCCTCGTTCTCAGCTGCGGCCACCGGGCAGTTGACAGTGTGGGCAGTGATTTTGAAACCGGGCGCAGCCTGCTCGATATAGTCGTTGTGGCTCATCCAGCAGACGGTGGAGGGCTGCACATCGGTGAACATCTTGCTGCTGTTGTCCACGAAGACCTCGGTCTTGCCGTACTCACGCTCGGGGGCGCGGCAGACGTGACCGCCCAGCAGGTGCATCATGAGCTGGCTGCCGTAGCAGATGCCCAGCACAGGCACGCCCCAGCTGAAGATCTCGGGGTCGACGGTGGGCGAATCCTCCAGATAGACGCTGTTGGGGCCTCCGGTGAAGATGATGCCCTTGGGGTTCTTCGCCTTGATGACGGACAGGTCCGTCTTATAGGAATAGATCTCACAGTAGACATTATTCTCGCGGACGCGGCGCGCGATGAGCTGATTGTACTGGCCGCCAAAGTCCAGCACGATCACGGTTTCATGCTGCATGATGTTCTCCTCTCTATATATCACTGGTGTGCTTCTTATAGCTAAGATTTAGTATAGCACATTTCACAACCAAAAGCGACATCTTTTGTGTATTTTTCTGTTTTGTTTTTCGTTTTGAATTGTAAACCCTTTCGCAAATCCAAAGTTGACGCAGCGTTTGCAGTCTGCCATACTGGGAGCATGGCCGCTTTGGGCCAGAACGTATAGGAGGAACAATTCTTATGAGTCAGAACACCCAGGCCGCTGCGGCCACCAAGTCCAAGTTCTCTGTGCGGGACATCTGCTATGCAGGTCTGTTCGCCGCCGTTATCGCCGTCATGGCCCAGATCTCCATCCCGATGCCTCTGGGCGTCCCCATGACCATGCAGACCTTCGCCATCACGCTGGCTGCTGTGGTGCTGGGTTCCAAGCTTTCCGCCATCGCTTCGCTGGTGTACCTGGCACTGGGCGCTGTGGGCGTGCCAGTGCTGGCAAACTTCTCCGGCGGTTTCGATAAGTTCGTCGGCCCCACCGGCGGCTTCCTCATTTCTTTCCCCCTGATGGCCTACATCATCGGCCTCGGCGTGGAGCACCGTGACGCCTTCAAGGGTGCTTTCGTCACCGCTGTCATCGTCGGCACAGTGGTCAACTATGTGGTGGGCGTTGCAATGTTCGTGGTCGTCGCCCACAGCACCATCGCCGTGGGTATCACCGCCTGCGTCCTGCCCTTCATCCCCACTGCCATCATCAAGGCAGTTCTGGCCTGCGCCATCGGCCTGAATCTGCGGAAGCGCATTCCGGGGCTGAAAGCATGAGCATCGTACTTCGTCCCCATCATCTGCTCTGCACGCAGGGCTATTCCGGCAAAGGCTATGACAACGATTTCGTGGCCCACATGACCGACGTGGTGCATCAGCTGCGGGATGTTCCCGGCACCACCATCCACCTCACCTTCTCCACTGACACCCTCTGCTCCTGCTGCCCCAACAAGCTGGGGACTGACCTCTGCGACACGCAGGAAAAGGTCAAGCGCTACGATGCAAAGACGGTGGAATACTTCGGCCTCGAGGAAAAGGATTACGTCTACCAGGATCTCATTCGCGAGATCGACGCCAAGGCCACGCCAGAGATCCTCGCCGACATCTGCCGCGACTGCTGCTGGTTCCCCATCAGCGCCTGCTGCAAGAATATTTGCGAAGGCCGGTATATGAAATAAAGCGATAAAAAATACGGGATGCTGTAAAATGCAGCATCCCGTATTTTTGTTTTATCAGGCGATGAACTTATCGTACAGGCCGAACACGAAGATGAACAGGACGATGAGGGGCAGACCATAGGTCAGGTAGCCGCGCATCCAGTCGTGCATCTTGAGGCCTTCGCCGGTGTTGACTTCCTTCTTGTAGTTGTCCCAGCCCCAGCCGTAGCGGGTGACGCAGAACAGCAGGTAGACGAGGGAGCCCAGCGGCAGGAAGAGGTTGCTGACGAGAAAATCCTCCACATCCAGCACCGCACCGCCGAAGATGGCGAAGCCGTCCCAGGCCCAGACGTTGTAGCCCAGCACACAGGGCAGAGAGAGGGCGATGATGAGGAAGAAGTTGACGAGGCTGGACTTCTGACGGTTCCAGCCGGTCAGCTCCATGCCGCAGCAGATGATGTTCTCGAAGACGGCCAGCACGGTGGAAAGCGCCGCAAAGGCCATGAACAGGAAGAACAGGCTGCCCCACAGACGGCCCATCGCCATATTTGCGAAGATGTTGGGCAGGGTGATGAAGATGAGGCTGGGGCCGCTGGTCTGGTCCACGCCGTAAGTGAAGCAGGCCGGGAAGATGATGAGGCCGGCGGTGATGGCGACGAAGGTATCCAGCACCACGACGCGGACGCTCTCGCCCAGCAGGGCGTGCTCTTTGCCGATGTAGCTGCCGAAGATGGCCATTGCACCGATGCCGAGGCTCAGGGTGAAGAACGCCTGATTCATGGCCCCCACCAGGGTGTTGACGATGCCCACTTCCTTCATCCGCTCAAAGTCGGGTACGAGGAAGAAGGTCAGGCCCTCCTTTGCGCCGGGCATGAACATGCTGTTGACTGCCAGCACCACCATGATGACCAGCAGGGCGATCATCATGACTTTCGTGACTTTCTCGAGGCCGTTCTGCAAACCGCGGGCGCAGACGAAGATGCCGATGGCCACAACGACCACCATCCAGAAGCCCATGGTCAGCGGGCTTGCCAGCATCTCGGTGAACTTGCCGGCCACCTGGTCGGCGTCAAGGCCCACCAGCTTACCGGCAGCGGTCATGTAGAAGTAGTGGAGCATCCAGCCGGCCACCGTGGTGTAGAACATCATCAGCAGGTAGCAGCCGATGAGGGTGAAGTAGCCGTGGATGTGCCACTTCTGGCCGGGCTTTTCGAGGGCCTGATAGGCGCGCACCGGGCTCTTGTGGCTGGCACGGCCCACGGAGAACTCCATGGTCATGATGGGCAGACCCAGAATGACGAGGAACAGCAGGTAGAACAGCACGAAAGCTCCGCCGCCGCCCTGACCTGCCATGTAAGGGAACTTCCACACATTTCCGATGCCGATCGCGCAGCCAGCGGAAAGGAGGATGAACCCGAGTCTCGATTTGAGTTTTTCGCGTTCCATTGATTGTCTCCTTTATTGCACCTTGCAAAAATCTGCGCCCGTCGTTTCGTCCACGACGGGCGCACAGTATATTGATTATATCACAGCTTATGGCAAATTTCCCAGAAGTCTTGCTTGAATCTTTTTCACGTTTTCTTTAGGAGAGTTTGCTGTATTTTCATGTTTCGAGCAGTTCCGACTGCATTTCGTCCAGCTGCTCGTAACTGTAAAGGCGGTTGAGGGCTTCCACCAGCTCTTTTTTCGAAAGCCGGGGCGGCAGACCGAGAGCGCAGAGCAGCTTTGTTTTCCGCTCAGCCGAGCCCGCCGTACCCGAAAGCCCCCACTCATAGAGGTCGGTATAAGTAATTTGCCGCCCCTCCGGCTTTGCAGGGGAAATGCCAGCTTCTTCGCCCAGAGCGTCCCGGAGCGCCTGCAAAACGAGGGCATCGTCCACGCCCTCGACCCCCAGAAGCCCCTCTTTGCCGGGCTGAGCCTTCCGCTTTTCCTTGCCGTGGATGGCCGGAACGTAGGCTTGCACCACGTTCTTCTCCCCCACCAGATTCGTGATGTAGGTGCGGATGCGGAAGCCCGCCGCGTCGGAGTCCGTCAGGAGGATAAGGCCGTTTTTGTGGGCCAGCTGTTTGAAGAGCTGCTGACGCTTCTTATCCTTATAGATGCCGAAGCCGTCCGTCAGCAGGATCATGGCGTCGGTCAGGTGGGAGAGACGGGCCGCATCGTATTTGCCCTCCACGATGAGCACACGGTCGGTGTGCAGCAGTTCCAGTTTCTCGCTCATCTTCTTCCTCCCGCCATTGCCAGGCGGCAAAGCGCCGTTTCCAGCAGGGTCTGCGCGCTCACGGGCTGGCTTTTCAGACTCTTGTCCAGCTCAAGCAAAATCTGCATACAGGCTTCCAGCTGGGGCAGCGTGTAGTGGCTGGCTGTCTCGGCAGAGCGCTTGAGCCGGTAGTCGCTGCCCTTGTAACCGAAATCCTTGAACACGGTGCTGTAGCTCTTCCGCTTGGCTGCGCCCAGTTTGACCCGATAGAGATCCACATAGCTGCCGATCATGGCCGCCGTGATGGGGATGGGCTCCTGCTGCAGGCGGAGAAGCGTTTGCAGTTTTTTGCAGGCACCGGTGGCGTTTTTCGCCGTTATCATCCGTATCATCTCGAAGACGTCGGCCTCGAGGCTCACAGTCCCCATCTCGGCCACCATGGCCGTGGTCACGGTCTGGTAACCGGAGAGGGCGCAGAGCTTGTCCACCTCGTTCTCGAGAAGGAACGGGTCTTCGCCGCAGCGTTCCAGCAGGGCCGTCGCCGTACCCTCGGAGAGGGTGGTGTCCTGCGCCTTGGCGCGGTCCATCACCATGACCTTCAGCTCGTAGGGCTTGGGCTTGGCCAGCTCTTCGGCAAAGCCGACCTTAGTACACTGGGCGATGAGCTTCTGCGCCCGCTTGCCCAGCTTGAGCTTATTGCGCTCCATCTCGAACACGCTGCCCAGCACCACCACGGCATTCTCGAGGCTGGCCAGCGTGGCGCACAGCTCGTCGAGGTCTTTGTCGCTGTAGGCGGCGGGGTCCACCTCGGGCAGAAGCACCACGCGCCGCGTCCCGAAGAAGGAGATGGTGCCTGCCGCCATGATGAGCTGCTCGATTTCGGGCGCTGCACCGTCCAGAACGGTCGTCTCTTCGTCCTCACCCTCGGCCAGAAGCTTTGCCGCCCGGGCCACAGCCTGCCGGACAAGATAGCGCTCGCTGGAATAAAAATAGTAGACCGGACAGCCTCCCTGGGCCAGCTGCCGGAGTTTCGTTTCCGTTGCCAAATGATCGGCTCCTTTGTATTTGGATTATTTTATTCTATCATACTCTGCCCGCTTTGAAAAGCGCTCACCCCTCGAGACGGAGGCGCAGCCGCGAGACAGGCTCTGCGTCCTCTTCCATCCAGCGGTATTTGCTGCTCAGGGTCAGGCAGTCGGTGTACCGGATATTGTCCGGCCTTGCCATCGAGGCCAGCAGCCACTCGGCCCGGATGGGCTTTGCAGGCCGGACCGTGCCGCTGAGGGTGATGAACCTCTGCCCGCCGACACGCATCCGCAGAATGCAGCCCTGCCGGGTGCGGAAAAGTTCCAGATCCACTTCGCCGCAGGAAGCACGGCGGGTGGTGTTCTCGGCCAGAGCAGCAGCATTGATGCACTTTTCCACTTGCAGGGTACAGCGCATTTCCGGCTGCATCCGCAGGTCAACCAGAAGTTCCACCGTCCTCACGCCCCGCTTTTCCAGCTGATTTTCCACCGCCCGCTGGGTGATGCTGCTGCCCCGGAAGAGGACGACTGCCTTCCCCCTCTGGGTGATGACGACGGCAGGCGCAGCCCGGGTCCCCACGAGTTCGATGTTCACCACGTTCCAGCTCAGGGCCGTTTCCAGCCCGATCGCCAGCGCCGCCAGCAGAATGACCGTCGGCAGAGCTACCCGGAGTCGGATGTGCCGCCGCATTGCCATTACGCAGAGCAGGATCAGCGCAAGACACACCAGTGCGGCATAGGTCCCATCAAACCAGAGGGACGCTCCCGGCAGAACGGACACCCGGAAAGCCCACTCGTTCATCAGCCATGCCAGCCCTTCGGCACAGAAGGCCACCGGGCGGCGGATGATCTCAAACAAAGGCAAGCCCTCCGCGGCCAGACCCAGCAGAGCTGCACCGAGGCCGAAGCTCAGCATCGGCCCCACCAGCCAGAGGACGGCCACGCCCGACGCCACAGCCCAGACCGTCGTGCTCATCCCCCGCAGCACCAGCACCGGGAAGGTCGCCGCCGAGGCACAGAGGGAGACGCAGAGCGAGTCCCACACGCCGCCCGCAAAGCGCCGAAAGAGGAGCACCGCGCGGGATGGTTTCTCCCGGCGGCTTTTCCGTTTCTTCTTTCTGTCGTAATAGCGTTCCCGCCCACGCCCTGCGCACTCAGCACCGGCCAGTGTTCCCATCACTGCCGCAAACGACAGCTCGAAGCCCACGTCATAGACCGCATACCCGTTGCCCAGACACATGAGGACGCCTGCCGCGCCCAGCGAGGTGAGCGTATCTGCCGGGCCTCCCATCCAGACACCGAGGGAGCTGACCCAGACCGCCACCGCCGCCCGGAGGACAGAGGGCGTCGCGCCGGTGATGCCCACCAGCAGAAGGGCCGTTCCGGCCCGGAGCAGCGACCTCGCCCGCCGGTAAGCCCGGCTCCGCTCCCGCTCCTTGTGGGGCAGAGCATCCAGCAGGCCGCAGAAGATGGTGACGTGGAGGCCGCTCACCACCAGCACATGGGAAAGCCCCGCGCCCCGGTAGGCACTGCGGAGAGTCGAAGTCAGATGGCTCCGGTCGCCCACCACCATCGCGGCCAGAACGCCGCCGGTGTTTTCGGCCATGCCTTTTCGCAGGGCGCGGCTCAGCGCCGCCTGGAGCCGAGCCGTCCGGGCGCGGAAGCTTTCGCTCTGCCCAAGACGAAGCATCCCGGACAGATATTCCGCGCTGAGGACAATGCCGTCGGCGTAGTCGTCCAGACGCTGGGTGGCATCCGGCACATCCAGCGAAAAGCGGCCCCGGATGCAGCCTCCGGCCTCACATTTGGGCAGACTGGCGCACTCCACCCGGAAGTGGACAGCTTCCCCGTCCACTTTTTCCACCATTAGCACGGCGCTCACCCGGCCCGCCGTATAAGCGCGGCCTGTGCTCTCCACTTCGGCGGTGAGGGTCACGTCTCTCCCGGCGTAAGTGTCCTGTATCTTTGCCAGCCGTGCGCCGGTCATCTCCATGATGCCGACGCCCAGCACTGCGCCCAACAACAGACAGACCGCATACCCTCTCGCGGCCCCGCCTCTCCACCAGACCAGCAGGCAGAAGACAACAAAAATTGCCGCAGACGGCAGCAAAAGCCCCATCTGCGGCAAAAATGAGCACAACGCTAACACACCCAGCGCACTCAGGCAGAACGCGCAGAGCGGGCGTCGCATATCGGTTTAGTGGAGGAACAGAGGCAGCGGCTCGAGGAAGATGATGTCCTTGCGCTGGGCAGCATCACCCTCGGCCAGAACGGCGGCCTGACCCACGATGGTACACTGGGTCTGCTCGGCCAGCTCGTCCAGAGCCTTGAGAGAGCCGCCGGTGGAGATGACATCATCCACGACCAGCACCCGCTTGCCGCTCATCTTGTCCAGCTCCTTGCGGTCGATGACCAGCTTCTGCTTGCCAGCAGTAGTGATGGACTGGTCCTCGACGACAACAGGGTCGGGCATATACAGCTTGACGCCCTTGCGTGCGCAGACGTAGGGCTTGCCGCTCTGGCGGCTCATCTCGTGAGCCAGCGGGATGCCCTTGGCCTCAGCGGTCAGCAGGATGTCAAAATCCGGGCATTTCTTGAGCAGCTCAGCGGCAGCAGCCACCGTCAGCTCGGCGTCGCCCAGCATGATGAAGGCCGCAATGTCCATGTGGTCGTTCACCTTGCAGATGGTCAGCTCACGGGTCAGGCCCGCGACATTCAGCGTATAAGTCTTAGCCATATTCAACGATCTCCCTTACTTTTTCGGAATCAGACAGGCAGCTTCTCGCCGCCCAGAACATGGAAGTGCAGATGCTTGACGGTCTGGCCGGCGTCCTCGCCCACATTGGAGATGACGCGGTAGCCGTTGTCGAGGCCCTGCTCCTTGGCGAGCTTTGCGATGACCGCAAACACATGGCCCAGCAGAGCGCCGTCTTCCTCGGTCAGCGCAGCGGCCGAGGGGATGTGCTTTTTGGGGATGACCAGGAAATGCACCTTGGCCTGCGGGGCGATGTCATAGAATGCCACCACCTGCTCGTCCTCATAGAGCTTCTTCGAGGGGATGTCCCCCGCTGCAATTTTGCAAAACAGACAATCTTCCATGGGAATCGCTCCTTCCAGATTTTTTAATGAGTCAACCTCTCAGTCTCGCTTCGCTCGCCAGCTCCCCTACCGAGGGGAGCCTCTGGCGAAGAGGTGAAGCTTTCCGCCATGCCAAGGCCTCCCCTCAATAGGAGCAACAACGACGACCGCCGCCAGTGGCGGAAACAGGGAGTCGCTGTTGGGGCCGCGGCCAGCAGAATGCGAGCGACAGCGAAGCAGACGCTGGGAGCCGCAACCCGGGCAGTGGCACGCCGTCAGGCGTGACGGAGAGGTTTATTCCAGAATCAGCCCAGCTGCTTCTCCACGATGCTCTTGACAGCGGCCAGAGCCTCGTCGATCTTGGTCTCATCCTTCAGACCAGCCATAGCGAAGTCGGGCTTGCCGCCGCCCTTGCCGCCTGCGATGGCAGAGATCTCCTTGACAAGATTGCCGGCCTTGAGACCCTTTGCCTGAGCGTCCTTGGTCACGGTAACAGCCATGGTGATCTTGTCGTCAGACTTGCCCACCAGAACAGCCACAGCAGCAGCCTTGGCATTGTCACGGATGGTGTCGCACATGCCGCGCAGGGTGTCGCCGGAGGTACCGGTGAAGTAAGCGGAAGCGATCTTGACGTCGCCGACGGTCTCAGCGTTGTCGAACAGGCTGGTGACCTTGGAGGCGGCGACCTTTGCCTTGATGTCCTCCAGCTCCTTGCTCATGGCCTTGTTCTCAGCCATGACAGCCTCCGCACGAGCGGGCAGAGCGGCGACGTTGTTTGCCTTCAGGGTGTTCGCCACAGTGTGCAGCATCACTTCCTGCATATTGGCACGAATCAGCAGATTGCGGCCGGTGACAGCCTCGATACGGCGGATGCCGGCAGCAACAGAGCTCTCGCTGACGATCTTGAAGCCGCCGATCTGAGCGGTGTTCTTGACGTGGGTGCCGCCGCAGAACTCGGTGGACCAGCCCTCAATATCAACAACACGGACGACCTTGCCGTACTTCTCGCCGAACAGAGCCATAGCGCCCAGCTTCTTGGCCTCTTCGATGGGCATCTCCTTGACGGTGACGTTCATCGACTCGAAGATCTTGTCGTTGACGATCTTCTGCACACGGACCAGCTCCTCGGGAGTGACAGCGCTGAAGTGGGTGAAGTCGAAGTGGGTGATGGAAGCGTCCTGATAGGAGCCTGCCTGATGGACATGGTCACCCAGGACCTCGCGCAGAGCTGCCTGCAGCAGGTGGGTAGCGGTGTGGTTGCGGGCAATGGCCATGCGGTAGCCCTTGTCCACCTGTGCGGTCAGCACATCGCCCACCTTCACGATACCGCTCTCCAGCACGCAGGTGTGGACGTAGTAGCCCTTGGGGGTCTTCTTGACGTCCTGCACACGCAGCACGCACTCAGCGCCGGTGATGACGCCATGGTCTGCGGCCTGACCGCCCATCTCAGCGTAGAACGGGGTCTTATCGAGAACGACCAGCACGCCTTCCTTGGCCTGTTCGTCGGTGGCGATGGCGTCGGTCAGAGCCTCCTCGTCGCTCAGAGCCACAACGACGCTGTCGCTCTTGAGGCTGTCGTAGCCGACGAACTCGGTGGGCTCAGCGGTCAGAGTGCCGAACAGGTCTTCGCTCCAACCGGAGATGTTCTTCTTGAGACGCTCTGCACGGGCGCGCTCCTTCTGCTTGGTCATCTCGGCGTGGAAGCCCTCCTCGTCGATCTCGATACCCTGCTCCGCAGCGATTTCCTTGGTCAGGTCGAGGGGGAAGCCGAAGGTATCGTTCAGCTTGAAGACGTCCAGACCCTTCAGCAGGTGCTCGTGGGCCTTTTCCAGACCGTCGATCATGTTGTTCAGGATGTTCATGCCGGCGTCGATGGTGCGGGCAAAGTTTGCCTCCTCGGTGCCGATGACCTTCTTGATATAGGCGTCGTGCTCACGCAGCTCGGGGTAAGCGGACTCGCTGGACTGGATGACCGTCTCCACCAGCTCCACGAGGAAGGGGCGGCTGATGCCCAGCATACGGCCATGGCGGGCAGCGCGGCGGAGCAGACGGCGCAGCACGTAGCCGCGGCCCTCGTTGGAGGGCAGGATGCCGTCAGACACCATGAAGGTGCAGCTGCGGATGTGGTCGGTGATGACGCGGATGGAGATGTCCTCCTTGGGGTTGGCACCGTAGGTCTTGCCGGCGATGTGCTCCACATGGTGCAGCACGCTCTGGACGGTATCGACCTCGAACAGGTTGCCCACGCCCTGCATCACGCAGGCCAGACGCTCCAGACCCATGCCGG
>ERZ773116.3638-NODE-3638-length-10972-cov-21.632958_pt1 | contig 10972 bp, 5 predicted proteins | sample MGYA00580563_ERZ773116 | MGnify/ENA primary metagenome ERZ773116 (study PRJEB29015, sample SAMEA2737864) | human gut metagenome | biome: human gut; feature: human-associated habitat; material: faeces | place: China | collected 2012 ... | reverse complement strand
GCAGTGTTTATGGAGATGGATATTATATCTACTCTGAAAAGACATGGATAAACGGTGGTAAATAAAGTAATATTTTAGTATTAACCCCTTGATTAAACTTATCAAAAAACTTGCCCAAGCATATACTCCTTGTATATACTTGGGCAAGCTTATATAGTTACATATCTTCGATAATCCATTTTAGCAAATCATTTGTTATGGTTTCATTAGAAAGTCGGGGCAGGTTATATTCATTTTGTTTAAGTAGCTGTACCAAATAATTGGAGGTCATTATTTTAAACCAGTAATTTCTAAGCTTCATTCTAGCAAAAGAGTTCAAAAGATTGAACGGATTACAAAAGTTCGTTTAAATTTTCTGTAAAATGATAACCGTCATTGCACTCCTCAGGTATTTATATATCTAATTATATTGACTGATAGTTCTACAAATCTTCTTCTACCCAAATCCGGATTTCATTTTCTGTTACTCCGTAAAGTTCTGTATATCTTTTGTCAAAATATATCCGATAGTCATTCTAGAAGTCGTTGTTTATTGCCGCTTAAGCATTGATTTGTCATATTTACCTACCAGCATAACAACACTCTTCCCCGTTTTTCAGCTGCCTATTGGATTATTCCTTGAAATCGTAAAGAAAGAGAAACTTTACAGGTTCTGTTTCATAAATTTTTTCATTTTACAAGGACGGTACTCAATGTATCATTTAAATTTTTCAGCGAATCATTTTTCTGTGTATTCAGGTTTACAGTAAAATGGGATGAGAATTCCAGTATCTTTTCACTTCATAGAATAAACAATTATTGGAATTATTCTTTACGCTCTGAGTAGTAAGCTTCCAGTGTAGAAATTAATAAGCCTATTCCCAACCTTCTAAGATGGCTAAAAAACGATACTTCCCGGATGAAATAAACGGTACATAAATTCTGCTTTATCTACATATTATCCCTTCTTAACGAGTTTTGTGGATAAATAGATTTTTAGTAGAATTTTGGTAGAAAATTTGTACCTTAAATTAGTTTGCAAGTTATTATATGCTATGGGTAGAATTAATATAAAATTTATATTCTTCTAATTATCAGTATATTATTTATTTTATAGTTCCGCCGGAACTTTGGTCATTTCTTTCATCGGAATGCAGTCGCAGGAAGTGAAGATTAAGCCTATCGTAAAAGTGGTGTTGAAGTCTGATGCTGAGGTACTTGATGAAGTTGTGGTAACTGCGTATGGTACTTCTACCAAAGGGTCATTTACAGGTTCTGCAGCAGTGATGAAAGCTGATAAGATTGAGAAACGTCAGGTGTCAAACGTATCAAATGCATTGGCTGGAGCTGTAGCAGGTGTGCAGATTTTGAGTAATAACGGTCAGCCGGGTGAAGATGCAAAAGTGCGTATCCGTGGTGTCGGATCAATCAATGCCGGAACAGACCCGTTGTATGTAGTAGACGGTGTGCCTTATGATGGAGATTTGTCATCTATCAACTCTGCAGATATTGAATCAATGACAGTGTTGAAAGATGCGGCTTCTACAGCGTTGTATGGTGCGCGTGGTGCAAACGGTATCATCATGATTACTACTAAAAAAGGTACTTCTGGTAAGGCACGTGTAAACTTCGATGCAAAATGGGGTGCCAACTCTCGTGGAGTAAAGAACTACGATGTGCTGACAAGTTCAAAGAATTATCTGGAAAAAGCTTACGAAGCTATCTATAATGGTTATGTACAGACCAATGGCATGACTCCGCAGGCTGCCAATGTAGCTGCAAACAATACTTTGCTTTCTGCTGGAAATGGTGGTGTAGGTTATCAGATTTATACAGTACCTGAAGGTCAGTTGCTGATTGGTAGCAACGGTTTGCTGAACCCGAATGCTACATTGGGCTATACAGATGAATATGGATATTATTATACTCCGGATAACTGGGCTGATGAAACATTTAGAACATCTCTTCGTCAGGAATATAACTTGAATGTGTCTGGCGGTAACGATAAGTCTACTTTCTACATGGCTTTCGGCTATTTGGATGATCAGGGTGTAATTGAAGGTTCTGGTTTGACTCGTTTCAGCGGTCGTTTGAAGGGTGACTACAAGGTAACAGACTGGTTGAAAGTGGGTGCCAACATGAACTATGTAAACTCAAAGAGTAACTATCCGGGCGATCAGGATAATGCATCATCTTCCGGTAATGCTTTCTATATTGCCAATAACATTGCTCCGGTTTATCCGATGTATGTACGTGGAGCTGACAAACAGATTATGACACTGAACGGTCGTAAGGTGTATGATTACGGTGATGGTGTAAGCAGTCCTTCATCACGTGCATTTATGTCTATTGCCAACCCGGCAGGTGACCTTATTTATAATAAGACTGAATTTTTGGCTGACGTGCTGAATGCAAACTGGTTTGCTGAATTGACTCCGATTAAAGGTCTTACCATCAGCGCACGCTTTGGTATGAATATCGACAATACACGTTACAATGATTTGGGTAACGCATATATGGGTCAGAGTGCTTCTTATGGAGGTAATGCTTATCAGGCTGCAATGCGTACTTTCGGTTTCGACCAGCAGTATGTAGCTAACTATCAGTTTGCTGTGAAAGATGTACATCATTTTGATATTACTGCCGGTTATGATGGTTATTCATACCAATATACAGAATTGACAGGTTCTGGTCAGAATCTGTATGACCCTGAAAGCTTCTATATTAGCAATACAATTGATAAGAAGACTGCCAGCGGTATGAAATTGACTTATGCTACTGAAGGTTTCTTTGGTCGTGTCAACTACTCTTATGACGATAAATACTTTGGTAACGTTTCTTACCGTCGTGATGCTTCTTCTCGTTTTGCTCCTGAAAATCGTTGGGGTGACTTCTGGGCTGCAAGTGTGGCTTGGATGATTACACGTGAAGATTTCATGAAGGATATCACTTGGATTAACATGTTGAAACTGAAGGCTTCTTTCGGTCAGCAGGGTAACGATGATATCTTGTTCCCAGGTGGATATACTGTAGGAGTGATGGAGACAGCTAAAAACTATTATCCATGGATGGACCAGTATAACATGACTGGTGCAGACGGTGTGTTCTCTGACGGTACGATGATTGCAAAGGGTAATCGCGATTTGACTTGGGAAACTTCAACTTCTTATAACGTAGGTATTGATTTTGCCTTGTTCAATAACCGTTTGAACGGATCGGCTGAATACTTCGGTCGTAAGTCAAGTGATATGCTTTACAACAAACCGGTTGCCGGAAGTGTGGGTTATACTTCTATTCCGATGAACGTAGGTTCTATGACCAACTCTGGTTTTGAATTGGATTTGACTTATTTGATTTTCAACCAGAAGAACTTTACTTGGGATGTGAATTTGAATGCCACTTTCATCAAAAATAAAATCAACAAGTTGCATCCGGACTTGGATGGTCAGTTGATTGATGGAAACTACATTTACGAAGAAGGTGAATCAATGTACCGTATGTATTTGGTAGATTATGCTGGCGTAGATCCAGAAACAGGTTTGGCTCAGTATTGGGCAAAAGATGACAAGGGTGAGTTGTATAAAACAGACAATTATGCATTAGCTCAGACTACAAACAAGGTGGCCACAGACAACTTGATGCCGAAGGTATACGGTGGTTTGGGAACTTCTGTACAGCTTTACGGTTTTGATGCTTCTATTCAGTTGTCTTATCAGTTGGGTGGTCAGATTTATGACTCAGGTTATCGTTTCATGATGGCTGGAAAAGGTGACGGACAGAACTGGCACAAGGATATTTACAATGCATGGACTCCGGAAAATAAATATACGGATGTACCTCGTCTGAATGCACAGGATAAGTATACAAACTCTACTTCAACTCGCTGGCTTGCAAGTTCTAACTATCTGAGTGTAAATAATATCACTATTGGTTATACACTTCCGTCTAACTTGGTTCGCAAGATGATGCTGGAAAAACTGCGTGTATATTTCACTGCCGATAATGTAGGATTGCTTTCTGCACGTAAAGGTCTTGACCCACGTCAGAGCTATACAAGTGCTACTACATCACTTTATACTGCCATCCGTACAATTTCTGGAGGTATCAGCCTTACATTTTAATTAAAATATAAATAAGAAACAGATATGAAAACAAAATATATTTTTGCTTCATTGCTTGTATCTTCACTGGCTGTGACTGGTTGCCAGGATATGGATACATTGCCCGATGGAGGAATCGTGACAGACTCTCAGAAGGAGACCGTTTCTACACTGAATCCTGAACGTGGAGTGGCAAAGGTAAATGCGATTTTCTCTACTTTCAACCAGGCTTTCCCTAACTCAAGTGCATTGGGAGCTGAACGTCATAATGATATTGGTTATCCTACTGTCATGTTGTGTCTGGATTCTAATACAGAAGACGTAATAAGTGATAACAACGGTTATAACTGGACTGGATATGACTTGACATTTGAAGACCGTGAAAATACTTCCTTGGAAGGACAGATGGTATGGAATGACTTGTATTCTATCGTTTTTGCTGCCAACAATGTAGTAGGAAGCATTGATGAAAAAACAGAAGACGCCAATGAACAATTCTATCTGGGACAAGGACTGGCTGCACGCGCATTCTCTTATTGGGTAATGGCACAACTGTATCAGTTTAACTATAAAGGTAATGAGGACAAACCTTGTGTACCGCTGATTACAGAAAAGAATTCGGCAGATGCTTCTGTGAATGGTTGTAAACGTTCGTCTGTAAAAGACGTGTATACACAGATTGAATCAGACTTGAACAATGCTATTGATTTGCTGACTAATGCAGAAAAAGGAAAGGTAAAACGTGCTGACAAGCGTTATATCAGTCTGTCAGTAGCATACGGACTTCGTGCACGTATGTATCTGTCAATGCATGAATACGCTAAAGCAGCTGATGATGCGGCAAATGCTATCAAGGCGGCAACAAGTGAAGGTATTGCTATCGCTTCTCGTACTGCGGTAGGTAAACCGACATTTTGGAGTGTAGATGAGGTGAACTGGATGTGGGGTATCATTGTCAGCGAAACAGATGACGTGGTAGATACAGGTATCTGTAACTGGCCTTCTCACATGGGATCACTGAGCTATGGATATGCAAACTATTCAGGTGGTCGTCAGATTAGTTTGAAATTATATAAGGAGATTGATGATGCTGACATCCGTAAACAATGGTGGTTGGATGCCGCTGCAGAATCTGATGGTTTCTTAAGTGACGAACAAGCTGCTTTTGTGGCAAAACAGGGTTACAAGCCTTATACTCAGGTAAAATTCGGTCCCTATAATGATGTGGTAGGTACTACTATCAATGCCAATGATATTGTATTGATGCGTATTGAAGAAATGTATCTGATTGCTGCAGAAGCATACGCTGAAGCTGGAAATCGGGCTGAAGGTGAAAAATATTTCAAGGAATTGCTTAACAACCGTTTGTCAAGCGGATCACAAGCTTATTTAACTGACTATGCTTCTAATCCTCAGGAAGCTGTTTATTTCCAGCGTCGTATTGAACTTTGGGGTGAAGGAGTAATTTGGTTCGATGTAATGCGTCTTAACAAGGGAGTAGACCGTCGTGGAGCTGGTTTCCCGAATGCAGAATGTGTATTTAATATTGCAAAAACAGACGATATCTTGTTGTGGCGTATACCGGAAGCTGAACTTCAGGCTAATAAGGCATTAACTGCAGAAGATAGTCCGGCATGGACTTTACCGAAACCAGTTGCAGATGAATAATAAGTTAGATTAAAGTTAAAAACTAAGAGTATTATGAAATTAAATAAATTCTTTTTCGGATTATTGATGACTCCGGCCGTAATGATGGTAGGATGCAGCGATTATGAAGATACGGAAGTGGCAAGCCCGGAAGCAGATGCGGATGCAATTGGTGCTTATTTTGAAAGCAGTGCAGTTTCTGAACAGTTGTCACCGGGGCAAACATCTTTTAAGATTGTGTTGAATAGAGCTTCTTTTTCTGAAGCTGTAAATGTACCGGTTAAGGCAACAGATCCAGATAACTTTTTCTCTTTGTCAGATAATCAGTTTGTGTTTGATGCTGAGAAACAGGTTAGTAGTCCGATAACTGTTACTTTCAATCAAAGTGTAGTAGAGCTTCAGAAGACATATTCTTTGAAGTTGCAGGTTGCAGACGGAGTGAAAGATCATTTGTATGGTGCAGGTTATACAGATGCAACCTATTCTATGGTGATTGATTATGCCTGGAAGAGTGACTCATTGGCATCTACTATGGTGAAAGATGAGTATGCAGGTACATTTGATAAAGAAGGAGCTTTGGCTGCAGTAGAAATTGCAAAAGATTTTGAAGTAGACGAAGAAAAACCATCACCTGATTATACTAAGAATTCTTTGGTGCGTATCTCTAGTTTCTTTGCTACTATTGGTAAGTCGAAGGCAGCTGGAGAAGACCACATTCAGTTTGTGGTAGATAAGGATCATAAAAATCCTCATTTCTTAACAACTGATTACCTGGCTAATAATGAAATTTCTCTGAAAGTCAATACAACAAAATTGGCTACAGGAATGACTCAGAAATTTGCTGAAGAGAAGGAGTATCCTATCTGTATGGACTTGGTAGGTATTAACGTGGAAGCAGCAACTGCTGAGGCTAAAACGGACAACGTGACTTATCAGGTAACATATGAACTTTATGCATTTGATGAGAAAGCTGATAAAAAATATCTGCTTTCAACAGAAGATGATACTGTACCAGTAGAAGGTAATACTCAATATAAAGCTAAATTTGAAGTGAAATTCGTAAAAGCTTCTGCTGAATAATCGTTATTATAGCTGAAATAATAAAAGAGGTATGTCCTGTGTGGATGTACCTCTTTTTTCGTCTTATTCACTTAAAAACTGGTCTTTTTGTTAGAATGAACTTCTTAATAATACAAAATAATTGCAATTTTATTCTATTTGTATTCACTTTTTATGCGGTTGAAGAAGTGAAAGCAAGTTCTTAAAAACCATCTGTTTATCTATTTTGATATCGTTTTACTCCTTATAAATAAATTTTAGTGTAAAATTGCCCGCTGTTTTATAATTTCTCTTTATTTTCTTACATTCGCGCCCCGTTTGTGATAAATGTATTAGACTAACTTAACTAAATTAAAAGAGAGATTTTATGAAACAAAGAATGACGTTGTTCATGGCCATTCTTCTGATAGGGATTGGTCTGTCAAACGCCCAAGTTTCTCAAGTGACCGGTAATGTGATGTCGGAAGAAGACGGATTGCCGGTAGTGGGCGCATCGGTGTTGGTAAAAGGTACTACTGTAGGGACAGTGACCGACATTGATGGAAACTTTACAATTTCTGGTGTGCCGGCTTCGGCAAAAACTTTAGTGGTTTCTTTTATCGGTTTGCAGAGCCAGGAAGTGGCTGTAAAACCGGTGGTGAATGTAGTGTTGAAATCGGATGCACAGGCTTTGGAAGAAGTGGTGGTTGTGGCGTATGGTACGCAGAGCGCACGTACGGTGACAGCTTCAGTAGCTTCAATCCGCAACGATGTGTTAAAGGACGTGCCTAATACAAGCTTGGACCAGATGATGCAGGGACGTGCCTCTGGTTTGAATGTAACGACTCCTTCAGGAGGAGTAGGTCAGGCTCCTGTGGTACATATTCGTGGTGTAAACTCGATTACTTCGGGTACTTCTCCTTTGTACGTAGTGGATGGAATGCCGATTCAGTCGGGTGATTTGGGCGGAGGATTGGGTAATGCCAATGCGTTGGCTGACATTAATCCGGCTGATATTCTTTCTATTGACGTGTTGAAGGATGCGGCGGCAGCAGCTTTGTATGGTTCACGTGCGGCAAACGGGGTCGTGCTGATTACTACCAAGCAGGGAAGCAGCGGAAAAGCAAAAGTAACGTATGATGCTTCTGTCGGTTTCTCCAACCGGACGAAGTTCATTGATATGATGAATGCACAGGAGTATGTAGACTTCAAGAATATGGCGGTTCGTAATGCATACGGAACAGATGTAGCAGCTGAACTGGCTGCTATGGATAAGACATTCATCGCTAATCCTGCTTATGGTGATAAGGCATTTAACTTGATGCCGGGAGTAGACTCTAACTGGGCAGATGCTATTTTTCAGAATGGGTTTACACAAGACCAGACTGTAGCCGTAAGTGGTGGAACGGAAAAAGTGAAATATTATATGTCGGCTAATTACAATACGCAGAAAGGTATTGTAGTGGGCGATAACTATAAACGTCTGGGCGGTAAGGCTAACATTGTGGCTAACGTAACAGACTGGCTGAAGATTGGTATGAACTCGAGCGTGAACGTAAGTTCTACATCGCAGGTGGATGCGGCACGTAACGGTTCAAACTTTGCAGTAGGTGGTTTCCCGCGTATGGCGCTGGCTAACTCTCCGAATATGCCTATCTATGATGAAAATGGCAAAGGTTATTATGAACATTCGTTAGGTGTGTTGGGTTATGGACCTAATGCGGTAATGAATACATTTTCGAATCCGGTGGCATTGGTGGAATTGGGTAATAAGACCAACGTGGATGTAAACCGTATTTTGAGCAGTTTCTTTGCAGAAGTTACTCCTGTGAAAGGTCTTACATTGAAAACCCAGTATAATATTGACGATGCACGTATCGAAAACTCTCGTTTCTGGTCACCTAATCATGGAGATGGAGTAAATAAAGGCGGGTATGCGTTCAATGCGGCAGTGCATAGCAGTATCTGGACCTGGACGAATACGGCAACGTATGATTTTACGGCTAATCGTCATCATTTCAATTTCCTGGTGGGTATGGAAGCTACTGAAAGCAGCTACAATGAATGGGATGCTTCTCGTACAGAATTGCAGGATGATAAGTTTACGAACTTCCAGGGAACTTTTGCCAATGCCACAGCTTCGGGTAGTATTTCCAAGAGCTCTATGGTTTCGTATTTTGGACGTATCAACTATGACTTTGCATCGAAATACATGTTCTCTATCAATTTCCGTCGTGATGGCCTTTCTGCATTGAGCAAGGATAATCGCTGGGGTAACTTTGGAGGTGTTTCAGCGGCATGGCGTGTGTCGGAAGAAGCTTTCTTTGAACCGCTCAAGCATGTGATTGAAGACTTTAAGATCAAGGGTAGCTATGGTGTGGTAGGTAATACGAATATCGATGACTATGCCTCACGTTCGTATTATTCTCCTTACTATTACGGTTCTCAGGGAAGTTATCGTTTAAGTAAGATTGCCGACCCGAATTTGAAATGGGAATCTTCAGAAAAGTATGACGTAGGTTTCAGTGCACGTGTGCTTGATCGTATCGATATTGATTTTGATTATTTCTATACGAAATCTTCAGACTTGATTCTGGATGTGCCACAGGCTCCTTCGAAAGGTCTTCCTGGAAATATCCTGACAACCAACGCCGGAAAGATGACGAACTCAGGTATAGAGTTGACGATTTCTGCGGATATTTTGCGTGACGGTGCATTCAAATGGAATACAAGTTTTAATATTACGACTACTCGTAATAAGGTTGTATCTCTGGCTAACGGTCTGGATAATATTATCAAAGGTGATGCCACTGGATTGGAAATTACAAATATCACAGTACCTGGCAAGTCTATCGGTCAGTTGTATCTGACACCGACAGGTGGAGTAGATCCGGAAACCGGGTTCCGTGTGTTCTATGGAGAGAATGGAGAACGTGTGCTGTATAATCATGCCTCGAAAGCAAAATGGATGCTTGAAGATGGTACGCCTTATGAGGGCAGCTTGAAACCGGTGATTTGCGGAAATACACTGCCGACATGGTATGGTGGATGGAGTAATAACTTCTCTTACAAGAATTTTGACTTGTCTTTGTTCTTCCAGTTCTCAGGTGGAAACTATATTTATAATGGTACGAAGGCGACGGTAAGTGACATGCGTTACTGGAATAACTCGAAGGAGGTACTTCAGAATTACTGGACTCCGGAAAGAAAGAATGCCATGTTCCCGAAACCAGTGTATGGCGATAACTATTCTAATGGTTCGGCCATGCCTATCAGCGAGTGGGTGGAAAAAGGTGACTATTTGCGTTTGAAGAATATCTCATTGGGTTATACCTTCAATACGAAGAACTGGGCGAGTGCCATCGGTATCAGCAAGTTGCGCGTATATGCACAGGTGCAGAACTTGTTCGTAATTACGGGCTATTCGGGTATGGATCCGGAGGTGATGTCGAATACGACCAATGCTACTCTGGCTCCGGGTACGGATAAAAATACTTTGCCACAGGCACGTACATACACATTTGGTGTAAACTTGGCGTTTTAATTGTTGAATTTTTAAAAGCAGATTCGAATGAAAAAATATATTGTATATGCTATATTGATGGCTGGAACCACGTTGAGTAGTTGCAGTAGCAGTTTCTTGGATCAGGAACCACCTTTGTACATTGAGCCGGGAGATATTTATAATGATGCAAATCGTTTGGAAGCAGCTGTATTAGGCTTGTATGGTTCGATAAAAAATGATGCGTCGGATTCCTTCATGGGAGGAAAAACCTATCTGGTGTTTGATAACCGTGGAGAAGATATTGTAAATTCTGACCCGAACTTGATTACTTTGGCCAATACTTATAAGTTTAATGTGGGCAAAACAGATGCAGAAAATACGGTGACCTGGAGCATGGCATACGCTGCCATTAACCGTGTCAATATTTTCTTGGATGAGTTGGAAGGTGCTAAAGCTACTGCTGGAGAAAAGTATGAGCAGTATAAAGCGGAGGCAAAGTTTGTGCGTGCATTTGCTTATTACTATTTGAATAATCTGTATGCTACGCCCTACGTAATTAATCCGGATGCGAAATCTGTGCCTTTACGTTTGACTCCGGAAAAGAACGGTGAACACAATGCGTTGAAACGTGCTACAGTGAAGGAGGTTTACGAACAGATTCTTTCGGATTTGGAAAATATCAGTGCGTTGCCGGTAAAAGCAA
>ERZ773116.3635-NODE-3635-length-10979-cov-5.524625_pt1 | contig 10979 bp, 10 predicted proteins | sample MGYA00580563_ERZ773116 | MGnify/ENA primary metagenome ERZ773116 (study PRJEB29015, sample SAMEA2737864) | human gut metagenome | biome: human gut; feature: human-associated habitat; material: faeces | place: China | collected 2012 ... | reverse complement strand
TGTGCGCCACATGCAGGCACAGCGCCTTCACCACATCGCCGGAGCGCTCCTTGAATGTGCCGGCCATGTCTGCGAAAGTGTCGGGGGTATAGAGCTTCCCGGCGCGCTTCAGCGCGTCCACATCGGCAATGCAGTCCCGCAGCTCCTGCTCCGTCACATCCTCGCGCTCGCCGTATTTCTCCATCATCGCCGATACGATCTCATCCGCCGTGTGGTCGGGGTAAAGTGCAATGATGTCATAGGCTACCTCGTCCACTGCATGAATGGCGCCGGAGCAGGTGTCCAGCACGATGTTGTAGCCGTTCAGTTGATACTGATGTACCATTCTTCCGTTCTCCTCGTACAGAAAAAGTGCCGCCTGAACAGGCGGCAGCTTTTTGAAAATTGCGATTGATTACTTGTTGGTGTTCTCGCACTTCTGGTTTGCCACGCCGCAGCTGGTCTTGCAGGCAGACTGGCAGGAAGTCTGGCACTCACCGCAGCCGCCGTTCTTGGCGCTGTCGCACAGGCTACGAGTCTCGAGAGTCTTGATTCTTTCCATAATGACATGTATCTCCGATCTGTTAAATTCTAATGGATTTCCCAGCGGACTATCCGCAGACAGTCACTTTAAAAACCGGAAAAATTCTAACACACCATCCGTATAAAGTCAAGCTATTCCGGCAATTGGTGTTCCAAATTTGGCGTTTTTGCCGCGTCTGCGTCCATTTTGCGGGTCTTGGCGCAGGTGCAGTTGTTCCTGCCCAACGTTATCCGGAACAGGGACACTCTGTGAAACAGCGCGTAAAACGCGCCGGCGGGCACAGCGCCTGCAAAAGGGAGGGAAAAATATGATACGCAGCACGATCATTGCCGGCAGAATGAGAAAACCTGTGGTATAATAAAAGAAGCTGGATCTGGACGAGACTGCTGCCGCCGGTACCCGGCCCCGAAAGCGGGACGGGGCCTGTGACACGCTTTCGGCCATGGGGCGGATGTTGAGAACGGAAAATTAACAAAGACTTTATTGCAATGTGCTATACTACGGATAACTTACACGGGAAAGGGAGGGCATACCATGCGCCTTTTGCTCATTGAAGATGAACGCACACTGTGCGATGCCGTTGCGCGCCGGCTGCGCCGGTCAGGGTACAGCGTAGATCTCGCCTACGACGGCGAGCGGGCATTGCAGCTTTTGGAGGTGGAGCGCTACGATCTGGTGCTGCTGGATCTTAACCTGCCCAAGCTGGACGGCATGAGCGTGCTGCGCACACTGCGGCAGACCGACCGCGAAACGCGGGTGCTGATCCTCTCCGCCCGCAGCGGCACCGCCGACAAGGTGGACGGCCTCGATGCAGGCGCCAACGACTATCTCTCAAAGCCCTTTGCACTGGCCGAGCTGGAGGCGCGGATCCGCAGCTTGACCCAGCGGCAGTTCATTCAGCCGGATGTGTGTCTCTCCTTCGGTACGCTGCGCTTCGACACAAGAAGCCGCATCGCCGCGGTGAATGGAAAGACGGTCTCTCTCACCAAAAAAGAGAGCGGTATTTTAGAGTATTTGCTGCTCAATCAGGGCCGCCCGGTCAGCCAGGAGGAGCTGATCGACCATGTTTGGGACAATAGCGTGGACGGTTTCAGCAACTCTATCCGCGTCCACATCTCCGCGCTGCGGAAAAAGCTGCGCGCTGCGATGGGCTATGATCCTATTCATAACCGCATCGGAGAAGGGTATCTGCTGGGAGGGCCGGAAGAATGAAGGTGCTGTCTCTTCAATGGCGCATTACGCTGATGACCGTCCTGCTTATCGGTGTTACCTGCGTTTCCATGAATCTGCTGCTCTGCTCATCCGGCGTATATTATATGGACTCCATTGCAGATTCGCTTCAGGACTACGACCACATTGCCGTTGAGAGCGGAGAAACTGCCGGCTTTGACCCGCAGCTTATCCCGCCCGGTGAAGGCTTGACGATCGTTGTCAGCGGGGCGCAGGCGCGTTTCCGCATAACAAACTGGTACATCACAGCGGCGATCGCGCTCCTCGGCGGTATGTTGGCCTATTTCGTCAGCGGTCGTGCGCTGCGTCCGCTGCGCCGCTTTGCACAGCAGGCCGAACAGGTGGAGACAAGCAATCTTTCCGAGATCCGGCTTGACGAGGAGACGCTGCCGGAGCTTCGCTCCCTTACCCAGGCTCTCAACGAAATGCTGGAGCGCCTGAGCCGCGGCTTTGACGCCCAGCGGCAGTTCGTCGGCAACGCCGCCCATGAACTGCGCACGCCTTTGACGCTGCTGCAAACACAACTGGAGCTTTTCCCCGATGAGCATCCGGATATTCTGCCGGAAAGCGCGGCGTTCCTCGCCTCCCTGCAGGGCGAAGTCCAGCGGCTCAGCCGGCTCACGCATGCGCTGCTGGACATGAGCGATCTTCAGTCCATTCCGCGTGATGATGTCATTCTGCTCTCGCCCATGATCGATGAGGTCTTTGCCGACCTTGCCCCGCTGGCTGAACGCAATGGGATTTCCCTCTTGCGTGAGGGGGAGGATGTTACCGTTGTGGGCAGCGATATGCTGCTTTGCCGTATGTTCTTCAATCTGGTGGAGAATGCCGTCAAATACAACCATCCCGGCGGTACGGTGAAGGTGGATGTGCAGCAGCAGGACGGGCAGGTGGTCATCCATGTAGCGGATACCGGCCGCGGCATCCCACAGGAGTTCTGGCAGAGTATCTTCCAGCCTTTTTTCCGCGTGGACAAGTCCCTCAGCCGCGAGCTTGGCGGAGCGGGGCTTGGCCTTCCGCTGGTGTGGGAGATCGCGCGGCTTCACGGCGGCCGAGTTTGGGTGGAGAAAAGCACTGACAGCGGCAGCGTACTGGCCGTAACATTTCCGTTGTCCGCGCCGACTACGGACGCCGGCAGGGAGTAAGACGGTATTTCCTGCAGGGGATGATCTGATCACGGCCAAACCGGGATAGGTACTTGCGCGCTGCTCTGCGGCGCCGGCCAAAGCGCGCACAAAGAGACGGAGGTCAGAACGGGGCGGCAATCAGCGAAGCTTCATCGGAGATGAGTACCTTCTCTGCGGTTCAACCGGGTTTCGTCTCCCTGAAAGGAGCGAAACATGGCTTACTTGGCCGAAATTCGTGAAAAAGCAAAGCCGATCAAAGAAAAAAGTTATAAGAAAGCCCCGGAAAAACGAAGTTTTCCGGGGCTTTCTGAGCGTTTGAGTTGTAAAAACGTACTCGATCAGCGCTTGCTGAACTTCGAAAGCCCAAAATATGCCATGCTGAATCTCAGGGAATTTCTTCGTTTTCTGCTTGATTTTCAGCGCAAATCAGCGGTTTTTAGATGTATTCAATTATGATTTTCCTGCTCGTGGGTTGACCACGAAAAACTGATTTTGCATCCTACGAGTTCCTTGTGTACAGCTGCCCAGGGCTTCACAGGGCAACAAGTGAGAAGCAAATCAGCGTGCTGTTATTTGATTCACCTCAAAATCAAATACACATACGGAGGACACACATCATGGAAAAATACATCTTTGACAGGAATAATGGCCTTTGGTACGAACTCCAAGGCGACTATTACATTCCCTGCCTTGCGCTGGACGAAGCCAATATCCGGCCCATTGGAATCTGGGGCCGAAAGCATCTGCGTTACATCAAGGAATATCGTCCGGCTCTCTATACCGATTTGCAGACCAGCGGAAAACTGAGCAGCTATCTTGCAGAAGTAGACAACCGTGCCAAGGAGATGCTTGACCTTCTGGTAAAGCAGATGGCAGAAAAGCAAGGCATCACCGAACAGCTCAAAGCACAGGATCAAATGGCCTGGGTGCGGCGCATGAATAACATCCGCAATGCTGCGGAAGAAATCATCAATGCGGAGGTGATCTTTGCATGATAGCGAAATACATCCAGGCATTGAAAGAATACGTCTTGTCCCATGAGCCGAACGTCGGAGATGGGGAATCCATTCTGACACTTCTCTACGAAGCCTATAGCGAGGTAAACAGGATGGACGATGACCAAATCGAGGAAGATTTCAACGCTCTGTATCAGGCCATGAATGGAATGACACTGAGAGAAATGGATCGGGTGATCTATCCGGTCTGCACTCTCTGCCGTGACCACGAGAAAGCAGGGTTCGTAGAAGGATTGAAGGTTGGAATCAGATTAAAGGAAGAATTGATGCATAAATGAGGATGGCACCACCGGCATATGCCGGTGGTGCTTTATATAATTTGAAGGTAGGAAACCAAATAAAAGTGTGATAGAGACCACCAAATAACATAAAAATTTTGTGATGATGGTTGTAATTTCGGCGGAAGCGACATATAATAAAAATGTGATTACAAGGCACCGGAACTCCAATAAAAGTGTGAAGGAGTGTATCTATGGAACGATTAATTTTGAATAAGCTGCTGGATTGGAAAAATTCACCCTACCGCAAACCGCTGATCTTAAAAGGCGTGCGTCAAGTGGGCAAGACTTGGGTTCTCAAAGAATTCGGCAGACGTTATTATGAAAATACTGTCTATTTTAACTTTGACGAAAACGAAGAATACAAGCAGTTTTTTGAGACCACAAAGGACGTGGATCGGATTTTACAGAATCTGATGCTGGCCAGCGGTCAGAAGATTGTGCCGGAAAAGACGCTTATCATTTTTGACGAGGTACAGGATTGCCCTAAGGTTATCAATTCCATGAAGTATTTCTGCGAGAATGCCCCGCAGTATCACATTGCCTGCGCCGGATCTCTGCTGGGCATTGCCCTGGCAAAACCGTCTTCTTTCCCGGTGGGTAAGGTCAACTTTATGCAGATTGATCCCATGACCTTCACAGAATTCCTGCTTGCCAACGGCGATGAAAATCTCGCCAAATACCTGGAGAGCGTGGATACCATTGAGCCGATTCCCGATGCCTTTTTCAATCCGCTCTATGAGAAATTGAAGATGTACTATGTTACCGGTGGCATGCCGGAACCTGTGCTCATGTGGACGGAGGCACGGGATGTCTCCGCCATGCAGGAAGCCCTGTCTGGGATTATTGGTGCCTACGAACGTGACTTTGCCAAGCACCCCAATATCAGTGAGTTCCCAAAGATCTCTATGATCTGGAAGTCTATACCGTCCCAGCTGGCAAGGGAGAATAAGAAGTTTATCTACAAGGTTGTCAAGGAAGGCGCAAGAGCCCGAGAATACGAGGATGCTTTGCAGTGGCTGGTGGATGCAAGACTGGTGCATAAGATTTACCGCAGTACTGCTCCCGGCCTGCCGGTGGCTGCTTACGATGATCTGTCTGCCTTTAAGATTTATCTGGTGGATGTGGGACTGCTCCGCCGCCTGGCCCAGCTGGCACCCACGGCTTTCGGAGAGGGCAACCGCCTGTTTACCGAGTTCAAGGGTGCACTGACCGAGAACTATGTGCTTCAGACCTTAATCACGCAGTTTGAGGTGGTTCCCCGGTATTGGAGCCAGAACAATCCTCCGTACGAAGTGGATTTCCTGATCCAACGAGAGAATGACATTTTCCCTGTAGAGGTTAAGTCCGAGGCCAACACGACCAGCAAGAGCCTGAAGAAATTTAAGGAGCTGTTCCCGGACAAGGTCAAGCTCCGTGTGCGATTCTCCCTGGACAACTTGAAGTTGGATGATGATGTGCTGAATATTCCGCTGTTTATGGCGGATCAGGCGGATCGGTTGATTGGATTGGCATTAGAGCAAAAAAACAGCAAATAATCTTGCCGATTTTGAAATGCACGATATACAGACGGCATGGCTACTGTTAATGTAGCTATGCCGTTTGTCATTTTGTTGATGTCACTTCCAGCTATTCATATAATAAAAGTAATTACTTTTATTAAAATGAAAAAACTATTATAAAGATTGACAAAAGTAATTACTTTTGATATAGTTTTTATGGAATGTGTATGTAAAAAAGGAGGTGGTTATGTGGCGAAAATCCACCATATTGCAATACCAGAATATCACTCTATAACAGAGTTCCTGCGAGGCCAAGCCTCACGCATTTTTTCAGATGTGAAAGAAAAAGACAAGGTTGTTATTGTGAATAAACAAAACAAGCCACAGGCCGTCATCATTTCATACGATAGATACATACGACTAAAAGAAAAAGATAATTTAGACATTTGATTGTTATTTAGAGTAGAGGAGAAATACACATGATGACATCTCAAATTAAAGAGCCAAGCATCAGTACAATCATGTCCATCCCGGATGGAAAGATATTAGATTTTTTGACAAAGCGATTTGTAAACGATACGCCAGAGGAGTATGTCAGACAAAATATAGAAAAGGCTCTTGTTCGTCAGTATAAGTACCCAATCGATAGCTGCAAACCGGAGGTATCAATAAAAGTAGGATCTTCAAATAAGCGTGTGGATGTTGTGATTTTTGAGGAAAACAAGCCTCATATGCAGGAAAATGCATATATACTTATTGAAACCAAAAAAGCTAAAACCAATCCTCACGGGAAAAAGGACGGTATTGAGCAACTTAAAACCTACATGGCTGCCTGTCTAAATGCAAAATTTGGACTTTGGACAAACGGTGACGAACGATATTGCATTGCCAAGCGAGAAAAAGATGGCGGATTTTTGTATGATGAAATCCCTGAGATTCCATCCTTTGGTCAGACGGAAGCCGAAATCTACAGACCCGAACGGAAAAATCTTCAGATTGCTACGGCTGATAACCTGCTATTTGCTTTTCGGCGCTGCCATAATTATATTGCCGGTAATGCTGGTATGCATAAAGATGATGCATTCTGGGAGTTACTTAAAGTCATTTTCTCTAAAATTGAAGACGAACGTTCTGGTACTATCAACTTTTATGTGACACCTTCAGAATTAAAAGATAAAACTAAAGCAAGTGCCACAAAAGCAAGAATTCAAAAGCTTTTCCAGTCTCGAGTCGTTGCAAAATATCCAAAGATCTTCAATAGTGATGAGACAAAAACAATCGAACTATCAGCGGATGTGTTGGCTTATGTAGTATCGCAGTTGCAGGGCTACTCTCTTTTGGCTTCTCCTGTAGATGTGAAGGGTATTGCATATGAAGAAATCGTTGGCTCTAATCTACGAGGAGATCGAGGCGAATTCTTCACACCCAGAAATGCGTGCCGAATGGCAGTAGAAATGTTAGACCCACAAGCCGATCAGCGTGTAATAGACCCCGCCTGTGGTACTGGTGGCTTTTTGATAACTGCCATGAACCATGCATTGAAAGTTCTAAGAGAGCAAGAAGCCTCTCTTTGGAACGATCCTGATAACCCGACATCCTATGAAATTGAGGAATTATATAGGAAGCGTGCAGAATACCTTTCTACATGCGTATATGGTATAGATCTTAATCCAGCATTGGTCAGAGCTGCAAAAATGAACATGGTCATGAATAACGATGGTGCCGGAGGACTATTCAGAGAAAACAGTTTGTCTAACCCACATACTTGGGCACCTGAATCTGCTGCAGCAATTCAAATGGGGAGTTTTGACCTTGTCTTTACAAATCCACCGTTCGGCGCAAATATTGTGATTGATGATGTGAATATTCTGTCGCAATTTGAATTGGCAGCAGTCTGGGATACTGATGAAACTGGAAAGCTTTCAATTCGACGAGATAAAAACGGTGAACCTGTTTTACAGATAAGCCAGCCTCCTGAAATCTTGTTTATTGAGCGATGTGTGCAGTTGCTAAAACCAGGCACAGGCAAGATGGCAATGGTAATTCCTAACGGTATCTTGAATAATCCGTCTCTGGAATATGTTCGCTCTTGGTTGTTGCTTAATGCTCAACTTATTGCTGTTGTTGATATGCAACGAGATTTGTTCCAGCCCAAAAATGATACGCAAACATCAATGGTGCTCATTAGACGTTTTAGCAAAGAGGAGAAGGCACTTGCGGAAAGCGGAAATATTGATTATCCGATTTTCATGGCGGTAGCAGAAAAGATCGGTCATGACAAGAGAGGTGCCACAATCTATAAACGGGATGCCGAGGGAAACGAGATTCTTTCAGATGTAAATAACCAGGAGGAAGCTATTGATCCTGTAACCGGAAAGACAATTGTTTATTCTGCTGGAACTAAGGACAGGGTCGTGGATGACGATATGCCCGATGTTGTGGCAGCCTTTAAGAAATGGCAGGAAGAATTGCTATGAGAATCTCGACTTTAAATAGAACAGAAATTTCAAATAGATGTCGGCTCGATTCATCCTATTACCTTTCAGAAGGTAATATTGCGGTCCGGCTTGTAGAAACTGCAATCAAAAATTCTCCTCGCTATATAAATTTGGGGGATACAGATATTGCAAGTGTTTGGCAACCCAATAGAAATATTTTAGTATATGCAGGTAATGGCGAAGAATCTGTGCCATACTTACAGCCGTATGACATTTTAGAGTATCTTCCTGAAGCACGGGCACAGTTATCGCTCCACCAGAATCCTGTTGATAAACTTAAGGTACCAGAGGGCACAATATTACAGACGTGTTCTGGAAGAAACTTGGGGCCACTTGTTATTTCAGATAAATATTTGGAGAAATTTGTATTTGGCAGTGACCTTATGAGAATCACAATTCATGATTCCAGCACAAGATTCTATGTCTACTCTTTCTTGAATACATGGGTAGGACAAGCCTTGTTACACTCAAGCAAGACTGGCTCCGTAATTGACCATTTGAGTGCAGACGATATTCGTGCTTTGCGTATCCCGGTTTTTAGTGAAGAAGTGTTTGAAAAAGTCTCTTCCATTATGCGAGAATCGTATAAGCTGTTCTCGGAGGCTCGCTTGGAATTGGTTAGTTGTAAGGAGGAATTCCTTTCTGCTGTAAATGTTCATAAAGAAAACACTTCCCTGTGCAAAGGCTGGAATGTACAATTTAAGAATGTTTTTTCCAGAAAACGTATAGACGCCGCATTTTACGATTGGACAACCTTCGATGCTGTTAAGAAGCTGCGAGAGGCGGGTGGCTACCAGTTGTCCACTGTTGCAAAAATACATAAGCCGGGGGGACGGAATAAAACAAATTATGTTGAAAAGGAGTACGGTTTGCCTATTCTTTCCGGCCGCCAACTGCTTCAAAATCAAACTGTTGGATTAAAATACTTGCCCAAATCGTCTGCCGAAAAATATAGTAGCTTCAGCTTAAAAAAGGGATGGATTGCATATCCAGCAGATGGCCGTGTCGAAGGAAGATTGGGTACTCCCGTACTTATCACAGACAGCAGGGACGGATGGTTCGCCAGTGGACATGTTGGTCGTATAGAAGCACACGCTGATATCCATCCAGGTTATCTTTATCTTGCTTTTTCACATCCCATTGTCCAAGCGCAATTGTCCGCTGTTGCATGCGGTTCAGTTGTTGATGCCGTTTACCCAGAGGATGTTGAGAAATTCATCGTTCCTCCACATGTAGAGTTCAATTACGACAGAGTAACTACAGCATGGGCAATGATCGACAAAGCAGATTCCCTTAGAAACGAAGCATGTAAAATACTTCTTCAAGAGATGAACGCATAATCGCTCATACTATTACTCACGCAAAAGGACTGGATTTCACGGTTAAGTGAAACCCAGTCCTCATTTTATGTAACTATTATCTATTCTTCCATGACTTCCAGCATCATCCTGGCTTCCAGGCAGAAGCTATTCTGGAAAAGCAGGCACTCTGCTATAGCCTGAAACTCCCGGACACAGTCCGTATACCGGGAGAGCAACTCCTTTTGCGGCGCATCAGTCGTTTTTGCGTTTACTATCTGCTGAAGATTTATCGGGTATCATCCCTTGTGGGCGTTTTTCCTCTGTGCCGGGAGAAATAAGGCCACAGATTGTTGCGAGAAATCACGTCTTCATAGCTATGGAGCTTGCTACGAAGATCGTTATTTTCCTGCTCCACTTCCGCTGCACGGATTTTACCACGGACAGATTTATACTCCGAGAGTTCCTTTGTAGCCACAACCAGCTGCACTTTGAGATCGGCAATGGTGCTTTTCAGTTCGGCAATGGTTTTCTTGGCCTCCTTCAGGAGCTTTTTGAGCTTTCCTTCCTGTTTCTCCTGCACAACAAATTTCTGCGCAGCCGTAACAAGTGCCTGATAATCCTCTCGTTCCAGCGCCACCTTGGAGGATAGCGGCAAGGGTTTTGCTTCAATCTGTTCTACAGCCTTGATGGAAACCTGCTGCTGTTGAACACGCTCAATCGTCTGCTCCAGTTCGGCCAGCTCCTGTGTGCGCTGTTCCCGTTTATATTCCAGAACACTCAGGTGTTCCCGGTGTTCGCCTTTCTGCTCCCACTCGATACCATGTTCCAACATGATTTCAGCCAGTGCTTCTTTTTCTCTCTGCACCCATACAGCCCGCTCTGTCATGGAGCGTCCTTCGCCTGTGATGCCCTGATCGGCAAGGGCCTGTTTCAGAGATACACGGGTGGAAAGACCTCGCTTGCTTCCGGTGGTATATGGAATGAAGTCAATGTGAAGATGGGGCGTGGCTTCGTCCATGTGCAGATGGGCAGAGAACACATGAAAATGGGGATTTCGCTCTTGGAAGCTTCGCATGAATTTGTCCAAAATAGCCCTTGCCAGTTTCCCGTTCTCGCTGGCGGCAGACATATCATCCTTGTTTCCAATCTGGAAGATCACCTCATAAAATGGCTTTTCCTGATCTCCGTCGCAGATTTTCTTGTAATAGTTTTCGATGCACCGGTCTTTGCGTTTCTGTTTGGCGTTGTACGCTGCCAGAGCTTCATCGAACAGCTCATGATAAGCCTGCTCGATGGGTGTATAGCAGTATTCGATGTTCAGATGCGTTCGTTCCGGGTCAACATTTTCGGCAATATAGGTGCGGCGATTATGCTCAATCACACCTTTACCCGACATAGCACTGATAGTCCGTTTTATATCTGTCACCTCCAAAAATGTGGTATTTTATAGAAACTCGTTTTCGCCGCTCGGCGGCGGGTTTTGTTACTTTTGTCAAAAGTAACG
>ERZ773116.3625-NODE-3625-length-11010-cov-2.829576_pt1 | contig 11010 bp, 9 predicted proteins | sample MGYA00580563_ERZ773116 | MGnify/ENA primary metagenome ERZ773116 (study PRJEB29015, sample SAMEA2737864) | human gut metagenome | biome: human gut; feature: human-associated habitat; material: faeces | place: China | collected 2012 ... | reverse complement strand
GCGGGTAGCGCAGCGAAAAATCCTGCGCCATGCGGACGAGCGCGTCGTACACCGACGCGTCGCCGTGGGGGTGATACCGGCCGAGCACGTCGCCGACGGCGGTGGCGCACTTGCGGTAGGGCTTATCGCGCGTGAGGCCGTCCTCATACATCGCGTACAGAATGCGGCGGTGGACGGGCTTGAGCCCATCGCGCACGTCGGGCAGAGCGCGCCCGACGATGACGGACATGGCGTATTCAATATAGCTCTTTTCCATTTCCGAGACGAGCTCGGAGGAAACGATATGCTGTTCGGGGAAGGCAATATCTTCCGGCTTATAATCGCGTTTGTGTGCCATTATGCCGCCTCCTTAATAATCCAGATTGACGACGTAGCGCGCCTTGGTCTCGATCCACGCGCGGCGCGGCTCGACCTCGTCGCCCATGAGAACGGTAAATATCTCATCGGCGCGCTGCGCGTCCTCGAGCGTGATGCGGCGGAGCGTCCGGCGCTCGGGGTCCATCGTCGTTTCCCAGAGCTGGCTGGGGTCCATTTCGCCCAGACCTTTGTAGCGCTGCAGATGGAACGGTCCCTTATGACGTTTGCGGTAGCGCTCTAGTGCCTTGTCATCGTAAAGATATTCCTCTGCACCCCTGGATGGCATCGCCTTATACAGCGGCGGCATTGCGATATAAACGTGTCCTTCGAAAATCAGCTCCGGCATGAACCGGTAAAACAGCGTCAGAAGCAGAGTGGAAATGTGCGCGCCGTCCACATCGGCATCCGCCATGATAATGATCTTGTCATAACGCAGCTTCGTGATATCGAAATCGTTGCCGTAGCCTTCCGAAAAACCGCATCCGAACGCATTAATCATCGTCTTGATCTCAGCGTTTGCCAGCACCTTGTCGATGCTCGCCTTTTCTACATTCAGAATCTTACCGCGGATCGGCAGAATCGCCTGATACATCCGGTTTCTCGCCATCTTGGCGGAGCCGCCCGCAGAATCTCCCTCTACGATAAAAATTTCACATTTCGATGCGTCCTTCGACTCGCAGTTTGCCAGCTTTCCGTTGGAATCAAACGAAAACTTCTGCTTCGTCAGCATATTCGTCTTGGCGCGCTCCTCTGTTTTGCGGATTTTGGCCGCCTTTTCCGCGCAGCCGATGACAGCTTTTAACGTCTCTAGGTTTCTGTCAAAAAATCTGGTCAGCTCTTCGCCCACGACCTTTGCCACAACCTTCGCCGCATCCTGATTGTCCAGCTTAGTCTTTGTTTGTCCTTCAAACCGCGGATCAGGATGCTTGATCGAAATGACCGCCGTCATGCCGTTTCGCACGTCCGGACCGGTGAAGTTCTGGTCTTTTTCCTTTAAAATATTGAGCTCCCGCGCGTAGCTGTTGATGATCGTCGTAAACTGCGTCTTGAAGCCGGTCAGATGCGTGCCGCCCTCCGCATTGTAGATGTTATTGCAGAATCCCAGCACATTTTCGTGGAACTCGTTGATATACTGAAACGCACCCTCGACAGAGATTCCGTCGCTTTCTCCCTGAAATGAGATGACGTCCGTCACCGCCTCGCAGGACTTGTTCATATCCTTAATAAATCCGACAATACCTTCCGGCTCGTGATAGTCCAAAATCTCCGGCTCTGTCCCTCTGCAATCCTCGAAGTGAATTGTCAACGCAGGGTTTAAGTACGCCGTCTCGTGCAGGCGGCTTTTGATATCGTCCTCTTTAAATCTGGTTTTATCAAAAATCGTATCGTCCGGCAGGAACGAAATCGTCGTTCCGGTCTCTCTTGTACGTCCAACGACCGGCAGCAGTCCATTGACCAGTTCGGTCGTTGGATTGCCGTACTCATAAGTGTCCTCGTAGACATTTTTTCCGTCTTTTACACGCACTGTCAGATGCTTCGAAAGCGCATTGACGACGGAGGAGCCGACGCCGTGCAGACCGCCGCTGGTCTTATAGGCGTTATTGTCAAACTTACCGCCTGCATGCAGGGTCGTGAAAACCAGACGCTCCGCACTGATTCCTTTTTCATGCATCCCGACCGGGATACCGCGTCCGTTGTCCGAAACGGTCGCTGAACCGTCTTTTTCCAGAGTTACGGTGATTTTGCTGCAGTAGCCGGCCAGATGCTCGTCCACAGCGTTATCCACGATTTCATAAATCAGGTGATTCAAGCCCTTCGTGGAAACGCTGCCGATATACATGCCCGGTCGTTTCCGCACTGCTTCCAGTCCCTCCAGCACCGTAATGCTGGAAGCGTCATAGGTTGTATTTTGTGCCATCTATCTGATCCTTTCTTTCCGATTCCAAACTGCCCAAATTTCTGTCATAAAAATAGAATCCTGCTTCGCAGGATTCTCCGCCTGCGAACTGTAAAAGTCGAATTACTTTCGAGAGTATAACACATATGTTCGATTTTGGGAAGTCCCGCTGCGATTTTTGCTCCACGATTCTACATCCGTCCGGTTCACACCGCGCGTTCTGATGCAGCGTTGAAACAATAGAATGCACGCTCTGCGAGCATTCTATTGTCATGAATAAGCGCTGCGCGTTTCCAAACAGCTGCTACATCGTTCCCATTGCCCGGGCCGCCAGCCACAACAAAAGCAGATGCAACGGATAAAATCCGTAGAAGAACCATTTCAAAACCTGCCGTCCTTTTTTCGCCCGCTCCCCATTGTATCCATATAAAATGCACAGTCCCGCCAGCGCCGGACCTGTCATTGAGAACAAAACGCGCACTGCGCCTTCCGGAAAACCCAAAACGCCCTCCGTCTGCGCCACAGACGCTGCTTCGTTGATTCCGACAACCGCCGTCACGAACAGAAAGGTTTTCTGCAGTTTTTTCCGTTCCTGACCCGCCCGGTCAAACAACAGCGTAAACGCCGGGGCGAGCGCAGACCAGTCTGAAAATACCGATAAAAAAAACAGCCCTGCGATCTGCAGCTGCCCTTTTCCCCGCCGGAACGCTTCTCCATGGAACACGCACAGGATCAGAAAGCTAAACAACAGGGAAAACATCATATTCAAGACTGCCGCCTCTCTGTTAAATGCCAGAAAATAGGGCACCTGGGACACCAGCGCAAATACAAACAGCCGTTTTGCATACGCACGTCTGGACGAGGTTTTATAAAACCCCTCCACCAGAAAATAACACATCACCGGCGCAGTGAAATAGCCGATTCCTTTCAAAAATTCCGCCGGATATGTCCCCGCTGTCAGAAAAACATGGCTGAAATGATTGAAAAACATCGTCAGCATCGCGATCATCTTGATCGCGTCGCGGGTCAGCCCCCGGCTTTTGATTTCCTGCATTTCATTCTCCCTTTTCTCAGATACGAAACCGCACAGCTGCAAAGCCTGCGCCGACTTTGCACGCCGTACGGTCAGATCGTCCGATAGTCGATCGATTTTTCAAATAATCCGAATTCCTTTTCCGGAAGCACCACATCCCCGGAAAGCACCTGATCTGCCAGCTCTCCTGCAAGCATCAGCACATCAGAATCCTGATAAATATCGCCTAATCCAAAATCCAGGTCACCGCTTTGGCGAATGCCGAAAAGATCCCCAGGCCCCCGCAGCTTTAAATCCTCATTGGCAATAAAAAATCCGTCGTTGGAGTGATTTAATACATCGAGACGTTTATTTTTTGCACCGCTTCCATCCCCGGTCATAAAAATGCAGAAGCTCTGCGCATGACCTCTTCCGACACGTCCCCGCAGCTGATGCAGCTGTGCGAGTCCGAAGCGCTCTGCATTTTCCACAAGCATTACTGTTGCATTGGGAACATTAATCCCAACCTCGATAACCGTCGTCGATACAAGGACATCGATCTGCCCGGCTCCGAATGCGTCCATAATTTCCTGCTTCTGTGCTGCCTTCATTTTTCCATGCAAAGCAGCCACCCGAATCGAGCTATTCAGGGCAGCTTTTAATTTTTCCGTATAATCCGTGACATTTTCCAGTCCGTCTGCGGAATCCTCTCCGGCTTCTACCATCGGACAGATTACATAGACCTGATGCCCTGCCTCCACCTGCGCTTCGAGAAAGGCATAGGCTTTTTTGCGGAAGGACGGATCTACGACGCAGTTTTTAATCGGCAGACGGTTTTTTGGCATCTCGTCCAGCACAGACACTTCCAGATCGCCATATAATACGATCGCCAGCGTCCGCGGAATCGGTGTCGCGCTCATGACGAGCACATGTACGCCCTCCCCCTTATTTGCCAGGCATTCTCTCTGCCTTACGCCAAACCGGTGCTGTTCATCTGTCACTACCAATGCAAGATCGCGATACTCCACTTTGTCCTGAATCAGTGCATGTGTCCCGATAATCACGTCCGCATCCCCGGATTTGATCCGTGCATACGCCTCTTTTTTCTGTTTCGACGTCATGGAACCGGTCAGCAGGATCGGCTTTGTACACAGTCCGTACTTCTCCGTCATCTCTGTCAGTGCTTCAAAGTGCTGTACCGCCAGCACTTCTGTCGGTGCCATCAGGCACCCCTGCCTGCTGTTTGCACTGCACACCAAAAGCGCCAGAAAAGCAAGAATCGTTTTACCGCTTCCCACGTCCCCCTGAACCAGTCGGTTCATCGCCATATGTCCTGTCAGGTCTGCTTCGATCTGCTTCCAAACCCTCTGCTGGGCTCCGGTCAGCTGATACGGAAGCGCTGCAATCAGGCGGTCCGTATCCTCTGTCGGCTGCAGCGGCCGATCGATTAACAGCCCTGCATTCTCTTTTTTCTGACGCTTGATCTGAATCAGGAAGGCTAAAAATTCATCGAAGACCAGACGTCTTCTGGCCATCACAACATCCTCCTGACTTCCTGGAAAATGGATTTTTTCCATTGCTTCCCGGAATCCGATCAGACGGTATCTGCTCCGTATTTCTTCCGGAAGATAATCCGGCAGCTCCAGCTCCTTCAGCGCCTGCCGCACACATTTGGAGATCATATGGTTGGTCAGTCCGCTCGTCAGCGTATATTTGGGCTGCCATGTCCCGGCAAGGGTTTCATAATCGCCCTGTGAAAACACCCGGCGCTGTTCCATGAAAAGCATCCCGCCTGCGCCTGCCTGTACCATGCCGCGAAATACGTGCCAGCTGCCGCCTGGAAGCGCTTTCTTCAGATACGGCATTCGAAACCAGGTCAGCTTCATTCGCCCGGAGGCATCTCCTGCCTGCGCATGGGTGATGACCATTCCTTTTGCCCGCACCATCGACGGCGTACCGACAATACAGGCTCTTACCGACTGTACTTTGCCGGTGCACAGCTCTCCAACCGGAAGCGCCTCCTCATAATGATCATAGCCTCTCGGAAAATAAGAAATCAGATCCTTTATCGTTTCAATATGAAGTTTCGAAAAAAGCGCAGTGGTCTTCACCCCTACGCCTTTTATCTCTGTAATCAAATGACTGGCTTCCATTATGCCTCACTCTGCAGAAACAATATAGTAGTAAATCGGCTGTCCGCCATACTGCAGCTCTACATCACACGCCGGATATTTCTCCGCCACCTTGTCGCGGAGCGCTGCAGCGTCTTCCTCTTTGGTCTCCTGACCATAATAGATGCTGATCAGCTCCATATCCTCATCCATCATGCTATCGATCATGTCTTTCGTAACTGTTTCGATCGCCTGTCCGACTGCAAGGATCCCTGCATCTCCGATCCCCATGTAATCGCCCTGATGGATTTCATGATCGTCGATCACCGTATCTCTGACTGCATAGGTTACTTCACCGGTGCGAACGGTTTCGATCGCTTCTGTCATCGCCGCTTCATTTTCTTCCGGACTCAGATCCGGTACATAGTTGATTACTGCGGTAATGCCCTGTGCGATTGTCTTGGTAGGAATGACAACGATTTTCTTGTCCTCCGTCATATATTTTGCCTGGTTTGCAGCCAGAATGATATTTTTATTATTAGGGAGAACGTAAACGGTTTCTGCGTTTACTTTTTCAATGGCATTCAGCACATCCTCGGTGCTCGGGTTCATCGTCTGACCACCCTCGATGATATAGTCTACACCAAGGTCTTTTAAGATCGCATTGATCCCTTCACCTACAGAAACCGCGATAAATGCCGCTGCCTTTTTCTCAGCCGGTGCTGCAGCCTCCTGCTGCTCCTTCTGTGCCATCTTCACAACCTTTTCATGGTGCTCCAGGCGCATGTTGTCGATCTTCATATTGGAAAGGGCACCATACTTCAATGCCTTCTGGATCGCAAGACCCGGGTCATTGGTATGCACGTGTACCTTAACCACATCGTCATCTGCCACAACTACGATCGAATCGCCGATGGATTCCAGATATGCCTTAAAGTCCATCTCCTGCTTGATGTTAAAGGTCTTGGAAAGCATGATGATAAACTCTGTACAATAGCCGAATTTGATATCGCTCTCTTCCAGAACGGTTTCCTGGCTGCCTGCAAACGGAGCCCGTGCAGGAGCTGTGGTTTCTGTTACCGTCCAGTCGATCTCTTTGCCTAAAAACGCTTCATAAGCGCCCTTTAATACCTGCATCAGACCCTGTCCGCCGGAATCCACAACGCCAGCCTGTTTTAAAACAGGCAGCATCTCCGGAGTCTGGCTCAGCACATAATCTGCGCGCTCAATGATATCGCCGATATATTTTTCCAGGTCGGTTTCCCCTGCATCTGCCAGCTCACGAGCCTTTAAAGAAGCACTCTTGGCAACGGTCAGGATCGTGCCTTCCTTCGGCTTCATAACTGCCTTGTATGCAGTCTCTACCGCTTTCTCACAAGCTTCTGCAAGCAACGGAATATCGATCGTATCATAATCGCGGATCGCTTTGGTGAAGCCTCTGAACAGCTGCGATAAAATGACGCCTGAGTTGCCTCTGGCGCCTCTTAAGGAACCGGATGAAATCGCCTTTGCCAGGGATTTCATATCCAGGTCATTGTTTGCATTCATCGCTGCAACGTCTTTTGCCGCAGACATAATGGTCAGTGTCATGTTCGTACCTGTATCACCATCTGGAACAGGGAACACGTTTAATTCATTGATCCACTCTTTCTTACTCTCCAGATTCTTAGCACCTGCTAAGAACATCTTTGCAAGCATCTTAGCGTCGATCGTATTTACAGCCACAGTTAAGTCCTCCTTAATCAATCACTCGCACACCTTCTACAAAGATGTTGATTTTCTCTATCTCAATTCCGGTAAATTCCTCTACCTTATATTTTACATTGCTGATCAGATTGTCCGATACCGCAAGAATGCTCACCCCGTATGCCACGATAACGTGGAAGTCCAGCGTCAGTTTATTATTATTCAGTGTAACTGCAATGCCCTTGGTAATGCTGTCGCTCTTCAACAGCTTGACAAGACCGCCCTTCACTGTAGCGCCCATGCCAACGATGCCGAAACACTCCATCGCCACTGTTCCCGCATATTGACCAATCACTTCATTATCAATCGTAATATTGCCCATATGGGTCGTCATAGAAGAACCCTTCATGTGATAACCTCCTTTTTCCATGAAAATCTAAGGCTATTATAACCGCTTTCCTGCAAAAAGGGAATAACCATTTTAATTTTTTAAAAATTTGATGATTTTTTACTTGCCAAATGTATTTAATTCTGTTATCATACTGATGTTGTCAGTCAAACGACGAATATAGTTTGAGGAGGTGCAATCATGGCAAAATGCGATATTTGTGGCAAAGGCGCTCATTTCGGTAACAACGTAAGCCATTCCCATAGAAGATCCAACCGTATCTGGAATTCCAACGTCAGAAGCGTTAAATGTAAAGTCAACGGTGGTGCACGGAGAATGCACGTTTGCACAAGCTGCTTGAAGTCCGGCAGGGTTGAAAGAGCTTAATTGAATCAGAAACATTGAAAAGCTGCTCTGGGTTTTCAGAGTGGCTTTTTTGTCATGGCGACGAAGAAAAGGACAGACCTGCGAAGCAGGGATGTTCCTGTAAAAAGGGAGCTGAAAGGAAAACCGCCCTTTGGTTTTCGTTTTCAGCTCTTTTTTTGCAGGAGCTACAGCTGCCGCTCTGCGGCGGGCTGTCCTTTTCCGACCGCTGATCATCCACCGGCCCCGGAATGTTTTTTCCGGGGCCGGTGGATGATCTCTCTGCACTCCCCTCTCTTCAATCTCTTCGCACTCTTCCATTCCGGTCGAATCTCTTTTTCAACTCCCGCTCTGTCAATGCAATTGCTCCAACCATCGGGATACATTGTGCCATGCATACGATTCCCCCAATTGTCCCCACGCAGTCATTTCCCTTTCCGAAAACACAAACCAGGGCAATTACCGTAGGCAAAAGCATTACAAGCCCACTGACATACCAGAGCTTCCCACAGCAGTGATGCGCGTATTCCCAGGTCTCTTTACTTTTCATAGACATCGCCGTCCGGTATCCATATATCCCGTTAATCTCCTTCGGAGGCTTTTTCTGAAATCTTTTTCCAATAAAAACCATCGTAACCGGAATCAGCAGATCCATCACCAGCATAAAAATCCAAAAGCCCATAGTGCCTCCCTTTCCCTGTGAAAAAAATCACTTTACAAAAATGCTGTCATCTCCATATCTGCCGATATGGGATGGCTTCTTCGGTGAATAATAAAGCTTCCCCAGCACCTCTTCCGGGTTCGAATCCATCTGATAACGTCCATACAGGGTTTTGGCAAGCTCCGTCCCCGTCAGCATGTCCAGCGTGTCCGTATAGGTAACGCCATCCACCTGATATTCGACAGTTACAACATAAATCGAATCCGTATCCACGGTTTCCGTTGCCGCAGAATAGGACGTTGTCGTACTTTTTTCTATTTTAATAATTTTGTACTCAGATGGATCGATTTCAGCCGTATAGGTGTGTTTCCGGTAAAGATCGACAGCTGCGATAATGACCACCGTTACCAGTACGCCAATCAGGCAGACCGTAAGCACAGCAATCAGAGCTTCCCTGTTTTTCTCGTTTTGCCTGGAGTTCACACCCCGTTTTCTATTGTCAGAATTTCCCAATCCGTACCTCCCACTCAAAATTCGTTCGGTACATCCATCCCGATCACATAATTGTAACTGTAGGTATGGACATAAAGCTTCCCATCCTGTTCTACGATCAGATCCGGTGCCTTTTTTAAGGACAGCCGATCGATCACTTCTCCTGTGTTGCGATTGATCTGATACAGATAATCCGGTTCCGCCGTAAAGCCATAGCCGCACAGAATAACATCCCCTTTGACTACAAAATTCATGGAATTATAGGTCTGGTCTGCGCTTCTCCACAGCAGCTTATCGTTTTCCAGATCATAGGCAAACATAAAACAGGTATTGGATTGCGCGTATCCGTTTCTCACGCTGGCTCCGTAAAAAATCCCATCCTCCAGATATGCATTGTTGCCGTTAATATACCACTGATCCGTCGGATAATCCAGCACATAGATGCAATTTCCCGTACCGGTTTCATAAATATAGAGCTCGTTGTCCACCCACTGGTACTGGTAATGATCGTCATAAAAGCTGTTCCAGTCCGTGCCGATCATCGGAAGTGACAAATTTTCGCTGTCATACCAGTCGTTTGCCCAGCTGACTCCGTTTTCCTCTTCCGATAGAATGGTCAACCCGATCGGATCCACCGCATCGCCGTCCGCAAGTATTTCGCCCATTGTGGATATGTCCAGGGTTAGATATTTCGGTTCTGTCGTGTTTTCCACAGCTGCTTCGGTTTCCGGCTCCTGAGCAGTCGTTTTCGTATTTTGCGTCTCGCCCGTTTCTGACACAGAGTCTTTTGCATCTGCATCCTCTGTGTCCGGCATGGCGCTTTCGTTTTGTATCCCAATACTTTCTGCCATTTCAGTTTTCGTCTCTGCTCTCTGACCGCAGCCCGCCAATACCAGGCACAGCGCCAGAAAAAGTGCGCCTTTTCGTTTGTTCATCCTGTTTTCCTCCTCAAATTGTCATTCTATTGCGAGCATCTTTATGACGTATTCCGTCGTCCCCGCTTCCAGACGCCTTTGCCCGGAAAGAGAAAAGCCGTGGGCTTCATAAAACCGGATCGCGCGTTCATTTTTCTCAAGCACCCACAGATGGTCTGCCCGGTGCTCCTGCTTGGCGTACTCCATCAGCGCCGCGCCGATTCCCTGATTCTGAAAAAAATGATCCACATAAAACTCTGCGATTTCCGTCTGTTCCAGATGAATCAGTCCTTTCACAATTCCATCGTCATACACAAAAATATGATCTAGGATTTCCGGCTGCGCATACTCTTTTGCAACATCCAGTACTTGAAGCACATGAAAAGAATAGTCGTCGTTTTTAAAAATCGACCGATAATTCATTCGCTTATCAAATACGAGGATTTCTGCAATTCTTGAAAGATCTTTCTTTTCCGCTTTTCGAATCATTCTTCCTCCTATGGTTTTAAAGGCTTTCCAGAAACCTGTCCACTTCCCGGTTAAATTCCTCCGAGCGCTTATTTGCAACAAAATGATCCCCCTCGATGATCGCCAGACGGGCATTCGGGATATTTTCCGCAATTTTTCTCGTGTGGTCTTCCCGGATCATGTCTTTTGTCCCGCAGATTACGAGGGTCGGTGCGGTAATCTGTGCAAGCTCTTCCGGTTCAATATCCGGATCGTTTACCATCAGACCCAGCAGCTCTGCATTTTTGTTCGCCTCCGCCGATCTTTTGGCAAAATACTTTGCAATTTTATAGCCGATTTCGATCGGAAGCTGCGTCGAACGCTTTACGCCTTTCGCATCCAAATTTCCTCCGTTTAAAATCAGCGCTGTCACCATATCCGGATGCTTCATTGCAAACCGCATGGCGATATTCGCGCCATCCGAAAAGCCAAGAATCACAGCTTTCGGAATCTGGTGATTTTTCATAAAATCATATAAATCGCACGAAAACTGCCTGATCGTAAAGGGACTTGTCCCCCGGGGAGATTTTCCATGTCCTCTCGTATCCGGCGCGATCACCCGATACCGGTCGCAAAAATATTCAATCTGATGTTTAAAATAAGAACTGTCTTCTCCATTTCC
>ERZ773116.3618-NODE-3618-length-11032-cov-2.915915_pt1 | contig 11032 bp, 7 predicted proteins | sample MGYA00580563_ERZ773116 | MGnify/ENA primary metagenome ERZ773116 (study PRJEB29015, sample SAMEA2737864) | human gut metagenome | biome: human gut; feature: human-associated habitat; material: faeces | place: China | collected 2012 ... | reverse complement strand
GTTTGTCCTGCTGAATGATGATATCATGTATTCGGGGAATAAAAGAAAGTATGATGTTGCCAAAAACGGCCTGGAACATCTTATCCTTCGTTCTGAAATAATAATGAAGCACCGGTCTGTTGATACCAACTTTAGCAGCAATATCACTCATACTGGTTTCCGCAAAACCATTCTCTATAAATAGTTCCTTGGCAGCCTCAACTATCTTTTTCTCCACATCTTCATTGTTATTAGTTGTTGTCATAATTCATTGTCGCATTTTTCAGATTATCAATAAATAAAAGCATACGGTTTGTTATGTTTACGTCGCTCACACCACTATCAAAGTCTAAAGATAGTAAATTTATATCCGGATAGAAACTTTTTATACGTTTTTCGACTCCTCTGGATACGATGTGATTTGCTATGCAGCCAAAAGGTTGCAAACTCACGACATTTTTCACTCCTTGCCGGGCGTAAGACACGATTTCAGCCGGTAATAACCAACCTTCACCGAATTGAGCATTCAAGGAAATAATATTTTTAGCTCTCTCCGCCTCTTCAAAAATATCATTGAAGGGGACAAAGTAACGGAACTGATTTGCAGTCTTGTTTATTTTATCAATCTGTTTTTTTACAAACCTGTAAATCCAATCGTAAATAAACTCAGGCAATTGCCTGTTTTTTACATAAGAGTCCGTATTGATCTTCCTATTCACAAATCCCTGCATAAAAAAGTCAACTAAAATCGGTGGAACCACTTCTATCTTCCGGTCTATCAGCCAATCAATGATCTCTTTTTGAGCAAAAGGATTGAATTTCAAAAAAATTTCTCCTACAATTCCAACTTTAGGAGTATCAACAGCCTTACATATACTATTAAATTCAGCGATAGCCGATTACAACAAAGAATGAAGTCCTTTTATATCTCTTCTCAGTATCACTTCAGATGCAAGCTGCAAATATTTATCACGTAACCTAGCCGATACACCTGCCTCTTTCTCACGTACTACCGACGCATAATAAAACTTTGCAATGCAGTCACTATACAAAACAGCATGAAAAGTAATCGGAATTACTTTCATCCAGTTGACCTTGAAGGCAGGTTGATTATTATCTATTTCACTGCCCACAGAAATAGAGATTACAGGAATATCCGTATATCCGGCATCCATCAGTGCCTTTTTTATCAAAGAAATATAGTTACTAGCACGGCATTGCCCTCCCGTTTGAGTGATTGCCACTGCTATTTTGGCTACATCATATTTTCCACTTTTAAGCGCTTTCAGGATATCACCAACTATCAAAGTAGCCGGATAACAGACCTCATTATTGGCATACTTCAATCCCCATTCACTTGAATCACTATCACTGAGAGGAAGATTTTCCGCATCATAACCGGCTACTTTCATTATAGCAGGAATCAAAGGTGAAATAAATGGAGTAAAGTAAGGAACTAATATTTTACGGTCACGGTAAAACTCATCATAAACAGGGACAGTCGCAAAGTCTTTTACACCGATATCTTCTGTTTCATTCATATTCGCAAGTTTGAGGCTTTCGATCATTGAACGTACCCTCAACTTCATTGAACCGATATTATTGATATCATCCAGCTTCAATAAGGTCAGCGATTTATTATGACGCATCAGCAAATCTCTCACTTCATCTACCAGAAAGGCATCCGGACCACATCCGAATGACGTCATTTCTACAAACTGAACATTCTGTCCTTGTGTTGCGCACCATTTCGCTGCTTTTAAAATACGATTCGTATAGGCCCATTGAGCAACAAAATGCGCATCATCCACCGGAATATCCAAATGACGCACCCAATCATCCATTATCACATTCACTCCCATATCCGAAAGCATGTCCGATACTTTATGCTGTATCAGAGAATCGGTATGATAAGGGCGTCCGGCAAGCATGACAGTCAGCGTCTCCCCTCCCCCTGCATGCTTCAATATATTTTTATTATACTCAACCAATGTATTAATAAAAGAAATCTGTTCGCTTTCCGCCTTATTGAATGCCTGCTGAATCATTTTATCATCCACATTCAAACTGCTCAGATATTCACGGCATTGCTTAAATAGCAGCCTCCGGTCTTTGAAAGTTATTGCAGGAGAGTCAATGGGTATACCTTCGGACTGTACACTCTTGATAACCTCCGAATACCCTGTTACAATAGGACAATTATAACTGTTTTGTTCCTTCCCTTTTCTTTCAAAGATGACAAAAGGCATAAATATCCGGCCCACCTTCTTTTCTATCAGGTTCTGTACATGGCTATGTACCAACTTAGCCGGAAAACAGATATTGTCCGACATCACCATCCGTGCACTATGCTCATACTTCCTGAAATTGGATGGATCAGACAAGCAGACTTGTATATCACAGGAAGTGAAGAGAGTATGCCAGAAAGGATATTCCTCGTACATATTCAGGCATCGGGGGATACCGATGATCTGTTTAGGAACTGCAATCTCCACACTGCGGTGAAACAAAAGTTCTTCTTTTTGTCGATAAACATTCAGACCTTTTCGATTACTGCTCTCCCCATTCGTGAAAACTTTCTCACATCTGTTTCCCGAATAGTAACTTTTACCGCTTTCGAACTGATAACGAATGACCAGACAGCGGTTATCACAACCTTTACAATACAGAGAACGTGCCGAATATTGAGCTTTATTTATAATCTCATTCAATGATACGGATTCCCCCTGATGCTTCATCGCATATAATGCACATCCGAAGGCTCCCATCAACTCAGGAGTATCACATCTTGCAACTTCTGCTCCTGTGAGAAGTTCAATAGCACGGACCACCGCATCATTGCGCATGGTCCCCCCCTGTACAACAATATCGTTCCCCAAAACAGATATATCTTTCAGTTTTAGTACCTTATACAAGCAATTCTTAACAACAGAATATGCCAGTCCGGCGGCAATATCATTGATAGTTGCTCCCTCCCTGAGCACCTGTTTCACTTTTGAGTTCATGAAAACAGTGCACCTTGTTCCCAAATCGCACGGTGCTTCCGAGCGGCAGGCTGCCAATGAAAATTCTTGCGCTGAATACCCCAAAGACTTAGCAAATGTTTCAAGAAATGAACCACATCCGGATGAGCACGCTTCATTAATCTCCATCCGGTCAATCACTCCATTATTCACAAAAATGGCTTTCATATCCTGTCCTCCGATATCGAGGATGAAAGACACATTCTTATTCAGATAGTGTGCTGCCATATAATGAGCAATCGTTTCGATAATTCCCGAATGAAGCTGAAAGGCCGATTTTATAAGGTCTTCACCATATCCGGTAGAGCAACTTCCTTTTATATCGAGTACAGCGCCCTGCTTCAAACATTCTTCGCTCAACCGATTCAAACCATCCTCTACGGCCTTTATCGGATTTCCTCCATTCATATTATAGTAAGAATACAATACTCTTGAATCTCCATCCAATACAACAATCTTTGTCGTGGTAGAACCGGAATCAATGCCAATAAAAACATCTTGTTTTCCGGCTTTCAAACCGGAAGACATCATCTTATGACGAGATATTCTCTCTTTCCATATTTCATATTCCTCACTACTCGTAAAAATGGGGTTCAGCCCTGTTGCAGTAAGATTTCCTGCACAGTTTAAAGTAGTGTCGATCTTATCGATCAAATGAGACAGTTTATAATAATCCTCACCCTCGATATGAAATAAAGCAGCCCCCAATGCAGGAAGTAAAGTACCGTTGGCAGGCAGTATTATCTCTTGTTCATCAAAAGATAAATAATCAATAAAGGCTTTTCTCAGTGCCGGAATGAAAGTCAACGGACCACCGCAAAACAATACGGGAGTTGTTATATCACAGCCATGTGCCAGTGTCACGACTGTCTGAACAGCTACTGCACGAAAGATAGAAGCCGCAATATTCTCACGACTTACATTTTTAGCAATCAGATTCTGAATATCTGTTTTACAGAAAACACCGCAACGGGAGGCAATCGGATACACCTGTTTCGCATTCATGGCAAGATGATTCAATTCATCAATATTCACCCCCAGTATGATCGACATCTGATCAATAAAAGCACCTGTTCCTCCTGCGCAATTTCCGTTCATGCGCAAATCAGTCGCTTCGCCATCTTTGAAGAAGACAACTTTCGCATCTTCCCCTCCGATGTCTATCATGGAAGTCACATGAGAATAATCTTTTTGTATCGCTTTCGCCGCTGCAACAACTTCCTGTACAAATGGCAATGAACATTTCTCGGAAATTCCCATTCCGATAGAGCCTGTTATTCTTAAGGAGATATCTTTATCTCCAATTTCGGATAACAGCTCTTTCAGGAATGATAAAATTGTCTCTTTTGCTTTCGCATTGTGTCTCTCGTACTTCGAAAATAATAAATTATCATTTTCATCGATAGCAACTAACTTCACAGTTGTTGAACCTACGTCAATTCCTATTTTAATCATGTTCTACACTATGTCCCCTTAGCTTGACACTATTGTCAAACATAAAAGTAGAAATAACTTTGATACTTCATTTCAACAGGAGTGTTCTTTTCGATTCTTTTAACACAAACGAAGATATCTACTTCTTCTGGCTGTCTATCTCTTTAAGCAATTCATCCACAGCCATTTTCAGTTGTGTATCCTCACCTTTCACCACTGTTTCCGGGCTATTGGCAACTTTAATATCAGGTTCCAGTTGAGTATTTTCCAGATAGCTGCCGTCAGGCAAACGATAACCGATGATAGGAATTCCGAATACCAATGAAGGGTCTTGTAATGTTTCCCAAGACACACTTGTCATTGTTCCCGGAACAGGCATTCCCACAAGCTTTCCAATATTCCGATGCTTATACACCCACGGAGTACCATGAGCATTCGAATAATTGGCTTCACACTGCAACATAATAGAAGGTTTATTCCAGCGGCGGCTTGGCATATCGCAGGCTTCACGTCCGCGTACCACCTGAGTAAAATATTTCTGACCACTAAAAAGTATTTCAATATCTTCATGCAGGCGACCACCCCCATTAAAGCGAGTGTCGATCACAATTCCATCACAGTTATTATATTTTCCCAGAATATCCGAATAAACAGTACGGAAACTTCCATCTCCCATCGATTGAATATGAACGTATCCTAAACGACCGCCAGACCATTTCTCCACATCTGCAGCACGTTGCTTTACCCAACGTTTATACAGCAGGCCATTGAGCTGTCCGCTTGTGATAGGCTTAACCACTTCTTCCCAGCGCTCCTTGTTCTGTGGGTCGTACAGCGAAATCAGCGTTTTCTTTCCTGCCTTATTATTCAAGAGAGCAGTGATGTCTTTATCCGGAGCTATTTCGTCTCCGTTGATTTTCTCGATAATGCATCCTGCCTTTACCTTGGTGCGAGAATGGTCGAACGGACCTTTCTCTATCATTTCAGCAATCTGCATGCCCTTTCCCTGATAATTCCAGTCAAACAGTAATCCCAGATTAGAAGTCACATCTCCATTGCTTCTCGGAGAATAGCGACCTCCGGTATGCGAAACATTCAGTTCACCCAACCATTCGCTTAACAGCTCTGCAAAGTCGTAGTTATTATCTATATGCGGCAAAAATTTGCGATAGGCAGCCGTCATAGCATCCCAGTCTATTCCATGCATATTAAGATTATAAAAACGCTTTTGATGCTGTTTATACACATGGTCGAACATCGCCTCACGTTCAGCAGCTAAATCCATTTTCATTTCAGCCTGATAACTGATAGATTTCAGAGCATCCGATTTAGCATCCATTTTCTGCATATTTCTGCTTCCCAGTAAAAAGATATCTCCTTTTTTGTCCAGCATCAACGATGCCCAGCCGGAATTAAGTTTATGGAGACGCTTCGTATCCTTTTCACGAAGATTCATTTTCCAAAGGTCATAGCCTTCCTCAAAGGCAGAGAAATAATACAGATTCTCCCCATCCTTTGAGAGGATGGCACCACCCAGATCGGAAGAGTTGGGAGTCAAGCGTACAATACGGTCTTCAATGCCATTGAATTCTACAATAATGTCATTCTTATCCGCCTTATCTTCCAACTCCTCTTCATCTCCCGCTTTATCTGCCTTATCTTTTTCTTTATCTGCCTTTTCCTTTTTAGACTTGTTTCCGTCTTTTTTCTTATCATCGTCTTTCTTCTTTGCTTTCTTCTGTTCCTTTTCAAATTCTTTGAGCAGTTCAAAATCCTCTTTGCTCAAACGGTAACGGTCGTAAGCATCCTGATTCAAAAACACCATCATCACATCCTGCTGAGAACCCCAGGAAGCATGCGCACGCATACCATAACGCTCCGTCTGGAACAGAATGGCATTTCCATCCAGCACCCAACGTGGAGAACCGCTAATATAACCACTATTAGTCAAATTAATGATAGTACCTCCCTGCGCGCTGACAATACCGATATCAGAATAAGGATCGTGACGATTGCCGATAAATTCAAGCGTAAACCACTTGCCATCGGGTGACCATTCGTAGTCGAATCCGCCACCGGTGTTGTACCAAGTAGAACCGTCTGTCACCTGACGCACTTTCTTTGTTTTCAGGTCAAGTACCATCAACCGGTTACGGTCTTCAATAAAAGCCAGTTCCTTACCATCCGGAGAATATTGCGGATAAGCGCGCTCTACGGTCTTAGAAGGAAGCAGCACCTCTTCCTCAATAAGAGTTGCATTGGGAAAGTTTGCCTCCTCTTTACGAGCTATCTTAGCGGTATAAAGTTGCCAGTTACCAGTCCGTTCGCTTGCATATACAAGTGTACGATTGTCGGGAGCAAAAGATACACTGGCTTCCTTTGCCGGAGTATTCGTTATTTGCTTGGTTGTAGCATAATCAGTTGAAGTCACAAAAACATCACCACGTACAATAAAAGCCACCTGTTTACCATCCGGAGACACAGAAGCGGAAGTTGCCCCCTGAGAAAATCGAAGAGCAGCCATCTCTTTTTCATCATCACGTACAAGGTCAACGCTCACTTTCTTCGGACGGGCGTTGGGCTCCTGCGTATAAAGCTCTCCGTCATAGGTATAACACAATGTACCTTTATCACTGATTGACAAGAAACGTACCGGATGCGTGCGGAAAGTAGTAATAGCTTTCACTTCTTGCGGAGCGTTCAAATCAAAGTTATATACATTGAATGAACCGTTGTTACGCTCACTTAAAAAATAAACAGAAGTGCCGTCCGGTGCATATACCGGGTTACGATCCTCCCCTCCCCGGTTGGTCAGATTGGTATGTTTCCCGGTTTGGGTATCATATAACCAGATATCTCTTGTTATAGAAGATGTGTGATGTTTCCTCCATTCATCTTCAAAACCTTTACGATCCTGATAAAGGAAATTTTTCCCCGATTTGCGGGAGTACCCAGCACCTGTTCGGTACGTCCTCCGGAAACCGGAACTTTATACAACTCCGTCATTGCTCCGGTAGGAAACAGGGCACTGTTCGCCGGGTCCTGAATAGATGCAGAAAAAAGTACAAATTTACCGTCAGGAGTAAAAGCTGAAGGAATCTCCGAAGCGGAATGAAAGGTCAATCTACGTGCTATTCCACCGTCAGCCGGCATAATAAAGAGATCGAAATTACCATTTCGGTCGCTGGCAAAGGCTATTTGTTTTCCGTCAGGCGACCAAACAGGATTAGCCTCATAAGAGGCTTGTGTCGTTAACTGAACAGCAGCTCCTCCCTGTGCAGGAACTTTGTAGATATCCCCTTTATAACAAAAGACGATTTCCGATCCATCCGGTGAAATACGTGCATCACGCATCCACAGAGGGGTAATAGCATGGCTGGATAATGCAACCAGTACCAATGCTAAAGAAGTTATAAGTTTCTTCATATTATTGTATGTTTATATATTTAATTTATATTCTAAATTTCACAAGAAGACTATATTTAAAGCTGCTTTAAACCACTTTTGATATTCCAGCGATTTCTTCCATGTGCCTGCTGTCTGTTCCACAACACCCACCAAATATTTTAAGATGATAATCTGATTTTAACCTTAAAATAGCCTTACCTAAATCGACTGCCGAAGAAGTACGCAAATTCTTTGCTCCATCCAATTCCTTATATGAAAGTCTGGAAGTATTTGCCTGTATACCCCAAAAGCGATTTTTTACCATCTGTGTTTGATTGAACTTATGAGAAAGTGCTTCGTAAACGATATCAGGATGAACGCAATTTGTCATATAGCACACTGGCTTGTTTGATACATGATTATCAATGTAATATATAGCATCATTAATTGTATGGCCGTCTATCAATTTTCCGTTTCTTTGAATGGTAAAACTGATAATATATGGAATATCTGTATCAGACATAGCGACTGCCATTCCGATAGCCTCCGACAATACAGGCATTATACCCGCATATAAAAAATCAACTCCAACGGATTTGAACAGACTGGCTTGCCAACTGTGAAAGGCTATTGCCTCTTCTTGGTTTAGAGCTCTTTCACTTGTATATGCATCTCCCTTACATCCCATCAAACCACCGATATACATGTTCACATTCACCGTTTCTTTTATTGTACGAAGAAAATCCACATTGTCTGTGATGATGGATTCATTGTATCCAGCCATATAAACCCGCTCTTTGTTGGCCCTTCTTGTTGGAGTTATTGCAAGAAATGGCAACTGATATCTATGTGCAATATCCATATATTCATTCCATAGCGTTTTTAATGCCATTCTGCCTTTTTGCTGATAAATTAGGTCAGCCATTGCAACGGTACCACTGATATCCAAATCAAACTCCCTCTTTAGTCGCTCTCCTAAAGCACCTTCCATCAGTATAAAGGGATAAGAATCTATGCAGTCTTTAAAGTTCATCCAGTTCATTTTTTACATTCTGTCAAGTCATCTTAGATAATTATATCAAAGAATTCGTCTGAATCAAGTTCCCTGTGTGATTATAAAATACTCTATCACCAAACTCCTTATAAAAGAAAGCATATTTATCTACTCCCGTACAATGGCAGACACCCATCTTTTGAGGTAAATATTCATGCAGATAATCAGCAATAATTTTATATTTAAATTCTTCTGCTTTATGAATATGAAAACCACCTAAAAGTAAATTGCAGGGTAGTCCCGGAAATACGGTTCGTACAGTCCGCAATATATTGGTAATACCACGATGAGAACAAGCACTTAAAACAGAAAGTCCTTCAGGCGCAACCAATGTCATAGCTAATTCGTCAGAAAAAGTATCCGGCACTTTAGAACCTTCTTCTTTCTGAATCCAAAACCGTTCAAAATGGGTATCTCTCCGGTCTATAATATCCACAGAAGGGAAAAGAAATACTCCGGGAACTAGCTCAGTCAAATCATCAATAAAATGGAATCGGGAAAGATCAAACGAATGGGTATGCTTTATTCCATTTTCACGTTCATCTTTAAACTTAGGTAAAAACACTTCGCGTTTGCAGGCAACTGTCGCTTTCGTATTCAATTCCATAAAATAACGCAATCCGCCTGTATGGTCACTGTGACCATGAGATAATACCAGATAATCCACCTTTTGCAGATCAATATGTAATAAACGGGCATTACGGATAAATAAATCGGAAGCTCCCGTATCAAAAAGTAATCTATTTTCCGGAGTCTCAATATAGAGTGAAAGCCCATGTTCTGCCTGCAATTTACGTCCATAGACACAATTTTCTACAAGAGTCGTTATTTTATAGTTCATGTAGCTTGGTTATTAATCAAATAATACGAAATAAAAAGTTCTGCTACAAAATTAGAATAATTCTATGGCAGAACAAGCAATCAACCGATTTAAATCCATTGTAGGGGTAAAATCTATTGTTTCAGGCTTTCACTGCCGAATGATTCATTTTGTAGTTTGAATGTAAATAATTACTTTTACATCCATATTTAACCCTTCAAATAAAGAATTAAAATGGAGAAAGAAGAAAAAGGTAAAGCAAAAGCAGTTCAGATACAGTACTATCAATCTCCATGCGGGAAATTGATACTCGGTTCTTTTGAAGACAAACTCTGTATGTGTGACTGGGTGGTGAGTGAAAAACGCAGAGCTGCAATTGACAAACGGATACAAAAAGCCCTAAACGCTCAATATGTAACAGAAAACTCTGAAGTAATCGCAAAAACGATTAGCCAGTTAGATGAATATTTTTCCCGCCAAAGAATAGCATTCGATGTTCCTCTGCTTCTTGTCGGGACGGAATTTCAGAAAAGTGTGTGGAATGAACTGCAAAATATCCCCTATGGAACAACGATATCGTATACTCAATTATCACAAAGGCTGAACAATCCGAAAGCTATCCGTGCAGTAGCCTCTTCTAATGGAGCAAATTCGATTTCAATACTTATTCCTTGTCACAGAGTGATCGGCAGTGACCATAAATTGACCGGATATGCAGGTGGTCTTACAGCCAAAAAGACATTATTGGAGCTGGAATCGAACGAAAGAAGATTATTATAATCAGGGTAATTAAACTGATTTTTTTATACAAATATATATCAAAAAGATAGTGTCGCTATCCCATTACTATAGTGTCACTATCCTACAGGTATAGCGTCACTATATGATCAGTATAGTGACACCATCCCGAAAGTCTGTTATATGATACAGAAAATGCGTATCTAAAACTAACGTTTACACCAATTTCCCCATTTCATAAGCTTCCTGTAGATAGGGAGTATCTTTTATTTCTCCCACCTTCCATGCACCTATTCCATAGATCACTCCTTTCTCCTGTGGATTCTCCAGACAATCAAGGAAACCGCGAAAACCATCAATAGTACGTTCCATCATCGACTTATCATTCTCTGCTGCTGCAATAATAAAATAGAACTCCTTATTCGTAATTTCTGTATAACGTGCACAGCAGCGGTCAATCATAATCTTCATCTGTCCGCACATCGTATAGAAATAAACCGGAGTTGCCATTACAATGACATCAGCCACAATCATTTTCTCTACAATTTCGGCTGCATCATCCTTCTGCGGACATGGCTTACCATACATACTACAAAC
>ERZ773116.3617-NODE-3617-length-11035-cov-7.242259_pt1 | contig 11035 bp, 9 predicted proteins | sample MGYA00580563_ERZ773116 | MGnify/ENA primary metagenome ERZ773116 (study PRJEB29015, sample SAMEA2737864) | human gut metagenome | biome: human gut; feature: human-associated habitat; material: faeces | place: China | collected 2012 ... | reverse complement strand
TACATAGCATAGACGATGGAAGCGGTTCGTTGAAGTATGCCGTTTGCGACAACTCTTGCAATTGTGTGGTACAGGATTTACATTCGCATTTTTATTGTGAGAAATGTCATCGGACATTCTGCCTGGAAGGTACCCATATCCCGGTGATTGATTTGCCTGAAGGATTTACTTTGCATAGCATTAATTATGTCCTTAAAGGGATTTGTCAGGAATGTTCTTCTGTGGGAATGACATTGGCAATGAAATAAAAAAGACCGAAACCCGGAACGATAAAAAGATCGTCAGGTTTCGGCCTTCTGCTTTCGCTAATATTGTTTGATTAGTCAATATTGGGATTCAAAGCATGCCAGTCCTTGATGGCTGGGATGATTCCCATTTCAATCACTTCGTCACGAAGTTTACATAAGTGTTCGTAGCTCTTTTCTAATTCTTCCTGTTCGGCAGGAGTTCCGGCTATTTCTTTATAAGTAACGCCGTCTTTAGTAATTGAAGTTTCCATCGCCATCATGATATGGTCGAATTTGCCATTGGAAACATACGTTCCGGCAGGCCAGCGGAATGGCTGTCCGCCCATAGCAGCAGCAATCATTTCGATAGACAGATAAGCCGGGCTTTGGAAAGAAGAACGGCCGCGCAGGTCGATGATATGTTTTCCACCCTGGATGACACGTACTTTCAGTGCTTCCCATTCCGTCAACGGAAGGCGGGTAGTACCGATGAAATCGGTCAGGGGTTCTCCTTTTATTTTGGTGGTAGATGCAAATACAGCCATTTGTTCTCCATGACCGCCATACGTACGACAATTCTGAATGTCGGAAGCGGGGATATGGAAGTATTTCACCAGTTCGTTTTGCAGGCGGGTGCTATCCAACGCAGCCAATGTAGAAACTTGTGAAGGTTTCAAACCTGAATACAACAAAGTAATCAAGCCGGTGATGTCTGCAGGATTAAAGATGACAACGATATGTTTTACGTTCGGGCAATATTGACGAACGTCTTTTCCGAATTGAGCGGCAATCTCTGCATTTCCTTTCAACAGATCTTCGCGGGTCATACCTGCCTTACGGGCTGCTCCACCGGAAGAAACAATATAAGAAGCTCCGGTCAGCGCTTCTTTGATGTCGGAAGTATAGGTAAGGTTGACACCTTCAAAACCGCAATGATACAGTTCTTCAGCTACTCCTTCCAAAGCTGGTGCGAATGGATCATAGAGACAAATATTCGGAGTGAGTTTCATCATCATGGCTGTTTGTGCCATGTTGGAGCCGATCATTCCGGCAGCTCCCACAATCGTAAGTTTCTCGTTGGTTAGAAATTCCATAATTTTATATGTTTAAAAAGGTGAATAATTTACTCTTTCTTTTTGTCGCTACAAAGTTAACATATTAGAACGCAGATTGTTCATTGCAAATAGTTTTTCTCGATAACGAAAAGTTATAGCTGACAGATTGAGGGATCTATTCAAAATAGATTATCTTTGCTGCTTATATAATATAATAGATAAGAATATGAGCATCGAATTAGGAAAGTTCAACCAGCTTGAAGTCGTGAAGGAAGTCGATTTCGGCGTATATCTCGATGGTGGGGAAGAAGGTGAGATTTTGTTGCCTACCCGCTATGTGCCCGAGGATTGTAAGATAGGAGATTTTTTGAATGTGTTTCTTTACCTGGATATGGATGAGAGGCTGATTGCTACGACACTGACCCCGTTAGTGCAGGTCGGACAGTTTGCTTGTCTGGAAGTCTCCTGGGTAAATCAATACGGAGCTTTCCTGAACTGGGGATTGATGAAAGACCTATTTGTGCCGTTCCGTGAGCAGAAGATGAAAATGCAGGTTGGACGGAAATACGTGGTTCATGCACATGTGGATGAAGAGAGTTACCGTATTGTGGCTTCAGCAAAAGTGGAACGTTATCTGTCGAAAGAAAAGCCGGAATATGCTCCGGGAGCAGAGGTGAATATTCTTATCTGGCAGAAGACGGACTTAGGCTTTAAGGCAATTATAGATGATATGTATAGCGGTTTGTTGTATGAAAATGAAATATTCTGTCCGTTGGAGACAGGGATGGAAATGAAAGCTTTTGTGAAACAGGTGCGTGAAGATGGTAAAGTAGATTTGATTCTTCAGAAACCCGGTTTTGAAAAGATTGACGATTTTTCGAAAACGCTGCTAGACTATATCAAAGAGCACGGGGGACGAATTAACTTGAATGATAAAAGTCCTGCGGAAGATATCTACGATACGTTTGGTGTCAGCAAGAAAACCTTTAAGAAAGGAGTGAGCGACTTGTATAAGAAACGTCTGATTACCTTGCACGAGGATGGCATTGTTTTGGCGGATTCCTAAACAGAATAGGGATTTCCCTACATACGAATAGAGAGAATCATTGGGGTGGGGAGTTTCCTCACCCTATTTTTGTGGTATCAGATTAAAGATATAAATAATAAAAACGAGATAAGTTATGCGTAAGATTATAATAAGTTTCTGCATCCTGTTCGCTGCCCTTTCCTTACAAGCGCAGTCTGTTAACGGAATCCGTATCGACGGTGGGAACACTCCGATACTTGTTTACTTGGGAGGAAACCAAATCAGTTTGCCTACTACTACCTGCTTTATAGCCAATTTGAATCCCGGACATTATACTGTTGAAGTATATGCCACCCGCTTTACCCGTCCGGGAGAGCGAGTATGGAAAGGAGAAAAATTGTATAAAGACTATGTTTATTTCGATGGTAGGGGAGTGAAAGAGATATGGGTAGACGGACGTGATAACATGCATCCGGAAAGACCCGACCGCCCCGGACAGGGGGGACATCGTCCGGGACAAGGAGAACACCGCCCGGGATATGGTTACAACAGGGTCATGAACGATCAGCTCTTTCAAACGTTTTATAATGAGATGAAGAAGGAGCCTTTTAAAGATGATCGTATAAAGTTGCTTAATGCTGCATTGGCCGGTTCTGATTTTACATCTGCCCAATGTCTCCAACTGACCAAACTTTATACATTTGACGATGACCGGATGGAAATTATGAAGATAATGTATCCCCGCATTGTAGATAAAGAAGCTTTCTTTACAGTGATTAATACCCTGACATTTACTTCCAGCAAGGACAAGATGAATGATTTTGTGATAGGGTATGGTCGGCGTTGATACTATTAACTGTACGGTTATAGAGATATGTTACGCATGTTTATTGAGGAATATTATCGGAATAATAAATGATAGGAGATTGAATTATGAAACGAATACTTTTTTTACTCTTTGCGGTCGGTCTGACTGCCAATATGACCGTAATGGCTGGAATGAGCACCAGCAAGGTACGTAAGGAGACACGTTTTCTTACCGATAAGATGGCGTATGAATTGAGTTTGAGTACACAGCAATATAATGATGCGTATGAGATTAATTACGACTTTATTTATTCTGTCCGTAATATAATGGATTACGTAGCACGTGGTTACGAATGGGCATTGGATGATTATTATGAAGCTTTGGATATCCGTAACGACGATCTTCGCTGGGTATTGAGTGATGCGCAGTATCGTCGGTTTCTCGGTGCCGAGTATTTCTATCGGCCGATTTATGTAACCGGAGGGAAATGGAGTTTCAGGGTTTACATCAATTACCCGAACCGTAGCTTGTTCTATTTTGGTGTGCCTTATCATTACCGTACTTATTGTGGAGCGCATTATCGTCCACACTTTCACCATACAAGCTACTATCGGGGAAGATATACTAATTTCAACCATTACTCTGCACCGCACCGGGTGAGAGATCAGAGAGTATATCACTCTTATCGTCGTTCGGACTTTGGTTCTGTCCGGTTCCGTCCGAATACTTCCACTCGTCCGCATAATGCACCGACACGTCCGGGTAATTCTTCCCGTCCGGGTTCATCAACAACACGTCCCGGAACGTCTCGTCCAAGCACATCTACTCGTCCTGATACGTCTCGTCCCGGAACGACAACGCGACCTGGTACGTCGACTCGTCCCCGTCCGGAAACAAGTTCCGGTTCTTCAAGCTCTAATCGCAGACCGACAAGCGGAAGTTCGACAAGTAGCGGTTCCAACCGTGAAAGTGGAAAGACAAGTCGCAGCTCAAGGGAAAGTTCAAGTAGGCGAAACGATAGTAGTGGTTCCTATAATAGAAATAACAGTTCTGATAGAAACAATAGTTCTTCCAGTCGTGGTAGTTCCAATCGTGGCAGTTCTAGCTCCAGTCGTAGTAATTCCAGTCGCAGTAGTGAAAATACTACCAGCCGTAGCAGTAGTACTACCTCTAGCCGTAGTAGCGGTAGTTCGAGTTCTACTCGAAGCAGCGGTAGCTCTACCCGGAGCAATGTTTCCAGCGGACAAACAGAAAGACGCTCTTCTTCCGGAAGTACGAGAAGTAATAGCACTCAAAGCTCTTCCCGTTCTTCTGAAAGAAACAGCAGTTCAAGAAGATAACCTATTCCTTTATTATTTATATCAATCTCATTGCTCCTCAGCGGTAGGAGAACTAGACTTCGGTTTTTCACCGGCTAGACTATTCCGGGCGTCGCCCGTAACTTGGATATCGGGGCGGATACTATCCGCCTCGATTTCACTTATTACTCCTTTCTGTGCAAGACGTTTTGCAATCAGCTTGTAGTAACCTTCCATATTCTCCTTTAATTGTCCGTCTTCTGCAAAAGAACTGCGGAAATGCTTGGGTTTCGGGATAATGGAAGCTAGGAAAATACTTTCTTCCGTGGTCAGTTGCGAAGGGCGTTTCTTGAAATAATAAGCAGACGCTTCCTGAATACCATAAACGAGCGGTCCCCATTCTACAATATTCAGATATACTTCGTACATACGTTCTTTGGAAGTTAGTCTTTCATTCTCTATCAGCCACACAATCAATGCTTCTTCCAGTTTACGCGCAAAGTTCTTGTTACGGTTCAGGAATACATTCTTTACCAGTTGCATGGTGATCGTACTTCCTCCGCGTGCAAAGCGTTTCACTTGCAGGTCGTAAATCAGTGCTTCCCGTAAGGCATCGGGCAGGAAACCGCGATGATAAAAGAATGCTCCATCTTCGCTTTGCATGACAGACATTCTTAGAATGGGGGAAATGCTGTCTAAGGGTGTAAAGTGATTGCATGAAGGGCCGATAGGGAAGGTTCGTACCGGCACTCCATTCTCATAAGCTGTGTAAATGAACTCACCGGACATTTTGGAGAGTGAAGTAGCTCCATAGCTTATGATATGGAAATCTTTTTCTTTCAATTCAGATTCCAGTTTGAGACTATCCAGTTGCGCAAAATCAATGTCTAACAGAAAATGATAAGCCAGCTCGCCACTTGTCTTGATGCCTTCCAGATTACTGAATAATCCTTTCGGCAGAGAACTGAACAGATCGTCTGCCGGAAACCAGGATTTGTTGACTGCTGCAGTGAAATGCCAGTTTCCCTTCTCCTTCTCGGCCCGTAAATAAGGATGAAACTGGAGTTTGTTGAAGTCAACAATGGTGGTACTGTCCAATTCAAATGAGTGTCCGTTTATGTTCATCTCGTAACAGAGTTGTCCGCGATCGAGATGAATGATTTCAGGAGAGAGGGCTTTATGAAATACGTCCAGCCCGTTCACTCTTGCTTTTCCTTTGAGATAGACTTGTTTGGAAGACCCTATTTCTTTCGTCAGGCTATACGATAAAGTGTCAAAGGTTATCTTAGCACCATATCTACGTGTTATATAAGGTATGGAAACTTTTAGAGAATCAGATGAATAAAGCGTTGCTTTTAATGAGTTGTAATGTTGGTGCAGTTCACCATTGGCTATCCAATGCTGTGCTAAACTGTCTTCTTGTATGGTGATGACGGATTGAAAATGATTTTCTTTAATGATAAAAGAAGGAAGAGTGAGAGATACAAAATTATTGTTTTTTCTTTCCGTGATACAGATATTGTTTAGTTGTCCGTTTTCGGGCATAAAACCATAACATAAATTTAATATTTTGTTGATTCTTTCTGCGTAATTTGTTTGGGGGGCCGTTTGTGGCGACGTTCGAGTGAGATATTCTGGTTTCTTTCTAAAAAGAAAATCGTAGTTGGCGACGGAATCCCGCTTTGTGAATGCAAGTGTAATTCCGTCTGCGGCTACATAACGTATTTTTATTTTTCTGCTTAGTAATTTCCAGAAGTTCAGTTTGACACGAGTGGATGTGAGTGTCAGTAATGTGTCTCGTTGTTCGGGTACAACAGAGAGACCTTCGAGGATGATTTCATTCAATCCATTCATTTCCAGATTATCGTAATGAATACGTAGCCCGTGAGTTTGCTCAATATGGGAGGTACGTTTGTCGACTATGCTTCTTAAGAGAGCGTTGCGACTTAAATAAAGACTGATGAGACAGATGAGTAGAACTCCACTGGCTGACAGCAGAAGAATATGTTTCTTACTGTTCTTTTTCATCGTTTGATTTTGATAATTTATCGGATGCAAAGGTAGACAATATTCTGTTTCGTAGTATATAAACTGTTTTTTTAATTGGTTGTTCGATTCTAAGCGTACAACTGTTCATTTTCGTACACCACTCTGTTTTGCAATCTTTCTGATTATTAGCTTGTTATCTTTTTGGCACGCTCGTTGCATATCTATAGTCGCAAGCGGACAACGAAGAAAAATGAAAAAAAGTTCAGAATGTTGCAACCGTTTGAGACACTTGAGCCGTCTAATAAACAGAAGAACAAAAAAACAGAATGTTGAACAAATAAAAAATATACAATTATGAAAACTACAGTATTATTCAGAATGATCGTTTTAGTTGCTATGGTATTTGCAGGTATCTCTAATGCAACAGTGAAGGCACAAAACAATAACTTCATTACTAATGAAGAAAAAGTAGATGATCTCGTGGTGTCGAAAGTGATTTACAGATTGGATGGTTCTCTTTATCGTCACATGAAATATGATTTTACCTATGACGATCAAAAGAGAATGGCTACCAAAGAGGCTTTCAAATGGGATGCTTCCACTGACAAATGGCTGCCGTACTTCAAGATTGATTATACTTATTCTTCTAATGAAATCACTTTGGTATACGCACGTTGGAATGACTCACACAGAGCTTACGATGCATCTGTTGAAAAGAGCGTGTACGAATTGAACGACGCTAATATGCCGGTAGCTTATATGAACTATAAATGGAATGATAAATGGATTGAAGAATCTAGTGTGAACTGGGCTATGAACGTGGCTACTCCGGCAACGAATGAAGCAACTCTGCTGACTGCCAGCAGATAAAAATAAATTAGGAGTTGTGAAACTCCTTCTCTCTCTCTTAATTTAACTGCATTAAAAACGGTGGATTGCCCTATGAGGAAATCCACCGTTCTGTTTATCTGATAAACAGCTTATATTGATTTGTATTACTTTCCGGTGCGGTGCCTATTTAACGAGTGGCAAATATTCTCCATAACCTTCCTCTTTCATTTTCTCTTTCGGGATAAAACGAAGGGAGGCGCTATTGATGCAATAACGTAATCCGCCTTTCTCTTTCGGACCATCTGTGAATACATGTCCCAGATGCGCATCCCCAGTTTTACTGCGCACTTCCGTACGTATCATGCCATGCGAAGTATCTTTCTTCTCTGCGATGATATCTTTTTGAATCGGCTGGGAAAAGCTAGGCCACCCGCAACCCGAATCGAACTTGTCGGTAGAAACAAACAAAGGCTCTCCGGTGGTAATATCAACATAAATGCCTGGGCGGTGCTCATTCCAGTATTCATTGTGGAAGGCCGGTTCGGTGGCATTCTTCTGGGTTACTGCATATTGTTCCGCCGACAGTTCCTTGCGGAGGGTTGAGTCATCCGGTTTTTGATACACTTTTGTTTTCGGTGCATTGGCTTTGCGTGCCATTTCAAATAAAGCAGGATTGATGTGGCAGTATCCTCCAGAATTTTTATCCAGATAGTCCTGATGGTAAGTCTCTGCGGGATAGAAATTAGTCAATGGCTTTACTTCTATAGCGATAGGAGTCTTATATTGTGCAGACAATAGTTTAATAGCCTGGTTGATGACAGGAAGATCTTCTTTATCTACATAGTAAATCCCGGTTCTATACTGTGTTCCCCGGTCATTACCCTGACGGTTGAGGCTGGTAGGATCAATTGTCTTGAAATACAGATCGAGCAGCAAATTTAAATCTACCGTTTTAGGATCATAAACCACCTTTACTGTTTCCGCAGCATTGGTTTTTCCTGAACAGACCTGTTCATAACTCGGGTTGGCAACATTACTGTTGGCATATCCTACTTGAGTACTTTCTACTCCTCGAATTTGTTTCAGGAAATGTTCTGTTCCCCAGAAGCATCCTCCTGCAAAATAGATTTCTGCTTGATTTTTCATTGGTTTAGCAACTCCTAAAAATGTATTACTAATCACTACGATCACTATGATGATAAAATACTTCATATCCGTTAGTTCTTTCTATAATAACGAATGAACCAACGGATATGTTTTAAGGAACTACTATACTAAACTCAAATATATTTCTTTTTATTCAATGACTTGTCCTTTGTAGAAATCCAGAATTTTAGTCCGGAACAGATAGTCGTATTTTGCTTGCAACTTATCCGAAAGAGCTTTCGTTAGATTAAGTTTGGCTTCATTATATTCTACAAAGGTAGCTTTGCCGTTATTAAATTTCTCACTCATCAAGCGGAAAGACTCCTCGTTAGCTTTCACTGCCACTTCACTGGAGTTGTACTTGCTTTCAGCAGCTAGAGCATTATACCAAGCCTGCTGAATCTCTTTGTAGAGTACTTTCTTTGCGTTATCCAATCTCAAAGATAAGTCTATTTGTTGTAAACGAGCGGTGCGTACTCGGTTTCGTGTAGAAAAACGATTAAAGATCGGAACGCTCAAATTGAATCCTACATACTTATTCAAGTTGTTCTTTATCTGACTGCCGAAGCTGTTTTCTGATCTTCCGCTCACCGTATAATAATTGCTACCCAAACCGGCGCTGAAAGATAATTGTGGATAGAATGCACTTTGAGCAATACGAATGCTATTAAGACTACCTTGTAAACGGTATTCTGCAGCCTTAATACTTGGTTTGTAAGCAAGAGCCTGTGTATATATATCATCCGGTGGGGTGAGAGATTCGAATTCTAGTTCTTCCTTAGGACTTTCGAGCACGAATCCTTCAGGCGTAGGTAATTCCAAAAGTTGGGTGAGGTCTAATAATGACAACTTGTATGTATTGTCTGATTGTACAGCAGTCATTTCATCCTGTGCAACACGGGCTTGTGCTTCGGCCACTTCAGAAGGAGATGCTTTACCTACTCCGTGGAGCCCTTGGATGCGCTTTAGCTGGTCTTTGCTTAAATCTACCTGATTATGAGCAACCTTACTTAATTCTTGGTTGAATAAAACCTGCAAATAAGCGGAAGTGACATTGATTGCAATGTCTTCTTTGGCTTTATTCAAATCTTCTATAGCAGCTTTTAAATCCAGTTTGGCAAGTGAATATTGGTTGGGCAATTGCAAACCGGTAAATATAGGTACGTTTGTTCCCAAGCTGAAACTGGTATTGGCGCTGTTGATGTCACTATACGAGTTGTCTATCGGAGAAGCGGTACGCCCCCAACTCCAGTTTTGACTGGCACTACCACTCAAATTCGGAAGGCGTGCCCATTTAGTGGTGTTTACGCTCACTTTGCCTGCTTCGACATTATTGGCCGATTGACGGATTTCTATATTATGCTCAATGGCATAGTCGATACATTGCCGCAGCGTCCACGCTTGCGAAGGGTTGTTCTGTGCCTGGATGGAGATGATTCCGACTCCGGCAAGCAGAAAGGCTGATATGGTTTTACGAATTATTTTCATCGGATTCAATTATTTATCTTTTTTCTCTGCACCACGTATTTTGTCCTGAATGGTTACCCCTTTCTTGATTTCTATCTTGATCCCATCACTCATACCGGCAGTCACCTGTGTACGCTGGAACTTTTGTTCGGGCACTGAATCTGTCATGATGTACACAAATGTAGAGTCACCACTAAATTCAACAGTGCTTTCGGGTACTGCCAATACCTGATTGGCTCTTTGTAATACGATTTCCGCATTAGCCGAATATCCGGAACGAATCTGAACGGAATCCGGAATGGTAATTGCAGCCTTGATTTCAAATTGGTTGGCACCATTGGTTTCTACCCCTTTCGGAGAGATATATTCCAGAATGGCGTTGAAAGTCAGATTCTGCAAAGCTCCGATTGTCAGTTTGATCGGCATCTGTTCATGGATACGTCCCACTTCCGTTTCATCAATATTACCACGGAAAATCATGTCGTTCATATTGGCTACCGTAGCAATCGTGGTTCCATCATTGAACGTGTTACTCATAATCACAGAGTTACCGGCTTTTACAGGTACATCCAGAATCAACCCATCAATGGTAGAACGAATCATCGTACTACTGAACGATGCACTGTTTTTAGTAATCCCTTCTTTTACGATTTCCAGATTATCTTTAGCCGTCTGTCTCTCTTCACGAGCTTGCTTCAAGGCTACTTCACTTTTCTCATATTCTTCCCGGCTAATCAGCTGATCTTCGTATAACTTCTTTACGCGGGCAAAATCCGTTTCTGCCTGTGTTGCATTAATCTCTGCCAGGCGCACACGACTTTCCGCAGAATTCAGTTGACCGAGTTCAGGGATTACTTTTACTTTGGCGATCACTTCCCCTTTCTTCACAGCTTGTCCGGCTTCTTTGTACACTTCGTCGATAATACCCGAAATCTGCGGTTTGATTAAAATTTCGTCTCTCGGTTCCACCTTTCCGGTAGCTACTGTGGTCTTTTGGAGGTCAGTGACTTCCGGTTTTACTATTTCGTAAGTGATTACCTTGGGTTTAGACTTCTGATAAAGGAATACGAATGTTCCGACAAGAATGATAGCAATGACTACCAATAATGTGATTTTCAGATACTTTTTCATGATTTTATTTATAATTTTATTATTTACGATTGATGAATAAGGAAGTGGAACAGTTA
>ERZ773116.3606-NODE-3606-length-11060-cov-2.833439_pt1 | contig 11060 bp, 6 predicted proteins | sample MGYA00580563_ERZ773116 | MGnify/ENA primary metagenome ERZ773116 (study PRJEB29015, sample SAMEA2737864) | human gut metagenome | biome: human gut; feature: human-associated habitat; material: faeces | place: China | collected 2012 ... | reverse complement strand
CCTTGGTGTTTGTCATGTCCATAGCGGTCAGTGTATCATTTACAAACAGTATGACTTGTACACCGGAAAGTGCTACTTTGTCATTCTCGTCCAACACAGATCCTGAAAAATCATATTGAGCCCGTCCTACCAGCACACTCAAAAGAAGTGCAACAAGATACTCTAAAGGCTCCACACTCGTAAAACCGAATGCTCCGGCAAGCAGCGGGATCTCACACACTGCAGTGGTTGCAAGCAGGGAAACCGCTGCTGCTCCAAACAGAAGCCGGTTTTTCGAGCCAAGACGGAAAATACTTCCTCTCTGGGAACGCATATTCATGCTGTGGAAAATTTCCGCCATTGACATTGTAACAAAGGCCATCGTAGTGCCATGGGCGCTGTTTGTGATGGTCCACTCTCCGGTTTCCATGAAATGTCCGATAAAATAGGAAACCATGACAAGTGCGGTTACCAAAAGTCCCTGATAAGCAATATCAAAGCCCATTCCATCCGCAAAAATACCGGCCTTCGCATCCCTGGGTCTGCGCTTCATAATGTCCGGCTCTGCCTTTTCCGTACCCAGCGCCAGCGCCGGGAAGCAGTCCGTTACAAGATTGATCCACAGAAGATGCACCGGCTGCAGAATCGTAAAGCCCAGGAGTGTCGCAAAGAAAATACTCAGCACTTCACTCATATTGGAGCCTAACAGAAACTGGATTGCCTTCCGGATGTTGTCATAGATTCTGCGGCCCTCTTCCACCGCGCCGACAATCGTTGCAAAATTATCGTCCGCCAGCACCATATCTGCCACATTTTTGGTAACGTCCGTTCCTGTGATACCCATTCCGATGCCGATGTCCGCAGCCTTGATGGAGGGCGCGTCGTTAACGCCGTCACCGGTCATTGCCGTCACATAGCCGGCATTTCTCCAGGCGTTTACGATACGGGTCTTGTGCTCTGGCTGTACGCGGGCATAAACGCTGATGTTCTGAAACTTCTCTGCAAATTCTGCATCGTCCATTTTTTCCAGCTCTGCTCCCGTCACTGCCAGGCTGCCATCCTGTAAAATACCAAGCTCTCTTGCAATCGCTGCTGCCGTATCCACATGGTCGCCCGTGATCATAACCGGTCGGATCCCTGCTTCCCGACATTCGTCAATTGCTGCCTTTACCTCCGGGCGCACCGGATCGATCATGCCGCACAGTCCCAAAAAGCAAAGCTCCTGCTCCAGCAGATCCGCATCCTCGCTTTCCGGCTTTTTCGTCCAGACTCTCTGTCCGCATGCCAGCACACGCAGTGCACGGTCTGCCATGGACTTATTTGCCTGCAGAACCTTTTTCCGATATTCTTCTGTCATGGGCAGAAGCTGTCCATCCTCCAGATAAAACCCACAACGGGTGAGAACCACATCCGGTGCCCCTTTTGTAAACTGAATATAATCGTCCTTGCGTTTATGGACTGTGGACATCATTTTCCGTCCGGAATCAAAGGGAGCCTCCAGCACACGGGGCATACTCTGTTTTAAAAGATTCTTATCCTGCCCGATCCGGCTCGCCCAGGCAACCAGGGCAGCCTCCGTCGGTTCTCCTGTCACATTGCCCTCTGCATCCAGCTCTGCGTCACTGCACAGTGCCATTGCTGCCGAAAGCTCCTGCTCCTTTACTCCGAAGGAATCTACAACTGTCATCTGGTTCTGCGTCAGCGTTCCGGTTTTATCCGAACAGATCACCTGGGCACAGCCAAGGGTTTCCACTGCTGTCAGCCGGCGGATGATCGCGTTTCTTTTTGACATGTTCGTTACACCGATGGAAAGTACCACTGTCACAACTGCCGCAAGTCCTTCCGGGATCGCCGCCACTGCAAGGGAAACCGCGATCATAAAGGAGTTCAGTGCGACCTCAAAATTCAGGCTGCCTGCCCGGATCATCTGAATCGCAAAAACCAGCACGCAGATTCCGATCACCAGCTTTGTCAACACCTTCGAAAGCTGCGTCAGTTTTCTCTGCAGCGGTGTCTGTCCTTCCTGTGCCTGAGACAGTGCATCCGCAATTTTCCCCATTTCCGTATCCATACCGGTGGCCGTTACGACTGCCACAGCACGTCCATATACGATCGTGCTTCCCATGTACACCATATTTTTACGGTCGCCCAGGGGCACATCCTGTTCCCCGTCTGTTAAAAAAAGCTGATCGATCAGCTTCGTGACCGGCACGGATTCTCCCGTCAATGCAGCCTCCTCTGCTTTCAGGCTTGCGCTTTCCAGAATTCTTGCATCCGCAGGAACCGCATCCCCTGCTTCCAGACAGATGATATCTCCCACCACAAGGTCTTTGCTCAAAATCGAGGACATTTTCCCGTCCCGCACAACCTTCGAGGTGGCTGCTGCCATGTCCTGCAGCGCTTCGATGGCCTTTTCCGCCTTGCTTTCCTGATACACACCCAGCACAGCATTGATCAGCACCACTGCCAGAATAATAATGACATCCGCAAAGCTGTCATTTTCCAGAACTGCAAGCACACCGCTGATGGCCGCTGCCGCCAGCAGGATCACGATCATCGGATCTGCCACCTGTTCTGCAAACCGGCGCAGCAGGGACTTTCCCTTCGCCGCCTTTAACTCGTTCGCCCCGTTCTGCAAAAGCCGCTCTGCCGCTTCTTTTTCTGTCAGGCCGCTTTTTTGGCTGTTAAGCTCCTGCAGTACCTGTTGTGAGTCTTCACAATAATACTTCATTCTTTTTCCTCCCGATGGTGTTTTTCGTACAATAGATCTCTCACTTCGTGATCGCTCTATTGTCTTGAATCACAAAAGACCCAAATACTGCTTTTCAAAAAGAAAACAGTATCTGAGTCTCGCAATTTAAAACAAGCCAGATCGGCACGGGATCGGGGTTGTTGACTTGTTACGCTGATGCAAAGGCGATCCGCCGGCTCTGTTTCATTCCGGCATCTGCACTTGCTGCGCTCGCTACTCCCTCACAGGGAATTTTGTTTAGCAGTAAGGTTATCATATGCAAAGTCTTCTGTCAATATACCTGCCGATAAAGTTTTGGTGAAATTTTTGTCCTCTTTCGCTGCGGTTTGACCAGAAATTCTTGTTTTACAGCCGTTCCACCAATGCGCCGCCTGCGCGCAGTACCCCATTCTCATAACCTCTTGCAAACAGCACGCTGCCCTCTGTCTCCACATCGGTCTCTTTTCCGGATGCGTTCAACACAACCCGGAGCCTGCTGCCCTCTGCCCCGGTTTTGACATATTCCACCACCCGGTCAGAGCTGTTATTATTTTCAAATGTGATTTCCATGCTGCGGGCCGCAGGCTCTTTTCGAAGGGCAATCAGCTGCTTTACCTGCTCTGTGACCTCTGCATAATTTCCCTGTTCTATCTGATCCCAGGGCATACAGCGTCTGCAATCCGGGTCAGCGCCGCCCTCTATCGCGATTTCTGTTCCATAATAGATACAGGGACTTCCGGGCATTGTAAAGAGCATTGCAAGCTGCTGGAAAAACAGATCCTGATTTCCGCCTGTCTGATGGATCAGCCGATCTGTATCATGGGAATCCAGAAGGTTAAACAAAACCTCTGTCGTCTGACGCATATAACGCACCAGATTTTCATGGATCGCCTCTTCCAGATCAGATTTCGTCTTTTCCGGCCGATACCAAAACTCCCGGATGGCTGCAGCAAAGGGATAGTTCATAACAGCATCGAATTCGTCCCCGCCAAGCCATGGCATTGCGTCATGCCAGATTTCCCCCAGCAGATAAAAATCCGGTTTTAACTGCTTTGTCATCTGCCGCAGCTCACGGCAGAACAGATGGGAAATTTCGTTTGCAACATCTAACCGAAGTCCATCAATGTCAAAGGTCTCAATCCAATAACGAACCGTATCCAAAAAGTAGTCCCTCACCTTTTTTTCACTCGTATTGAGCTTTGGCATCCGCTCCGCAAAGGCAAAGGAATAATAGCGTCCATCCCGGGTGCTGCCCTCCTGCTCCCGACAGGGCCAGCGATTGATCATAAACCAGTCGTAATAGGGGGACTTGGGCCCCTTTTCCATCACATCCCGCCACGGTAAAAAGTTACTGCCGCAATGGTTGAATACACCGTCCAACATCACGCGGATGCCTCTGTCATGGGCCTCTTTAACCAGCAACTTCATAGTCTCCTCATCTCCGAAGCCCGGATCGATTTTCCGGTAATCTGTCGTATCATATTTATGACTTGAGGGAGATTCAAACACCGGCGTCAGGTACAATCCGGTAATACCAAGCTCCTGTAAATAAGGAAGCTTTTGACGGATTCCATCCAGATCGCCGCCGTAAAAATCGAGATTATTTACAGTATGATATCCCCAGGGCTTTACCCAGTCCGGATCATTTTCTTTGTTGCCGTTGCAAAAGCGCTCCGGAAAAATTTGATACCAGACCGTCTCCCGCACCCACTTTGGCGTCACGTTGATATCCACCAGATTCATCCACGGGAACGTAAAGCACTGTCCCAGCTGTCCGTTTTTCACATCCTCCGGCGAATGAAAGCCATCCTCAAAATAAAAGACCCGTTCTGCTCCTGCCTGCAGCTCGAAGAAATACCGGCACCGTTTATAGGGAGGCTGCACGGGAATTTCCCACCAGAGGTGCTTGGGCAGACGCATTTTTGTCACGATCTCCTCCCGGCTGCCTTCCCAGGCCTCATTTCCGCCCAGAATACCGGTAGAAAACGGGTCACCATAATGAATCCAAACCTGTTCCACTTCTTCTCCGGTCTGCAGCCCTACCATCAAAATTTCCTCATTCAATGCATAGCAAAACTGCTGTGACGCTCTATGATAAACCGCTTCTAAATGAATCATGTTCAGACCTCCTTTTTCCAGGCTGCATCCTTTTGAACTGCAGCCGATCTCATTTCAATGAATTTCCAGTCCATATTTTTCCTGCAACTGCAACAGAGTGATGTCGTGTTGAATATGCTCTGACAAGATCTTCACCATCAGCCCATTGTTGCTGACCGTACCGCTCCAGTTGGCAAATGCACCGCAGTCTGCTGTCAGCGTCATCTGCCTGTCTGTCACAAGCATCAGACGGGAGGGCTGGTGTGCTGTCAGCATTCCTCCGTGGGTATAAAACTCCACATCCTCCCGGTTCAGTCCAAGATCATAAAAGGAAAACGCAACGATCCGCACGCCTTTTTTCTTTAGCCGATGGAAGGTCTCTGCAAAACAGGAAAGATCAAAATCCGCATTCAGATAAACCTCCTCCCGGGCATCCTCCAGAAGCTTCCCAGCCCTTGCCATCGCCGTTTCAAAGCCCCGGAATACGAAATGCACCTCCGGCTGCTTCGCCGTCTCGTATTCTTCCAGCTGTTGCCTGGCGAGAGAAAGGTTCGCTGTCATTTCCGCCTGCATCCGCCCCAAAAGCACCTCCGGCTCCTGGGCGGTATACAGTGCTGTCTGATCCGGAACCAGCTCCACCATCCCCTTATCCAGCATGTGCTCCAGCGCATTGTAAATAGAAGGGCGCGCAATTGCGATTTTTTTGGCCAGCTGATAGGCAGACATGGGCTCAGAACCGATCAATGCCATATAAATCTGTGCTTCCAGCCTTGAAAAATTCAGATGTTCCAGGGTTTCCTGCAGCTTCATCGTTCGCTTTCCTTTCGTTGTATATTTTATGCAACTATATATAGCATAAACTTTTGCCCTATGCAAGTATTTTTTTCATTTCCCGGAAAAGGAAGAACCTCCGGTGCAGATTTTTCTATTGTCATGAATAAAAAAGGAGCGGTCGGCAGTTCCGATCGCTCCCTCTTTTGTATTTTATTAGTTACAGTTCACACGCGCTGTATTTTTACAGGTATCTCATCTTTCTCACCGTCTGCACAAACTCTATATTGGTTTTCGTCTTTGCAAACAGATCCAGCACCTTATCCACAGCTTCATCGGATTTCATACCATTCAGCGCGCGGCGCACCACGTTGATTGCTTCCATCTCCTCTGCACTCAGCAGCAGATCTTCTCTTCTCGTGCTGGTTTTGGGGATGTCGATGGCAGGGAAAATTCTGCGTTCAGACAGCTTTCGATCCAGCACAACTTCCATATTACCGGTTCCTTTAAATTCCTCGTAAATGACATCGTCCATCCTGGATCCGGTGTCTACCAGTGCAGTGGCCAGAATCGTCAGGCTTCCGCCCTCGCGCATATTGCGGGCTGCACCAAAAAAGCGCTTCGGCATATGCAATGCCGCAGGGTCAATACCACCGGACAGGGTACGTCCGCTGGGCGGAACCACCAGGTTGTAGGCACGGGTCAGGCGGGTAATACTGTCTAACAGGATCATAACGTCTTGTTTATGCTCGACCAGACGCTTTGCACGCTCAATAACCATTTCAGAAACTCGTTTATGATGTTCCGGTAATTCGTCAAACGTGGAATAGATCACTTCAACGTTCGGCCCTGCCACCGTCTCCTTCATGTCCGTTACCTCCTCTGGACGTTCATCGATCAGGAGAATGATCAGATGCAGGTTCGGATAATTTTTCTTTACCGACATGGCCACTTCTTTTAATAGGGTTGTCTTACCAGCCTTCGGCGGGGACACAATCATACCTCTCTGTCCTTTACCGATGGGGCTTAACAAATCCATGACCCGCATCGCCACCGGGCAGCCGAAGCGTTCCATTTTCAGTCTGCTGTTCGGAAAGATCGGCGTCATATCTTCAAAGTTGCTTCGTCTGGATGCTTCCTCTGTGGTATAGCCATTGATCGTCTTGACATAAAGCAGGGCGGAGAATTTTTCATTCTGTGTCCGCACTCTGGTATTTCCCTCTAAAATATCGCCTGTCCGCAAATTGAACCGACGAATCTGGCTGGGTGCCACGTAAATATCATTATCTCCCGGCATATAATTATCCGAGCGGATAAAGCCATAGCCCTCAGCCATGACCTCCAGGATACCCTTTACCGTAATGCCGCTGTCCAGCTCTGTCGGGAACTTGTCGTCCTCTGGACTCTGGATCGGTGCCGTTCCGCGATTATACGGACTGTTGTAGCGCTCATTATAACGAGGTGCAGGCGCGCTCACACGGTTCTGTGCCTCTTCTGCCACAGGCGCTGCAGCTGCAGTATTTTCCCGCGCACCATTGTTGTCGCGGCTTCCTGTCCGTCCATTATGATAAGAACCATTGCTGATGAAGCGCTTTCCTGTTCTCTGCTGCCGCCTTTCCTCCCGATCCCCTGCTCTGCTCTCCGGTTCTGCCCCACCGTCATGAGAATCCTGCTTTTCCACTGCACCCTTCTTCGGGGTATCTTCCCGCTCCGCTGCGTCCCTCTTCGGAGCATCCTTGCGCTCTGCCGCGTCCTTCTCCGGGGCATCCTTGTGCTCCGCTGCGCCCCTCTTCGGGGTATCCTCTCGCTCTGCCGGGCGGTTCTTAGGGGCGCTGGGTTCTGTTTTCATTTCTGCATTCTCCTGGGCATCCAACCTCAGCATCGCATCAATGACTTCCGCCTTTTTCATTGTAGAAAGTCCTTTTATCCCCCTTGCTTTTGCAATCTCCTTCAGATCATGCACTGCCAGAGATTCATATTTTTCTCTTGTCATAATCCAACCCTTTCATGAAATATAAGAAATATAAACAAATCGGTTTCTTCAATTTTTTCTAAATGCTCCGGGAATCACTGTCTGAATTGACATAAAATTGATGAATTCACTAAACATGTGTACTTATTATACATTTCGTTCATGCCCTTGTCAAGACGGGGGGAGAAGTGCTATGATAATAGCATATGTGCAAAACGATAATTACAAGCGAGGTAATCAAAATGTCAAATAGCGAAAAAGCACTTCAGATGCATGAACAATGGAACGGGAAACTGGAAACAACAGCAAAAGCCCACGTCAATTCCCGCGAGGATCTTGCGATCGCTTACACTCCGGGAGTAGCGGAACCGTGTAAAGTTATCGCAAAAGATCCGGAAGCCGCATACAAATATACAATCAAATCCAACACTGTAGCAGTCGTTTCCGACGGAAGCGCCGTACTTGGCCTCGGAAACATCGGCGCTCTTGCCGCAATGCCTGTTATGGAAGGAAAGGCCGTACTTTTCAAAGAATTCGGCGGTGTCAATGCAGTACCGATCTGTCTTGATACCCAAGATACAGAGGAGATCATCCGTACTGTCGTAAATATTGCTCCGGCATTCGGAGGAATCAATCTGGAAGACATCTCGGCTCCCCGCTGTTTTGAAATCGAAACACGTTTAAAAGAACTGCTTGATATTCCTGTTTTCCATGACGATCAGCACGGAACCGCTATCGTCGTACTTGCCGGAATCATCAACGCCCTGAAAGTAACCAAAAAAGAGAAGGAGACATGCCGCGTTGTCGTAAACGGAGCCGGCAGCGCCGGAGTTGCGATTACGAAACTTCTTTTAAATTACGGTTTCAAAGACATTACAATGTGCGATATTAACGGAATCATCTCAAAAGATTCAGAGAACTTAAACTGGATGCAAAAGGAAATGGCAAAAGTGACTAATTTAAAAAATGCTTCGGGAACTTTGGCCGACGCTTTAAAAGGCGCAGATATTTTTGTCGGTGTTTCCGCTCCCGGCATCGTCACAAAAGACATGGTTGCTTCTATGAATAAAGATGCCATTTTGTTCGCTATGGCGAATCCTGTTCCCGAGATCATGCCTGATCTTGCCAAAGCCGCAGGTGCGAAAGTCGTCGGAACGGGACGTTCGGATTTTCCGAATCAGGTAAATAACGTAGTAGCTTTTCCGGGTATCTTTAAAGGCGCTTTAGAAGGCCGTGCTTCTCAGATCACAGAAGAAATGAAACTCGCCGCTGCAAAAGCGATCGCCGGACTTGTCCCGGATGAAGAACTTTCCGAAGATAATATTTTACCTCAGGCATTTGACCCATGTGTTGCGGAAACAGTCAGCCGCGCAATAAAGGAATTGATTTAATGGCGCCTGTTTTTTCACAGTTTCAGCCAGATGGGGAACGTTATCGTTCCCTGAATCTCTATCTTAAGAAACTGTTCGGAGAAAAAGTATATAAGGTCACTTTAAACGGAGGGATGACATGTCCGAACAGAGACGGACATATCGGAACCGGCGGATGTATTTTCTGCAGTGCGATGGGATCCGGTGACTTTGCGGGAAACGCTTCGCTTTCTATTACCGAACAACTAAGGGAAGGCAAAGACGCAATCAGAAAAAAGCGCCCCGTACGCAACTTTATCGCTTATTTTCAAGCGTTTACAAACACTTACGCTCCTGTAGATCATCTTGAAAAAATATTTACCGAAGCAATAAACGATCCCGATGTCTGCGCTCTCTCAATCGCCACCAGACCCGATTGTCTGCCTCCTGCCGTACTTGAGCTGCTTGGCAGATTAAACCGGATCAAACCTGTCTGGGTAGAGTTGGGACTTCAGACGGTCAATTCCGAAACGGCACGTTTCATCCGGCGCGGATATCCGACGGATGTATTTGATCATGCGGTGCACCGGCTTCGTATGCTTGGAATCACTGTCATCGTTCACGTCATCCTCTTTCTTCCGTACGAAACGAAAGAAATGATGTTCCATACGATCGATCATTTGAACAAACTTGATATTCAGGGGATTAAACTGCAGCTTCTTCATATATTGAAAGGAACAGATCTCGCAGCCGTTTACGAAAAAACACATTTTCACGTACCTGATATGGAAGAATATATCGAACTGCTCGGGTCATGTATCGCAAAACTGCGCCCTGATATCATTGTTCACAGACTGACAGGAGACGGACCTAAAGAACTTCTTATCGCGCCGTTATGGACAAGCGCAAAACGAACCGTCTTAAATCGGTTTCATCAATATTTAAAGCAACAAGACATTTGGCAGGGAAAGGATTATCATGTCTGAAACATTTACACTGTATAAACTAATCATACTCTATATGCTGAACAAAGTTGATTTTCCGCTCACCACTTCCCAGATATCGGAATTCGTACTGGATAAAGGGTACACAACTTATTTTAAATTGCAGGAGGCAATCTCCGAACTGACGCAGTCCGAGCTGATCCGCACCGAGACAACCCACAATCGGACTCTCTATCATCTCACAGAGAGCGGTGCGGAAACGATCCATTATTTCAGCAATAAAATTTCATCCGCCATACGCAAGGATATCGACGATTTTCTGACCGAAAAACAATATGACTTAAAAGAAGAAGTATCTGTAAAAGCCGACTACTATCTAAACACAAATCAGGAATACGAAACAAGATGTCAGATTGTAGAAAACGGTTTCAGCCTGATCGACTTAAAATTAACTGTTCCGACTGAAAAAGAGGCTAAAGCCATCACAAATCACTGGAATTTAAAAAGTCAGGAAATCTACACATTACTCCTTACGAATCTTCTGTAAGTATTCCGTTATCGTTTTTTCGTATCCGAGTATGCCCGGTTCATAGAATCGGGCATTTTTTATTTCATCAGGAAGGTACTGCTGTTTCACATAATGATCCGGATAATCATGAGCGTACTTATAATCTGTGCCATGACCGAGTTTTTTTGCCCCTTTATAATGCGCGTCTCTAAGATGTGCCGGCACGCTTGTCTGATAGTTCCTCACCGCTTCATTTGCCGCAAAAATCGCATTGACCGCAGAGTTACTTTTAGGCGCACATGCTACATACGTCACTGCCTGAGATAAAATAATCTGAGACTCCGGCATGCCGATCCGCTCTACCGCCTGTGCCGCCGAAACGGCAACCGTCAGAGCCATCGGATCTGCATTTCCCACATCTTCCGCTGCGCATATCATAATGCGGCGGGCAATAAACTTGACATCTTCTCCCGCATACAGCATTTTTGCCAAATAAAACACTGCCGCATCCGGATCTGATCCACGCATACTTTTGATAAACGCCGAAATAATATCGTAATGATTATCCCCTTTTTTATCATAGTTTACCACTCTTTTCTGTATACATTCCGAAGCTGTTTCAAGAGTAATATGAATAATCCCGTCTTCTGACCGTTCTGTCGTTAAAACGCCCAGTTCAATCGCATTCAACGCGCTTCTGGCATCTCCT
>ERZ773116.3599-NODE-3599-length-11071-cov-3.907135_pt1 | contig 11071 bp, 8 predicted proteins | sample MGYA00580563_ERZ773116 | MGnify/ENA primary metagenome ERZ773116 (study PRJEB29015, sample SAMEA2737864) | human gut metagenome | biome: human gut; feature: human-associated habitat; material: faeces | place: China | collected 2012 ... | reverse complement strand
CACGATGAAAAGGCACAATATTTTAAGCATATTATGTGCGGCAGTAATTTTAACAGGCTGTCAGCAGATATCTGAGGAATATGTTCCTGCCGAGGCTATCATAACATCGGCTGAGACTACAGCTGCCGAGACCACAGCTGCCACTACTGAGATCACCACAGAAACGGAGCCTGTAATCACAGAAAAGACCGTTTCATTCACGGCTCTGGGGGATAATCTCATACACTCGTCTATCTACAAGCAGGCGGCAAGGCGTGGCGCAGAAAGCGGCAAGGACTATGATTTTGAATACGCATATGCAGGGGTCGCCGATCTGCTTGACACGGCGGACATAACCGTGCTCAATCAGGAAACGCTTATCTGCAACGATATGATAGAGCCTTCCACATATCCCTGCTTCAACAGCCCCAAGGCCCTGGGGGACTATATGGCGGAGCTGGGGGTAGATGTGTTCACCATCGCCAACAACCACACCCTTGACCAGGGCACAAAGGGACTTACATATTGCCTGGCATATTATGACGAAAACAAGCTCATGCGTGTGGGCGCTTACCGTGACCATGCAGACAGGGAAAATATACGGGTAATGGAAAAAAACGGCGTTAAAGTGTCGTTCCTTGCATATACCGAAAGCCTGAACGGTCTTTCTCTCCCTGCCGATACTCCGCTGGAGATAGGCAGGACGGACATGGACGTGATGAAGAGCGAGATAGCCGCCGCAAAGGAGATATCGGACATCTGCGTGGTATCTCTCCACTGGGGCACGGAAAACAGCAGCGTGGTGGAGGACTATCAGCGCACGGAGGCAAGGGAGCTGGCGGAAGCAGGTGCGGACGTTATCATCGGCAACCACCCTCACGTTCTCCGTGAGATAGAGATATTTGAAAACAGCGACGGCGGAGACACCATATGCGCATATTCGCTGGGCAACTTTATCTCCGCACAGTCGGTAGGCACGAACCTTATCGGCGGCGTGCTGGATTTTGATGTTTCCGTTGACGAGGGCAGGGAGCCTGAAATAAGCGGCTACACCTTTATCCCCATAGTTACCCATTACGACCATAACTACTCAAATATAAGGCTTTATAAGCTTTCCGACTACACTCCCGAGCTGGCATCTGCTCACGGTGTAAGGGCAAATTCCCGCTTTGATTATGATTATATCATTGAGTATCTTACGGACAAGGGGCTTTATGAGGCGGAATGATAACCCCACAAAAAACGGCTGCCATTTTAAAATGGCAGCCGTTTTACTTTTAGTATATATTTGATTTATTTTACAGCAAGTTTACTTCTCTTCTGTGAAATAAACCACCTTGGAAGCAAAATCACCGTGAATGCTTACGTTGATACCGCAGTTCATAAGAGCAGCTCCGCTGTGAACCTCGCCTGTCTCGTGATCCTTGTAGCGCTTTACGGGGTCAAGTCCCTTGAGCTTTATGCGTCTGCTGCGGTAGTTGGGTCTGCCGAGAACCTGAACAAAGGTGAATACTGCCTCGCTCTTGTCCTTTGCAACAAACATCCATGCGTCCCACATATTGTCCTCGAACACGTTGCCGATGCGGTACTGGTCGCCTGTGCGGATAAGGGGATTGTACTTCTTGAACATCTCTATCTGACCGGGTATCTCGTTCCTGTCAGCCTCGGGTATTCTTGTAACATCAAGCTCGTAGCCGAAGGTTCCCACCATTGCAACGTTTCCTCTTGTGGAGAAAGGTGTGGTTCTGCCAACGGTATGGTTGGGGCAGTCGGAAACGTGTGCGCCCATTGCGGAAGCAGGGTAGCAGATAGATGTGCCGTGCTGTATCTTCAGTCTCTCGATAGCATCGGTATCGTCGGAAGTCCATATCTGAGGAGAATAGAACAGCATACCCGCATCAAATCTTGCGCCGCCGCCTGAGCAGTTTTCAAGGAGCAGGTGAGGATAATCGGTGATAAGTCTTTCCATAACGTCATAAACGCCCAGAACATATCTGTGCCACAGCTCTCTCTGACGGTCGGAAGCAAGGGCATTGGAGCCTACCTCGGTAAGCTGTCTGTTCATATCCCACTTTATGTACTCGATGTTTGCGCTGTCGAGTATCTTCTTCATCTGACCGTAAATGCAGTCTCTTACTTCCTTGCGGCTGTAGTCAAGAACATACTGCTGACGGCTCTGGGTCATGGGCATACCCTCTATCTGAATAGCCCAGTCGGGGTGAGCCTTGTAAAGCTCGCTGTCGGGGGATATCATCTCAGGCTCGAACCAGATGCCGAACTTCATGCCCAGCTTGTTTACCTCATCAACCAGATGCTTTAAACCGCCGTCTATCTTCTTTTCATATACGAACCAGTCGCCGAGAGAGCTGTTATCGCTGTCTCTGTGACCGAACCAGCCGTCGTCCATTACCAGCATCTCAATGCCCAGCTGAGAAGCCTGCTTTGCGATGTCGATAAGCTTTTCGGTGTTGAAGTTGAAATAGGTAGCCTCCCAGTTGTTGATAAGTATCGGGCGGCGCTTGTCCTTGTATTCGCCTCTGATAATGTGCTGTCTGTACAGGTCATGGAATGTGCGGGACATCTCGCCGATACCCTTGTCGGAGTAAACCATAACGACCTCGGGAGCGGTAAATTCCTGAGCAGGCTCCAGCTTCCAGGAGAAGTCAAAGTGGTTGATACCCATAACGAAGCGTGTTTTCTTGTGCTGAGTTACCTCTGCCTGGGCAAAGAAGTTGCCGCTGTAAACAAGGTTGAAGCCGTAAGCCTCGCCCATATCCTCATCCGCATTGTGGGAAACAAGTGCGGCAAAGGGGTTGTTCTGGTGGGAGGACTCACCCTTTACTGAGTCGATGCTCTGCTTGCCGTGATGAAGTCTGCATCTTTCCATAACTCTCTCTCTTGCCCAAGAGCCGTTGAGAGTGATGAAATCATATTGATCCGAATCAAAATCAACACAGGCGGAAAGAGCACGGGTAAGCTTGAAAGCCTTGTCGCCGCCGTTTATAAACTTTACGCTTCTTGTAATGGCGTTAAGGTCAGCAAAAACAGTGTAGTAAAGGATAGCTGTAAGACCCGAATGAGCGTCCTTCATGGTGATAGCCAGTGTCTGAGCCTCGTCCTTAGCCGCAAAGGTAGCGGGGAGACGGACAGTGCAGTCCTCCAGCTGCTGATACAGCTCGGGCTTGCCGTCGATCATCTCGTAGGAAACAAAACGCAGGTCAAGAGCGGTCATTCCCTTTTCGTCCATAATGGAAACAGCAGGCTCCCTGTAGTCGCCGATGCCGTGACAGGGATATTCAAAGGGAGTGGTGTCCATAAAGGTACCCATATCTCTCTCGTTTACCTTGGGAACAAAGGGATTTTCGTTCAGTCTCATAAGGTAGGAAAGGTCCTCATCATCGGCTCTCTTTCCGAAGTAGATGTGTGCAAGATGACCGCTTTCCAGAGCTGCAAGAGCATATGTAACGTTCTTGCCTGTAAGGGTAAAGATAGTCATTTCCTCGGTAAAGGTCTCGTTGGCATTTATCTGCCACTTCCAGTAGGTATATTCCTTTTTGATCTTTTTTGCGGTGATAAGGTCCATGTATTTACTTCCTTTCATTTATCAGTATCGGCGCCCGGTTCGTGCGCTTCTTCAAAAGCTTCCGAGACTGAGCCGCTGTACTGTTTGCTTTATGATTTATTCAAGAGGGATATACCCCGTCTTTTCAATAAGCTCCTGCCCCTGCCTGCCCTGCATAAATTCGGCAAGACGTGGAACATTTTCATTGTCATTATCTTCAAGATATATGGCGTAAAGGCTTGTGGTCATGGGGTATTCTCCGCTCCTTATGGTATCGGGATCGGGATATACTCCGTCAAGGGAGAGGAATTTTATGCCGCTCTCTTCACCGTCGGCTGCCATTCCCGAAGCATAGTAGCGGAATGAATATCCGATAGATGAAAGCTTGTTCTGATATTCCGCCACAGCGGTTATCACGCCCACCATTGACATTTCAAATTCTACCTTTAGCGGCTCCTTTAATGCCACATCGCCCATAAAATGCTCCATCATTGTCTGGGAGCCTGAGTTTTTCGGCCGCTGAAAGGCGAGAATGGGAACATTATCCCCTCCAAGCTTTTTCCAGCTGCGTATCTTTCCCGAATAGATGCCCCGTATCTGCTCCGAAGTGAGGGAATCAACGGGATTTTCGCTGCTTACGAAAAACACAAAGGCTTCCTTGCCGATAGGTGTCATCACAAGAGACTTTCCGTTATCCTCCGCCAGCTTTTTCTGCGCTTCAGAGGGCATTGCTCCGAAGAAAATATCTGTTTCGCCCGAAATGAGACTTTCGTATGCTTTTACGGTATTGGTGAAGCGTATGGGCATTGGCGGTTCATTTCCGCTTTCCTTTGCTGCCGACTGTATCTCGCCGATATTTTCATAGCAAGCGTTTGCGATCGCAGAATAAACGGGATATGCTGCCTCTGCACCGTCAAGCACAGGCATTTTTTCGGGGGATGTTATCACAAACTCTGACGGCTCGGTAAGAAGCGCCAGCTTATTTTCTGGATTTTCCACATAGTATGGTCTGAGAGGAACGCTTGACAGACCGTGTTCATAGGGAAAACCATAGCCCTCGGAGGTCGGTGCAGGGTCATCTGCCATCATAATATATTGATCGTAATCTGTCATGTCAATATCTACGGTGGAAAGGCTGTGGTAATATTTTGCATATTCCCCGCCTGCGGCAAGAGCCGCAATGACTATTACCGCAGAAACGGCAAGCTTGATGCCTGGGAGCGGCCTGTCAATGCCATTAGCCTTTACAGCTCTGCGCTCGCCAACAGCAAAGCATATTATTCCCGCTGCATTTATCAATATAAAGGCAGCAAGCCCCTTTTCAACAAGGAATGTCTGAAAAAAGTTAAGGTACGCAAACAGCTCTGCGGCAGCGCTTTTATATATTTTATGTAAGCCGTCAGATTGTATTTTTGAAAATGAATTTACAACAAGCCCTGCCGCAAACGGCACAAGAGCAGGCAGATACACTGCCCACGGCTTTTCGGGTGCTTTCATCAGCCTTGCTGCGGTAAGGTATCTTCCCGCAAGAAAGCAAACTGCCGAATATATCACTGCCGCAGCCGCTAATATGGGTATATGCAAAATCATACAAAGGATAACGCCAAGACTTGAAAAAGCGATAATAAAAACGGGGACTGATATAAAACAAGCGGCAGAAAGTCGTTTCATATCAATGCTCCTTTTCGATAATGTCATGCGCAGCGGCTATTCTCTCACAATATCATCGGATTTCTCCTCGATATAATGCTCGGTAACTGTGCCGAAGCCCCTGGTGATAAGCCCTGTGAGCCAGTAGAATATCACGCCCGAAATGTTTGTATATATCGCCTCGGGAATGAAAATGCTCCTGAATACCGCTCCCGATGGGTCATATCTCCATATCCGATAGAAAAACAGATAATGGAGCAGCGACTGTATGACGATGACGCACAGGTCGAGCCACAGAAAGTTCAGTATATGCCGCCTTAGAACGTAATGGAACAGCAATGATATAAACAAGCTTGCCCACATAAGAATAATGGCATTGAAGCCCGTAAGCGTGCCCGATGCGGAGTCAAGGAGAAGTCCGCACACGCAGCCGAAAAGAGCGCTGTTAAACGGCGACTCACGGACAGCATAGCACACGGCGCATGGGATAAGCAGCACAGGCAAGGGGCTTCCCGTATTCACCGTGGAGATGAACACGTATGAAAAGGACATCAGAAGCACCTGTATAAGCTGCCTGATGATATAATTGCGCTGCTCTTTTTTCTTTTTCAGCTCAATGTTCATCGGAAGCCTCCGCAGTCTGATCTTCCCCGTTCTGCTCTGAAACAACTTCCGAAGCGGCTTCCGGAACAGTGTCCGGAACGGAAGAGGTCACCGCCTCCTCCTGACCTGTCTTTATGGCAGTTACCTCGTCCAGCTCATAGTTTATTATAACAAACACGCTTGTTATGGTGTTGGGATCCTCTGCGGGAATGACCACCGCATATTTTGACAGCCCGCTGGCTTCCATTCCAACAGATTCAACAGTGCCGATAAGCTGACCTGCGGGATAGTTGGTGCTTCCCGAGGTAACGATAACGTCGCCCACGGCGATATCGCTTTCCTTGCTTATGTAGCTCATGCGTATCCTGCCCCTTTTAGCCAGGTCATAGCCGCCCTCAACAATGCCCTCGGACTTTGTTCTTACGGTGTAAACGCCCACGGCGGTCTTTGGGGAATAAAGCGTCCTGACCTTGCAGGTGGAGCGGGAAACCTCATAGCACACGCCCACAATGCCGCTCTCGGTAACAACAGGGTCGCCGGGCTTTATGCCGTCATTCTCGCCCTTGTCAACGGTAAAGGAAGCGTAGGGGTCGTTGGTGGTTCGTGCAATAACTGTGCATGGGGGAGAAAACTCAAAGTCGCTGTACTCCTCTTTAAGCCCCAGCATAACACGCAGCTCACGGTTTTCCTCCAGCACCTTGTCGTAGTCGATAACATCGTTGTAAAGGCTGTTGAGCTGTTCTTTCAGCTGAATGTTCTCGTTGTAGTATTTTTCCGCATTTATGAGCATATCCAGCGATGTGGATACCTTTTCGGATATCTTCGAGGACAAGCTGCGGACAGGCTCGAACACGGTCTCAAAAATATAGGAGCTGCCCGATGAGTAGCCCCCCGTTGTGACGGAATAGATCATTGCTCCCAGCAATACAGCCATAAGGGCGACTATTATTTTGAATTTTACGCTGTGAAAAAATTCTTTCAAGCCGCCTGCTCCTTTCAAGCTCCGTCAGATATTGTATCTTAATAGTATTTAGCGTCGTCGTTCAGAACATCGTGAAGCTTTTCGATATCCTCCAGCACCTTTCCTGCGCCTGTTGCAACGCAGTCAAGAGGGGATTCGGCAATGTTCACAGGCATACCCGTCTCACGGTTGATGAGCTTGTCAAGGCCCTTGATAAGCGCACCGCCGCCTGCCAGTGTTATTCCCTGGTCAATGATATCGGCAGCCAGCTCAGGGGGAGTTTTCTCCAGAGTGGTCTTGATAGCCTCAATAACATGAGTGAGAGGCTCAGCCAGAGCTTCTCTTATCTCAATGCTTGTTACGGTGATGTTCTCGGGGAGACCGTTGAGAAGATTTCTTCCCTTTATCTCCATTTCCTCCTCGCCGTCCTGCCTGTCGGGAGGGAAAGCGGAGCCGATGGCGATCTTCACATTTTCGGCTGTGCGCTCACCTATGAGCAGATTGTATTTTTTCTTGATGTAGTTGATGATAGCGTTGTCGAAAGCGTCTCCCGCAATTCTTACGCTGCGTGAGGTAACTATGCCGCCAAGCGAGATAACAGCCCCCTCGCTGGTTCCGCCGCCGATATCGACTATCATTGAACCCGCAGGCTCGGAAACGGGCAGACCTGCGCCTATTGCCGCAGCCATAGGCTCCTCAATGATGTTTACTCGCCTTGCGCCCGCATTCTCCGCAGCTTCCTTTACGGCTCTGCGCTCAACGGCAGTAACGCCCGAGGGAATGCAGATGATAACGTTTGCTCTGGTAAAGAAAAAGCTTCCCTTGAGAGCTTTCTGTATAAACTCGTTGAGCATGGCGGAGGTTATCTCAAAATCTGCGATAACGCCGTCCTTCAAAGGTCTTACGGCGGTAATGGAGCCGGGAGTTCTTCCGATAACTTCCTTTGCCTCCTGACCCACATATTTAGGCTCTTCAGTGCGTGAATCCACAGCCACAACAGAGGGCTCCCTTATGATTATGCCCTTGCCCTTCATATACACAAGGGTGTTGGCAGTACCAAGATCTATTCCTATTTCCTTAGTAAAAAGCATTCTGATTCTCCTCGTTTAGAACCTGTCTTCATAAGAAATGTGTGCGGATTTTCGAGCATAATTTTGTTGCAGAGTAGGCAAAAATCCGCAGGCGGGCTTTCGCCCGGCAAGGATTTTTAACGCAGTCTGCGGCAAAATTTGCCGAAAAGACGTGCGCATATGCTTGTGAAGACGGGTTCTTATATTTGTCTGTCTCTTTTTGCCTGTGCCGCCATTTATATTTCTTCTGCGGCAGTTCTGCAAATACTGATAACTGATTTAATTATATCATATATTTTTTTTAGCTACAACACTTTTTTCTAAAATTAACCGATTTGTTATTTGTTACAGATTGTAAATTTCGTGATTAGCCCAATGCAACGTATTGCAAAAAAATATTACTTGTGGTAATATTATAGGAAACACTGTAAGAATGATTTAACTTTTCATAAAGTGAGGCATATTATGACAGATTTTCTTGTTAAACACTTTGTAAAAAACTACACCGACACCGAAGATATAAAGGTGCGTGAGAATTACGGCACAATGGCGGGGATAACGGGCATTGTGTGCAATATTTTTCTGTTCGTGCTGAAATTTGCCGTGGGAACGCTTTCAGGCTCCATATCCGTGCTGTCGGACGCATTCAACAACCTGTCGGACAGCGCCAGCTGCGTGGTGACGCTTTTCGGCTGCAAAATGGCTGCAAAGCCTGCGGATAAGGATCACCCCTTCGGTCACGGCAGAATGGAATATATGTCCGCCTTTATTGTGGCGGTGCTGATACTCCTAGTCGGCGCGGAGCTGTTTAAATCCTCGCTGAAAGCAATTATAAAGGGGGATGCAGCGCCCGCCTATTCGGCATACGCAATAGCAGTGCTTGCCGTTTCAATGCTTATTAAGCTTTGGATGTATATTTTCAACCGAAAGCTTTTCAAAAGGGTCGAATCGGGCGTTTTTAAGGCGACTGCGCTCGATTCACTTAATGATATTATGTCAACCGGAGCCATCCTTTTATCGGTTGCGGTGTCGCTCTGCTTTAAGCTGCCCTTTAATTTAGACGCGGTAATGGGCTTGCTGGTATCGCTGTTTATACTTTATTCGGGCTTTGCAACCGGCAGAGATACGCTCAATCTGATTTTGGGCAATCCGCCCGATGAGGACACGGTGGAGGAAATTAAAAACACCGTGCTGTCGTTTGAGGGATTTATAGGAATACACGACCTTATGGTGCACAATTACGGCCCCGGCAGGCAGTTTGCCTCGGTTCATGTTGAGGTGCCGCAGGATTCCGACTTTGTAAAATGCCATGAGCAGGCGGATCTGTGCGAAAGGCTGATAAACGAAAAATATAATATTCAGCTTGTAATACACATGGATCCTATAGATACAAACAGCCCCGCAGTAAAGACCGCGCGCGAGGCTATGACTGCAGAGCTTAAAAAAATCGATGAAAATATGTCGCTGCACGATTTCAGGATGACTCCCTTATCCGATAAGCGCACAAACCTTATTTTCGACGCGGTCATTCCGCCCGAATACGAAAACCGAAAAGAAGAGCTGCGTCAGCGGATATCTGACGCAGCCAAAAGCATTGACAAAACCTATTTCTGTGTTATCACCTTTGATATTGATTTCACGGGGCATAATTAAAGCCGTCCACAAGCGTATCGTCCTGTCGGTAATACAGCTTTCCGTCCTTTGAATAAAAGGTCTTGTTATCCTCATCGCAAATAATGCTGACCCGCGGGCAATACGCGGTTTTCTCGCCCTTAACCGTATACACTGTTGCGTCCGCACGGGCATAAATTTTCTCAATATATTTACTTAAATGTATAGTGAAATCGGTATATACAACCTTTGTACCCGGCTCAATCATTGACGGATCCATTGAGGTCGTCAGGCTTCCTACCGTTTCGTCCACATCGCTCTTTATATCGAGATAGGAGCTGCAATCAATAAAAAACGGCGAAGGTGCACCCTTACCCCAATAACCGCCGAGGCACTTTATCTTTTGCCTGCCGTATTTTTCGGGAATCACTATATCGGTCTTTTCAGGGTCGCCGTCCCATTTATAATGGGACACCGCCGCACCGTCGGGATTGTATTTTAAAAAGAACATAAAATAGCTGCCGTACATAATTTCCATATTGCTCACGGTATCTTCATAGCAATATGATGTACAGCCGCAAAGCAGCAGGGATATAAAAACGCTTAATACAAGAACCAATGTTTTTTTCATAATTGCTCCTCATTTCAAAGCTTAATTTCCGAACCCGATCAGAAAATGAAGGAAAACGAGCCGTATATGCAGAGCAAAATTGTCATTATAATTCCGATTATAACATTCTTTTTATATTTACAGCCCTTTGCTTTCAGCACAAAGCCGTAAATCAGGGATGAGAGAGGAATCGGCGTAAAGCAAAAGAATACCCACATATTTTTATAAAGATCTCCGTCATCTCCTGTCATAAACCCTGCCAAAGCAATAGCCGCAAAAAGCGTCAGCAAGGATGCTAAAAACAGTACCGTTGAAATTACCCCACGGCTGCCGGGACTGCCTATATTCTTGATTTTCCCGGGGTTATGATACATATAGGAATAAAGTACCGAGTTTTCCTTTAACATATCTTTCCGAATAATATAATTCAATCCGCCGCAGTTGAAAATAAGCCAGTCATTCAAGAGAAACACCGCACTTATATCCTTAAAATAAACTTTCAGCTCGCTGGTTTTTTCACCGTAGCGGTAAATGTTTATGATTAGATAATCATCGTAAAACAAATACTCATATCTGCTTTTAACGACCATATCCGCGCTGCTTTGCCATTTTCTCTTTACCGTAAAGAGGTTTATCACCATAATGACTATAGCGAGAAGATACATTCCCGTAAAAAAACCGATTGAAAAATCATCCTTGTATGAATACGCACAAGACGGAATAAAAATCGCTAAGGCTATAATTAAAACAGCGGATTTTATATATCTTTTTCTCATTTGCAGGCGGAATATATTTTTCATATCCTCAGCCGTTAAGGAAATGCTGTATTCCTCGCGCGGCTCTATAAGTTCATCCGTCTGTATACTGTTTTCGTTTTCCACCCTAAATCCCCCTTAAAAATATTCTCTATATATTTTTATGCGCAAACTGGCTGTTGTAAAGCTCCGCGTAAAAGCCGTTCTTTTTGAGCAGCTCCTCATGCCTGCCCTGCTCGTAAACCATGCCATCCTTCATAACGAGTATGC
>ERZ773116.3598-NODE-3598-length-11072-cov-9.366252_pt1 | contig 11072 bp, 10 predicted proteins | sample MGYA00580563_ERZ773116 | MGnify/ENA primary metagenome ERZ773116 (study PRJEB29015, sample SAMEA2737864) | human gut metagenome | biome: human gut; feature: human-associated habitat; material: faeces | place: China | collected 2012 ... | reverse complement strand
GCTTCCAGGCTGGCAAAGCCCGGCGTGTCGGCAATGCGGCCGCCAAAGGCTTCAAAAATAGTCACTTCCCGGGTGGTGTGGCGGCCGCGGCCCAGCTTCTGGCTGATGGCACTGGTCTCGCGCTCTGCTTCCGGCAGCAGATGGTTCAAAAGGGTGGATTTTCCCACGCCGGAGTTGCCGCAGAACGCACACAGCCTGCCGCTGATCCACTGCTTCACCTCGTCCAGCCCGCCGCCGGTCTCGTAATCGATGCGGATGAACGGCAGGGTCGATTTTTCGTAGGCCTTACGCAGGAATTCCGCCTCGGCCAAGTCGCCCTTGGTGCACACGATCACCGGCTGCACGCCCTTGTCCACCGCAATGGCGGCAAGCTTATCCAGCACCAGTGTGCTGGGCGTAGGCTGGGTGGTGCTGGCCACAAGGAACAGCACATCCAGATTGGCCACCGGCGGGCGGACGAAGACGTTTTTGCGGGGCGCGATCTCCGCGATGACGGAAGCGCCGTTCTCGGTCTCCACCGTCACCTCGTCGCCCGCCACGGGGGTGATCTTCTGTTTGCGGAAGATGCCGCGCGGCTTGCACTCGATGATGCCCGCTTCGGTCCGGACGTAGTAGAAGCCGCCGATGCCTTTTACAATATAACCGTTCATGGCTCCTCCGTTACGACAGCAGCGCACTCCACCAGTCGCTCAGGCTGGTGCCGGAGCTGGAACCGGAAGAGTCGCTGGAGGAGGAAGAGCCACCGCCCACAAGGCCGCTCCACCAGTCGCCGCCGGAGCTGCTGGCGCTGGAACTGCCGCTCTCCGAGGTGCTGCCGGGCTCCTCGGCCGGGGTCTCCGGCACAGGTTCGGGCCCTGCACTGACGGTCACGCTGACGCGGCTGTTCACCTTAACGGTGGAACCGGCGGCAGGGTCCTGCCCGATGATGGTACCGGCAGGCTTGTCGCTGTACTGCTCGGTGGTGCTGCGCCCGCCGCTGCCCGCCGCCAACGCCCAGACCGCCACCATCGGTGCGGCAGTGGCAGTGTGCCGGGCGGTGCAGACGCTGTGCGGGCTGGAACTTGCCATCAAGTGGGTGAACGACCTGTATTACAAGGGCAAAAAGGTGTGCGGCATCCTGACCGAGGCCGGTACAGACCTTGAAAGCGGCCAGCTGGAATGGCTGGTGGTGGGCATCGGCCTGAACCTGACCTCCCGCCCGGAGGACTGGCCCGAGGAGCTGCGGCCCATCGCGGGCAGTCTCTACCCCGGCGGGCCTGCACCGGTGAGCCGGGCGGCACTGGCCGGGGCCATCGCCCGGGAACTGCTGGGTCTCTGCCCGGCCTTCGACTGTCTGGACGAGTACCGCGCCCGGTGCTTTGTGCCGGGCCACTGGGTCACGGTCTGCACCGGGACGGAGAGCTACGCCGCAAAGGCGGTGGCCATCGACGACGCCGGGCGACTCATCGTGCAGCGGGAAGGGGGCCGCACCGAGGCGCTCTGCCACGGAGAAGTGAGTATAAGGCCGTCGCCGCTGGCGGTAAAATAATAAACCTCTCCGTCATCGCTGGCGCGATGCCACCTCCCCTATCGAGGGGAGGCTTTGGCAGGCCGGGCCGCTTTGTACTGACGGCTGAAAGCTGAATATGGCGCAAAATACCGTGCCCTGCTTGCGGGGGCAGCGGCTGCTGGACAAGTTATCTCGTCAAGCCGCTGCTGCCCGCTGTAGCAGGGCACTATTGCTTCTGAAAGATTGAGCTTTGCTCGTTTAGAATGGATTTGACCGACACGCCAGAGGCTCCCCTACTAGGGGAGCTGTCGAGCGGAGCGAGACTGAGAGGTTAAAACACCCCGAAGCACACCAGCCCCAGCACCGCCGCGATGCCGATGACCTTCGGCACACTGAGCTTGAATTTCTGGAGCAGCACAAAGCAGAGGATGCCGATGGCGATGCCCGGCAGGCTGATGCCGCCTGCCTCGGTGATGTAGGTCTGGCGGCAGAGGCCCACCAGAACACCCAGCACCATGCCGATGCAGACAGGCTTGACGATTTTCATGATGTAGCTCATCACCCTGCTGGTGCGGAACTTCTGGAAGAACGCCGCCGCCAGAAGCGTCAGCGTCAGGGTGGGGCTCAGGACGCCCAGGACCGCGAAGACGCCGCCCGGCATCCCGGCGGTCTTGGTGCCTGCAAAGGTGGCGGCATTGACACCCAGAGAGCCGGGTGTCATCTCGGCGATGGCGATGAGGTTCGTCAAATCGGCGTCCGTCATCCAGCCGTGGGAGGACATTTCATCCATGATGAGGGGGATCATGGAGGTGCCGCCGAAGCTGGTGAAGCCGATCTTCGCAAACGCGGCGAAGAGCTGAACGAGGGTCTCAAACATGGCCATGTTCGCTCACCCCCATCCAGACCAGCGCGATGACCACACCGGCCACCACCAGCGTCAGATTGCTGATGGACGTAAAGTAACAAAGCACAAAGGCGACGGCACAGATGATGATGGGCATTGCGCTGGTCAGAGCATCTTTGCCGAGGGAGATGGCCGCGCCGCCGATGATGGGGGCCACGGCGCACTGGACGCCCTTGAGGGCCGACCAGACCCAGTAGTTATCTTTAATGGCGTCGTAGATGGCCGTCACGATGGTAAGGGTGACGACGGCGGGGATGCACAGGCCGATGGCCGCGCAGATGCCGCCCAGCACCCCGGCCATCTGATAGCCGAAGAGCAGAGTGATGTTCGCCACCATGATGCCGGGCAGGCTCTTGCCCACGGCGATGAGCTCCAGCAGATCGCTCTTGGTCATCCAGCCGCGCTCGTCCACGAACTCCCGTTCCATCTGGGCAATGATGCTCCATCCGCTGCCAAAGGTGAACGCGCCGATTTTGATAAAGTAAAGAAGCATCAGCAGGGCCATTCGTGCGCCGGTGGGGCGCTGCTGTGCGGTTTCGGGTTTTGTTGTCTGCATGAATCCTCCTGAGATACCGGGTTTGCTGTTCTTTTACCTATAAGATACCACAGACGTCCCCAAAAGGCGAATGGAAAAATGGAATGGTTCCCGGTTCCTGTCAGGAATGCTCGTAAGTCATCCAGCTGCCTTTCCATGCATAGAGGGCCATCAGCACGGCACCCAGCGCCCACGACACCGGGTAGAGGACGAACACGCCCTCGATGCCAGCAAAGAAGGGGAGGACGAACTGGATCCACACCACACGGAAGAGGCAGAGCGAGATGAGCAGCACCACCATCGGCGGCACGCTGCGGCCGGTGCCGCGCACTGCGCCCGCCATGCCGTGGAGGATGGCCAGCAGGAAGTAGAAGGGGCAGAAGTAGTGCATGGCGCTGCACCCGAAGGCCACCACCGTCTCGTCGGAGGTGAACAGGTGCATGATGGGATTCTGGAACGCCAGCAGCAGAGCACCGGTGCAGAGGGTGTAGAGCACGCCCATGCCCAGCGTGACCCACATGCCATTCTTCACTCGTTTGAGGTTGCCTGCGCCATAGTTCTGGCCCACGAAGGTCGTCGCCGCCATGCTGAAACTGGTGACGGGCAGGATGTTGAAGCCGTCGATTTTCATATAGGCCGCAAAGCCTGCCATGGCGGCGGCACCGTAGCTGTTGACGCTGGACTGCACCAGCACGTTCGAGAAAGAGATGACCATGTTCTGGATGCCGGTGGGAAGGCCGATGCGGATGATGCGGGAGGTCATCCGCTGATCGGGCCGGATGGCGGAAAGCTCCACCTTGTAGTCGGCGTCCACCTTCATCAGAAAGCGGAGACTCAGCACACAGGAGACCAGCTGGCTGATGTCGGTGGCGATGGCCGCACCCGCCACACCCATCTTCAGCCCGGCGATGAGCACGAGGTCAAGGATGATGTTGGTGATGGAAGCGCAGGCGAGGTAGATGACCGAGCGGCGGGAGTTGCCCGCCGCGTTGAGGATGCCGGCCGCCATGTTGTAGACGACGCTGAACAGCACACCGCCGAAGTAGAGCTTCATGTAAGTCACGGCGTCGCCGAGAACTTCTTCTGGGGTGTTCATCCAGACCAGCAGGCTGCGGCTGACGGCGATGCCGCCCACCGTCAGGATGAGGCCGAGGATGACCGCGATGGCCAGCGAGGTGTGGACGGCGATGTGCGTTTCCTTTTTATCTTTTGCGCCGAGGTACTGGCTCACGACGACGCCGGCGCCGACGGCCACGCCCTGACTGAAACCGATGAGCAGGTAGATGGGTGAGCCGCTGGAACCCACAGCGGCCAGCGCGTTGCTGCCCAGAAAGTTGCCGACGATGATGGAGTCGGCGGTGTTGTAAAGCTGCTGGAGCAGGTTGCCCAGGATGAGCGGCACCGAGAAGAGCAGGATGCTTTTCCAGATGCTGCCCTCGGTCATGAGCAGGGTCTTTTCCTGCTGCGGCTGTGCCGTTGCGGCCATAGTGTCTCCTCCCTCAAAAATGCAGGAATTTCATAGGTATTTCACAATAAACTTAACAATACATCGTTCTGTGCCGAATGTCAAGCAGAACGAAAAAGAAAGCCCTCGGACTTTCCACATCTTGTTTGCAGATTGTTCAAAACTAACTCAAAGAAACTCCATTTTTATCCGGTACAATAAAGGTGCAGTCGGGAAGACAAGAACGAGATCCCCCATCTCCGGCTTTTGACTTTCCATAAATGCCATGCAGGCAGGATTCATGCGCAGCCCCGCAGCGGGTGCCGCGCCCCTAAAAAAATACTGTCCCCCACCTATGCGAGGCAATAGCCACGGCGGCGGACAGACTACCAACAACCTCCTAGCAGCCGCAAATGTTTAGGAGTTCTCATACACAGGCAGCGCCGCTTTCTCCTCCTTTCCACGGCGCTGCCTGTTTTTGTTTGCTGACGCAAAAAAGCCCATCGCACAGCTGCGCGATGGGCTTTTGACGTTCTTATCGCATATCATGCAGGCGCTCTGCCGGGAGGGAGGCTTGCAGCAGGCTCCATGCGGCGTCGAGGCTGTCGTTCAGCAGATAGGCCTGATTCTGCTGGACATAGAGGTAAATGGCGTTGGGGGTGCGGTAGGCCAGATGCATATCGTGCCACGCATACTTGCGGCTCGCCTCAGGCTTGTCCTGCTCACCGGCCATCCAGACCGACAGTCCTTCATCGTCCAGCAGCAGCCGGTAGAAGGGGCGGGGCAGGCCCATCTTTTTGATTTGGAGGCTCAGGGAGTGGAAGAACGTCCAGAAGTAGACGGCCGGCACGCCCAGCGCCACCACGGCCAGCACCACCGTGAGCAGAGCTGCGCCGTCTTTCTGGCCCACCTGCGACAGGCAGAAGCCAGCAGACACCAGCAAAATGGCCGTGAACACCAGAGGCCGGTGCCACGCCTTGTGGTGGCGCAGCAGGTCGAAGGCGGCAAAATCGTGGAAGGATGCAGCATCCATCTGGACGGAAACGGAGATCGGCTGAGACATAAAAATACCCTCCTTTTTGGTCATAGTACCATATTATTTTCCAACAATCAAGGATGATATTGCGCAGATGCCCTAAAATGTGCTAAAATAGGACGAAAAAGAAAGTTTATGGAGCTTTCGCTTTGACGGCGGACAGGCCGGATAAGGCGGAAGATGCGCGGCAAAATATCACAGAGAAGGAGGATGGGTGCGTGGGGCGCAGGATGACCCTGAAAGGGCAGATCAGTCTTTGCCTGGCAGCGTTTTTTCTGGCGCTGACGGGGCAGATATTCTTGAGCTTTTACCAGTCCGGCACCGTGCTGCGGGAACTGGACGACCAGATGGGCAACTTCAACGCCATCAGCCGCTTCCAGAACGGCGTGGAGCGGAGCCTTTCGGCCATGGAAGATTACCGCTGGGAGTACGGCGACGCCAAAGCGCTGACAGAGGAGCTCCACAGCGCCTTTTCCGTCACCAACGCATGGCTCTGGCGCATCGAGAGCGACCTTGGCACTGTGAGTGAAGAGCAGTATCTGCTCTACAATGCCGTTTCCACTACCTACGACAGCTACACCGCACTGGTGGACCAGCTGGAAGAAGCGGTGGCCGCCGGTCAGGATACGAAAGCCGCCCAGCTCTACTATAATAAAATCGTACCCTGCGGCGGCTATCTGCGCCAGTATACCCAGCAGCTGCTGAACACGGCTATCACCGACGCTCAGGGGACTTACACCACCGTGTCGGCCCTCAGCGACCGGGTGAAATGGGTGCAGACCGTCGTGGTGGCGCTCTGCCTTGCGCTGGGCTGCGTCATGGCCTTCTCGGTGCTGACGCTGCTGACCCCGGTGCAGCAGATGATCGGCGCCTCCCGGGAGGTCACCCGGGGCGAGTTCGACTCGCCCGACCTGCCTGCGCCCCGTCAGCCGGAAATGGCCCAGCTGACCGAAGCCTTCAACCACATGAAGCATTCGATGGCCGAGCAGGTGACCACCCTGCGGGAGAAAAACGAGATGGAGCGGGAGCTCCACCGCCAGAAAACGGAAGCTCTGGAATTACAGAACCGGATGGAGCGCAGCCGTTTGCAGCAGCTGCGCAGCCAGATCGACCCCCATTTCCTTTTCAACACCCTGAACGTCATTTTACAGACCGCCGGACAGGAAAAAGCCTGCCGCACTCAGGCCCTCATCACGGCTCTGTCGCACCTGCTGCGCTACAGCCTGATGAGCAACGACGAGCAGGTGCCGCTGGCCCGGGAAGTGCGCATCGTGGACGAGTATTACTCGATTTATCACGTCCGCTTCGGCGACCGGGTGAAGATGGTGTGGCGCATCTCCGACTCCCTCGATTTGACGGAGACGATGGTGCCGTCCTTCATCTTGCAGCCCATTGTGGAGAATGCCTTCAAGCACGGCATCTCGCCCAAGGAAGAGGGCGGCGTGGTGCGCATCCGCATCAACCCGCTGCGGGATAAGGGGCTGCTCTATATCAGCGTCTGCGACAACGGCGTGGGCATCCAGCCCGAACAGCTGGCCCAGCTGAAAGCCGCGCTGGCCCAGCCCGGGGAGCGCTGGGAGCATATCGGCGTCTATAACGTGGCCGCACGGCTGCGGCTTCTGAATAAACGGGGGCGGCTGGTCATCCGCTCTCACCCGGGCCGGGGAACGGCCATCAGTATGTACCTGCCCCTTGTAGAACTTTTGGAGGAGGATTTGGACGATGATACGCCTGTTGATCGCGGATGACGAAAAGCTGGAGCGGGAGGCGCTTGCAGAGCTGGTCCAGCGCCGTTTTGAGCGGGAAGTGGTCCTGGAGGTGGCGGAAAATGGCCGCAAAGCTGCCGACACGGCGGTGCTGTGGGGCGCGGACCTCATCCTGATGGATATTGAGATGCCGGGCATGAGCGGTCTCGACGCTGCCCGCGCCGTGCTGGCCCAGCGGCCTTCCTGCCGGGTCATCTTCGTCACGGCCTACAGCCTGTTCCAGTATGCCCACGAGGCGGTGCATCTGGGGGCCTGCGACTATCTGCTCAAGCCGGTGGACCCCGACGAGCTGGAAGCCTCGGTGCGCCGGGCTATGCGGCAGATCGAGACGGAGCGGAAGCTGGAAGAGCTGGCCGCCGCCCAGCCCCAGCCGGAGCAGACGGAGACCGAAGAAGAGGCGGAAGACGCCCCCGAGGAGGGCGAGAACAGCCAGACGGCCCTCGTCATGGCCCATGTCCGCCGCTACCTCGAGGATAATTATATGTTCGATCTGTCGCTGGACAGCGTGGGCGAGATCCTGCACATCAGCCCGGCCTATCTGTCGGCGCAGTTCAAGAAGTATCAGAAGATGAACTTCCTCGACTGCCTCACCGAGCTGCGCATCAACGCGGCAAAGGAATTGCTGGCCGACCCCTTCCGCTCCTCGGCGGAGGTGGCGTCGATGGTGGGCTACGAGGACGCCAGCTACTTCGCCCGGGCGTTCAAGAAACGCACCGGCATGACTCCCACCCAGTACCGCCGTCAGGCCGGTCAGAAGGCAAAGGCCGACCCGGAGGCCGGGCTGTGAGCGGGCGGATGATTTCCCGCCGCAGTGTGCTGACGCTGGCCGCCTGTACGGTGCTGGGCGCTGTGGGCTGCAGCAAGATGGAAGAGTACACCGGCCCGGAGCTCATCCTGCGCTACGCCGAGAACCAGCCCGAGGATTATCCCACCACTCAGGCCGCTCTGGCCTTTGCCGACCTCGTGGCCGAGCGGACGGAGGGAAGGGTCAAAGTCGTGGTCTACAGCGGCGGGGAGCTGGGGGCCGAACAGAGCGTCATCGAGCAGATGCAGTACGGCGGCATCGACTTTGCCCGCGTCTCTCTGAGCCAGCTGGCCGAGTATCAGCCGGCCCTGAGCGTATTGCAGCTGCCTTTTCTCTATACCGATGCGCCCCAGATGTGGCGGGTGCTGGACGGTGAGATCGGCGATGAATTCCTCTCCGGCCTCGGCGCGATGGACCTCGTGGGCCTGTCGTGGTTCGACGCCGGTGTCCGCAGCTTCTACACCCGCGAAAAGGTGGAGACGCTGGCGGACCTCGCGGGGCTGACGCTCCGGGTGCAGGAGTCGGACATGATGAGCGAGATGATACTGGACCTCGGCGCAAAGCCCGCGCAGGTGGTCTACAGCCGGGTCTATGCAGCCCTGCACAACGCCGAGATAGACGGCGCGGAAAACAACTGGCCCAGCTATGAGGCCATGGGCCACTACGAGGTGGCCCCCTATTTCTTAAAGGATGAGCACACCCGTGTGCCGGAGTTGCAGCTGGCCAGCGAGGCCGCGATGGAAAAGCTGGCAGAGCTGGACGAGCGCTTCCCGGGCATCATCCGCACCTGCGGAAAGGAGAGCGCTCTGGCCGAACGCCGCCTCTGGGCGGAGCGGGAGGCCAGCGCCGAGGGGCATATGAGGGAATGGGGCGTGGAGGTGACGACCCTCTCCGCCGCCGAGAAAGCCCGCTTCCGGGCGGCAGTCGAGCCCATGTACGCGGCTTTTGAGGAGCAGAGCCGCCTCATCCAGCGCATCCGCGAAGCCTGAAAAGCGCAAGAGATATTACATTGTATTCATCTTGTTGGGCAGTGTGCTGAATAAACTGCGCTATGGCTTGTAGGAAATGCACAAAAGTGTTTCTCACATTTTTTTGAAAAACAGGACATTTTTCATAAGCCCTTGTTCTGACTAAAAATTTTTGCTAAAGTGTGTACAGTAAATGAACGGACGGTGTGCGACCCGTGCAGAGCGCACCGCCCTGAATGAGGAAAATCTAAGGAGGATTTTATCATGAAGAAGATTTCTCGTCGCAGCTTTCTGGTAGCAGCCGGTGTTTCCGCCGCTGCTCTGGCACTGACCGCCTGCGGTGGCTCCAGCAACAGCACTGCTGCTTCTACCGCTACCTCTGCTGCAGCTTCCACCGCTCCCGCCGGTGATGCCGCAGCTGCTGCTTCTGACCCGAAGGTGACTCTGGTCTACGCCGAGGTCAACCCGCTGGATACCATCGTCGGCCAGACCGGTTCTCACTTCAAGGAGAAGGTCGAGGAGCTGACCGGCGGCTCCGTCGTCGTCGATGTGCAGGCTTCCGGCGTTCTGGGCTCTGAGAACGACGTTCTGGACGCTATCCTCGGCGGCTCTACCTCCATCGACATCAGCCGTATCTCCGCTTTCGCACTGACCAGCTACGGCTGCAACAAGTCCAAGCTGTTGTCCATCCCCTTCACCTTCGAGAACCGCGCACACTTCTGGAACTTCGCCAACAGCGAGCTGGCACCTGAGTTCCTGAACGAGCCCCAGGAGCTGGGTCTGCCCGTTCGTGGTATCTTCTACGGCGAGGAGGGCTTCCGTCACTTCTTCACTGTCAAGCCTGTTTCTGGCATCGCTGATTTCAAGGGCCTGAAGCTGCGTGTGTCCAACGACCCCGTCATGAACGGCATGGTCGAGGGCCTGGGCGCTAACCCCACCGTCGTTTCCTTCGGCGAGCTGTACAGCGCACTGCAGACCGGCGTTGTCGATGGCGCTGAGCAGCCCATCGCAAACTACAAGTCCAACGCCTTCCCCGAGGTCGCTAACAACCTGATCCTCGACGGCCATACTTTGGGCGCTGTGCAGGCTGTCATCACCGACAACGCCTGGAACAAGCTGACCGAGAACCAGCAGGCTGCCGTCATGGAGGCTGCTGCGGATACGCAGGCCTTCAACGCTGACCTGTCCGAGACCGCTGAGAACAAGGTCCTCGACGAGCTGAAGTCTTCCGGCTGCAACGTCGTCGATGTCCCCGATAAGACTCCCTGGCAGGAGGCTTGCGCTAAGGTCATCAGCGAGAACACCTCTGATCAGGCTGAGCTGTATCAGCAGCTGCTGGATATGAAGGCCTGATAAAAGCGCCTTTATCCTGAAGTAGTACATAGCCCGGCGGGGGACTACGGGATACGCCCGCAGACCCGCCGGGCTTTTTATAAGAGTATGGAGGAGATCCTATGCCGAAAATCTTTACCACTCTGGATAAGATCAAGCCGGCGTACGACGTCACCTACAAAGTGGTCCTGTTTATCTGCAAGATTCTGCTGATCGTGGATATTCTCATCACCACCATGTCGGTCATTGGTCGTTACGTCCCGTTCATCCCGGACCCCGCATGGTCTGAAGAAGTCGTTCTGACCTGCATGAGCTACATGGCCGTGCTGAGTGCTGCTCTGGCCATCCGCCGCGGCGCACACATCCGCATGACCGCATTTGACGTCTATCTGCCCAAGATCGCCGTCAAGGTGCTGGACATCCTCGCCGATCTGGCGGTCTGCATCCTCGGCCTCATCATGCTGGTTGTGGGCTGGAACTACGCCACCACCCTGGGCGGCCGCGGCTTCTATGTCTCGATGCCCTGGCTGAGCCGTTTCTGGATGTACTTCCCCGTGCCTCTGGCCGGTGTCGCCATGATCATCTTCGAGATCGAGGCACTGTACAACCACATCAAGAGCATTTTTGTAAAGGAGGAGAACTAATATGACAGTCCAGACACTGGCAATCGTTGTCCTTCTTGTCAGCTTCTTCGTCATGATCTTCCTGCGCTTCCCCATCGCATACGCCGTTGGTCTGTCCAGCGTGCTGTGCATGATGGTGCAGGGTCAGGCACTGACCGATGTCTGCCGTC
>ERZ773116.3597-NODE-3597-length-11077-cov-3.511704_pt1 | contig 11077 bp, 7 predicted proteins | sample MGYA00580563_ERZ773116 | MGnify/ENA primary metagenome ERZ773116 (study PRJEB29015, sample SAMEA2737864) | human gut metagenome | biome: human gut; feature: human-associated habitat; material: faeces | place: China | collected 2012 ... | reverse complement strand
AGGCAAAAAGCAGGCACGGCAAGCTCAAGGGCGCTGTTCTGCTGATGGTTCTTGCAGTTATGACGGTGCTCATAATCATGCTGGCAGGCGCAATGGCTATTGCTTCTACCGCTACGAACAGAGCAAACACTAACTACGAGGAAAGCCAGGCATATTATACTGCGAGATCCGGCGTTGATGTACTTACCCAGACCATCATGGGTGACTCAAAGTATAAGTCAGATGGTTCAGGCGGACTGACTGCGATAGCGTCAGGTTCTTCAGACAAGAGCCAGGCACTTGAGCTTGAGGAGGCTATTGCCGGTGTTCTTGAGACAAATGGTGCCGGCAAGCCTGTTTATAATGTAAGTAAATCTCTTAAAGCTTGGGATAGTATCAATGACCCTCAGGCAACACAGCTTAAAGCTGCATATCCGAGTTCATGGCAGAATATTATCGATAACAGCTATATGGAATTTGATGTTTCTGATATTTCTTGGGTTGATGGCACTTCAGGCATGATGGCTGACCCGGGAGATGGAAAGGTCAAGGTAAAAATACAGCTTTTAAAGCTTATTTATGATGATGGTTCCGGTGCCGGAATCAACAGAAATGCTATTTCTGCTGCTCAGTCCGCTGATCTTTCAGGAGGAAGCTCCTCAACCTACTATATTAAGGATATGTGGGTTCTTATGGAGTGTACTGCTACATATAATGGCATTTCCGCCACCGTTTCAAAGGTTATTACACCTATTGAAAAGGAAAAGGCTACAAACGTTGGATTTACAACATTGGGCTCTGCAAGCCTTGACAACAACGTTGACGTTATTGGTGGTGCTGTTACAGGTGCTGATTTCAACTGGAGAAATGATGGTAATGTAACGGGCAGCATTTTTATAAACGGAAATATTGATGTCAATGCACAAAAGGGTATTGATATTACTAATGGTGAAAGCTTTGTTGTAAATGGCGATTTGAATGCAAGCAATAATTTGTATGTAAGAGCTAATACAAAGGCGACATCATCAGCACATTCCCCGTTTATGTTTGTAAACGGAACGCTTGACATGGGTCAACATAATTTTTTGGGTACAAAAACTAAAAAATTTGATGTTATCACCAAGGCATATAATGCTACGGAACAAACAAATACATTGTATGGAAATTTGTATGTTACTGACTATATTTCTATTGTGGAGAACACGCTTAATAATATCAGTGTGTCAAATCCGCTGGTTGACGGAGATATATTTATAAGTGATAATTCTACTGTTAACTTTAACTTTTCATACAGCAGCGGTGTATGGACTAATGGTGGAACATCTTATACAAAGACCAAAATACATGACTTGGTAAACTACGATAAGACTGGTGCAAACACTTCCAATAACTTTAAAATTGCCTTTTTACCGAATGGTAACTGGTGGACTAACAACGTTCAACATTGTTATGATGCTAATAGCCTGAAAAACATACTCAACAAATTCTGTTCAGGAAAAATTTATTATTATTATGATGAGAATGTTGTTGCAGGCGAGACACAGTATTCCGGCTGTATCGAAATGCACGCTATAAAGGAAATTCTTCTGTCATATTGCACAGGAACAAATGCCAGTGCAATGGCGCAGGCGGTTAATGACAAGTTTGTTGAAACCGACAACAACAATCTTAAGTATCTTATGCAGATGGATCGCAATGATCTTATTGATGGTCTTACAATTACAGCTTCTGATGTAAGCAGCACAAGCGGAACGCCTGCTCTTAAAATGAAGATATCTATTCCTACGGACGCAACAACAAGAACCACAGGTGATGACAGAATCGATTTACCTACCTTGTTCAGCAAGTACACACAGTATATGTGCTTTGATGATTCCACATGTGATTTTACGGATCAGGGCGGTACAGCAATTAGCGATTTTAAATACAAGGAAAAAGCAACAGGCAATTATATTACAAAGCCATGGAAAAGTATTCTTACAACAGCTTATTCGGATTTGAATCCTGCGAATACTTCTATTCTTTATGATGAAGTATTTGCACATGTATGGGATTTGTTCTGCGGACTTTATAAGGATGCGACCATCACTGATATGAATGTATGCTTCCGTACTGCTGCACAGCAGGCACAGGTTGATGGTGTCAGCACATTCGGTGATAAGGATGATCTTTCTTCGATTACAACAACTGTTAAGAAGTTAGCTGACCTTACACCCTACACAGGAAATAATAATTACCTTGAGGTCGATACTTCTTCCGGTAATGTCATTCTCCAGCTTGATGCTACCAGCGGTCAGGATTATTCCTACGGCAGCGATAATGGTGGAAATGCAGCAGAAAGGAAGAAAAATGGAATTGTTGTAAAGGGTAGTGGGTATTTATATATCCTTGTTCCCGATTCTATAGGATTTAAAAATTTTAAAATCGTAACTGAGCAGTATTACAATAATGTTATTAAGCTTGAAAACCCTTCTGGTCCGTATGGCTCGATTATGATTAATGGTGCTTCCGGTGGTACTGTTCCAAATGTTGCTTCTCCTAAAATAATGTGGTATGTTGACGATGGAGCACAAATAACCATTTACAGCGGATACGTTTCACTTATGGGGTACCTTTACGGACCGGGTTCAGAACTTTTTGTAGATTCAGGAATAAAAGGCGCTAGAAAAATTAACTATAATGGTTCATGGGTAAAAATCCACGATGGTACTGCTGATAAAGAGGTTATACCAATGTTTATGGGATCTGCTTTTATGAAGAAGATAGGTGGAAAGAACAACTTCGGTCTGGTTTATATCCCACCCGAGGAGACCAGGCAGCCTCATGAGGCAAAGTTCAGCTGGCAGACAGGCGTTGTCGGTTATTCCTACAACGGAATCAAGACTGCACCTGCGACCTGATAAGGAGGAGTTTATATGAAAAGACGCTTTAAAAACTCCTGCAAAGGTTTTACACTGATCGAAGTTATCGTAGCAATGGTAATTCTCGGCATAGCTTCACTGCTTCTGGTAGGTATGTACGCTTCCGTATGTGCCCGCATCAGGTCAAACAATGATTTTAACGACCGTATGAGCGAGCAGCAGAAGTATGTTGAGACGAGAGCAGCAGGTACAAATGCAAGCTTATTTGATGTTCATTACGACAGCAGTATTCCCAATGGCAGCACAAAGTATGGTGTAACTACTCCGAATGGCAATTATAAGTTTACTATCAAGTGTACAACAAATAATGCAAATTCTGCATGGGCAAATGCATCTAACCCTAAAACATTTACTGCCCGCTGCGCAGTTTACACACTTAAAAACATTGATGACGGTGTTGTTGTGGCAACAGATGACGATGATGTTCAGGTTGACTACAAATACTTCGTCGGCGATAATTCATAAGGGGGAATTGCAGTGAAGAAAAAATTTAAGGCATTTACCCTTATCGAGCTTATCGTTACCATGCTTATCATGGGAATCATTATGGCAGGTATCATGAGAATGTTCCAGCCTATAAACGATGTTTATTCCAACACCTCCGTGCTTTCCAACCAGGAAGCATCGGAGCTTGGAATAGCAAACTACATTGCAGGAAATGTTAAGTATGCTCAGAGCATAGGAATTTATCAGGATCAGGCTTCCCCCGAAGCAGCTGTTACCACATTCCTTGCCAATAATCCCACTGATCTTGAGGGAAACGCACTTACTGCTGCTGATGTTGATGTTATCTGCATTGTCAATAACACAGCATACAAGGCAGGCGGTGCCGGCTCAAGCGGAGGAGATTTCTACGGACGTATCGTTCGCCGTCTCCCCGGAAAGACCGCTTGCAGCCTCAATCAGGCAAACTTTGATTACACAGCCACTACAGGAAATTCCTATATGGCAATGGGTGACGCATACTACGGCACTGCTGACTACTATATCAGAATAAGCAACTTTACAGACAAGGGCTTTGATATTACCGTTGACAGTGACTATTACTACAGCAAGCAGAAGAAGGCAAATGATTTCTTCCAGAGAAAGAATGCGACTTCCAACTACACAAAGCTTTCTGTTTACCTTGCTAACCCCACCATTCCCGCAACAGCTTCCACTACAGGCGTAAAGAGAGTAGTTGATAACACTCATCTTGATGCCAATGCAGGTACAAGAAGCAACGTGGGTACTACAGCAGCAAAGAATACATATATCGTATATTATTCTATCAAGTAACAAAAAACCCGTGCCGTGTGATTTTCACACCACGGCACGGGTAAAATTTTATCCGTTATCTTCCAATGTGCAGCGAGTTCAGATACATATCAATGAGTGAGCCGTTAACAAAAGCTCCCACAGCAAGTCCGATAATGAGGAAGGGGCCGAAAGCAAATACGTTTGAATCCTCCGAGTCATCGTTGCGCCTGATGTATTTGAGAATAACGCCGTATATTGCACCAAGCACCACAGCGATGATTCCTGCGGTAATTGTGGCTTTCAGTCCAAGCATGAGACCGCCTGCCGCCATAAGGATAACATCGCCCATTCCGAAGCCGAACACAGGACCTTCTTCCTTGATCTTGGCTTCAAGCGCTTCCTTTTCAGCTACCAGCTTTTTGTAATTCCTGTCACTTTCCGAGGTGCGCTTCAGATTAGCCTTAACGCCTCTGAGAGACTTCCTCTCCTCGCTGACAAAAGCGTTGTAGAACAGGGGAGTTACCACAAAGCCCATCACAAGGATAACGAGGCTCACGGATAACATCCCGTAAATTCCGTCTCTGATATCAGTCTCGGGGAAAAAGAAAAGCTTCTGGGTATCAACAGTGATGAAGTTCAGCACATGAGAAGCGATTGCAATAATAAAAGTATAGATCAGAACAGAAACGCACATCTCCCTGTTGTCGATATCCTGGAAACAGAGGACGATAAGACCCGCCATGAACAGGCACAGCATTACAGGATAAAGCCCGTAGTCAAAGAAATTGTAACGGAGAAAAATTCCCACGAACATTACTCCCGTAAGTGATTCCACCAGCATATATCTGGGTGATATCTTTGAACCGCAGGCACGGCACTTGCCTCTGAGTATCAGCCAGCTGAACACGGGAATGAGGTCATACCATTTAATAGGTGTTCCGCAGGTCATACAGTGGGAGTTCCTTTTAACAAGTGATTCGCCCCTCGGCAGCCTGAGGATACATACATTAAGAAAGCTTCCGATGGTTATGCCGAAAAGAAATACGAAAACATAAACTGTAATGTTCATTATGTTTTCCATTGTCTCCAAGCTGAGATTGCCCATTTTATCAGTCTCCTTTAAAAGTGAAAATAATTTCTGCGGTATTTTCCGCAGGGTTACATATATAGTACCACAAATTACTTTATTTTTCAAGCAAAAAAGCGGTTTTTGACCGCAAATAATAAAAATCCCGCATTTTTCCCGCAGGAGAATGCGGCAGAGCAAATATCGTCTGCGGAGAAGGAGTTATAACGTTTATGAAGAACATTCCTATCGGTCAGTACATGGTTAATGAGGGCATCATTACCGAAGAGCAGCTTCAGAATGTACTTGACGCCAAGAAAAATGATAATGTCCCCGGCAAGTTTTTCGGTGATTATGTTATCGAGCTGGGATATGTTACGGACGTACAGTTCGGACAGGTACTTTCAAGGAAGCAGAATATCCCCTTTGTTGACCTGGACGACCCCGAGACCGTCATTGATATCGAGGCTGTAAAGAAGATACCTGAGGCACTGGCTAAAAAGCACACCATCATTGCCATCAAGATCACCGGTAAGAGACTTACCGTTGCTTCATACGACCCCGTAAACTTCTACATCTTCGAGGACATCAAGGTAACAACAGGTATGGACGTTGTTCCTGTCCTTGCAACAAAGGCAGCTATCACCAGAGCCATAGGCAAGATATACTCCAACTCCAACATCGGCAAGGTTATCGACTCCGTTGAGAGCCAGTTCCAGGCTGAGGAGCAGAGCGCAGAGGAAGCAGAGATCGCCGAGCGTGTCGATAATGCGCCTATCGTTAAGCTCTGTACCACAATCGTTGAAAACTCCTTCCGTGCAAACGCAACGGATATTCATATTGAGCCGTTCAAGACATACACAAGAATACGTATCCGTGTAAACGGCGATCTTATCGAGCTGATGAACGTTTCAAACGTTGTACATAACTCCCTTATCACACGTATCAAGATCATAAGCGGCATGAACATCGCCGAGAAGAGAGTACCTCAGGACGGTCGTTTCACACAGGTCGTTGACGGAACCACCCTTGATGTCCGTGTATCTAACCTTCCTACAGTTAACGGTGAGAAGTGCGTTATCCGTATCCTGGCAACAGGTGATGTTGGTGTTCGTAAGATTACCGACCTCGGTATGACACCATACAACTACGACCGTTTCTCAAGACTTATCAAGGTTCCTCAGGGCGTTATGCTGGTAACAGGACCTACCGGTTCCGGTAAAACAACCACCCTTTACGCAGCTCTCGGTGAGCTTGCAAAGCCCAATGTTAACGTAATCACAGTCGAAGACCCTGTCGAGAAGAATATCGAAGGCATCAACCAGTGCCAGGTTAATGCAAAGGCAGGCATGACCTTTGCGGCAGCCCTCCGTTCTATCCTCCGTCAGGACCCCGATATCGTAATGGTCGGAGAAATGCGTGACCAGGAAACAGCAGAGATCGCTATCAGAGCCGCTATCACAGGCCATATGGTGCTCTCCACACTTCATACAAACGATGCTGCTTCCACCATCACCCGTCTGGTAGATATGGGCGTTGCGCCTTACATGGTAGCAACTTCTCTTATCGGTATCGTTGCACAGAGACTTTGTAAGGTCGTTTGCAACGAGTGCAAGACCCCCAGAATGTCCACTCCCGAAGAAAATGAGCTTCTCGGAATTACCGAGTCCGCTACAATATACGATGCCTGCGGATGCCCCAAGTGCAACAACACCGGCTACACAGGACGTACCGCTATCCATGAGATACTTCTTTGTACTCATGAAATGGCATCTCTTATCGCCGCCGACGGCAAGGTTGACGCAATTTCCTCTCTTGCAAAAGAACAGGGATGCAAGCTCCTGCGTGATAACGTTGCAGAGCTTGTACTGGAAGGCAGAACAACCTTGGATGAGCTTGTAAAGCTTACCTTTGCCGTTTAATAAGGGGAAATCCCGAAAAATATTTAATTGCCGCCGTGCGGAACACCGCTGCGTGGCAGAATGGAGGATAATATGGATATCGATATCGAAAAAAAGCCTGCCGACAGAGTGGTGCTCAATATCGACAAAATTCTTGACGAGGCGAGAGTCCTCGGCTGTTCGGACGTTCACTTCACAACCAAGATCTCACCTATCGTTCGTCTTCACGGTACATTACGTAAGCTCAGCTCTTACCCTGAGATGACCGACGGCGCTATCATGAAGCTGGTAGAGCAGATGACAGGCGGAAGAAATATCGAGAACATCAAGAACAGGATCGATACCGACTTCTCGTATGTTACCAAGAGAGGCTACCGTCACCGTGTAAACGTATATCACCAGAGAGGCGACACAGCTATTGCTATCCGTCTGCTGAGAAATGATATCCCCACACTTGAGGATCTGGATATGCCTCCTATTCTTGGAGATTTTGCAATGCGTCCCAGAGGACTTATCCTTGTAACAGGTCCTACAGGTTCCGGTAAATCCACAACTCTGGCAGGTATGATCGACTATGTAAACTGCAACCGCAGCGCCCATGTCATCACTGTCGAGGACCCTATCGAGTACATTCACGAGCATAAGAGATGTATGATAAACCAGCGTGAGGTCGGCGACGACGTTGAGTCCTTCGCACTGTCTCTCCGTGCAGCTCTCCGTGAAGACCCCGATGTTATCCTCGTAGGAGAAATGCGTGACTATGAGACCATCACTGCCGCAGTAACCGCCGCAGAAACAGGTCACTTGGTTATGAGTACACTTCATACCACATCTGCGTCTGATACCATTAACCGTATCATTGACGCATTCCCCGCACATCAGCAGAACCAGATCCGTACACAGCTTGCAACAGTTCTCGTAGGTATCATCGCCCAGACCCTTATCCCCAAGGCTGACGGAACAGGTCGAGTAGCAGCACTTGAGATCCTCAACGCTACCGACTCCATCAAGGCAATGATCCGTGACAATAAGGTACACCTTATCCAGACCGCTATCCAGACAGGTAGGAAGGACGGAATGGTATGCCTCGATCAGGAGCTTGCGCGTATGGTTAAGGAAGGCACTATCACCGAAATGCACGCTCGAGAGAAGAGCCTTGATATCAACGAGTTTGAGCGTTACATGAAGGCTACAAACCCCATGAGCCTCAACTGATGTCATATCGAAAATATTAACAGGAGGGTGTCCAATGAGCAAAATCAAAAAAAATATCAAAAGCTTAAAGGGTTTTACTCTTCTTGAGCTTATAGTTGTAATTGCTATCATATCGGTGCTCCTTATGATAATAGTTCCCAATATGACAGATTACATAAGGACCTCGAGAATAAGAGAAGCCAATGACCAGGCACAGCAGATATATGTGGCAACACAGGATTATCTCAACTCTCTCCAGACAAGGGGAGCGAAGGTCGAGGATTATTTCGGTGCGGTACCGTCAGGCGGAACAGCGTGCAAATTCGGCATGGACAGCAATACCAAGGACGTTACCATAAATGACCTCCGTATCCTTGGCAGTTCCGAGGCTTCGGGAAGTTCGGTGATTACTCCAGGTGTTGTTAAATGGGACGAAGCTGCCAAAGGTATCCTTTCAGGTCTCAGCGAAGATTTTGCGGGATCATGGTATGTTGAGATCTATCCTGCAACATATACCGTGAAGTTAGCACTTTACAGTGAGCAGAAGAAGGATTGCAGCACCTGCACCACAAATTTTGACTGGGATGCAGTTTGCGCTGTATCTTCCAAGCCTTATGAATCAATGTTCACCGTAGCAACTAATGATACTTTAGCTGATGTTAATGTGCACGGCAGAACAATGCGCATTGCAAAGAGCCAGGAAACCTGCTACAACAAAGGCTATGAGACTGCATATGTAGGTCAGTATCCTATCCCTGCACCTACTGCATGATAATTTGTAAAATTAAAAACTCTAAAGAGGCTACTGCAGATTTCTGCAGCAGCCTCTTTTCCTGTGGGCTTTCGGAGCTGAGAATAATACTAATACTAATCCTCAATCAACCTATAGACAAAAAATCTTCACATAACCCATACACGCAAGATTATGCTCGATTTTTTGTATAGTTTTTAATTGGTGCTTAGTATAAAACTTTATGCCGAAGCTTTCAGAGTATTGACATATTTACAAAAAAGATGTATCATATTTATATCACAATATCTTTAAGGGGTGCTAAAATGATAAAGCAGAGATTTATTTCAGCGGTAATGGCAGCAGCAGTTGCGGTTTCATCAGTCACAGCCCTTTCAGCAGGGGTAAGCGCCGAGTGGGTCAAGTCCGACAGCGGATACAGCTATAAGAGCGATGACACAGGAAAGAAGCTTACAGGTTGGCAGACCATCGGCGACGGCACATACTATTTCGATAAGAAAGGTATTGCCCTCACAGGCTGGAAGAAGATAGGCGATGATACCTACTATTTCAACAGCGCCAAGAAAGGCAAGATGCTGACAGGCTGGTCAAAGATCGGCAGCAGCAAATATTATTTCGGCAAAGACGGAAAAATGCGCACGGGCTTTGTGAAACTCAGCGGAGACACCTATTACTTCGGCAAGAACGGCAAGATGCGCACAGGCAAGCTGAAGATCAGCGGCAAGACCTATGATTTCGGCACAGACGGTATCCTTAAAAACGGCAGCAAGACTTCTTCCTCCTCCGACAGTGTTCTCACAGCTCCTTTGGATGGTCTGAAATGGGGAATGTCTCAGGAGCAGGTCATCAAAAAGGGCGGCTTCAAGTCATACTACGCACAGGATTCCCTCCTTATGGTGGCTGACAGCGAGCCTTACGCTTACTATGTGTTCAACGCAGATGACGAGCTTTGCGCAGTAGGCTATGCCGAAACCTATTCCGCTTCCGCTCTCAAGAAGTACAAGGGCTATTTCACCTCCGACGGTTGGGAGAAAATGGCGACCTACAGCGAGGCAAGCGGCACAAATATCCTTTACCAGAAGGGCACAAAGGTCGGTTCTGTCACTTATAATGACATGACTATTATGACGCTTGTTTTCTCCGATGAGTACGGTAAAATGTTATCCGAGGGCAACACAGACTGCCTTGACGGACTTTTCTGATACAGCACATAAAAAAGGGACTGCTGCGGCTTAGGCTGCAACAGTCCCTTTTCGTGTTTACAGATAACTTGAAAAATTCATCAGATAACGTTATATTCCTTGAGAAGCTTTTCGATATCGGTGCCCTTGATCTTTTCAAGCACCTTTTTAAGAGCAAATCTTTCGATAAGATTTACGTCCATGTCGGTGATCTTCTTGCCGTCACGGAGCTTTACTGTAGCGTCCAGGAGAGCACGCAGGTCATAAACGCTGCCCCATACCTCGGGAACGCCCCTGTCGATGTTAAGCAGAGTATAAACGGCTTCCATACCTGTTCTCATGGAGTATTCGGTGGTGAAGATGGTGTCACGCTTTGTCTCGGCGAACTGACCAAGGAAAGCGAAGTTTACTGCGCCCTCGGGAACAACAGCGGGTCTGTCGCCGTATGCACGGGGCATGAAGAATGCGGTGATATAAGGCATCATGCAGGGAACGGTGTTTGCGCTGTGCTCAGCCAGGTCCTCGATATCGCTCTCGGGAACGCCGATGTGGTACAGCCATTCCATGCAGATCTCCTTGCCTGTGCAGTCTCTCATAGGCTTCTTAACGTAGTCGCCGGGCTTGTCGGAGAACAGAGCATATACCCAAACAAGGCACTGATCCTTAGGCTGGCTGCGGAACTGAGGCTGACGGTTGATAGTCCAGCTCAGGAGCCATGAGGAGTCCTTTGCGGTCACGATGCCGCCTGTAACTACCTTGCCGGAGAATGGGTCACGCTTGCAGATGTTCTTGATATAGGGGATAATGCGCTGGTCAAGGGTGGTGACAGTCGCACTCATCCAGTT
>ERZ773116.3593-NODE-3593-length-11096-cov-20.017299_pt1 | contig 11096 bp, 7 predicted proteins | sample MGYA00580563_ERZ773116 | MGnify/ENA primary metagenome ERZ773116 (study PRJEB29015, sample SAMEA2737864) | human gut metagenome | biome: human gut; feature: human-associated habitat; material: faeces | place: China | collected 2012 ... | reverse complement strand
AGAAATAAGAATGGGTTACAAACACGTATACACACCATCACTTGCAAACGTTGAATTATACAAAACATCAGGACACTGGGATCACTACAAAGAAGATTTGTTCCCAGTAATGAAAATGGACAACGAAGAATTAGTATTAAGACCAATGAACTGCCCACATCACATGCTAATATTCAAGAGCAAAATGCGTTCATACAAAGACTTACCAATTAGAATTGGTGAATTAGCACACGACTTCAGATATGAAGACAGCGGAACAGTTTGTGGTATTGAAAGAGTACGTGAGATGTGCCAAAATGATGCACACTTATTCGTAAGACCAGATCAAATAAAAGATGAAGTTGGAAAAGTTGTAAAATTAATACTAGATGTTTACAAAGACTTTGGATTCAAAGACTATAAGTTCAGATTATCATTAAGAGACAAAAATGACAAACACAAATACTTTGATGATGACGAAATGTGGGACAAGGCAGAAAGCCAACTTCGTGAAATACTAACAGAATTAGGATTAGATTTCTATGAGGCAGAGGGCGAAGCAGCATTCTATGGACCAAAGCTAGACGTACAATTAAAATCTGCAATAGGACATGATGTAACAGTTTCAACTTGCCAATTAGACTTCTTATTACCACAAAGATTCGAACTAGAATACATTGGTGAAGATGGAAAAGCTCATAGACCAGTTGTAATACACAGAGCAATACTTGGAACACTAGACAGATTTATGGCATTCTTAATAGAAGAAACAAAAGGAGCATTCCCAACATGGCTTGCACCAGTACAAGTAAAAGTACTTCCAATATCAGACAAACACTTAGAATATGCAAACAAAGTAAAAGAAGCATTACAAGATAAAGAAATAAGAGTAGAAGTAGACGATAGAGCAGAAAAAATCGGATACAAAATACGTGAAGCACAACTTCAAAAAGTTCCATACATGCTAGTTGTTGGAGATAAAGAACAAGAAGCAGGAGAAGTCGGAGTTCGTAACAGAAAAGACGGAGACGTTGGAGCAATGAAGCTAGAAGACTTCGTAGAAAAAACAGATGAAGAAATAAAAACATTTGCAAAATAAAATATACAATCAAAAAGCAACAATATATCAAATAATATTGTTGCTTTTTTAAAATTATATTGAAAAGTTAATTTTATTATGCTAATATAAGACTGTAAACAAAAGCATTTGAAACGCAAAAGAGAAGAAAAAAGGAGTAATTAGAAATGAATAAACCAGCAAACCGTTGTGGCTGTACACACACACACACACACACACACCGTATATTCTTACAAAAGAGAAAAATTAGCAGAAATAGCTAAGGTTTGTTTGTCATACTCAAAAATAGCATATAATTTCGCATGCAAGTTTGTATGTGAAATTGCAAACGGTGCTAGCAACCCAAATAAATACACATATTATAAATATAAGAAGATAGGAGTAGTTTAGAAAGACTATTTCTGTCTTTTTTGTGTTTAAAATGCTTAAAGTAAACAAAATTAAAAGAGGAGGAAAAATCAAAATGAAAACAAAATTAAAAAACAAACAGGAAAGAGGAATTACACTTATTGCTTTAATTGTAACAATTGTTGTGTTATTAATACTTACTGGAATAACACTTAATATGCTTTTTGGAAATAACGGAGTAATAAAAATGGCAAAAAAATCAATTGAAGATTATAAGAACTCTAAAAAGGAAGAGGACAGAGAATTATTAAGTGTTTTTGATAAAGAATTTGCATCTTACAATGGAATGTTACAAGTTGTAGATGGAGAATTATTAAATCAGTACAATGAAAAAATTCAATTGAGAGGTTTAGTGGGAACTGCTCTTTCAAAATATTCTAAACACTATAAAGATAGTAAGGGGTTCTCTTATTATTTGAACAAAGAGTCCGTAAAAGTTATTAAGGGCTGGGGAACCAATGTTATTAGAATTGGTTTGGAAGTAGAAGATGTAAAAGATGAAAAATTAATGCAAGACTATTTAGATACAGTAGATTTATTAATTAACAATGATATGTATGTTGTAGTTGTTTTGTGGAATAATCATCAAATTAATAATAATATAGATGTAGCAAGAGAGTACTTTGCAAAAATATCAGAAAAATATGGAGACACACCTAATATAATATATGAAATTGCAAACGAGCCAGATAATAACGTTTTATGGGAACAAGTTAAAGAATATAGTAATTCAATAATACCAACAATAAGAAATTTTAGTAAAGACAATATAATTATTATTCCGAATACAGGTAGATATATTCAACCTGAACAAATTCAATTAAGTGAATTAATTAGTCAAAATAATATAATGACATCATATCATCTTTATGTCGGTACTAATTTTTCAAAAGAAAGTATAGATTATATTAAAGAAACGAAAGAATTAAAGATTCCTGTGTTTGTTACAGAGTGGGGAACTACATTAGCTAATGGAAATGATGGATTTTATGAGGATTATTCAAATGCATTTGTTGAATTAATGAGTAGGTATAATTTAAGTTGGTGCAATTTTCATATAGGAGATTTAAACTTTAAAGTTAATACAGAATATTCTGGAATTGTAAAAAATAACATGTGGAAGAATTCACTAACAGATGATATTTTAACTGAAAGTGGAAAATATATAAAATCAATTTTACAGGGTAATTGTAATTCATATAATAGTGGAAAGTATGTTATTATGATGGCAAGGGACGATTCGACAGCATTTTGGCAAGATGAATATAAAAATAAAATTGTATCGATTGAATTTAAACAATCAGATATAATTCCAGAAAAAAGTTGGGACATTTCATTAACTGGAAATGGGGCGGTTAATGCATATATAGAGCCAGTAGAAAATGATTATAATTTGTATATAGTTAGTAAAAACAGTATTAATTTACCAATTTTGTGCTTTAAATTGTTTTCAGGGTTTCAAAGTTTAAAAACAGTCAAATTTAATAATGTGTCAACCAATACATCAAACGACTTTGGTAGTATGTTTCAATTTTGTTATAATCTTGAAAGTATAAAGGGATTAGAAAATTTTGATACTAAAAATATTAGAGTTGCATATAGCATGTTTGCTGAGTGTAGAAAATTGACAGAATTAAATTTATCAAACTGGAATACGAAAAACTTAACTTCTATACTTAATATGTTTACTAATTGTAGTAATTTAGCTAAAATAGAAGGAATTGGAGATTGGAATACGGAAAACTTAACTAACATTGATGGAGCTTTTTCAGGAACTTTTGCCCTACAGAACTTAGATATAAGTAATTGGAAAACTGATAAAATAACAAAAATAAACGAAACTTTTGTAAATAGTTATATTGAAAATTTGAATATAAGCAACTGGAATTTGAGCAATTGTACAAAACTTACAGGGATTTTTAAAAGTACTATTACATTAAAGAATATTTATTTAAATAATGTTGAAATAAATGTTGATAATATAACTGATTATAATAATTTGTTTTATAAAATGAAAGACGGTGTAAATATTTATGTGAAGGATATAAAAATTGCACAGTTTATTTATCAAAGATTAGAGGAGAGTTCCGTTACAGGAAATATATTTTATAAATCAGAAGAAAATTGGCAAGAGTATAATTCATAGGCTTTATGAAAAAATAAAATAAGATATGAAATATAAAAAATGGCATGTAAAGTAATTTAGAACTTTATGTGCCTTTTTATATTTAAAATAAAAAATGAATTGCATAAATTTTATGAAATATGGAGATTTTTATATAGTATAAAGAAAATTGTGATATACTAGTGATTAAATAATGAGTATAATATTTGGAGGTAATAATGGAGCTTGTTGATGTATTTAATAAAAGAAGAGAAAAATTAGGCTATACAAGAGAAAGAGGAAATTTAGATAAAAATGAATATAGCATTTCAGTTCATGTTTGGCTTCTTGAAGAGGATAAATTGTGGATTCAGCAACGTTCTAATGAAAAAAAGATGTTTCCGGGATTGTGGGAACAATCAGGTGGCGGAGTAATGAGCGGTGAAATTAGTTTAGAAGCGGTAAAAAGAGAAACTAAAGAAGAATTAGGATTAGAAATAAAAGATGATGAAATAACTTATATAGGAAGTTATACAAGAGTTAAAGACATAGTTGATATATGGCTAATACAAAGATTATTTTCAAAAGATAAAATAACATTGCAAAATGAAGAAGTAGAAAATATTAAAAAAGTAACATTTGAAGAATTTGATAAAATGATAGAAAATGGAGAAGTAGTACCAACGATAAATCCTTCATATAACTTATTGAAAAATTATTATAACGTATATATGAAAGGAAAAATTAAATAATGTAGTGTCGAAACTTGTCAATGAGTTTTTGTTGACAATGTAGTATAATTAATGTATAATTCTGCTATGAAAAGGAGGAGAAAAAATGCCATTAATAATTCCGAGTGCTGATTTAAGAAACAATTATAATAAAATTTCAAAAAGATGTCATGAAACTAAAGAACCAATATACATCACAAAAAATGGTGTAAACGATTTAGTGGTTCTAAGTGATGAAGCTTTTGAAACAATAAGAAAACAAAATGAAAAGTGCGAAGAAGAAAGAATAGAAAAGCTTATATCAGAAAAATTTGATAAACAATATAAAAATTTTGAAAAATTTAAAGAAAATGTATTAAGTAGTATTTTTTCAGCCATGAAAGAAATGGAAAGTGGAAAGGGAATTGCAATGGAAGAAATAGTTGCTGAAATGGAGGAAAAATATAATATTGGAAATTGAAAAATATAAAATTTTATGGTCACCTGGTGCATACAAAAATTTAGACAATATATATAACTATATTTATAGTCAATTAAAAGAGCCAAGTATTGCAAAAAAGACAGTAAAAGAAATATTAACTACTGTGAATAAATTAAAGTTTTTTCCGAAAAAGCACCAGCAAATTTTTATAACAAAAGATACAAAACAAGAACTTAGAAAAATAATGGTTAAAAATTTTATTATTGTATATAGTATTAGAAAAAATAATGAAATATGGGTTTTACATATCTTTCATATTAATCAAAATTATTTAAATCTTTTATAAATTTTATCTAAAATAAATCCAAAATAAATAAAATAATCAAATAATATAACCGTTTTTATAAAACTTTATGTTTTTATAGCATTATGAAGAAAGTTGTGATATACTATCAAGGAATTTTACAAAAAGATTATTTGGAGGAATACAAATGCCAAGAAAAACATTCAAGGGAAATACAGAAAATTTAAATCTACTAAAAAACAAAATAAGTTATATTGGTTTTGAATTAGAAAAGGTGCCAGAATTTTTGAAAAATTTTACACCTCTTAATTATAATGTGCCAAAAGTGTATGATGAAACAAGTTACAAAGTATATAAATATGTAGATGTAAAAGATATAGATATAATGATTACACCCAAAGATAGGCTGGACGAGCTTTCTGAAAGATATGCGACTGCCAGTCCATTATTTACTTATATGAAACCTGAAAATAATGAAGATATTGAAAAATATGCATATTTTTTAAAGATGATAAATCAGACAAATACTTACGACATTGAAAAGATTGAAGAGGAACAGGAAAATTTCCAAAAGGAAATACCTATTGATGTAAAGTTTCCAAATAATTTTAAATGGCAAGTTTTTTATTCTGAATATGCTGACAGATATTTTATGCTTGCTTCAACAAAAGAAACTGACAATTCAACGATGTTTTATTTGTTAAAGAAAAAAATTGAAGCAAATAAAAGCAGAAAAAAGAGTCCAACAACAGTATTTATACCAATTAGTAATGAAGAGTATACAGGTAAGATTTTGAAAAAGTCTGAGATTGAAGATGTTGAAAATTATTTGTGGTATTTCACGAAGAATTGGCCATCTGTTTATGAGATTACAGATCAAGAAGAAAACACATTTTTACAAATTGTTGGTGAAACTGTAATTTTTGATAAAATGACAAGCAAATACAGAATTATTTTAAAGGATAAGAAAGAGGCTCAAAAATGGTATAAACAACTTAAAGCCTTGTTTATATTGGCCTATGAAATTCCTAACGAGTATGCTTTTGATGTGAAAATAAACCAAGAGGGTGGAATTGAATTTCTTCAAGATAGTAGAAAGATTGAGTATGATAATTTAGCAGATTTCCTTAAAGAAGAGGCTATTTTAAAGATTAAGGAAAATGAAAAATTAAAAAATGAAAATACAGAACTTAAGGCTGATGTGAAAGATTTGCAGAAGAAAGCTGAAGAACAGACTCAAGAATATTTAAGAAAAGAAAGAGAAATTTATGCTTTCTTAGAATGTAAAAAGACTTTCATGGGAAGAATAAAATATTTCTTTAAAGGGAAAAAATCAAAAGAACCAGAAACTGAGCAACATTCAGCAAATAAAGATAGACTAAAAGATATTTTGAATCAAGATAAAAACGAGATTGTGCATTATTCAGATGCCGAGCTAGAAAGCAAGAGTTATACTGTAGAAGATATAATAAAGATTGGAAAAACTTTAGAAAATACAAGAAAAGAAAACAAAAATGCAAAATTAGATTTGAAGGCTGCGGAAAATAAATTTGAAAACCTTGAAAGAAAAATAAAAAATGCCACAGAATATTTGGAGGAAATTGATAAGCATAAAAAGAGTATATTTGAATTTTGGAAATATGCTAATAAAGACGAATCTAAAATGCTTGTAGAAGCTGAGAGTGTTGAAGAGGAAAAGAGAACTAGCATAACAAAGGCTTTTGATTATGAGGGAGATATAGAAAAACTAGCTAATAAAGTTGATATGGAGCAGAGAGAAAAACTTTCACATGATGAGATTAACGCATTATTTGCCTCAAACTATGTATTGGAAGGAATAAATTTAGTTTCAAAGGAAAAATTATCTAAATCTGATGAAGAGGATATAATAAACTTATTAGATGATTTACAAGAAGAATATAAAGAAAATCTTGAAACAATTGAAGAAAAAGATTTTGATATATTCGGAAATGTAAGCGAAGACAAAACAAAAATAAAGAAATTAAAAAATAATAAGCACAGAGAAAATGAAAAGAATAAGTTTGAAGTATTGGGTGTAAACTTAAATACAGAATTAAGCGAGTTTATAGAGAAGTTAAGAAATATAAGAGAAAACTTAGAGAGTGGATCAGATAAAATAGATACTCCTTATGATTTGCCGGTATATAAAGCAAGTAACCAAGTTCTAGACACTGAGGGATTCGATAAATTTAGCATAAATCCTTGGGAAACTCTTAACAATTTAGAAAAGATTGCAACATCAAAAGAAACAAATCTTTATAAGATAAATGTACCAGAAAACACAAAGTTAATGTTTTTCTCTAATATTGCATTCTACGAGAACGATAATCATACATTACCACTTGGAATGGATGTATCACAAGAGATTCTTATTAATTTAGATTTGTATACATTAGAATTAAAGAACAAGACAGAATTTAACATGAATATATCTAAAGATGAATTTACCAATTATGTAAAAAATGTAAAGGTCTACGAGTACAATTTAATAAGTAAAAAATAAGGAAAGAGGTAAGAAAAATGTCTTTTATAGTAGCGATTGATGGTCCTGCAGGAACAGGCAAAGGAACAATGGCAGAGATTTTGTCAAAAAAATATAATCTATTAAATATTGATACAGGTGCAACCTATAGATGTGTAACTTTGGAAATGCTTAATAAAAATATTGGAATGGATGAAGAAGAAAAAATTGCCGAGATGCTTAAAACCATAAATATTGAACTAAAACTTGAAGATGGAAAACAAAAAGTATTCTTAAATGGCGAAGATGTAACAGAAGAAATAAGAAGCAAAAGAGTCTCTGAAAAAGTTTCGCCAGTTTCTTCAATTATACAAATAAGAACAGCAATGACAAGTCTTCAAAGAAAGATGGCTCAAGGAAAAAATGTAATAATGGAGGGAAGAGATATTACAACAGTTGTATTCCCAACAGCAGATGTAAAAATATATCTTGATGCTGATGTTGAAGTTAGGGCTCAAAGAAGATTCAAACAGAATCAAGAAAAAGGAATAGAAATGTCTTATGAAGAAATTCTTGAAAACATAAAAAAGAGAGACAAAAACGACATGGAGAAAGAAGTAGGAGCATTAAAAGTTGCTCCTGACGCTGTGGTTATAGATACAACTAAAATGACTGTAAAACAACAAGCTGATGCAATGAGCAAGGTAATAGACAAGGTTTTGAAAAATAAAAAAAAGGAATCTAAGATATATTCTATTAGAAAAGACACTCCATGGAAAAAAACAGAAAGAGCAGTAATAAAAGCACTTATTCATGCTTTCTATGTAGTAGTTTATAGAATAAAAAAAGTAAATTTTGAAAATCTTCCACAAGAGGGGCCTGTTATTATATGTGCAAATCATTTGAATTATTTAGATGCTCTTGGATTGGTAACTGCCATAAATAGAAAAGTTTACTTTGTGGCAAAAGAAGATTTGTTTAACAATGGATTCTTCAACTGGTTAGCACACGTATTTGACGTTATTCCTATAAAAAGAGGAATGAGAGATATGGATGCAATGAAGAGATGCTTAACCATTTTGAAGAATGGAGAAGTACTTGGAATATTCCCTGAGGGAACAAGAAGAGGACTAGAAAGAAATATAAAAGTGCCTAATGGAACAGCGTACATGGCAATAAAAACGAACACTCAGGTTGTACCTGTTGGAATAAAAGGAAGTTTTAAACCTTTTACTAGAGTAACACTTAATTTTGGTAAGCCAATAGACTTTAGTAAGTACAATAGTAAGAATCCTGGAAAAGACGATTTAGATATGGCAACAAAAGAGATAATGGATAATATTATTATGTTGACAAAATAACGAAAATAATATATAATACCGTAGAGAAATTTTAATTAAAACCCAACATAAAAAAATGTTCTTCAATCAATAAGGACGGAAGATTTTGGGCGAAGATTAAATTCTATTTTGAAAAATTCTAAATAGAAAAAATATATAGAAGTGAAGGATTTTTATGGAGAAATTTGAAGACAATTTAACTTTTGAAGACATAGTAAACCAAACTTTGAAACAAATAAAAGTTGGAACAACTGTTAATGGTACAATAGTTGAAATAAATAGCAAAGGAGAAATCTTTGCAAATATAGGATATAAAGCTGATGGAATTATTCCTAGAAACGAATTCTTTAGTGAAAAGGGACTTGAACCTGCTGAAGAATACAAAGTAGGGGATAAAATAAAAGCAGATATTCTTAAAATGAATGATGGACAAGGAAATGTTTTAATGTCTTGCAAACATGCTAAAATAAAAGAAATAAGAAAAGAATTCAACGAAAAAGTTGAAGCAAATTTTATTTTTGAAGAGCCTGTTTCAAGCGTAAACAAAAATGGACTTGTAGTTTTATACAAAAACTTAATAAGAATATTTGTACCTTTATCACTTTCAGGAATTGGAAGAGATGAAGATATAAATTCTTATAAAGGAAAAATTATAAGATTCAGAATTATAGAAAATGATGAAAAATCTAGAAAAATAATTGGATCTGTTAAAGAATTAGTTGAAGAAGAAAAGAAGAAAAAAGAAGAAGAATTTTGGAACAACATAGAAGTTGGAAAGAAATATTCTGGAACTGTTACTTCAATAAGCGATTATGGCGCATTTGTTGATATTGGCGGAGCACAAGGTTTATTACATATATCAGAAATGACATGGGGAAGAAACCAGAATCCAAGAGATATTTTACAAGTTGGACAAGTAATAGATGTAAAGGTAAAAGAACTTGATAAAGAAAATAAGAGATTCAAATTATCTTATGAGAAAAAAGGTCCAAACCCTTGGAACAAGGTTGAAGAAAAATATCATGTTGGAGACGTGGTAAAAGTAAAAATTTCTAAGTTAATGCCATTTGGAGCATTTGCAGAATTAGAAAAAGGAATAGAAGGATTAGTTCACATTTCACAAATCTGTGAAAGAAAAATAGCAAAACCTGAAGAAGAGCTTCAAGTTGGACAAAAAGTTAATGCCAAAATAATAAACATAGATTTAGAAAACAAAAAAATCGAGTTATCTATAAGAGAACTAGAAGGAACATCACAAGAATATAAAGAGAATGCTTAATAAATTTTCGCCCAATGGGGACGCCCTTTTTTGGGCGAAATCCTTGGAGAGTATTAAATACATGATAAAATAAAAGCTTTTTAAAATGTAATTTTATATGACTTTTGTGATGTTAAAGCTAATTGATAAAATTACGTTCTATGAAAAATAATAAAATAATAAAAATTGAAATAATTAAATTTAAATTGTAATCGCCCAAAAAGGGACGTCCCTATTGGGCGAAGAGGGGGAAAAATGAATAACAAAAATATTAGAAATATTGCAATAATTGCACACGTTGACCATGGTAAAACTACATTGGTTGATGCTCTTTTAAAACAAAGCCATGTGTTCAGAGAGAACGAACAAGTAGCAGAAAGAGTAATGGACTCTGGAGATATAGAGAAGGAAAGAGGAATCACAATTCTTTCCAAAAACACATCTGTTATGTATAATGGAGTTAAAATTAACATAGTTGATACTCCAGGGCACGCTGATTTCGGAGGAGAAGTTGAGCGTGTATTAAAAACTGTTGATGGTGTTTTACTATTAGTAGATGCTTTCGAAGGACCAATGCCTCAAACAAGAGAAGTTTTAAAGAAGGCATTAGCACTTAACTTAAAACCAATAGTTGTAATAAACAAAATAGATAGACCAGGTGCAGAACCTGAAAAAGCATTAGACAAGGTTATAGAATTATTCATAGAATTAAATGCTTCTGATGAACAATTAGATTTCCCAGTTATTTATGCATCAGCTAAAAACGGAATTGCAAAAATGAACTTATCAGATGATTCTGACAACATTACTTGCATATTCGATACAATAATAGACAAAATTGAACCACCTACTTGTGATATGGATGGAACAATGCAAATGTTAGTATCTAATATTGATTATGATGATTATTTAGGAAGAATTGCAATAGGAAGAATTGAACGTGGTAAAATAAAGAATGGAATGCCAGTTTCAATTTGTAAACAAGAAAAAA
>ERZ773116.3587-NODE-3587-length-11108-cov-6.810730_pt1 | contig 11108 bp, 9 predicted proteins | sample MGYA00580563_ERZ773116 | MGnify/ENA primary metagenome ERZ773116 (study PRJEB29015, sample SAMEA2737864) | human gut metagenome | biome: human gut; feature: human-associated habitat; material: faeces | place: China | collected 2012 ... | reverse complement strand
TTAAGGTTAACAAAGGTTGGAGTACAGCGGTACTCCTTTTTTTATGCCCATACGTTTCTCCGAATGACAAAAAATAGCTATCTTCGATGGCTTTTATAACTGTTAAAGAAGAAAACATCACCACTTGAGCCCATTATGAAAAAACCGGTACTCGCATTGCTTTCCATAATCCTACTTACCGCAGGATGTTCCCAACGGCCTGCCACCACCAAGATACCTCTGACCAGCGCACACCGTGGTGCGGCCACCATTGCTCCCGAAAACACAATGGCATCCGTAGATTCGTGCATCAAATACGGTGTAGGCAATATAGAATGCGATGTCTGCATCAGTAAGGACAGTGTCTTCTACGTACTGCACGATTCCACCCTCGACCGTACCACCAACGGTACCGGCGCCATCTCCCAATGGCTGTCCGCCGACATCGACACACTGGATGCCGGCTCTTGGTTTGCGCCCCGATTTGCCGGACAACGGGTACTACGTCTTACCGACCTGCTACGCAAGGCCAAAGAGCACGGTTTAAGAATCACCATCGACTACCGCAACGGCGGTCTGCACCAATTACTGAACTTGATAAAGGACGAAGGCATGCTGGAAAACTGCAACTTCACCTTCAGCAAGGAGTATCATGCCAAATGCTTCAGAAAAATGGCACCCGAGGTAAGAACCCTGCAAGCCTACATCAAAAGTGAAAAGGACATAGAGCATGTCGTAAAGGAACTGCATCCCGACATCGCTGTCGTCTGGATTGACTCCCTTACCCCGCAATTCGTAAAGAAATGCCGTGAGCACAACCTGCAGGTACTGGCACTTGTCCTGGGGCTGGACGACAAGACGGAAGAGAACCAGAAGGCGGTCGACCTGGGGGTAGACATCATAGCGACGGACCACCCGGAAAAGTTCATCATGAAATACGGGAAACCGTCCATATAAGGCAAGAGACCTGCCGCGCTCAGGTCAGCAAATGATAGACACCGCCCACCATTGCCTTGACCACTCCTTTCATCTCCAATTCAAAAAGCAAGGCACTCATCCGGTTGACGGGTATATCCGCTTCCACCACCATCGCATTGATATGGAGGTCTCCTTGCCGCATAAGGATGCGTACAACAAGCTCCTCCTCTTCCGTCAGTTCCGGGAAGAGATTACGCTGAATACCTTCTGTCCGGGCAGGCTGCTCCGCTACGGACCAGCCCATAATCTGCACAAACTCTTCCGCATTCTGGATAAGGGCAGCCTTGTTGTCGCGTATCAACCGGTTGCAACCGATGGAAGATTCGTCCGTAACACGTCCCGGAACAGCAAAACAGTCACGATGATATCCCTCCGCCAACTCTGCAGTGATAAGGGAACCTCCCTTTGCGGCAGACTCCACCACAATGGTAGCATCACTCATACCCGCCACAATACGGTTGCGGCTGACGAAATTATGCTTGTCCGGATTCGTCCCGGTAAGGAATTCGGTCAGCAGTCCGCCTTGTGCCAGCATGTCGATGGCTGTTTTCCGGTGGACATACGGATAGATGCGGTCCAGTCCGTGAGCAAGGACAGCAACGGTAGGGAGATGATTTGCCAAAGCGGCCCGATGGGCATGGATATCTATCCCGTAGGCCAGTCCGCTTACTACCAGCACATCGGGACAAAGAACGGCCAAATCGCGCAGGAAGTCGATACAGAATTGCTTGCCGTAATCGGTGGCACGACGTGTACCTACCATATCGATGACATGCAGGCGGTTGAAATCGGTGTTTCCTTTAAAGAAAAGTACAATCGGCGCATCTTCACATTCACGCAAGCGCGAAGGGTAAGCCTCATCCTTCAACGTCAGGCAGGAAAGACGATTCTTCTCTACAAACTCCATCTCCTGCTCGGCACGCAGAAAGGCAGCGGGACAATCAAGAGCCGTCACTACCCCCGGATTCACACCGGGCACGATTTCGGGAAGCTCCTTCCGCCGACTGAATACTTCGGCAGCACTGCCCATACCCTCTATTAAACGCTTTGCCCCGATATGTCCTATACCGGGGCAAAGTGTGAGAGCTATGCTGCAAATCCGTTCGTCACTGTTCATTCCACCACAGATTACACAGATTCACACGGATTGAGATAAGGGGCAAAGAGACGGTCGAACAGTTCGCTATCGCTTAACCGTCCGTTCACCACACATACGGTTTCAACTATGCCTTTGAGACAGACTTTGCCGTCGGAAGCACGGAAGATATCTTGGTAAAAGACGTACTTGATACCCTCCTTCTTCATGTAGAGTTTGGAGACAAACTCGTCACCACTCCTCAGGGGAGTCTTGAAAGCCATATTGATACGTGCCACTACCGGGTCTACCCCCTGCTCGTGCAGTCCGGCAAAGCTGACGCCGGCACTCAACAGAAACTCATGGCGCGTATGCTCCAGATAATGCTGATAATTGGCATTATTGACGATGCCTTGCAGGTCGCATTCATAGTCGCGCACCTTCATGGGAAGTTCATAGATATAATTCATATTTACTATTGGACTATTTACTATTTGATACTTAGCCACGTTGTTTCTCCACATCCAAGCCTTTGAACTTCTTCAGTTCCTCTACGCTGACCAGCTTGTAGAGTTTGTCACTGGGACGTATTTTCACCGATTTCATCGAGAAATGCTGGCCTTTCTTTACAGTCTGCACGGGTTTCAAATCGACGCGTGCCTCGTCCAAAGTGACGAATTCGGCACCCGTTGTGGGACCCGTAATCAGCAACTTGTCGCCTACGCTCACTTCGGCTGCTTCTACCAGGAACTCCGCCACACCGATGTTTGAGAAGTAGCGGATGCCCTTACCCACATAGATTTTACGTTCCGTAGCGGCAGAGCCGTAGTTCTTGGTCCATTCGCCCAAGCGTTGTCCCAGGTAGTAGCCGTCCCAGAAACCACGATTGAAGACCGTCTTCAAACGTTCATCCCACCGGGCAATCTTCTCATCGGTGAATGTATCGTCCAGATAGGAACGGATGGCTTCTTTGTAACACTCCACTACCGTGCGCACGTACTCGGGTCCGCGGGCACGTCCTTCAATTTTGAAAACACGAACACCTGCATCCAGCATCTTGTTCATGAAGTGGATAGTTTTTAAGTCTTTGGGGGACATGATGTATTGGTTGTCCACCTCCAATTCCACATCCGTCTCCTTGTCGCGCACCGTATAACTACGGCGGCATACCTGCATGCAAGCACCACGGTTGGCAGAGTGGTTCATCTCATGCAATGAGAGATAACACTTTCCGCTGACTGCCATGCAAAGGGCACCGTGGCAGAACATCTCTATACGTATCTGCTCTCCGCTGGGTCCACAGATATTCTCCTCACGGATATGGCGGTAGATTTCTGCCACTTGCTCCAGATTCAACTCACGCGCCAGCACCACCACATCGGCAAACTGCGCATAGAAGCGCAGGGCTTCCACATTGCTGATGTTGAGCTGTGTGCTGAGGTGTACCTCCTGCCCTATCTGACGGGCATAGCTCATCACTGCCACATCGGCGGCAATGACAGCCGAGATACCTGCCGCCTTTGCCGCATCTACAATGGTACGCATCAGCGGAATGTCATGGTCGTATATGATGGTATTGACGGTAAGATAGCTTTTCATACCATGTTCATCGCACATCCGGGCTATCTCCCGCAAATCGTCGATAGTGAAGGTATTGGCCGAACGGGCACGCATGTTCAGGTTCTCGATACCGAAATAGATGGAGTCGGCATCTGCTTGTATGGCTGCTGCGAGAGATTCGCGCGAGCCTACCGGTGCCATGATTTCGAAGTCACTGATTGAGTGTTTCATCATTTCTTTTTGAATTAGAGTATGCAAAGGTAGGCTTTTTTCTGTACTTTTGCGGACAAATCCGCTTAGATTATGAAGATTAAAGATATAGACCTGGGCCCACGCCCCGTATTCCTCGCCCCGATGGAGGACGTCACCGACCCTGCTTTCCGCCTGATGTGCAAGCACTTCGGAGCAGACATGGTATATACCGAGTTCGTTTCTGCCGATGCCTTGATACGCTCCGTAGGCAAGACCCAGCAGAAACTGAATATCAGTGATGAAGAGCGGCCCGTAGCCATACAGATATACGGACGGGACACCGTCACCATGGTAGAAGCCGCCCGCATCGTGGAGCAGGCACACCCGGACACGCTGGACATCAACTTCGGCTGCCCCGTGAAGCGCGTTGCCGGCAAGGGTGCCGGTGCCGGTATGCTACAGAACATTCCGCTGATGCTGGAAATCACTCGTGCCGTGGTAGATGCCGTGAAGATTCCCGTCACCGTGAAGACCCGCCTGGGCTGGGATGCCAACAGTAAAATCATCGTAGACCTTGCCGAGCAGTTGCAGGACTGCGGCATTGCCGCCCTCACCATCCACGGCCGTACCCGCGCCCAAATGTATACCGGTGAGGCGGACTGGACACTTATCGGCGAGGTGAAAAATAACCCACGCATGCACATTCCCATCATCGGCAACGGTGATATCACCACTCCCCAACGGGCCAAAGAATGCTTCGACCTCTACGGTGTGGACGCCATCATGATAGGCCGTGCCAGCTTCGGCCGCCCGTGGTTCTTTAAGGAAGTGAAGCATTATTTGGAGACGGGCGAAGAACTCCCTCCGCTGAGTTCCGAATGGCGGCTGAACGTACTCCGCCAGGAAGTGGAAGACAGCGTCAACCTGCTGGATGAACGACGGGGCATACTGCACGTGCGCCGCCACCTGGCAGCAAGCCCGCTCTTCAAAGGGATTCCCAATTTCCGCGACACCCGGATAGCCATGCTGCGGGCAGAGACGAAGGAGGAACTGTACCGCATCTTCGAAGAGATAGAACCGTTGCTGCCATAGGAGAAAACCGCATACGATTTTTACCATCGAGTCCGATACTTGAGCAATCATCCTCACGCCCCTTCTTGAATAGCTTCTGAGAGGGGGGGAGTATTCAGACGCAGATGACACGCTTTGTTGCCATCCGCATAACTCACTGTCTGTCAGCAAGAAATTTTGCCAACCACTTGCCTTGCCCTTGGCAAACTTTTGCCATGCCTATGGCAAAGCCTTGCCAATGGGAAGGCAAAACCTTGCCAACAAGGAGGCAAGAAAAAAAACATTGTTTCTTTGGCAGAAAGAAACAAGTCCCTATATTCGTCTTCCCAAGAAAGAAAGAATCCCATAAATATGTCTTTATGAAAAAGAAAAAACTGCTCAAACAGCTCATCGTAAACTTCCAGCATTCACTTCCGGCAGAAGTTTATCCGCGTACATTGGTATTGCCCACAGACAGTGGAAAGATAATCACCGTGCCCGACTAGCGTAACATCGGCTGCGCAAACCATCGCTTGAACATCCACGTGGCCAGGATATAAATGCCGAAAGCCGATACGAAACCCACGATAGAGTCTATCAGGTAATGTGCCTGGATATAGACCGTAGCCCCGCACAACAGCAGATAGAAAGGAAACAAGCAGGCAAACAGACGCTTGCTGCCACGCCATGCCATAATCATCAGTACCGTAGACATTCCGACGTGCGAACTGGGAAAAGCAGCCGTGGGGCGCTCACCCACCTGCTGGGAACTCTCCACCAGGTTGTAGAAGAAGCCGTGCTCATAGCCCGGACCGGGAAGAAGTTCCTGATGGTGATGGAAATAGTCACCGATGGACGGGAAGATACCTTGCGCCACATGGTCGCTTCCAATGGCGGGGAAGTAGAACTGCGGCCCGGCAACGGGGACGAAGATATAAACAAGGTAATAGATGAAGAAAGCGGTGACGATGACGAACGAAACCTTCTCGAAAAGGTCGAAACGATAAAGGAAATACCACACCACCACCAGCAGAATCATCGGATAATAGAAGAAGTATCCCATATTGAACGGCTCGCTCACCCACATCTGCGGAAACCTTTCACAGAACCATACAGCAGGCTGTCCGCCAAACATCCACTGCTCCACCGACGCGAACACGTGGTCGAGATTGGGGAATATCCGGTTGAACTCAAAGGTGTCGGGATACCAATAGGAAAGCAGTGACATCTGGATGGCTATGCGCACAAAGGCAGAGAACTTGCAGGGTGCCAGCCGGTAAAGATACATCAGCAGGAACGTCATACCCGCAATGACAACACGGTCTGCAAGCATCTGCACCGGATGATCCATTTCCTGAAAAAGAAACAGAATGAGAATGGAAGTCAGCAAATTGTATATCAGCGTAATCTTCTCTACCGCAAAAAGCCCCTTACGGGTTTCTACCCTTTTAAATAAATCTAAAGCCATCCCTTATCCTTATACCAGGCAATGGTTTCCTTTACACCCCGTTCCAGGTCGTACTCAGGACTGAAGCCCAGTTCCTCGACGGCCGGTGTGATGTCACACTGCCAGTTGCGTTGTTTCATTATTCTATACTTGTCCGAATTGAGCGTACTGGTCTTGTTCTGCCGCTTCGCCCAAAATTCAGCGAGCAAAGATACGACTTTCAATACAATTAACGGACATCTCAGGCGAATAACAAACGGGTTGCCCAATTCTTTCCTTATCAAATCGGAAAAAGCACGGCTACTATACACCTTCCCGTCAGCCAGAAAATAGGCGCGGCGGGACACCTGCTTCTCTATCCCGAGGAAGACGGCCTGCACGATGTCCTTTACATATACAAACGTCAAGTCCTGGCGGCGGAAGCCCACAGAAAAGTCCGTATGCTGCCGGATGGACTTTGCCATAAGATAATAATCCTTCTCACGCGGCCCGTATACACCCGTCGGCCGGTAGATGACGTAGGGGAAACCCGGAATACTCTGCAAATAAAGTTCTGTTTTCAGTTTACTGAGTCCGTAGGCGGTATTGGGTGAAGGGGGGTCACTCTCCATAATCGGGTCGTAGGTCCTCTCGCGTACCGGACCGAACACACTCAGCGTACTGATGAAAATAAACTGCTTGGGAATCATGTTCAGCTCCCTCAGCGTATCGATGAAGTATTTGGTCTGCAGATAATTCACCAAATCGAATTCGTTCTTGTCCACACACTTCGTCACACCGGCACAATGGACAATATAATCAAACTTATTGTAGGTCCCTTTATGTCCCGAGAGTTGTGCCCTCAGTTCATTGGGGTGCGCAAAGTCCAGTTCGAGGAAATGTATCTTGCGGTCACGCAGATACTCGCGGCTGCTGGACGAACGTACACCCGCCCACACACCGAACTTGCGCTTCAACGCCTCCTCCACGATGAAACTTCCGATAAATCCGCTTGCTCCTGTAATTAAAATCGATTTCACTTCTTCAGTTACAAATTACTAATTACTTTTCATCCGATTACTTTTCATCCAATCCGTCACCTTGGCGCTCCTTTATTACTTTGTCGCCTCGTTACTCTTCTTCACCGGCTCCACATGGATGCTGACCAGTGTTCCTTTGCCGAACTGCCTTTTCAACTTGTTCTCCACCGCCGTTGCCGTCTCGTGAGCTTCCTCCAGCGAGATGCTGCCATCCATACGCACATGCACCTCGATGGCACAATAACTGCCGATGCGACGCGTACGAAGGTGATGCGGCGAGCTGATACCGGGAAAAGAGAGAATTGTCTTTATTATCTCATCCTCTACCTCGGCAGGCAATGATTTCTCCAACAGTTCGTCCACACACGGTATCAACAATTGCACAGCCACCTTCATAATGAAGAAGCTGACAATAACCGCCGCCACCGGGTCCAGCACCCGCCAATGGTCACCCAAAAGAATGGCTCCACCTATCCCCACTGCCGTGCCTATGGATGAAAGCGCATCACTCCGGTGATGCCAGGCATTGGCAACAACCGCCTGCGAATTCAACTTCCTGCCCTTGAATACGGTATATTGATAAAGCACTTCCTTGAAAACGATGGATACCAATGCAGCCACCAGTGCCAGTATACCGGGTTCCTGCAGAGAGCCGCCTTGCAGGAAACGGTAAATGGAGGAAGCCCCGTTCCAGAAAATGCCGAATCCCACAAACAACAGAAAAATACCGATAATGGCAGTTGCCAGCGTCTCGTACTTGCCATGACCGTAATCGTGCCCCTCATCCTCGGGCTTTGCTGAGATGCGCACAAATACAATGACAATAATATCTGTAATGAAATCCGACAAAGAATGTACCGCATCCGCCAGCATGGCGGCACTGTGACCTACAATACCTGCAAAGAATTTGAAGACAAGCAAGAGAAAGTTTACCACACTTCCCACAACCGTCACCCGGTAAATGTCTTTTTCCCGTGTGGCATCTGCTTTTTTGTTCAGAGTTTGCATTTCCATCTGCTTTTCGTCTAAGGTACAGCCTATCTTCACTTTGTGTGCAAATATAGTACATAAATCCATTACAATCTGTCGTTCCTTCATTATTTTCAATAGAATGATAATATTTTGAAGTCTGAGTGAACGAAGGAACGTATTTATTTGTTTACTTTGCAAGAGGTAATCACCACAGATTACACAGATTGACACAGAATCTCTATTTATACATAAAATACATCATAACATTATGGCCAAAAAGAAAGAAAAGAAAGCCGGCAAACGCATGAAGAAGAAAGAGCTCGTCAAAGTACTGCTGGAATTCTTCCACACAAAGCAAGACGAAGTATTATCCCTGAAATACATCTTTGAACAACTCCACCTCACCACACATCCGCTGAAGATGCTGTGCATGGACATCTTGTCCGAACTGTCGATGGACGACTACATCACAGAAGTGGACAAGCACAAATACAAGCTGAACAACCACGGCGTGGAAATGACCGGAACCTTCCAGCGCAAGAGCAACGGCAAGAATTCCTTTATACCGGAAGGTGGAGGCGAACCGATATTCGTGGCCGAACGCAACTCGGCACACGCCATGAACAATGATAAAGTGCGTATCGCCTTCTATGCCAAGCGTCGCGGACGCGAAGCCGAAGGAGAAGTCATCGAGATACTGGAACGTGCCAACGACACCTTCGTGGGTACCCTGGAAGTTGCCAAGTCATACGCTTTCCTTGTAACGGAAAACCGTACGCTTGCCAACGACATCTTCATCCCCAAAGAAAAGTTGAAAGGCGGCAAGACGGGCGACAAAGCCATCGTAAAGGTGGTGGAATGGCCCGACAAAGCCAAGAACCCCATCGGCCAGGTAATCGACATCCTGGGGCGCGCAGGAGACAATACCACCGAGATGCACGCCATCCTGGCGGAATTCGGCCTGCCCTATGTCTACCCCGCTGCCGTAGAGAAAGCTGCCGACAAGATACCCGCCGAAATCTCCGCCGAGGAAATAGCCCGACGTGAGGACTTCCGGGGTGTGACCACCTTCACCATCGACCCCAAGGATGCCAAGGACTTCGACGACGCCCTCTCCATCCGCAAACTGAAAGGGGGACTTTGGGAAGTAGGCGTACACATTGCCGACGTGACCCACTACGTGAAAGAGGGCGGCATCATAGACAAGGAAGCCGAGAAGCGTGCCACATCCGTCTACCTCGTAGACCGCACCATCCCAATGCTCCCCGAACGGTTGTGTAATTTCATCTGTTCACTCCGCCCCGACGAAGAGAAGCTTGCCTACTCCGTCATCTTTGAAATGACGGAAAAAGGCGAAGTGAAGAACTCACGCGTGGTACATACCGTCATCAAGAGCGACCGCCGCTTCACCTACGAAGAAGCCCAGGAGATTATAGAAACCGGCAAAGGAGACTTCCAGGAAGAGGTGCTCCAACTGGATAAGCTTGCCAAAATACTGCGTGAGAACCGCTTTAAGGCAGGAGCCATCAACTTCGACCGCTACGAAGTGAAGTTCGAAATTGACGAGAAGGGCAAACCCGTCAGCGTCTACTTCAAGGAGTCGAAAGATGCCAACAAGCTGATAGAGGAGTTCATGCTGCTTGCCAACCGCACCGTAGCCGAAAAGATAGGCCGCGTGCCCAAAGGCAAGAAAGCCAAAGTGTTGCCATACCGTATTCACGACCTCCCCGACCCGGAGAAGCTGGACAACCTGGCACAGTTCATCGCCCGTTTCGGCTACAAGCTGCGTACCAGCGGTACAAAGACCGACATCTCCAAGTCCATCAACCACCTGCTGGACGACATCCAGGGCAAGAAGGAGGAGAACTTGATTGAAACCGTCTCCATCCGCGCCATGCAGAAGGCACGCTACTCCGTACATAACGTGGGGCACTATGGTCTGGCTTTCGATTACTACACCCATTTCACCTCGCCCATCCGCCGCTATCCGGATATGATGGTGCACCGTCTGCTCACCAAGTATTTGGACCAGGGAGGCCGCACCGTGTCCGAACAGAAATACGAAGCCCTCTGCGAGCACAGCAGCAACATGGAGCAGATAGCCTCCAACGCGGAACGCGCCTCCATCAAGTACAAGCAAGTAGAGTTCATGACCGAACGCCTGGGACAGACCTTCGACGGTGTCATCTCCGGTGTAACGGAATGGGGCCTCTACGTGGAGCTGAACGAAAACAAATGCGAAGGCATGATTCCCATCCGTGACCTCGACGATGACTATTACGAATTCGACGAAAAGAACTACTGCCTACGCGGGCGCCGTAAAAACCGGATATACAGCTTGGGAGACGCCATCACCGTCAAAGTGGCACGCGCCAATCTGGAGAAGAAACAACTGGATTTTGCACTGGTATAGAATAACCCTATAATTTAAAATCATCCCCGATCCCTTTCTTTCAGAGAGAGACCGGGGATGAGACCTGCACGATGAAAACGATTACTATTACGGACCCTACACAGATTGAGGAAATTATCCGCAAATGTCCATATTGCATAGTGGGCATCACAGACCTTGAAGGAAACCCATATGCGGTTCCCATGAACTTTGCCTATCAAGACGGAGTGATATACTTGCATTCCGGCCCGGAAGGTAGTAAAGTGGAGATGATAACAAAGCACCCGCAAGTTTGCATCACCTTCTGCGAAGGACACGAACTGGTCTATATGCACCGGCAAGTGGCATGCAGCTATAGCATGAAGTCGCGCAGTGTCATCTGCCATGGAAAAGTACACTTCGTGGAAGACATGGAAGAGAAGCGACGCGTACTCGACATGCTGA